>Ga0156773_130_pt2 | contig 36803 bp, 30 predicted proteins | sample RifOxyD3_FD_110723 | JGI IMG/M metagenome (GOLD analysis project Ga0156773, IMG submission 110723) | Deltaproteobacteria bacterium RIFOXYD12_FULL_55_16 | reverse complement strand
TAAATCCGATGCATTTTCTTTTTCATGTCGCTATTACATTTTTTGATTTTCAACTTTTTTACGAATGAACCTAAAATTTTTCCATAAAAAAAGGGCTTCCGGAACTAACCGGAAACCCTTACTATTGCTGGTCGGGATGAGAAGATTCGAACTTCCGGCCCCTTGAACCCCATTCAAGTGCGCTACCAGACTGCGCTACATCCCGACAAAAACATATCTAACTTACAGGTTGGGCTTATTTAGCATGGCCTGAGGCGGCTGTCAAGCTGGACTCGCCCCAACGCCTTTATTCCGCAAGAATTTTCTGTAGAGCCAACAACTCTGCTTTGACTTGCCCAAAAATATCCGTTGCGTTGCCTGGCGACTCCTGCTCCACGGCAGAAGCGACAACCTCACGCCCTTGTCCGCCGCCATCCCTTGCCAGGGCTTTTTTGGCCCCGCTGATAGTAAAGCCCTCATCCTTGAGCAGCCTTTTGATCGCCAGAACCGTTTCCACATCTACCCGGCGATAGAGCCGCTGCCTGGACTGGGCCCGCTGCGGGTGGAGGATCCTGAATTCCGATTCCCAGTATCGGAGCACATGCTGCTTAACCCCGGTTATCGCGCACACCTCGCCAATCTTGAAATACCGCCGGTCAGGTATTCCGGGCAGGCTGGGGCAGGTTGTTTCCTGACCCGCCGCAAAACTCTGGCAAGATGTTATGGCCACACTGTTCCTTTATTCCTTGTTCAGATTCTCCCGAACCACCTTGCTGGGCCGGAAAGATACCATGTGCCGTTTGGAGATCTCCATGGTTTCGCCGGTTCGAGGGTTGCGTCCCACCCGCGAAGATTTTTTCCGCACGGTAAAGGTGCCGAACTGCACAATCTTGATGTCCTCTCCCTTGAGCAGGGTTTTCTTGAGCGCTTCAAAAACTGCATCAACCAATTCTCCGGCGCTTCGTTGGGAAAAGCCCATCTTTTCGTTAATGGTCTGCGCGAGTTCTTTTCTGGTAAGATTGAATCGTTTCATTTATTATGCCTCACGTAACTGACCATTAAAACTGGAAATTAGCATCTCTATAATTTTTTGCTGGATCTTGCCTACGGTTTCATCATCCAAGGTTCGCTCAAGCGCCCGATAAGTGATGGAAATTGCGATACTCTTTTTCCCGGCTTCGATATTCTTTCCCTGGAACACATCAAAGATTTCGGCCCGCTCGATGAGCTTTTCTCCGCAACCATGAATGGCGGCAAGCATTTCCCCGGCAGCAACTCCTTCGGGCACGATGAGAGCCAGATCCCACTTCACAAAGGGAAACCTGGGCAACACCGCAAACGTCTTGGCCTGGGGAGAAAATCCGCTGAGCGCGGCAAGATCAAGATCCACAAAAAAGGCCTGCTGCTTGAGAGCAAAGGCCTTCAGGGTTTTCTGATTGAAAGCCCCGCACCAGCCCAGAATTTTCTCTCCTCCCCTGACGGCCAGGACACTGCCCGGTTCGGCAAAAGGAAGTTCCTCCCCAGCAACGCCAGCCTGGCAGGTGATTGCCGCTCCCAGGCGTAGACGATCAAGAACCTGGGTCATAACCCCTTTGACATCGAAGATGTCCACCAGGGTTTCACCAGCATGGAACACCGGCGCTTTGGGATGTCGGCGCCCGGAGAAGACCGCAGCCAGACGGAAAGGCTCCTCTGGCTGCTCGTTCCCCTGTGGATGAAAGACCTTGCCGATTTCAAAAAGCCGGACATCGTGGCTTTGATGATTGACATTGCGCCGCAGGTTCTCAAGAAGCCCGGGCAAAAGCGTAGTCCGCAGAACACTCTGATCTTCAGCCAGAGGGTTCAACAGATGCACGGTCTCACGTCTTGAGTCGCCTGCGGCCAGTCCCAGCAGATCATGCTGCTGCGGGGAGACAAAACTGTAGTTAATCGCCTCATAAAACCCCAGGGCGACAAAGGTCTCAGCCACCTTTTTCCGCAGCTCCCGCAGGGTATCCGGCTCGGAAAAAATCATGGGCACCAGGGGCAGGGTGGTGGGGAGCAGGTTGTAGCCCACGATTCTGGCAACCTCTTCAATGAGGTCAATCTCCCGCTCAAGATCAACCCGGAAACTCGGCGGCGTCACCCGCAGGGTATCAGCAGCAATCTTTTCCACTTCAATGTCAATGCCGGTCAGGGCTGCGGCAATCCGCTCAAGGCTAAGCTCCATGCCCAGCAGGGCGCAAGTCCGCTTTCCCCGCAAAATGATGGGGGCAGGGGCGGCAACCCCGTCCTGGTAATCAACGCCTCCTGCGACTATCTCCCCGCCCGCCAGCGTGACCATGAGCTGAACAGCCCGCTCCATGGCCATTGGTACGCCTTGCGGATCAACCCCCCGCTCGAAACGGTAGGAGGCTTCAGTACTCAGCTTGAGCCTGCCAGCAGTACGCCGGATGCCAATGGCGGTAAAACAGGCGCTTTCCAGAAGAATATCACAGGTTTCTGCGTCAACCTCGGAATTGGCGCCGCCCATGATCCCGGCCAGGGCCACCGGCTTTTCGGCATCACAGATCATCAGCATTTCGTGGTCAAGCTGGTGTTCGCTCCCGTCCAGGGTGGCCAGAGTTTCGCCGGATCTCGCCCGGCGGACTACGATCCTGCCCCCGGCCAGCTTGCGAAAATCAAAGGCGTGCAGGGGCTGGCCGTATTCTAGCATGACAAAATTGGTGATATCGACAATGTTGCTGATTGGCCGCAGGCCCACCGCCAGCAAGCGCTGTTGCAGCCACCAGGGTGAAGGGCCGATCTTGACATTCTTAACCAGCCTGGCGGCATAGCGCGGGCAATCGGCGGCAGACTCAACCTCCACCCTGAAGGGCAGATTCTCGTTGGTCAGCACCGGGGATGCCTCTACCGGCGGCTTGATCCGTTTGCCGATCACCCCGCCCACTTCCCGGGCAATCCCCAGCACACTGGCGCAATCCGGCCTGTTCGGGGTGAGATCGACCTCAATCATGGTATCCACCAGACCCAGAGCCAGACCGAGTGTCTGCCCTGGCTTAAGATCACTGGCCAGTTCCATGATCCCGGTCTGATCCTCGGTAATACCAAGCTCCTTGGCCGAGCAGAGCATGCCGGAAGATTGCTCTCCGCGAATCTTTGCTGGTTTGATGGTGAATCCCCCCGGCAGCACCGCGCCGGGCAAGGCAAGAGCCGTGACCAGTCCAGCCCGCGCGTTGGGGGCGCCGCACACCACCCGCAGGCGCTCCTGGCCAGCATCAACATCACAGAGCACCAACTTGTCCGCATTGGGATGAGGCTGCACCGCCGCGATTCTCGCCACTACCACCCCGGTCAGCTCGGGATAACACGGCAGACAAGCGTCCACCTCCAGGCCAAGCATGGTCAGGTGGTCGGCAATCTGCGTCGGTTCCAGATCCGTATCAATATATTCGCGCAGCCAGTTGAGCGTAAACTTCATGAGGTCGTATCTTATTGATAGCTAAAACTGAGAAAGAAAACGCAGATCGTTTTCGTAGAAAAGCCGGATATCGGTGATGCCGTACTTCAACATGGCAATCCGCTCGATGCCAAGGCCAAAGGCAAAGCCGCTGTACTCTTCCGGATCGTAGCCAACCTTTTTAAAAACCTCCGGATCAATCATGCCAGCGCCTAAGATCTCAAGCCAGCCAGTATGTTTGCAAACCCGGCAACCCTTGCCGCCACAGATTACACAGCCAATATCCACCTCGGCGCTAGGCTCGGTAAACGGGAAAAAACTGGGGCGAAAACGGATGGGGGTATTTTCGGCAAACATCCTGGTGATGAATACCGAAAGCACACCCTTGAGGTCGGCGAAGGAAATGTGCCGGTCAACGAGAAACCCTTCCACCTGATGAAACATGGGGGTATGGGTGATGTCAGAATCGCAGCGATAGACCTTGCCCGGCGCGATTACCCGCAGGGGCGGCTGCTCCTGCTCCATGATCCTGGCCTGCATGGGCGAGGTATGGGTTCTGAGCAGCAGACTGTCGCTGATATAGAAGGTGTCGTGCATGGCCCGGGCCGGATGATGCGGCGGGATGTTCAAGGCCTCGAAATTATAGAAATCGACTTCAACATCCGGGCCCTCGGCCACCGCGAAGCCCAAGCCCTCGAAGATGGCGCAGACCGCCTCCATGACCTGGGTCACGGGATGCAGCTTACCAAAAGGCAAGCTGCGTCCGGGCAGGGTCAGATCGATGTTGGCCTGGTTTGCGCCGGTCTCCGCCCCGGCAAGCAGGGCTTCCCGCTCGGCAAAAGCGGATTCCAGTTCCTGCTTTATCTCGTTTGCCAGTTGGCCCAGCCGTGGGCGCTCCTCAGGAGGAGCCTGGCCCAACTGCCGCAGAACAAGGGTGAACTCCCCTTTCCGGCCCAGATATTTGACTCGGAACGGCTCAAGCTCGTCGGGGCTGGAGATCGCGGTAAGCTCTTCACCGGCAACGACTTTAAGACGAAGAAGTTCTTCGTGCATACTGGGCATGGCAGAGGGCGCGGCAATAATCAGTTGCTGGGGCCGGCCAGTTTGGCAACCTGGGCAAAGGCCCCAGGATCAAGAACGGCCAGATGGGCGAGTACCTTGCGATCCAACTCCACATTCACTTTCTTTAAGCCACCCATCATCCGGCTGTAGGTGGTGCCGTTTTCATGACAGGCAGCGCCGACCCGGACAATCCATAATTTCCGGAAATCGCGCTTCTTCTGGCGACGGTCGCGGTAGGCATAGACCAGCGCCCGATCAACAGCTTCCGTTGCCGTTCGGTACAGACTGTTCCGGCCACCGATGAAGCCACTGGCCAATTTCAAAACCTTTTTTCTTCTCCGGCGCGCTTTAAATCCACGTGTTACGCGAGGCATCGTACTTCTCCTTATTGACATTCTCCGACGTTTTCTGGACGCCGGCAGCTATTGCACTGATAATCATCTTAAGGCGGACAACAGGTTCCGCCAGTTCCTTTACAGGTAGGGGAGCAGACGCTTGATTCCCTTGAGATTGGTGGCGTCAACAATCCCGGCCTGGCGCAGATTCCTTTTCCGCTTGGTGCTTTTCTTGGTGAGGATATGGCTGGTAAAGGCCTTGCGGCGGACAATCTTGCCGGAACCGGTACACTTGAACCGTTTGGCCGCCCCTCTGTTTGTTTTCATCTTAGGCATAATGTTCTCCCTTTTTTATATCTTCGCCGACAGACCAGCACCGGCCAATACTTTTTGCTTACCCGCCAAGCTCTGACAGAATTGTTATTTCGGCCCCACAAACATGGCCATCTGCCGTCCTTCCATCTTGGGAGGTTGCAGGATAACCGCGTCTTCCTTTAATTCTTCGACCACCTTGTTCAGAACCTCCATGCCGAGGGTGTCGGCATAAACGATCTCGCGGCCACGAAAACGCAAGGTAATCTTCACCTTGTTTTTCTGCTGCAGAAACTTCTTGATATTCTTGATCTTGAATTCAAGATCATGCTTCTCGGTCTTGGGCCGGAGCTTGATTTCCTTGACCTCGATAACCGTCTGTTTCTTTTTGGCTTCCTGCTGTTTCTTGCTCTGTTCGTAACGGAATTTGCCAAAATCCATGATCCGGCAGACCGGTGGATTGGCCGCCGCCGACAACTCGACAAGATCCAGTCCCGCAGCTTCTGACTTTACCAGCGCTTCACGGACAGGAACAATTCCTACCTGCTGTCCTTCCTGATCAATGAGGCGGACTTCCTTGCAATCAATCTCATGATTGATTCTGGCCCGCACTTCCCGCTCTGGTCGGTCGCCAACTTTTTTCCCTTTAATACTCATACCTCCGCATACATGATTCTTGAAACAGCGGCCCGGATGATGCGCATCCGCACGCTGAAATGCATTATAATACCCTGAACGGCCTAGCTATTGCAAGCACCAGTACGGCCAGCTTCATTTTCCCTGGCAATCAGCGCCGCGAACTCGGAAATTGACATGGCCGGCAGGTTGTCGCCGTTGCGCAGCCGCACTGTGACCTGCCGGGCCTCAACTTCCTTGTCGCCGATGATCAGCATGTAGGGAATCTTCTGCATCTGGGCTTCCCGGATCTTGTAATTGAGCTTTTCGTTGCGGAGATCTTTTTCAACCCGCACCCCGGCCCGGCGCAGCTCGGCATGCATCTCTTCGGCATAATCAAGCTGCGCATCGGTGATATTCATGATCCTGGCCTGGGCCGGAGCAAGCCACACCGGAAAGGCCCCGGCATAATGCTCGATGAGTACCCCGATGAAACGCTCCAGCGAGCCCATGAGCGCCCGGTGGATCATGATCGGCTGATGCTCCTTGCCGTCTTCTCCGGTATAGGTCATCTCAAAACGTTCGGGCAGGTTGAAATCGACCTGAATAGTGGAACACTGCCAGCTTCGTCCCAGTACATCCTTGATCTTGATGTCAATCTTCGGCCCGTAAAACACCCCTTCGCCGGGGTCAATCTCATAGGCCAGTCCCTTTTTCTCCAGAGCCAGCTTCAGGGCGGTGGTGGCCTGCTCCCAATGCTCGTCGCTGCCGACAGACTTCTCCGGCCTGGTGGAAAGATAGACCTCGTAGCACTCAAAGCCAAAGGTTTTGAGGATATGCAGATTCAGGTCGAGGATATTGAAGATTTCCTCTTCCAGGTTATCTGGCCGACAGAAGATATGGGCATCGTCCTGGGTAAAGCCGCGCACCCGCATCAGGCCATGCAGGGCGCCGGTTTTTTCGAAACGGTACACAGTGCCCAGCTCGCACCAGCGTAAGGGAAACTCCCGGTAGCTGCGTTTGCGCGTATTATAGATGGCGATATGAAACGGGCAGTTCATCGGCTTGAGCTGATAGCTCACCTCTTCGATCTCCATGGCGGAAAACATGTTCTCCCCATAAAAATCAAGATGACCGCTGGTCTGCCACATATCGCGCCTGGCAATATGCGGGGTGAACAGCAGTTCGTAGCCGTTTTGATAATGTTCTTCGCGCCAGTGATCCTCGATGATCTTGCGAAGCAGGGCGCCTTTGGGCTGCCAAAGGATCAGCCCAGGGCCAACCTGATCGGCAACGGCAAACAGCTCCAGCTCCTTGCCAAGCTTCCGGTGGTCGCGCTTTTTTGCCTCTTCAAGCTGATGCAGATAGGCCTTCAGATCCTTGGGATCAAAAAACGCCGTGCCATAGAGCCGCTGAAGCATCTTCCTGTTTTCGTCGCCACGCCAGTAGGCGCCAGCCAGCTTGATAACCTTGACTGCCTTCAGCCAGCCTGCATGCGGCAGATGCGGCCCCCGGCAAAGATCGACAAAATCTCCCTGCCGATAAAGCGAAACAGTCTCAACGGCCAGATCCTGCAACAGCTCAACCTTGTAGGACTGACCACTTTGCTGGAATAATTCAATCGCCTGAGCGGAAGACATGGTCTCCCGGCAGAAAGGAGCGGCCAGCGCGATAAGCTCCTGCATCTTTGCTTCAATCAGCGCAAGATCGTCCGGGGTGAACGGCTCCGCCCGGTCAAAATCATAATAAAAGCCATCGGCGATGGCCGGGCCGATGGCAACCTGCACCTCCTTGCCGAACAGGGCAACAACAGCCTCGGCCATAATATGGGCCGCGCTGTGTCGGAGAATCGCCAAGGCCTCTGGGCTGTCAACGGTTATGGGCGCAAAGGAGGCATCGGCCTCGACAGGCGCGGCAAGATCCACCAGTCTGTCATCCAGGCGGGCGGCAATGGTCTGCTTGCGCTCCTTGTTGGAAACCAGCTCTTTTAAAGCCTCGGCAACGCTGATCCCCGCAGGGAATGTTTTCTGCTCCCCGGAAGGAAGGGTAAGTGATATTTCCGCCATGGTTGTCAGGATCAGCCTTTCTACAAATGCACAAACAAAAACAAGCACATTGACCTGGTCAATCTGCCTGCACAATAAGGCCTGGCATGCTGCTCACCGCCAAGCCTCGCGACGTCAAGATATAGGTGTTCTCTGGTAGGCGCGGGCGGATTCGAACCGCCGACCTCTTGCGTGTCGGGCAAGCGCTCTAACCAACTGAGCTACGCGCCTGAAAAAAACAAAGAGCCCAGCGCTCATGGCGACAGCTCATTCTTTTTTTTAGGAGCCGTTACGAAATAACTCTGCATTCTTGATTATTCTGTTACGGCTCTTTATGCCGTTCTGACCATCAAGACAATAAAATTATTTTATTATAACGGCTGAGACAAACCTTCCAACCGGCAACCAATTACCAATATTTAACCCTAGTGTCAAGGACAAATAGTTCAGGAACCATCGTGAATTAACCATCGCCAGCCCCTCTGTCAATAACTGGTATCCTTCCGGGATTCAATGGCTCGGCTGAGGGTTAGTTCGTCGGCATATTTGATGTCCATGCCCATGGGAATCCCGCAGGCCAGCCTGGTCACTTTGACTGCGGCCTCCTCCTGCAACCGTTTGATGAGATAGGCTGCTGTAGCCTCTCCCGGCACCGTGGAGCTGGTGGCGATCAGCACCTCCCGAACCTGCTCCCTTTTGATGCGCTCCAGCAGGGCGTCAGCCTTGAGTTCCTCCGGGCCGATCCCGTCCATGGGAGAAAGGACGCCATGCAGGATATGATACTTGCCCTTGAAGGCTCCGGTTTTCTCAATGGCCATGAGATCCGCAGATTCCTCTACCACACAGATCAGACCGGTGTCGCGGGCAGAATCGTTGCAGATGGCGCAAGGATCGCTTTCCGCAAAGGCAAAACAGCCACTGCACAGTCTGATGTTCCGGTGCAGTTCCCCCAGATCCCTGGCCAGGCTCTGGGCCTCGCTGGCGGGACGGCGCAGGATGTGAAGGGCCAGGCGGGTCGCGGTTTTCATGCCTATCCCCGGCAAGCGGTTCAGATCGGCAATGAGACGGCTCAAGGCCGGCGGGACGACGTTCATAAAAGAGGCTCAAGGGGTATAAGGTTAAAGGTGAAAAAAACGGATAAACACGAGGTTGATGGTCTTGTAACAACTAAAAAACGTAACGCCAAGACGCAGAGGCGTAAAGACAACGTGTTGAGATAAAAGGCTTGCACCCAGAGGGTATAAGTTTCGTTTGAGCAGGCAAGCTGCTCAACTCAGCTATAAAACTTTGCGCCTCTGCGTTAAACAATGAATGGTTACCCGTTTATTAAGGCTACACTCTTCATTTTTTCACCTTAAACCTTCAACCCGGGCCTGATATTGCCAATCTGCCCGCCAAAAATTTCGGTAGTCATCTGTACCAGGGGATCATTGCCCAGAGTCCGCCGTTCAACCAGCAGACTTTCCGTCTCGTTGTTTTCGCTCTCCCCGGTTGCCTGGGCAGAGTTCTCCCTGATAACAACCCGGAATTCGCGTTGAAAAAATTTCTGGGCAAATTGTTGCAGGAGCTTGAGGTTGTCAGGCTCCTGCAACAGCTTACAGTCGAAGGGAGTAGCAAACTCCAGGATCAGTTCATCCCCTTTCTCGCTGACCATGGTGCAAAGTTGCAGTACCGGCGCCATCCAGCGCTTGCGCGCCCTGACATGCCTGAGAAACTCCTCCCAGTGCCTTGTTACCTCTCGATCAGCGGGGGCGGCAGCCGTCAGCGCCGGAGGCGATTGCCCGTCTTGCTCTGGCAAGGATATTGGCGCTTTGTTCAGGTTATTCATTTTCTCTTCCGGCAAGGTTGCGACCGGGGAAACAGCTGCCAGGGGTATTGTCCTGGGTGCAGAGGGTGCTGGTTCTGCCGTGGAGATCGATGGAAAGGCTGGCCTGGCCGCACTCTGCGGCAAAACAACTCCAGCCAGCAACCCGTCAAGACGGGCCAGCAGGGTGGAGGTCGGCACGACCTGCCCGGCCTGGGTGGCCCGAACAAAGGCCATTTCCAGCGCAAGCCTGGGGCGGGAGGAGTACTGCATCTCCTCGCTGCCCTTCAACAGTAGAGAAAAATACTGGTAGAGCGTTTCCTGGCTGGCGCCTGCAGCAATATCCTGGATGGCCGCAAGCTCCTGGTCGGAAAGATCCAGCAACTCCTCTGGCTGGGGTTTGATCTTGACAATCAGCAAAGCCCGGAAAAATCCCAGCAGATCACTGGCAAAACGCTTGAGATCCATGCCTGCAGCCTGGCTGCAGGTAAAGATGTCAAGACAGGCGGCCAGGTCAGCAGCCAGAAGCGCCCTGGCCAGATCTTCATAGATCCGCCGGTCGACCAGACCCAGCACCTCCGCTACATCGCCATCGCTGATCTCGTCTCCGCCAAAGGAAAAGATCTGATCGAGAAGACTCAAGCCATCCCGCACGCTGCCTTCGGCCTCCCTGGCGATCATCTCCAGGGCGCGTTGGGAAACAGCCACCTTTTCCGCCTCGGAGATCTTGGCAAAAAATGTAACCAGCTCGGCATAGGAAACACGCTTAAGCTCATAGCGCTGACAACGGGAAAGGATGGTGATCGGGATCTTGTGCAGCTCAGTGGTGGCGAACATGAAATAGACATGCGCCGGCGGCTCCTCCAGGGTCTTCAACAGGGCGTTGAAAGCCTCGGGGGTGAGCATGTGCACCTCGTCGATGATGACGATTTTGTAGCGGCCCTTGCTGGGGAAAAAGCGGATGTTTTCCTTGAGCTCGCGGATCTCCTGGATGCCGCGATTGGAGGCGCCGTCGATCTCATGCAGATCCATGGCGTTGCCAGCCATGATCTCCAGGCATGATTCGCACTGGTTGCAGGGCACGTCTGCTTCGCCCTGCCGACAGTTAAGCGCCTTGGCCATCAATCTTGCCAGGGTGGTTTTGCCAACCCCGCGCACCCCGGAAAAAAGCAGGGCATGGGCCACCCGGTCACGGGTGAGCGCGTTGCGCAGGGTGCGCACCACCGCCTGCTGGCCGACAACATCTGTAAAGGTCTGGGGGCGCCATTTTCTGGCTAAAACCAGGTAGGACATTTTCAGTCCTCAGGGGTAAGCCCCCCGGTGTTTCCGGGGAGAAAGAGAAGATAGCGCAGGGGGGCCGGAGACCCTGGCCGCCTGCGAAGGGTAAAAACTATCCAGCTTGTGACCGGAAATACGCGTAAACCAGAACGTAACTGTTCAGCAGTGTCGTAGCTGCTAGGCCTCAAGTCGGCGACATGTGCTGGTTGCACATGAGCAGGCTGATAACAACGCAGATGCGGCGCTGCTGAACAGTTACCAAAAAAAATGATAGCCAGGCGCCCCTGCGGCACACAGAGTAACTCACTACCGTTGCTTCCTTCCGGACCTGGCGGGGTTCGCAAGTCTCTGTTGCGCAGGACCCGGCTATCAAACCGTAAAATATCTGGTGGAGAAGGTGGGATTCGAACCCACGGTACGTTGCCGCACACACGCGTTCCAGGCGTGCACCTTAAGCCACTCGGTCACCTCTCCAGCGTTTTCATGACAAAAAGGCATGTAGGCCGATGGGGCACCACATTACAATACCTGCTTCCTCTTGCAAAGAACAAAATGGTCAGGAGTGCGAAATACCCACCTCCCTCGATAACTTTGTCTAAAATACGGCTCTGGCGGATTGGCATCCGCAGCCAGAGCCGGAGAGGCTCTTTGTCGGCCTATTCGTCGTAAAGCTCAGGCGTATGCCGGATAATCTGGGCATCGACCAGATAGATGACATCCTCGGCGATGTTGGTCGCATGATCGGCAATCCGCTCCAGGTGCCGCCCTACGGAGAGGACATGCAGGAGGTTGTTCACATGCTCGGTATCGGTGGTGAGCATCCCCTTGAGCTGGGCATACATCTCTCTGTTCATGGCATCCATGGTGTCGTCCGCCGCCCTGATCTGGTGGGCCAGGCGCACATCATGGTTGATCAGGGAATCAATGCTCTGGGTGACCATTTTTTCGGCAAGGCTGACCATGGCCGACAGGTCAAAGGGGATGGCAAACTGTTCCTGGCCGGCGAGGAATAACCCCCGCTCGGCGATGTTCACCGCCAGATCCCCGATCCGCTCCAGATCGCTGTTAATTTTCAGGGCCGCCACGATGAAGCGCAGATCGATAGCCACCGGTTGATAGAGGGCGAGGATCTTCAGGCAGTCCTCCTCGATCTCCACCTCCATGTCGTCGATCTCCCGATCCCCCTTGATTACCGCAGTTGCCTTGTCTGGATCACGGTTGATCACGGAAAGCGTGGCCTGGTAGACCCGGTCTTCCACGGCTTCGCCCATGGCGATGATCTTTGCTTTCAGTTTGTCGATGTCGTGCTGCATGTGTTTTGGCATGATCGGTAGTCCCTTTTCAGCCGAAGCGGCCGGTTATGTAATCTTCGGTCTGTTTTTGCCGAGGGTTGGTGAAAATTCTCGTGGTGGCGTCACATTCAATCAAACGACCCTCATAGAAGAAGGCGGTGTAGTCTGAAACCCTGGCAGCCTGCTGCATGTTGTGGGTAACAATAACAATGGTGTAGTTGGTGCGCAGCTCGCCGATCAGATCCTCGATGCGCATGGTCGCTTTGGGGTCAAGGGCCGAGGCCGGCTCGTCCATGAGCAGGATTTTCGGCCCGACGGCCAGGGCTCTGGCAATACAGAGTCGCTGCTGCTGGCCGCCTGAAAGCCCCATGGCATTGGCCTGCAGCCGATCCTTGACCTCGTCCCAGATAGCCGCCTGTTGCAGGCTCTGCTCTACGATTTCTGCGAGACGTTTCGGGTTTTTCTCCCCGTGAATCCTGGGGCCGTAGGCAACGTTGTCGAAGATGGACTTGGGGAAGGGGTTTGATTTCTGGAAAACCATTCCCACCTCCTTGCGCAGCTCCACAACATCGGTGCCGGGCGCATAGATGTCTTTTAGGTTGATCAGGATTTCCCCTTCCACCCGGCTGTGGGGGATGGTGTCGTTCATCCGGTTCAGGCATCTGAGAAAGGTGGATTTGCCGCAGCCGGATGGCCCGATCAGGGCCGTGACCTGTTGGGCCGGAATCAGCAGGGAGATGCCAAAAAGCGCCTGGGTGAGTCCATAGAAAAAACTAACCTGGTCAGTGGTGATGACCATCTTCTGATCTTGGGGATATATAGATTGTTCTACCATCGAAATTTTTTCCTGAAATGGGTTCTAATAAGGATCGCGCCAAGGCTTAAGCCCAAGACCAGCAGGAGGAGAATCAGGGCGGTGCCGTATTGCATGTGTCTGATCCGCTCCGCCTCCGGATGCTGGGTGGCCAGAATATAAAGATGGTAGGGCAGGGCCATGACCTGATCAAAAACAGATTTGGGCAGCCTGGGGAGATAAAAGGCAGCCACCGTAAGGAGGATGGGGGCGGTTTCTCCGGCGGCCCGGCCGATGCCCAGGATCGAGCCGGTAATCATCCCGGACATGGAATAAGGCAGGATGTTGGTGCGGATCATCTCCCACTTGGTGGCGCCCAGCGCCAGGCTGGCGTCACGGAAGCCCTTGGGTACGGCGCGCAGCGATTCCTCGCTGGCTACGATAATGGTGGGCAGAATCATACAGGCCAGGGTCAGACTGCCCGCCAGGATGGAGGGGCCAAAGCCGCAGAAGAGCACAAAAATACCCAGGCCGAACAGGCCAAAGACGATGGAGGGAACCCCGGCCAGGGTGACAATGGCCAGGCGGATCAGGGTGTTGAACCGGCCCTGATCCGCATATTCGGCAAGATAGATCGCCCCGCCAATGCCAAGAGGCAGGGAAACCGCGATGGTGCCTACCACCAGATAGAGGGTGCCGACAATGGCCGGCAAGATGCCGCCCGCTGCCCCGCTTCTTCGGGGAAAGTTGCTGACGAACTGCCAGTTGAGGGCCGAGGCCCCGTTTCTGATGATATCGAAGAGGATATAGCCGATTACCAGGACAATGGCATAGGTGATGAGCCGCAGGAAAAGGAGGATGAATTTGTCGGTGATTTTCATTTCATCATGCCGTATTTCTTCAGCACCCGCTGGGCGACGATGTTGAGGGCAAAGGTGATGATGAGCAGGATGATCCCTATCCAGAAAAGCGCTTGATAATGGACGCTGCCAAAGGGAACCTCACCCATCTCCGCAGCGATGGTGGCGGTCATGGTTCGCACCGAGGCCAGGGGGGAGAAGGTGAGTACCGCCGAATTGCCAGTGACCATCAGCACGGCCATGGTTTCCCCGATAACCCTGCCGATCCCGAGCATCACCGCCGCCACGATCCCTGGCAGGGCCGCAGGCAAGGTAACCCGGAAGATGGTCTGCAGGTGGCTGGCGCCCAGGGCCAGAGAGGCGTTTTTCAGGGAATAGGGCACGCTGACCAGGGCATCCTCCGAGAGGGAGATAATGGTGGGGATAGCCATGAGCGAGAGGAGCAGGGCGCCGGTCAGGGCGGTGAGACCGGTGCTGAGGCCGAAAGCTGCCTTGATAAGGGGAGCCACCACCAGCAGGCCGAAAAAACCCAGAACCACGGAGGGGATGCTGGCCAGGATTTCAATGAAGGGCTTGAGAAACTCCCGTTCACCGGGCCGGGCTATTTCTGCGATGTAGATGGCCACCAGCACGGAGATGGGCACCGTGACCAGCATAGCCAGGGCGGTTACCAGGGCGGAGCCGGAAAGCAGGGGGCCAAGGCCAAAATGTTCCGCTTGAAAGGAGACGGGGATCCACTGGCTGTCCAGCAGCTTGTCCAGGCCGGGGTTAAGGACAAACGGCCCGGCCTCCTTGAACAGGAAGAGAAAGATCAGGCAGACGACAAGGACGCTGGTCGAGGCGGCAGCCATCAACAGCAGCCGCATCAGCTTATCGGTTATGAACGTCTTACGAGACCGGGACATAGCCTGTATCTCTGACAATCTTCTGCCCGGCCGGACTCAGGCAGAAATCGATGAACTGTTTGGCCGTATCCTTGGGCGCCCCGTTGGTGTAGAAAAAAAGCGGCCGGGAAACTGCGTAGGCCCCGGAACGGACAGTCTCCTCGCTGGGAACAACCGGGCTGGCCTGACCGCTGGCCTGGACGCCAAGGGTTTTTACCGTGCCTTTTGCTTCGGCGGCAAAGCCCAGGCCCACATAGGCAATGGCCCCACGGTCGGCGGCCACCGCCTGCACCAGGGCGGAGGTGCCAGGCAATAAACGGGCGGAGGGGCTGAAATCCTCTTTGTTTAAGACATGCTCCTGAAAGAAAACAAAGGTACCGGAACTGGACTCGCGGGATAACAGGAGAATCGGGCTGTCGGGGCCGCCAACCTCCTTCCAGTTGCTCACCTTGCCCGTGTAAATCAGGCGCAGTTGGTCGATGGTCAGGCTATGCACCGGGTTTGCCGGATGCACGATCAGGACGATACCATCGCGGGCTACTGGAATTTCTACCGGGGAAACCTTGTTGTCTGCGGCAAGCTTCTGCTCTTTTTCCTTCATGCCTCTGGAGGCTGCGCAGATATCGGTGGTGCCGTTGATCAGGGCGGCGATGCCGGTGCCGGAGCCGCCGCCGGTCACGGAGATGTCCGCCTCGGCATGGGCCTTCATGAATTCTTCCGTCCAGGAACTGACCAGGTGAACCATGGTGTCGGAACCCTTGATGGAAAGGGTCTGGACAGACGCGGCCTGCTGTGCGGGGTTAGAGTCGCAGCCGGTTATGGTTGTCAGGAGCAACAGGGCCAGGGCAATTCTTTTCATGGTCTTCTCCGTGGGTGGCGGGCGTCTTGGCTGATAAATTTTCAGGCAAGGGCAAGGTGTGGGGTGTTGGTAATTTTTTGATTTTACTGAAGCCGGACGAAACTATCCCCGCACTGCTCAAGTACCAGAAATATGAGGTGTTTGCCAGGATAAAATATGACCTCAGGCAAAGCTTGATGGACTCGTAACAACTCATTTTTTAACGCAGAGGCGCAAAGTCGCAAAGTTTTAACCCTTTTATTTCAACATATTGTCTTTGCGCCTCTGCGCCTTGGCGTTACGTTTTTTAGTTTTTACACGTCCATCAATCTTAGAAATTAGAAAGATGGATCGCTGCAGTAGAGGCGCCGGAATTTCTCCATTTCCTGTTGCAGCTCTGGCGCAAGATCGAGGTCATAACGGGCGACATATTCCGCCGCCATGCGATGGGTGTTGAAGATGGGGTAGTTGAGGGTTAAATTGGCGATGCCTTTGTCAATATACTGGCCATGCAGGGAGGGATCATAAAACAGCCGCAGCATCTCCGGGAAAACAGTATAAAATGAGTCTGAATCTTCGTTGTAAAGCAGAGAGGATTGCTGTTCGCTGAAATGCTCCGGGGAGACAATGTCCTCATAGCCGAATTTCCAGCCTGTCTGCCCCCGGTGATAGCCTTCAACCCACCAGCCATCCATGATGCTGACGTTGGGCACGCCGTTTAAGGCGGCCTTCATCCCGCTGGTGCCGCTGGCTTCCAGGGGGCGTTTGGGGCTGTTCAGCCAGGCGTGGGAACCGGCAACCATCATTTTGGCAAGGTGCATGTCGTAACCAGGGATGAAGACCAGTTTGGCCAGGCCATTACTTTTCAGGTACAGCTCCTCCTGCACCGTCAGGATGTTTCTGATCAGGTCCTTGCCTGGCTCATCCGAGGGATGGGCCTTGCCTGCATAGATAAAATTTACCGGCCAGTTGTTTTCGGTAATTATTGCCGCCAGCCGGTCAAGATCTTCAAAGATCAGATCTGCCCGTTTGTAGGTGGAAAAGCGTCTGGCAAAACCCAGGGTAAAGGTCGTATATTTAAAGGGCGCCTCCTCTTCCTTGCGATAAGAAAGGTAGTTGGGAGGGTCGATCCAGGTCGCCAGACACTGGTTGCGATGGGTGATCAGCATCTGGTTTACATAATCTGCCAATACCTTTGTATCTGTGCGCCAGGCATGTTCAAAATAGGTGCGAAACTTGTTGTTTGCGCGCAGTGATTCCACCCTGGCGAAGACACTGGGATCTTTCCGCCAGTTGTGCAGCTCGGGGAAGGTATCGTATAGTTCCGCTCTGGCCTTGCTTGTCCAGGTGAGATGATGCACCCCGTTGGTGATCGCCGTGATTTTTTTTGCATACTGCGGGAACTGCTTCTGGGTCACCTCTTTGTGGAGACGGCTGACGCTGTTGGTGGCCCGGTTAAGTTGCATGGCCATGGCCGTGAAGTTGTAAACAGAGGGGTCGTTTTCGTCCAGGGCCAGAAGATTCAGGACGCGCCTGCAGAACGGATTGATCAGTTCCTCGTACATGGAAGCGCTGAAGCGGTCGTGTCCGGCCTTGACCGGGGTATGGATGGTAAAGACCAGGCGTTTGGCGACCTCTGCTGCGGCGGCAAGGATATGGCGATCCGTCGCCTTCTTTTCGTATTGATGGCCATATTTTTTCTGGAGGAGCTGGGTGATCAGCGAGAGAACCACGCCCACGCCGTGCTGTTCGTTTAAGTGAATGGTGCGGGAGGTAAGACCCAGGGCTTCCATGACCGGGATAATGCCGGCGCCCAGGAGTCTGCGCTGGGTGGCTTTTATCTTTTCTGAGCTGCTGTTGTATAGATGCTGGGCGGCATCCTGAATCCAGTCCGGGGAGAGGGCTGTTTGGTAATCAAGGAGAATCTCTGGCACGAAGAAGTCGAGAGCCTCATTTATCTCCATTTTAAGCCATAACTGGGCGTGCGCCGAGAATCGTATTCCCTGGAGATCATAAAAAGGGATCTCAATGGTGAGCGGTTGTCCTGGGGAGTCCGGATCGTGCAGCAGATAGAGCCCCGGGGTATTTTCCGGTTCCCATTGGGAGGCCCAGGCCACCTGCCCGATTTTTGAATCGACCACCTGGGAAAAATATCCCTTCCGGTACAGCAGGGAGATCCCGACCACCGGAATCTTGCAGTCGGCAAAACTTTTCAGGGTGTCTCCGGCAAGGATGCCGAGACCGCCGCTGTAGTTGGGGATCTTGACCGGGCCATGCAGAAACAGCTGCAGAAGACGGTTGCCGGCCTCGTCTGGATGCTCGGTTATCTCAAGCTGCTGGAGTTTGTCGCGCACCGGATGAAAAACATCCAGATCAGCCCCTATTTCCATGGAGATGTAGGTGACTGATTCGCCGGTCGGTGAGGTGAGGGCCTGCCAGACCAGATCAAGAACCTGCTGGGAAACACCGAAAAAAGTGCCGAACCTGTTGCTGGAGAGCAGGTCACGAAGAAGATGCCTGTCTTTTGAGGAAAGCATCGTTCTGGCCGTGGTTGATTTTTTGGGCTTGGTATTGCTGGACGATGCTGGAGAAGATTTCATCGGTCACCGCAGGATTGGGGAAGATAAGACGAGTAATTCCTCTTGCTTGATGGATAGTCTAAGATATAAGTGTTCGCCCTGCCACGCAAGCGAATTATGCAGACAGGCCCTCAGGGCTGTTTTTTCAGGGGGGAATATTTTCGCGTTCAGAAATATTCCGCAAGGTAACAAAATATTTAAAAAAAATATTGAAATTCCACGAAAAAATATGTTATGGTCTTTCGCTTGTGTTGGATTATACGTAATTGTATAAGGGCGTGTTTTTATATAAAAACTGTTACAAGAGGTATCAGGAGGAAGGAGAGAGATGAAAAGAGGAATTTTGCAGTATGCGGCAATGGTCTGTGTTGTTTCCGTTTCCCTTTTTGCGGTTGGCTGCGCCAAGCAAAAGGTTCAGAGTGATAAGGATATCGCACCTGTCGCTGCTGCTCCCGCAGCCCCGGTCAAGGCCCCAGTCAAGGCTGATACCGGCAAGGGCATGGGCAAGGAAGAGTCTCTTGCTTCAAAATGGATTGGCGGCGACAGCGGCGCGGTTCTGGAAGGACGGACAACCGCTCCGATGCTGCCTGTTTATTTTGACTTTGACAAATCCGATATCCGGGCGGATCAGAATGATCGCGTCAAGAAGAATGGCGATCTCCTGATCGGTTCAGCAGGCGTTCGTGTCCGGGTAGAAGGCAATTGCGATGAGCGCGGTACCAACGAGTACAACATGGCCCTTGGTGAGAGGAGAGCAATCAGCGCCGTGAAGTATCTTGTCAATATGGGCGTTGCGGAAGGCCGGGTTGACACCCTCAGCTTTGGCGAGGAAAAACCCCTCAACTTTGGCCATGATGAGATGGCTTGGGCCCAGAATCGCCGTGACGACTTTGTTATCGTCAAGTAAGCTGTTGGGTTGAAATGCTGGTCATTTCAGATGACCAGAACGGCATAAGGAGCCGTAAAGAGGCTGGAATTGCGGGGGATGTTTTCTAACGGTTACCAAGCTTCTTTTCTAAGAAAATCGTCTTAATCTTGAGATGGGAGCATGTTTGTGTTCCCATCTCTTTTTTTATTTGGAGACAGGTTATGAAGATGCAATTTGTCAGGGGAGTGTTTTTTTTGTGCGTGGCCTTGTACGCCTCTGCATCGCTTGCCCTTGCGGCTCCGCCGGAACGTGGGAAGATTGCCACCATCAGCGTTCAGAAAATCCTGGGCAGTTCCAAGTCTGCGCTGGAAGCGCAAAAAGTTTTACAGGCTGAGGTAGATAAGTTTCAAGCAAAGTTCAAGGTGGAAGAGGATGCCCTTGCCGCCATGAAAAGCGAGCTTGAAAAGAAAGGTTCTGTCTGGAGCGATGAGATTCGCGTGGAAAAGGAACGTGAATATCAGAAAAAACTTCGTGACTATGGCCTGAAGACCGAGGATGCGAAACTTGAGATCCAGCAGCTTGAGAAAAAGCACATGGAGCCGATCCTGAAACAGTTGAATGATGTCATCGCTGAGATCGGCAAGAAAAATGGCTATTCTCTGATTCTCGAGAATACCATGAAAGGCCTGCGCACCAGAACGGGCTTGCTCTATGCCGATGAGGCCCTTGATATCAGCGATCAGGCTCAGAAGGAGCTTGATAATCGCCTGAAAAAATAAAGCTTAAGTTGAGCAGCTTGTCTGCTCAACTAATTTTTTAACGCAGAGGCGCAGAGGTGCAAAGTTTTAAGCCTTTTATCTCAGCATGTTATCTTTGGTGCTCTGCGTCTTGGCGTTATGTTGTTTCTTAGTTGTTACGAGTTCGTTAAGATTGAGACTCTTGTAAAAAAAGAAGGCGTTGCGGGGGCTAACCGCAACGCCTTCTTTTTTTTATAGCCTTTCTCTGCTTAGTTGCCCGCGCTCAATTCCGCCAGATGAATCTTGGCAAACTCGATGCCAGGGTCAAGGTTCAGGGCCAGTTCGAAGTAGCGGATTGATTCGGCGCTGTTTCCCAGCTTACGGTAATTGACGCCCAGATTGGCGTAATCGATGGCCGAGACCGGATTCAGTTCCACCGTCCGGCGAAAATGCCCGATGGCTGTCGCGTAATCACCCAGTTTGAAATGGCAGAAGCCCAGCAGGTTGTGAATGTCTGGCCGATCCTCGTCATATTCCGCGCCCTTTTGCAAGGAGGCAATGGCCTGCGCATACTCCTCCAGATCTTTCAGGCATTCGCCCAGATGGGAATAGATATAGGGGATATCCTCCTCTTCCGGGCCCAGGGTCAGAGCCCTTTCCAGATGGGCCACGGCCTGGGCGAGTTCGCCCTGGGCCTGCATGTTCTTGCCCAGATAGTATTCCAGAAAATAGGAGTCCGGCAGTTCGGCCTGCATTTTTTCCAGCTGGCGGAGCTGGGCCTGGGGCTCAAGAATCCGCTCGGCCACGAGTTTTGCGGCAAACAGACCCACGTTGTTGATCATGGAACGCTCCCGGAAATGGCAGCCGGGGATGATGGTGTAGATGGTCGGGATCTTGAGTTTTTCGTGCATGGTGTTGACCAGCAGTACCTCAAGGCCGAGTTTTTCTAAGGCAGCCAGGCAGCGGTCGATTTCCACCCGCATGTTAGGGTCGCTCAGCTGCGGCATCTCGTGGATGGAGATGGTACTTTCCGCCTCGGTCAGATAGCGCACCTCGTCCATGGACAGGGGCTTGGGCAGGCCGCTGGCTACATAGTTGGCCTGGGAGTTGAAGTCGCCGGCCAGCTGGGCCACCTCGGTAATCGCCCGGATCAGGGCTTTTTCCGGATCCGGGGTGGTGCCGGCGGTAAAGACGATCTCGCTTGAGGCCGGAAAGGTGGCGCGGTCGATGGCCAGCGCCCCCACCGTGGGAATGCCGGTGTTCAAGGTGAAATCGTTGAGGTACAGATCGATGCCGTTTCTGGCAAACTTGGCGATAAGCTCGCGGGCCACCGGGTCGGTGACGCTGTCTGGATCAATGGCCGGGGTGGGGAGGTGATAGTGGTTGACCAGCGAGCAGACATGCCGCTCCACCAGTTCGCAGATCCCCTGGAGAATCGCCTCTTCGTAGGTGTTGCCCGCTGACGGCCCGTTAAACTCGTTGATCGCGTAGAACCAGCTGAAGGGTACCAGCAGCATCTCGCCGCTGTTCAGGTTGGTGGCCCAGGTCCACTGAATGGGGATATCCTCGATGAGCCGCTCCAGGGTGGCGACCTCGGTTTTTTCGTCATGCACCGAGAGCAGGAGGCGGGACAGGGGCAGGAGTGGCTGGCCGGAGTTTTTGAGATTGGCGTAGGTGTCGGTGATGAAGTTTTCTTCATTTTTCTTGAAGGCGAAAAAACTGAAACGCTCGGCCAGTTCCATGCAGGCGCTGGCCTGGGACTGTTCCGGGGTGCAGCCCTTGCCCATCTGCTTCTTGTTGCCGATCATCGCCAGGGCATCCTTGCCGCAGAGGCTGAAATAAACCGGGATGTCCAGGCGGCCATTGTCGATGCGGCGCACCTCCTGGAGGATATCCAGGTTCACCTCTTTAAGACGGTCTTTGAAGCGGGTTACTGTTTCAATCGGGGTGCAGACCTTGTCCTGGTCCAAGGTGTAATGTTTTAAGCAGTCTTGCGGACGGATGGGTTTCTTTTGCATGGGGACACCTGTGTTTAAAGTCGTGGGAACAAGACAACCGCCTGATTACAAGGTGGGAATTATTGCCGAATGGAAATCAGTTGTCAAGAAGAAGATCTGCCACAATGTAGGAGATTGCCGGACGATCAGCAGAGGAGGACAAGAATCCAGACCAGCGCCGCATTTGCCAGGGCGAGAAACACGGCGGCTGAGCCCAGATCCTTGGCGCGACCGGACAGGGGATGGATTTCTTCGCCGCAGCGATCCACCACCGCTTCGATGGCGCTGTTGATAATCTCGACGATCAGCACCAGGAAAAGAGCGCCGAGGAGCAGGGCTGTTTCCACCCCGGTCTTGCCCAGCCAGAGGGCAATGGGCGCCAGGATGAGGCAGAGGCCAAGTTCCTGTTGAAAGGCCTTTTCGTGCCTCAGGGCGGCGGCAAGCCCGGCCATGGACCAGCCAAAGGCATTGCGAAGGCGGGCAAGGCCTGTGCCGCTTTTTTTGCCCATGGTGCGTTCCTCCGGCAAGTTTTTAAATCCAAGGAAGGGCTCAGGGCAAGGTTTTCTTGCCCTGAGCCGTAAAAACCGTCATAATATAGCAGGGATCTTGAAAAAGTCTATATCTTGTCTTGCCTGGCGGGTGGTTTGCGATTGGTTCAGGGCTCAGGCACTACTGGCAAAAGGAGAAATTCATGGCGGGATCAATGGTGGATCATAATCTGTGTATCGGTTGCGGGGTATGCGCTGAGTTGTGCCCGGCGGTTTTTGAATTGCGGGAGGATAAATCATGGGTGATCGGCCCGGATCAATGCCATACCTGTGATTGCGAAGAGGCCGCAGCCTCATGCCCGGTCGGCGCTATTACAATCAGGTAGTTTTTTTTCTGCCTGCTGGCCGACGCTGGTTATTGATCTAAGGTATCCCGCACCTTCTGCAAAAGTTCATGGGGCGAGAGGGGCTTGCTTAACAGGGGCGTTGAATCTCCCAGGGCAGTCTTTTCGTGGATTGTGTCCGGCGCATAGCCGCTCATGAAGATCGTCTTTATCCCTGGCCGGAGCCGGTTGATGGCTTCATAAGCCTCCTGGCCGTCCATTTTTGGCATGATGATGTCGAACAGAAGCAGCTCGATGTCGGCTTGGTTTTCCTTGAATTTCCGCACCGCCTCTTCACCGTCTGCTGCCTCGATCACCGTGTAGCCAAATCTGGTCAGGGTTGTCCTGGCCAGATTGCGCAACAGGGTATCGTCCTCGGCCAGCAGGATGGTCTCTGTGCCGTGGGCCGGGGATTTTTCCTCCTCCGGGCTTTCCTCTTCCCGTATATCCGCAACGATCAGCGGCAGATAAAGCCGGAAGGTGGCGCCACGCTCCGGTTCGCTGTAAACATTGATGTAGCCCTCGTGCTGCTTGATGATTCCATAGGCCACGGCCAGCCCCAGCCCGGTGCCCTTGCCCACGCTCTTGGTAGTAAAGAACGGCTCAAATATCCGGGTACGGGTTTCCTCATTCATGCCGCAGCCGCTGTCAGTGACAGTGAGCAGCGCATAGGGGCCTGTCTGGCCAAAACCATGGGCGGAAATGAAATCCTGATACAGGACAGTCTGTTGAGCCGTGATTTTGAAGACCCCCCCCTTGGGCATCGCGTCCCGGGAGTTGGTGGCGAAGTTCATCAGCACCTGTTCGAGTTGATGGCTGTCGGCAAGAATCATGAGCGGCTGGTCTGAGAGCCGGGTTTCACAGGTGATGTCTTCGCCAATCACCCGAATGATGAATTTCTCCACCGTTTTTATGATTTCGTTCAGGTCTACAGGCTTGCGCTCGCTGATCTGCTTGCGGCTGAACAGCAGGAGATCCTTGGTGAGACGGGCGGCCCGGTCTGCTGCTTCCAGCATGGCCAGGATGTTCGAGCGTTGCGGGGCTTGCTGTTCCATGCTCATCAGGGCCAGCTGGCCGTAACCGATGATGGCCATGAGGATGTTGTTGAAGTCGTGGGCCACCCCTCCGGCCAGGGTGCCGATGGATTCCATCTTTACGGCATGGCGCCACTGATTCTCGAGATTATGATGTTCATTGATGTCCAGACTGGAGCCAATATAGCCCGCGAAGGCGCCGTCGGCATCGTAACGCGGCTGGGCCTGGGCGAAAAGCCAGCGGTATTCGCCGTCATATCGACGCAGCCGGTATTCCCTGGAGAAGGACTGCCGGGCCTCGAAGGCCTTGTTGAAGTTTTGCAGGCAATGCGCCAGATTATCGGGATGCACTCCGGCGGTCCAGCCGTTGCCAAGCTCCTCGGCCAGGGTGCGGCCGGTGAAAGCCAGCCAGGGATCATTGAACCAGATGAGCTTCTTGTCGAGGTCGGACATCCAGATCAGGGCCGGAGAGGTGTTGGCAACGGTGGCAAAGAGCTGCTGCGATTCGCGCAAGGCTGCCTCGGCTTTGCGGCGGCTCTCTTCCTGTTCGGAGAATTCCAGGGAGAAGGAGAGGTCTCGAGCCAGTTCGTCAAGCAGCCTGACTTCGTCAGTGGTGAAGAAATTGGCCTTATCGGCATAGAAGTTGATGGCCCCAAGAACCTCGCCAAAAACAATCAGCGGGAAGGCCGCTGAAGAGCGATAGCCGAGATCAAGGGCCTTGTCCCGCCAGGGCGTCATGTGCTCATCATGTTCGATATCGTTGGTGATGCTGTGCCTGCCTTTCCGTATCGCTGACCCTGTTGGCCCCTGGCCAAAGGAGGAGTTGTCTGCATTGATGCGGAGCTGATTAAGAGCATCGTCATCCAGCCCGGCGCTGGCTATGGGGATGACCTTCCCGGTGGCCTTGTCTGTCAGGCCGATCCAGGCCAGACGAAAACCACCGTCTTCCACGGCAATGCGGCAGGCTTCCTGAAACAGCTCCTGCGGGTCGCGTAACCGGACGATGGTCTGATTGATGCTGCTCAACACTGCATAGACCCGGTTCAGCTTCTTGAGCTCTGCCGCAGACTTGAAGCGTTCCCGGAAGAAGGCCACGCGCTGGCGTTGCCAGACAAGAACCATGATTGCCCCGACCCCGAAGAGCAGGGCCAGAATAAACCCGCCCATGAGCCACAGATGTTCCTGGAGCGGTGCGTAGGCGTCCGAGATATCCATCTTACTCACTAGAAACCAGGGCGAATCCGGGATCGGCCGCAGGTCGGTAATTACTGATTTGCGGCGATAGTCACGACCGGTAAAGGCTCCGCTCCGGCCCAGCACGGCCTGGGCGGCGGGCAGATCGGTTCGGCTCAACGGGAAGCGCAGATCAAGGGCTGTATTTTCCCTGAATCTGAGTTCGTTTAAAAAGACAACCTCCTGGCCCTCCCGGCGAACCAGGAGAGTCTCCCCGGATCGGCTGGGGAGGGGCCAGCGTTGGAGAAAGGGATAGAGATACTGCTTCGGATCGATGCGCAGGCAAAGCAGGCCCAGGGGCTGGTTGCCGTTTTGCCGATCGAGGATTGGCGCCAATACCGTAAGATAGATCTTGCCATTATATTCGCTGCGATAAAAATCCTGGATGGTCATCTGGCCTGAGTTGAGAACCTCTGGCAGGCGCTTTATGATAACCGCCGAGACAGGCGTTAAATCGGCGGACGCCGACAGGCGGATTATCCCCTTGCTGTCGAGCAGGCGGATCTGATCATACTGGGCGTGGGCCTGAAGTTTTTTCAGCCATTCCTGAAGCTCTTGGCTGTTGCCCGTGTCCTCGGGGTTTTTCAGGTGGCGGCGGACAAGGGCGGTAAAGGAGGTGTTGCCAGACAGGAGCAGGGCATCTTCCTTCCGCTCCCGGCGATATTCTGCCAGCTGGTTTGCCTTCAGCTCGGCGATGGCCAGAAGCTGGTTGTTCATTTCAGCCCGCTGGTTGTGTTCGTAGTTCCGGTAGGCGGAAAGGCCGGTAATAATGATGCCTGCCGCCAGGAGGGAAAAGAGCAGCGCCATTTTAAGGCCGGTGTGCGGGGGCGATTCGGCTTGCAGGCGGGACAGCCAGGCAGGCGACAGGACAAGGGCGAACAGCCCGCCTCCTAAAAAGATGAAAGCTATGCAGGTCAGGGCCGCAGGCGGAATGTAGGAACTGCCGTAGAGTAAGGGCGCGTCAAAGACATAGGCCAGGACAAAGACGAAACCGCCCAGGGTTAGAAGTCCGGCGAGCAAACCCGCCAGCGTGATCAGTCGGGGATGTTTTCCAGACGAGCAGAGAAAAGAGAGAGAGGCGAGCAGAAAGCAGAGGGCTGTGGCTGGAGAGATATGACCGATGGGTATTTCTCCGGCAGGATGAATGATTGCTATGCCGAGGTGTTCTGTCTCCAGATATATGCCCTGGATGGAGAGGATGAAGAGTAGAGTGACCACGCCTCCTGCCAGGACGATGAGCAGGCCTGTCCAAGATGCTCCGCGATACGGAGAGCAGGAACGGTGAAAGAGCGCTGCAGCGTAAAGCATGAACAGGATAGCCGTGCTAGGCGCCATAGGAATGGTGCCGGAGCCTGAGCTGGAGAGAAAAGGCAGGCCAAGAACCCAGCCAAGAAGAGTGATCCCGCCGACGAGGCCCACAAATCCGGCGCAGAGGCGGATCGGGCGCTGAAAGGGAATCTGGGTTTGAGTGCTGGGCTGAATGGACGATATTTTCATATCATCACGATGGCACAAGGGTGTGACTGTGTCAACCTGTATTGGGAAATTATTTCGTAACGGTCAGGGAGGAAATCAGGAGGAAGGCGCCGCTGTTTCCGCCAGTTTATCGCTGCCGCCCGCACATCTTCTGCCAGTTGCTTAAGACCAGCGAGCAAAGAGCGGTAAGGGCGCCAAAGGAGGAAACGCTTAAAATCAGGGGCAGGCCCTGGGTATGCAGCAGGTCGGAGAAGAAAACCTTGCCGCCGCCAATGAAGGCGATGATGATGCCGGTTGCCGCGATCTCCTTTGTTTTGCGGATCATTGTGCCCCAGACAATAAGGAACGCCGCGCCGATATTGATCAGGATGGACTTGCCGCAGGCCAGACTAGAGGGCGAAAAGCTGTAGCTGTCGCAGAGGCTGGTCAGGGCGAGGGCGGTGAGAAAATACAGGGACAGGAGACCGCAGGCCAGAAAGGTTAGAGCTGCGTAATCATTGGGGTCAATATGGAGAAAAAAGCCGTTTTTGGGCGGAGGATTGCGCCGACACCAGAAATAGACGCCCAGACCGGTGATGCTCGCGCTTAGAGCGGCAAGCCAGTTGACCGGGCCGCTGGGCGAGGGCCCAAGATAGACCCCGGAGATGAGGCCGCTCATCAGGGCGAGAAAGGCGAGAAATACGGCCAGCAGCCTCATGTTGCCGCTGCCCAGGCGTTGGGACAGGGCCAGGAAGGCGACAAAGATCAGAGGCAGAAAGATCTGCGCGGTGGGAAGATTGCCAACCAGAAAGGGAACGGAAAAGAAGAGCAGCAAGGCCGCCGCCACGCCCAAGGAAACAAAGCCGGCCATGTTTTTCCCTGGCCCCTGTTTTTTTATTTTATGCCAGATGACACCAAGAAAGAGCAGGGCGAAGACCCAGGCCACGACTCCCATGAAAAGCGGATTTTTCCCCCAGGTTACCAGCACCACGTTGCCGCCCAGCAGGAGGAGCGAGGCTCCGGCCAGCGGCAGGAGGTGGTCGAAGGCGTCAAGCTGAGTGTTCTTAAGAATCCGGCGGCTGGTGATCCCTGAGAAAAGAAAGACGAAACAGAGTAGCAAGGGCAGGAACCAGAAGGCGAAAACCGCAGGTGGCAGGGAGGAAACGGCTGTTCCGCTTTCGTTATTTTTGATGGCGTGGCTGAGTTTGAAGCCCCAGATGGAAAAAAGAAAGAAGACCGTAAACAGCACCGGCCAGCGCAGATTTGTGCTGAGCGCCCGCTCAGCGGCCTTGATGGCGGCAAGGCCGCCCATCAGAAGAATGAGCGCCGCCGCCGGAAAGGCGATGTTGGGGAAATCCAGGATGAAAATTACCAGGACTGCGCCCATGACCGCCAGCCAGAGAAGCACCAGCGCCCTGTAGCGTAAGGCGACCGACACGGCGGCGGCAGAAGCGGCGATGAGCAGGCTTGATCCCAGCCAGAGCGGCAGGACGCTGAAATGAAAGCGGCTTTCGGCGATGATGGAAAAAAGGAGCAGCAGACCGCAGCTGCTGAAGACCGGAGCAAGGCGACGGGACGAGGCATATTGCCACCAGCCGCAGCAGAGAAGAATCGCCACATAGCTTAAGCCAAGAATTGTCCCCAGATTCGGGCTGACCCAGGCATTATCCGTGACCGTCCGCAGCAGCAGGGCCACCACCAGCATGAAACAGACGGCGGCGAGGCGGGGGAGGACGGCGTTTCTTCCCAGCCAGGTCCAGAGGCCTTCTTCGTTAGGCAGGAGGATGGTACTCTCCAGAGAAGGCAAGCTGCTCTCCCTGTGGCCATGAGCATCCGGCAGTTTTGGCGCCTCCAGCGCTTCCAGTCTTTTGGCCAGATCGTCCATTCGGGAGCGGAGCCTGGCGATTTCCAGACTGAGATGATGATCGGCGCCCTGCCCCTCATTTTTTGTCATGCCCTGCTCCCCGGCGCTGGTGATGGCCCTTATATCGTAAGCGATCACAGGGCACGACATCTGCTTTGTTATCGGCCTGTTCGCATACTGTTTGTATAGCTCTCAGGCCTCTGTCGCGCATCTGCCGCACCCTGTAATCGCTTATACTGTGATCAGTTCCCTTCTGTTTTATGGTACTCTCAGACAGGAAAGGTGTCAGAATAATTACTTGCATTCTTGAGGAAACGCAAGTAGTTGTAAACCAGCAATACCACTTTGTAGTAGAGAAAATCTATCAAGCGTGAAATTATGTGTCAATCTGTTTTATCCTCTTTTCTGCTGTCCTTGCCGCCCGAGGAGATTTTGCGGCAAGGCAACCTGCCGATCAGGGCCGGACCACATTGGCCCCGGTCAGATCCATCTGCAATGGAGAAGAAAATGAACAGAACACGAAGCCGTGGGGGATATGAATGAAAAATCATGTATTGCGGCCATTATGGGTGGCGATCCTGTTGGTGCTCGTCATTCTTGTTGCCAGAAAGATTTATGTCCCGAAAGATTTCGGGATCAACGGACGAAACTACACCTTCGGTTTCTACCGCAAGGCAAACATTGACGACTGGAAGGCGGTCAAGGCTAAATACAATGGTCGCGAGTTCTGCAAGGATTGCCACGAAGAGAACTTCAAGACAAATGAGTTGTCCAAACATCGCGGGATCCAGTGCGAAAACTGTCATGGCCCGGCAGGCGACCATCCCGACAATCCGGCCAAGCTGGAAATAGACCGCTCGCGCGAGCTCTGCCTCCGCTGTCACGCCAGGCTGAAGTATCCCAACAACCGGCGTTCCGAGCTGCCCGGCATTGATCCACAGAAACATAACCCGGATTCGGCCTGTGTTAATTGTCACAAGCCTCATAAACCGGATCTGGAGGGTTAACCCATGAAATTTTCCCGACGTAATTTCCTGCAAAAGAGTATTTACGGGGCGCTGGCCGCCACCTTGCCCTTAACGGCTTTCAAGATGCTGGCGCCTGGCGAGGCTGCGGCCACACTCAAGGAAAGCAACCTTAGATGGGCCTTTCTGGTGGATACCAGAAAATGCGTGGGCTGCGGTCTCTGTGTCAAGGCCTGCAAAAATGAAAACGAGATCCCCTACGACACTCCGGTGACCAGAACCTGGGTGGAAAGATATGTGGTCACCAAAGACGGCAAGACCAGGATTGATTCTCCCAACGGCGCTCGGGACGGCTTCACCTCGCCTGAAATGCTTGGCGAAAAGATTGAGGAAAAAGAGATCACCAAGGCCTTCTTTGTGCCCAAGCTGTGCAACCATTGCGCCACCCCCGCCTGCGTGCAGGTGTGTCCGGTGGGCGCAACCTATCAGACGCCGGACGGCGTTGTCTTGGTGGACAGAAGCTGGTGTATTGGCTGCGGTTACTGCATCATGGCCTGTCCATACGGGGTGAGGTTCTTTCATCCCGTACACAAGGTGGCTGAAAAATGTACCTTCTGCTATCACCGCATCAGCCAGGGCATGCAGGCCGCCTGTGTGCAGGCCTGTTCCTTTGGAGTCAGACAGATGGGCAACATCAAGGATCCGGATGATCCGGTGACTAAAATTATCATGACTGAAAGGGTGGGGGTTCTGAAAGACGAATACGGGACTAAACCGCATGTCTTTTATCTTGGCCTGGACGAGAGAGTGAGGTGAGAAAATGAATGATATCATAGTTCACGGTCTTGAATGGACCAGCAAGGAGATGTTCACCTACCCAAATGAGTTTATCTACTGGAGCATCCAGATCGTCATGTATCCGTACATGACCGGACTGGTGGCCGGGGCCTTTGTGCTTTCGTCCCTCTATCATGTCTTTGACCAGAAAGACCTGAAGGAGCTTGCCCGTTTTTCCCTGGTCTTTTCTCTGGCCCTGTTGCCGGTGGCGGCCATGCCGTTATTGCTCCACTTGCAGCAGCCGCTGCGCGCCATGCATCCGCTTTTCACCCCGCATTTCACCTCCGCCATCAGCGCCTTTGGCATAGTTTTTCTTACCTATGCCCTGATCGTTGTCAGTGAGGTCTGGTTTGTCTATCGGCGCCATTTTGTGGAACAGATCAACGAACTTGCCGGAGAAAAGGGCATCGGCGCCAGGATGAAAAGAAGAACCTTCAAGATCCTGACCCTGGGCGCCATGGATATTGATCCGGAATCCCTGGCTAAGGACAAGAAGGCGGTGCGCATCCTGGCGGGCATTGGCATCCCGGTGGCCTGTTTTCTCCACGGCTATGCCGGTTTCATCTTCGGTTCGGTCAAGGCCAATGCCTTGTGGATGAGTCCCCTGATGCCGGTAATCTTCATCATGAGCGCCGTGGTTTCCGGTATTGCCCTCTGTATGCTTACCTATATCATTATCATGGAGTACAAGAAATTCAAGGCTGTCATGGCCAAGGGCCTGGGTGATGAAAGCGTCAAGGTAATTCAGGGCGCGGAGATGGAGGTCATCTCCAAGTCAAGCCGTTATCTCATGTCTTTTCTGGTGGCGGCTATTTCCCTGGAAATTCTTGATCTGATCTTCCGTGGCTACACCGCCATGAAATCCTGGGATATCCTGCGCTCGGTCATGTACGGTAAGGACTTTGTCAATATCTTCATCCTGCAGTACGGCCTGGGCAATCTTGTGCCCTTTATCATCCTGCTGCTGCCAGGCAGAACCCTCCGGCGGGTAACCCTGGCCACGGTGCTGATCCTCTTTGGGGTCTTTATGATGCGTTGGAACGTGGTTATCGGCGGCCAGGCATTCTCCCTGTCGTTTTCAGGGTTCATGCATTACCATCTGCCCATTATCCCGCATAGCCTGGAGACCTTCAAGGAAGGTCTGGGAGGAGTTGTGCTGGTTCTCAGCACGCCTTATATCTTTTTCTATTTTATTAACAAGTTCACGCCTTCCCTTGGCGGCAAGAGTTGAGGCTGGATTGCTGTCAAGCAAGAGGTAAAGAATAATAAAAAAAAGCCTGCTCCCAATCGGGAGCAGGCTTTTTTATTGCCTATAAAACAAGCAGGCTTATTTGTGGCAGCCGTCACACTTGGTCGGGCCTGCATTCTTGGCCTTGTGGCAGCCCTGACAGAGAGCGTGGCCATTCTTCATGCTCCACTTCTTGTCTGCCGGGAAGTCAGCGCTCTTGTGGCAGGCATCGCAATCGCCCTTGGCCTGATGCTTGGCATGGGGGAAGGCTGCCGGTTTCTTGCCAGCCTCGGACTTCAGGGTGATCTCAGCCGGGCCCTTGTCTGCGGCGGCGAGGGCGTTGCTGGCAACAGCAAAGCCGAAAATAAGTGCGAAGGCTGCGGAACAGATAACGGTTTTCTTCATTGTTCTTCTCCCTTGGTACAGTTGGTTTATTAAAGTTGGGGCTACGAGCCCCCCTTCACTTACAAATGTTGATTTATAAGCCCACTTGCCAAGCCTTGTCAAGCGGGAAGAATATTTTGCCTTGAATATTCCTGGCCCTGTTCCTGCCTGCTGTTTGAACTGGCGGATCAGCCCCCGCTCCCGCCGTAGCTGTGCAGTCCGGCAAGGAGAAAATTGACCCCGTAGTAGGTAAATATCACCGAGACAAAGCCGATAATGGCTAGCCAGGCAATGCGCCGCCCTGCCCAGCCTCTGGTGAATCTGGCATGGAGGGTTGCGGCATAGACAAACCAGGTGATCAGCGACCAGGTTTCCTTGGGATCCCAGCTCCAATAGGTGCCCCAGGCGGAATTGGCCCAGACCGCTCCGGTGATGATGCCAGCGGAAAGCCAGAGGAAACCGAAGACCAGGGTCTTGTGGATGATGTCGTCGATTTCCTTGAGCTCAGGCAGGGAGGAAAGGATTGAGCCGGGTTCCTTGCCGGTCTTTTTATCCTTGAGGAGATACATGATCCCCAGGCCGCTTGCCACTGCAAAGGCGGCATAGCCGACGAAGCAGGTGATGACATGGGCGATGAGCCAGTTGCTTTGCAGGGCTGGAATCAACGGCTTGATCTCTTTGGTGAACTGGGAGGACAGCGAGGCATAGGCGATGCTCAGAAAGGCAAAGGGCATGGAAAAAGCGCCCAGGATTCTGTTCTTGTACTTCCACTCAAGCCCAAGGTAGAAGATGGCAATGGCCCAGGCGAAGAACACCAGGGACTCGTACATATTGGAAAGGGGCGCATAACCAATGCCCGCCTGATACGATTCCTGCCAGCGCAGGCCAATGCCCGCAGTGTTGACCAGAAATGCGCCGATGGTGACCAGCGTGGCGGCGAGGCCGAGCTTTCTGGCCTGGAAGACAAAAATGGCAATGTAGAGCATTGCGGAGAGAAGATAGGCAAGCGTTGTAATGCCCAGAAGTTGTGAACTGTTCATGGCAGATCCTTAAGCGTTTTGAAGCGTGGATTCGTTGGTGAAACACTCGACAAGGGCGGTAAATTCTTTTTCAAAGGCGATTTTGTTCTTATTGCTGACGCCACAAAGCAGGATCCGGCAGCGATCTGTTTCCTCTTCCCGGACAATATTTACCCAAATCCTCCGGTGGGAAAGAAAGAAGGCGACATAGAGGCCTATGAGCATGAGAGTGCAGCCGGCATAGACTACCCAGACGCCAGGATCCTTCGCCACCTGAAGACCGGTGGCGTATATCTGGCTGGCCTTCAATTCATAGGTCGCAGAGGGACGGGTTATGGATGTGGTTGAATCGTTGTTCATCACGAAAAGGCTTGGTTCGCCCTCGCCATCGGAAAACCAGATCTGGAGCAGGTCTACATCGCCCATGCGGCTGCGAACCCGCTGGTTGGCGATGCCAAACTCGATCGGGGTGCCGTCCCAGCCGATTTTCTTGCCCACCGGAATCGAAAATACCTGCGTGGCATTGCTGGTCTTGTTGGTAATGCTGATGCTGAACCCCTGCAGAGGCTGGTAGCTTGACTGATAAAAGGTGATTCCCTTGTAGTCAAGGGGGTCGTTGACAATAATGCGGCGGTTGAAGGTTTTGCGCGCCGCGTCGTCTTTTATGGTCAGGTCGGAACGAAACTCCTTGGGGGTTCCTCCGTCCGTATAGTAGGAGACCTGAAAATCGTTGCATTGCACGATAAAGCCAAGGGGGAGGATCTTTCCTGTGCCGGTTTCGTAGACGCTGTCGGTGGCGCTTCCCTCCGGAATCATGACATTAGCCTTGAAGCCGAACAAGGAACCGATGATTGCCCCGGCAAAGATGAGGAGGATGCTCAGGTGTACCGCATAGACGCCCAGGCGGCTCCAGGCGTTTTTCTGGGAAAAGAGGAGGGCGCCGGCGGGTTTGTTCTCAGTCTGGGACTGCCAGCCGTTTTTTGTCAGCAGGCCAGCGGCGACCTCAGCGAGGGCGGCAGTATCGCCACGGGACTGGAACACCTGGCGGTGCGGCATTTTTTCCAACCGTTCCGGATCGGTGTCGAGATTGTTCATTACCACCATCTGCCAGACGTTGGGCAGGCGGTCGATGGTGCAGATGATCAGGTTGTTGCTGAACAAAAGCAGCAGGCTGATAAACCACCAAGAGTTGTACATGTTTGGCACATCGATTATCTGCAGGAACATGGCAAGGCGCGGGCCAAAGGCCTCGATGTAGAACTCCGGCGGTTTGTTTTGCGGGATGATTGTGCCGATGATGGAGGTCGAAGCCAGAACCAGCAGGGTGACGAGGGCAAGCTTGACGGAGGCGAAAAAACGCCAGGCCGCGTTTTCTGTTTTTTTCATTATGTGCCTTGTTAACGAGCTGTTTTTTGAAGTAATAGAATGGATAAAAAAGACAGATTGTTCCGTCCGGATGGCAAGATAATCCAGTCAAGATAATTGTCTGTGATCTCTACCCGTGTTTGCCTTGGGCGTCAATAAAAAAATGTAATTGGGGAAGGTTGAGGGTTGAGGGCTGAGGGTTGAGGGCTGAGGGCTGAGGGCTGAGGGCTGAGGGCTGAAGGGTGAGGGGTGAGGGGTGAGGAAGACATGGCTTTTGCCGATCCGGACAAAAAAAGAGAACAAAATGCTTGTCAAGCGAGGGGAGAAGGTGTATACATTTTCCTCTTTTAAAAGGGGACGGTACGGATGAATTCAGGCTGTTTCCTGATTGATGATTTCAAAATGCCCGCTGGCGCGGTTTGTTAAAGGAGTTTTGTCATGTCGAAAAAATGTGCGATTTGTGGAAAAGGCCCGGCCACCGGCAATAATGTAAGCCATGCCAATAATAAGAACAGAAGGCGCTGGCTGCCGAACCTGCAAAGGGTAAGAATGGCCACCTCCGGCGGCAATGGCCTGCAGGTGCGGGTCTGCACCCGTTGTATCCGTTCCGGCGCTGTGGTCAAGCCTGCCTGAACACATCATTAACATAGCTGTTTATTGACAGCCCCTGCTTCCGGTCAAAGAAGTTGGGGCTGTTTTATTATGGCGCGTCGCCAGCCGGGGGCGTTTGCGGGTTTTCTTGCGGGGATCAGGTTCTCCTGGCTTCCAGAACGCCGTCAAGCTGCTGCACATGCTGCAACAGGCGCAAGAGATGTTCCCGGCTGGTTATTTCCACAACTATAGAGATTTTGGCGATTCCCCCGTTGGAGGTGGTGGCTTCAAGGCCTAAGATGTTGGCGTCGTCATGGCTGATCTCATTGCTGAGCGCGGCCAACAGGCCTTTCTGGTCGCGGGCGATAACCTGGATCTGGGCCCGGTGGCTGGTCTTGATGTTCTCGGCCCAGCTGACGGCGATAAGACGCTGCTGGTCTGCGGCCCTGAGGTTGGGGCAGGATGCCTTGTGCACGGAAATGCCCCGGCCTGAGGTGATGAAACCCATGATCTCATCTCCCGGCACCGGCATGCAGCAATGGCTGATCTTGGTGAGGACATTATCCGCGCCGCTCACCAGGATAATGTTGTCCCTGTCCGGTTTTCTCCTTCCCTTGATCGTGACTGCCTCCGGAACAAGATCCTCCGGCTGGGCGTCCTTGATTTCCGGGGGTTGCAACTCCTTGATAATGGCCTGAACCATCATTTTCCCAGAGCCGACCCGGCGCATGAGGTCGTCAAGGGAGTTGCAGGCAATGGTCTTGAGGAGCTCCTTGAGATGGCCGGTCTTGATCAGCTTTTTCAGGCTGAGGTTGTTGCGTTTCAGCTCGCGTTCACAAATTTCCCTGCCAACCTGCAAGATTTTTTCCCGCTCTTCCTGGTTGAGCCACTGCCTGATCCGGCTTTTCGCCCGGGCAGTCTTGACCAGACCGAGCCAGGAGCGGTTCGGCCTTTGTCTGGGCGAGGTGATGATTTCCACCCGATCGCCATTTTTGAGCTGGGTTTTAAGCTGGGTAATGACTCCGTTGATTTTGGCGCCGGTGCAGCGATTGCCCACCTCGGTATGAATGCTGTAGGCAAAGTCAATAGGGGTGCTGCCCTTGGGAAATTCCTTCACCTCGCCGGTGGGGGTCAGGACGAAGATTTCCTCCGCGTAGAGTTCTCCTTTTACCGTATCAAGAAATTCCCTGGGGTCTTCCAGCTCCTGGAGGGTGTGTACCAGCTGCTTGAGCCATTTGAAAAGCCGGGCGTCCTTGGTGGTGATGGCCTTGCCTTCTTTATAGGCCCAGTGGGCGGCAATGCCTTCTTTGGCGATCTGATCCATCTCCTCGGTGCGGATTTGAACCTCCATGAACTCTCCGTGCAGACCGATCACCGAGGTGTGCAGCGACTGATACATATTGCCTTTCGGGGTGCTGATGAAATCTTTGAAGCGCCCATCCACCGGGGTCCACAGGGAATGGATGATGCCCAGCGCCTCATAGCACTCCTTGACCGAAGAGACGATGATCCGGAAGGCAACCTTGTCGTAGACCTTCTCGAAGGGGATGTTCTGGGCCACCAGCTTTCTGTAGATGCTGTAGAGATGTTTGGGCCGACCCAGCACCCGGAAATGATTGAGGCCGTGCGCGGTCAGTTTTCGGCCAAGCAAGGCCTTGACCTCGTCAACATAGGCCTCTCGATCCGCCAGGGAGATGTGGATTTTGGCGGCGAGATCCTGATATTCCTCGGGGTGCAGATGGGAGAAGGCCAGGTCTTCCAGTTCGCGCTTGAGCCAGTCGATCCCTAAGCGACTGGCCAGGGGCGCGTAGAGATCCATAGTCTCCTGGGAAAATTCCAGCTGTTTATCGCGATCCACAGACTCCAGGGACTGCATGTCGTGCAGACGGTCGGCCAGCTTGACCAGCAAAACCCGGATATCGGAAGACATGGCCAGAAGCAGCTTGCGGACATTCTCCGCCTGGTAGGCGAGACGGCTGTTGAACTGAACATCAGTAATCTTGGTGGCGCCTTTGACGATGTTGGTGACATCATCACCAAAGGTTGTGCGGAGGGTTTTTTCTGTCGCCTTGAGATCCGTGGCTTTCTTGAGTACCCCGTGCAGGAGACCAGCGCAGAGGGTGGGGACATCAAGGCGCATGCTCGTGAGGATATCGGTGACCATGAGGGCGTGGTACAGATAGGGCCGCCCGGAAAGGCGATGCTTGCCGGAGTAAAATTCCTCGGCAAAGGCATGGGCC
>Ga0156773_145_pt1 | contig 38641 bp, 39 predicted proteins | sample RifOxyD3_FD_110723 | JGI IMG/M metagenome (GOLD analysis project Ga0156773, IMG submission 110723) | Deltaproteobacteria bacterium RIFOXYD12_FULL_55_16 | reverse complement strand
CGCGTTGAGATCAAGGTTGTCATTCCCAAAAAACTGTCCGCACGCGAAAAGGAACTGCTTACAGAGTTTGACACTTTGCAGAAAGAAAGGGGCGCAGACCTGGAAGAAGAAGGGTTTTTTAAAAAAATCTTTCACAAATTCACCGATGAAAACCCTTGATTCTCGAAAGCAGGACAACGACAATGAGTGACCAGCCCTTAACGGCAAACCAGTTTACCCATTTTGACGAAGTCGGAAATGCCCGCATGGTGGATGTGGGCGGCAAAAGCGACACCAGGCGCGAAGCCACGGCTTCCGGCGCCATTACCCTGTCGGCGCAAGCGTTTCAGTTGGTACGGGAAGGAAGTATTGCCAAGGGAGATGTGCTCGGGGTTGCCCGGATCGCCGGGATCATGGCCGCCAAAAAGGTCGATACCCTGATCCCTCTGACCCATCCTCTGGCCATCAACAAGGTAACGGTGGACTTTGCCTTAAACGAGGCGACCCACACCATAGAAATTACCGCTACCGTAGGAATAACCGGCAAGACCGGGGTCGAGATGGAAGCGCTCACCGCCGTCTCGGTTGCCGCCCTGACCATTTATGATATGTGCAAGGCTGTGGACAAAGGCATGCTCATCAGCAATATCAGGCTGGAGAAGAAAACCGGGGGCAAAAGCGGAAGCTATCAACGAAACGGATGACGCTTGTTCAAGATATACCAAGGGAGTAAGACCGTGAACAGAGAACAACTTGAGTACTTTCGCCACAAGCTCGAAGTCATGAGCCAGGATCTTTTGCAGGAAGCAGAAAAGACTATCCACGAAATGAACGACAGCACGGAAAATTATCCCGACCCCACCGACCGCGCCAGCGCCGAATCAGACAGAAGCTTCGAGCTTCGCATCCGCGACCGCGAACGCAAACTGCTGATCAAGATCCGAGAAGCCATTGAACGGATCGATGAAGGTCTCTATGGCATTTGCGAAGAATGCGGCGAAGAGATCTCGAGTAAACGTCTTGAAGCGCGGCCGGTGACAACCCAGTGCATCGAATGCAAGACCCTCCAGGAAAATCAGGAAAGAGCACAAAAAGGCTTATAAGAGACCACCATGCCTGAACTCCGCAAAGACCCGATCATTGGCCGCTGGATCATCATCTCCACCGAACGGGGAAAGCGGCCCACTGACTTCATTGTGGAAAAAAGCGCAGGCAGAGGCGGGTTCTGCCCCCTGTGTCCGGGCAACGAGAATACAACCCCTCCGGAAGTCTTAAGTTACTCCAACAACAACGGGCATCAGGCCAACAAGCCGGATTGGGAATTGCGGGTGGTGCCCAACAAGTACCCGGCCCTGATTATCGAAGGCAACCTCAACAAGGAGGGCAATGGCCTTTATGACCGGATGAACGGGATCGGGGCCCATGAGGTCATCATCGAGACCCCGGATCACCACGAATCCTTCACCAGCCTGCCGCCGGAACGGATGATCAAGGTTTTTCTGGCGTACCGGGATCGCCTGCTTGATCTGGCCCAGGATCAGCGCTTCCGTTACGTCATGGTTTTCAAGAATTTCGGCGCCGCAGCCGGAGCCTCGCTGGAACATTCCCATTCCCAGCTCATTGCCCTGCCCATTGTGCCGCGCATGATCAGCTCCGAGCTTGAAGGGGGCCTCTCCTATTACAAATACAAGGAACGCTGCATCTTCTGCGATATCATCCGGCAGGAAATAAACCAGAATCAGCGGGTAGTCGCCGAAAACGACCTGTTCATCGCCATTGTTCCCTATGCGCCCCGCTCGCCTTTTGAGATGTGGATCCTGCCCAAGCGCCATGCCTCTTCATATATTGTCATGGATGACGACCATTTCCGGGCGCTCTCCGTAATCTTTTCCGAATGCCTGCGCCGCCTGAACACCTGCATCCCCAATGTTCCCTATAATTTTGTGCTGCATGGCGCGCCCTTGCGCTCAGCACCCCTGGATCATTTCCACTGGCATTTTGAGATCATGCCCAAGCTGACAACGATTGCCGGTTTTGAATGGGGCTCGGGTTTTTACATCAACCCCATCCCGCCGGAAGAAGCAGCCCAATTTTTAAGAGACGCTACGATTTAGAAATATAAAGCTGAGTTGAGCAGCTCGCCTGCTCAAACGAAACTTATACCCTTTGGGTGAAAAGCTGAGTTGAGCAGCTTGCCGGATTTTATGCCCTTCAGGGTGCAAACGAAACTTATACCCTTTGGGTGCAAAGCTGAGTTGAGCAGCTCGCCGGATTTTATGCCCTTCAGGGTGCAAACGAAACTTATACCCTTGGGGTGTAATAACGACTCGTTTTTTTAACGCAAAGGCGCAAAGTTTTAACCCTTTTAGTTAAACGCCTTATCTTCGCGTCTCTGCGTTTTGCCGTTACGTTTTTTGATTGTTACAAGTCCGTCAAGGGGAATCCATGAAAAAAATACTGCTTGTTGACGACGAAGACAGCATCCATCTCCTGTACCGCGAAGAACTGGAAGACGAAGGCTACGAGGTTCACTCGGCTCTCTCTGGAGAAGAAGCCCTGGCTCAATTGAAGGTCATTCTGCCGGATCTGATCATCCTCGACATCAATATGCCCGGCATCAACGGAATCGACGTCCTGCGCCAGATCAAGGAGACAAATCCCGCCCTGCCGGTGATTCTAAGCTCCGCCTATCAGGAATTCAAACAGAATCTGTCCACCTGGGCCTCCGATGAATACATCGTCAAATCATCCAATTTGGACGAGCTCAAGGCCGCAGTGAAGAAACATCTGCCCTGAAATACAGGGCCGCCAAGGGAATAAGGGGCAGACGGGCAACTCTTGGGCGACCGGGGCCAATGAGCGACATGAAAGACATTCAAGGCCAGCCTGATTACCGCCGGATCAACATCAAAAAGGTCGGGGTCAAGAACATCTCCTACCCGGTAACAGTCCGGGACAAAGCCAGAAAGACCCAGCAAACTGTGGCCACCTTCAACATGTACGTCAATCTGCCCCACCAGTTCAAGGGCACCCACATGAGCCGGTTCGTGGAGATCCTCAACCGGTTTCAGGGTGAGATAAACCTGAAAAGTTTTCATCGCATTCTCGAGGAGATGAAGGCCCGGCTTCAGGCGGAAGCCGCCCACCTGGAAATCACCTTCCCCTACTTTTTAAAGAAATCTTCCGGGCAGGCGCAATCGGTGGGCATGAATGAATACCGCTGCACCATGCATGGCTCACTGGATAAAACCGACGATCTCACCCTGGAAATCCAGGTGCCCATTTCCCCGCCGCTTCCCTCCCAGACCGGGCAGGGCCTGCCGCGCTCCCTCGGCCACTGGGGCCGAGCCACCATCCGCCTGCGTTTCAGGCATTTCATCTGGATTGAGGATATCATCCAACTGGTGGAAGAGGTAACCTCACACGATCTCTGCTGGCCCACAAGCAAAACCTGCGCCACGGAATACACCCTTTCCGTGGAAAGCATTACCACGGCCCTGGGCCGCAAGCTGGAAAACCAACCGGCCATCGCCTGGTTTTCCGTCCTGGTGGAAAATCTTTCGCAAGGGTACAATACCTTTGCCTCTCTGGAATGGTCGGCCAACAACAAGATGCCCGTATCCTGAGTCTCTCCCTCAAGCCAACTGTTAAAAAATATCGCGAGAAACTGCCCCCATGCGCCACGAACTACTCTTTGAAATCGGCACCGAAGAAATCCCGGCTGGCTATATCATGCCGGCTCTTTCCCAACTGGAAAAAATCCTTGGCGACCGGCTCACCGCCCTGGCCCTCCCCTATTCCAGTCTGCGCACCGCCGCTACCCCACGGCGGCTTGCCATCTCGGTCAGCGGCCTGGCCGCTCGCCAACCGGATCGAAAAGAAGAGATTCTCGGCCCCCCCAAAAAAGCGGCTTTTGACCAGAATGGCCAGCCTACTCAGGCAGCCATCGGCTTTGCCAAAACCAGAGGGATCGCGGTTGAGGCCCTGCAGATCGCAGCAACACCAAAGGGCGAGTACCTCATGGTGCGCGTCGAAGAGATTGGTCGGCAAACCACAGAACTCCTGGCCGATCTGCTGCCGGAGGTAGTCGCCAGCCTCAATTTCCCGAAATCCATGCGCTGGGGGACAGGTCGCGCCAGCTTTGCCCGCCCGATCCAGTGGCTGCTGGCCGTCTATGGCGGCAAGACGGTCTCCTTCTCAATGGATGCCATCACCAGCGGCAACACCACCCTTGGCCACCGTTTCATGGCCAGCGGGCCTTTTCCCGCCGCCTGTTTTACCGACTATGTCGACACCCTGCGCACAGCCCAGGTCATGGTAGACCCCCAGGAACGCCGCGCTGCGGTTCTTGCCGAGATCACCAGGGCGGCCCGGCAGGCGGGCGGAACAATTCTTGCGGATGACGAACTGGTAGACACGGTCTGCAACCTGGTGGAAAAACCTTTTGCCCTTTGCGGCGCCTTTGAGGAACGCTTTCTCGCCCTGCCCCGCGAGGTATTGATCACCTCGATGCGGGAACACCAGAAATACTTTGCCGTAGTTGATGGCGCAGGCAAACTCATGCCCCATTTCATCGCGGTGAACAACACGGACACCAGGGATGCCAGGCTTGCCGCCGATGGCCACCAGCGGGTAATCCGGGCACGGCTGGAAGATGCTTTTTTCTTCTTCAAGGAAGACCAGCGCCGCTCCCTGGAGGATCGGGTCGAAGACCTCTCGGGCGTCATCTTCCAGCACAAACTGGGAACCATGCTTGACAAGACCAGGAGGGTTACCGCCCTGGCCGGGCTGCTGGCCAGAAGGCTTGCCCCTAAACACCTGGCCCAGACCGAACGGGCCGCCCGCCTGGCCAAGGCTGACCTGTTGACCGACATGGTTGGGGAATTTCCCACTCTCCAGGGAGCAATCGGCAAGGATTACGCCCTGCTCAACGGAGAAACGCCGGAGGTTGCCACCGCCATCCGGGAACATTACCTGCCAGTCAGGGCCGGAGGCCAATTGCCCTCCTCAATCCCTGGGGCGCTGGTCGGCATCGCCGACAGACTTGACTCCATCACCGGCTGCTTCGGCATCGGCCAGGTACCCACCGGCACCACCGATCCCTTCGGCCTGCGCCGCCTGTCGCTGGGGCTGCTCCATATCATCAAGGCCATGGGCTTCAGCCTCTCGCTGGCCGAGTTCGTGGAGGAGGCGCTCTCCCTCTATGGCGACAAGCTTACCATTCCCCAGGCCGAGGCCCACCGCAACGTACTCGAATTCATCAAGGGCCGTTTCAGCAACGATCTCACCGGCCAGGGCATCCCCGCCGAGGCAGTGGAAGCGGTCACCTCGGTCTCTTTCGATGATCCGCTTGACTGCCAGCGCCGGATCAACGCCCTGATGGCCATCAGCAGCCAGGAAGCCTTTGCCATCCTGGCCGGGGCCTTCAAACGGGTAATCAATATCATCAAGGATAACCAGGAAACCTCGGTGCAACCGGCATTATTCAGCGAGGCTGCTGAACAAAAACTCCAGGCGGCCTATCTGGCTGCCCACCTGGAGGCTACCCCCCTGCTTGAGGCCAGCGAGTACGAAAAAGCCATGGCCGTGATCCTCAAGATGAAGGAACCGGTTGACAGCTTTTTCACCGAAGTCATGGTCATGGTGGAGGATGAGCAGGTGCGCGCCAACCGCCTGAATCTGCTGACCGCCATCGCCCGGCTCTTTCTGCAGATCGGCGATTTTTCAAAGATGACCGGTAACTATTCAGCTTGATGCCGCAATGGGACAAAAACCACGGAAGGTAACTATTCAGCAGTGCCGCAGATGCGTACCCCAAAGGGGCATAAAATCCAGAGGTCTGCAAAGTGTGCTATTGCACATGAGCAGGCCGATGACTGTCAATCGTCGGCAGTAGTGCCGACAAAGCAGAGATGGTGCTGCTGAATAGTTACGATGAACGGGATCAATCAGTAAGCTGTACCTGGGCGATTTCAATGGCCTGTTCGTAGAGCAAGGGCAGGGATTCAAGATTGACTGCAAGTTTTTCTCCCAGTTCGATGGTCTTGTCCCAGTCGCCACGTTCGTAGGCCATAACCAGGGCAAGGGTGAAGGAAAGAGGGGTTGCGGCCACGGCGAGCAACGCCTCCTGAATCTCTTCGGGCAGGGCCAACTCCGGCAGGATATCCGCCATGGCCTTGTCAAGCATGGCGGGGAGCAAGGAGAACATCCCCACCGTGTGAAACTTCCCCGCCTCCTTGCGTCGGCCCAGAAGCTGATCGGCGATCAGTTCGCAAAAGCTGCCCCGAAAAGCAGCCAGGCTCAACAGCTCGGAGGGCTTGTCATCGGCGAGGTAGGAAAGCATCATCAGCGACAGCCATTTCCTCAAGGTAAGCTGCCCCAGCATGGCCACGGCCATCTCAATGCTCTCCAGCTTCTGCCGTCTGGCAAAATAGGCTGAGTTCGCATATTTGAGCAGTTTGTAGGCCAGGGAAACATCCCGGCTGACAAATTTGGACAGCTCGGCAAAGTCGTAATCCTCATCCTGAATGACTTTCAGCACCTGAAGGTAATGGAGCTTTGAACCAGGGATATCCCGCCCCTCCACAATCTGGGGCCGACTAAAAAAATACCCCTGAAACAGATCAAAGCCCAGCTTCTTGGTGGCCTCAAACTCTGCCATGGTTTCGATTTTTTCCGCCAGCAGCTTCACCTCATAACGACTGACAATCTTGACCTGCCGCTCAAGTTCGGCAAAGCTCATCAGGCGAATGTCAAACTTGATGATCCTGGCCAGCTTGATCAGCGGCAAAAAACGATCTTCATAAAGAAAATCATCAAGAGCCAGAACATACCCTGCCCCAACCAGCTTCTCGCAGGCCTGCACGACCTCAGGCGTGACCCCTACCGTCTCCAACACCTCAATCACAGCGATTTCTTTGGGAAAAAGAGAGGGATAGCCCTTTAGCAGCATCTCTTCATTGAAATTGATGAAGGCCCTTTTCCCTCCAGTAATGGTGGCAATACCGATCAGGAGAAAGCTGTTGGTGATAACCTTGGAGGTGGCCTCTTCCCCGTCCTGCAAGGGGTCGAAGTAATTTGTCAGGCCGGAACGAAAAAGCAGCTCGTAAGCAAAAACCTCCTTGTTCCTTTTGAAGATAGGTTGACGGGCAACGAAGATGTTCGGCTCTGAGGTATCCATGGCTGTTTTCATTTTCTCATCCACCTTCCTGCGGCGCAATCACCTTGTGGTGCAATAAGGCCTCGAGAACCTCGGCCATAGGCAGGCCAACCACATTGGTATAGGAACCGCTGATCTCCGGAACCAAGAAACAACCCTTGCCCTGAATCCCGTAAGCCCCCGCCTTGTCCAGAGGTTCTCCGGTGCGGACGTATGCCCGGCACAACTCCGGCGCAAGCGGCAGGAACCTGACCTTGGTGCAGACGGTTTTCGTATACATTTCCCCTGTCGCCTGCCGCCAAAGAGAGAATCCGGTCCACACCTCATGCCAGCGGCCAGAGAGCCGCATGAGCATGGCGCAGGCCTGCTCCTCATCGCCTGGTTTGCCAAGAATCTCCCCATCCACCACCACCACGGTATCGGCGGCCAGCACCCAGGCGTCAGGCTGGGCAACGGTCTGGGCCTTTTCCTGGGCCAGGCGGGCGACAAAGTCGGCAGGCTGCTCGCCGGGCTGCAAGGTCTCGTCGATATCTGTCACCCTTACCTCAAAGACCAGGCCCAAATCGGTAAGAAAATCACGCCGCCTGGGCGAAGCAGAGGCCAGGATAAGCCGCTCCTGGGTTTGAAAGGCTTCCATAAATCTCGCTCAGGCCCTGATGGAATAGCCACCATCCACGACAAGGGTCTGCCCCTGGATCATGGCGGCCAGATCACTGCATAAAAACAGGGCGACATCCGCCACATCCTCAGGGAGGGTGAGTCGCCCCATAGGTGTCCGTTGCAGGGCGCCCGCGAGGATCTGTTCCCGGTTGGGGAATTTTTTCAGGGCCTCGGTATCCACGGCTCCGGCGCTGATGGTATTGACATTGATCCCCATCGGCCCCAGCTCCACAGCCAGATGGCGAACCAGCGATTCAAGCGCCGCCTTGGAGGCCCCAACCGCCGTATAATTCTCCACGGCCCGCACCGCCCCCATGCTGGAAACCGCGATGATCCTGGCTCCCTTGACCATGAGCGGCACCGCCTGCTGGGTAAGAGAAAGCAGCGCCCGGGCATTGATCTCCATGGCCCAGTTCCAGTGGCGGCTGCTCAGCTCAAGCGCCGGTTTCAAAACGCCGGAGGCGGCATTGCTGATAAGAAAATCAAGCTGGCCGAACTCGCTTCTAATCAGGGCGAACATGGCCTGCAGATCTTCATCATTAGCCACATTGGCCTTGACCACCAGACAACGCGCCCCTTTTTCTTCGATCAGCCGGGCGGTGGCCTCCGCATCCTGCCGGTGACGCACATAGTTCACCACCAGATCAACCCCGTTTTCGGCAAGCCGCAGAGCGATCGCCTTGCCGATCCCCCGTGAACTGCCAGTTACCAGGCCCACTTTTCCCCGCAGCTTGTACATAACCGTTCCTCTCTTTATGACTGCGCCCCATAAAGCTGAGTTGAGCAGTCTGCCTGCTCAAACAAAACTTACGCCCTTTGGCTATAAGGGGCTGATGAGTATCCATATACTAATACGATAAATTTTTCAGGCGGGAAAGTAAAGCATACTTTCCCGCGCCTTATCTGCCCGGCAGGCATTCCTTCCTTCCCGGTGTTTTTTTGACACCTCATCGACTTGAAGTCAAAATTATGACAAAAAATAGCCAGGCAACACTTCCAGAACAATACCGCCCTTGCTGAATATTTCCCAAAAATACATTGAATTACCGATAATTTATATATACTGTTACAAACAGGAAGAACCTTGCGGCACAATGCTTGCTTTACAATCAAGATTAAAGAGACAGCTCATATCTTTCCGAGCCTTCTTTTCCTTTTCTCCAGGGAGATCCAATCATGGCTGCAGAAAAAGACCCACAGGCAACAGAGCAGGTTCCGGAAAAGAAATCCAAGATGCTTCTTTTCATCATCCTTGGCGTCGGTATTCTTGCCCTCGGCGGCGGCGGCTTTTTCGCCTACAAGACCTTCCTGGCCCCCAAACCAGCGGCGGAAGAGGCTGCGGGCCATGAAGAGGTAAAAAAGGAAGAGGCGCCGGTGATCGGAGAAATGCTGGTCATGGAGCCCTTTGTCGTCAATCTGGCAGACCCGAAAGGCAAACGCTATCTCAAGCTCAAGATCGAACTTGAGCTTGAAAACAAGGAGGCCGTGGACAAGGCCACCAAGGCGGCGCCCAAGCTGCGGGATATGGTCATCATGATGCTCACCAGCCTTGACTTTGAAGAAATCATGACCCCGGAAGGCAAGATCCGGGTCAGAGATGAGTTGCTGGAACGTTTCAATGAGATCATGCGGCCAGACCATATCAAGGGTATTTATTTCACGGAATTTGTCGTGCAATAACCCCCTGGCCCTGCACGCTAACCCGAAACCGTTATTAAAGAACAGCCCACGACACCCAGCAGAGAGCCATGGAACAGATTCTCAGCCAAGACGAGGTTGATGCGCTACTCAAGGGGATTTCCGGCGGCGAGATCGAAGAGCCCGAAGAACCTGTAGACGCTGAAACCCTGGGCTACCAGGTCTATGATTTCTCCAGACAGGAAAGGATTGTCCAGGTCAAGATGCCGGCCATGGAGGTAATTTCCGATGCTTTCATGCGTGCGGTTCGCACCTCACTTTCCAACACCCTGCGCCGGATTATCGACCTGACCCCCGCCCCCCTCGAACTTGAACGCTTCGGGGCCTTTGTCCGCACCCTGCCTGTGCCAAGCAGCCTGCAGATCTTCCGGATGGCGCCCTTTCGCGGCAACGCCCTGATCGTCATCGAACCCAAGCTGGTCTTCACCCTGGTAGAAAACTTCCTGGGCGGCACCGGCACCAGAAACATCCGCATTGAGGGCCGCGATTTCACGGCCATCGAACAGCGGCTGATCAGACGGGTGGTAAATCTCCTGCTCAGCGATCTGGAAAAGGCCTGGCATTCCTTGCAACCCCTCAAGGTTCATTACATCAGGAGCGAAATCAATCCGCAGTTCGCCAAGATCTGCCAGCCCGAAGATGTGGTGATCATCAACCGCTACGATGTGGACATGGATCGAGCCGTAGGCAGCATCACGGTCTGCATCCCCTTAAGCAACCTGGAGTCGGTCAAGAGCAAACTGTTAACCACCTACCAGCGGGAGCAAAGTGACGAGGACATCAACATCAAACGCGTCCTCTCCGAAAACATCAAAAACATCCCGGTGGACTTTGTGGTGGAACTGGGCCACGCCACTATCTCCGCTGGCGAGGTCATGGAACTGATGGTCGGCGACATCATCCAGCTGGAACGCCGCACCGACGATCTCCTGCCGGCCTTTACCGCCGGAGAACGAAAATACATGGGAACCCCTGGCGTGCATCGCGGCAATAATGCGCTGCTCATCCAGAAGAAGGTTCTTGACCAGAACAGGGAGTAAAACATAAGGCGCAAAGCCCGAATTTTTCGCCCTGCGCCTTTCACAGGGAAGATTACCTGAAAAAGGAGAAGAACCATGGCTGACGACCCATTGGATGCCCCCGGCACAAAAGCCGAGACCGAGATAGCCGGTGATGACTGGGCTGCCGCCTTGAGCGAACAGGAAGGTTCCGAAAGGATTCAGGCCCCCGCCTTTGCCGAACTGAACAACAGCGCGGCCACCGCCCCGGCTGGCAGCCAGAACCTTGACTTTCTCCTGGATATCCCTCTGGATGTCACCGTGGAACTGGGGCGAACCAGCATGATCATCAACAAGATGCTGCAACTGACGCAAGGATCGGTGGTCGAACTCGACAAAGCGGCAGGCGAACCAGTGGAAATCTTTGTCAACAACAAGCTGCTGGGCAAAGGCGAGGTAATCGTAATCAATGAGCGGTTCGGAGTGCGGATCACCGAAATCATCAGCCAGGCGGACCGGGTCAAAAACATCGCCTGAGCCGTCGCCACAACCGTTGCGGCAAGCTAGATAGTCACCTGTATGACGAAAACAGCGACAATCCCAACCTGGTCGATACCTGTCGGCCAGACTGTGAGCAGAACACTATCATGAAGATCCGGCAATCGTCACCCACCCCAGAACCGTCCTGGAGAAAGGCGCTGATCTCCTCAGGCGCAAGCCTGCTCTATCTGCTATTCTGCCCCTTGCTGCTCCTGGCCGCAGAACAGCCCGGCGGCGAGCTCAGCGCAGGAGCGCTTCCCTCTGCGATCCCCCCCGCTCTCACCGGCAATCAGGAGGCCCTTTCCCTGACCTTTACCATCTTCAAAACCCTTGGCTCACTTAGCCTTGTCATCGGTCTCATGCTCCTCCTGCTGTTCTGGCTCAGGAAAATGGGTCTGGCGCAGGGCTGCTCCAGGCAGGAAGGCCTCATCGCCGTACTCGACAGCCAGATGCTGGCCCCCAAAAAACAGGTGAGCGTCCTGGAGGTGGCCGGGACCTACCTGGTGGTTGGCCTCAGCGAACAACAAATCACCCTGCTGGCCACCCTGGCCCCCAATGACCGACTTAACGACACCGCCCGTTTACGAAAAACTTTCACCCCCCTGCCGACCTCTTTTGCCGCCCTGCTGAACAAGGCTGCCCAGGGTATCTCCGACCTGAAGCTGAAAAAGGAACCCCCTGCCCATGCGGAATAAACCTCTGCCATCCTGGCCTGTTCTCCTCGGCCTGTTCGCAGGATTCATCCTCCTCTGCCCCGGCGAAGGCCACGCCGTGACCCTGCCCACCCTGCAGATCGGGCTGGACGAGGCCAAGAGCCCCAAACAGGTTTCCGTCCTCATCGAGATCCTGCTGCTGTTCACGGTGCTCTCCATGGCCCCGGCCATCCTGCTGATGATGACCTCCTTCACCAGGCTGGTGATCGCCTTTTCTTTTCTCCGGCAAGCCCTCGGCACCCAGCAGGTGCCGCCGACCCAGGTTCTGATCGGCCTGGCCCTCTTCCTCACGGTCTTCATCATGACCCCGGTTTTCAACGTAGTCAACGCCACCGCCATCAAGCCTTACCTGGCCGAGCAGATCAACGCGGAACAGGCCCTGGAGGAGGCGGCAAAACCGGTGCGCGCCTTCATGTTCAAACAGACCAGAGAAAAAGACCTCGAACTCTTCCTCTCCCTGGCCAAGACCCCCAAGCCAAAAAACAGGGAAGAGGTCTCCACCGCCGTACTCATCCCTTCCTTTATAATCAGCGAGCTGAAAACCGCCTTCACCATCGGCTTTGTCCTCTTCCTGCCCTTCCTGATCATTGACATGGTGGTCGCCAGCATCCTGCTCTCCATGGGCATGATGATGCTCCCTCCGGTCATGGTCTCCCTCCCCTTCAAGCTCCTGCTTTTTGTGCTGGTGGACGGCTGGTACCTGATTGTGGGTTCCCTGGTTAAGAGCTTTGTGGTGTAAACAATGACCCCCTCCGAAGCCATCACCCTGACCCAGAATGCGGTAATCCTGACCTTGCTGCTTTCCGCCCCGGTACTGCTGGTGGCCATGGCGGTCGGCCTGCTGATTTCTCTTTTTCAGGCAGTCACCCAGATCCAGGAGATGACCCTGACCTTTGTTCCCAAGATTGTAGCCGTCATGGCAACCCTGCTGTTTCTTTCCTCCTGGATGATCAACAAGCTGGTTGATTACACCCATGAGTTGATCGTGAACCTGCCAAACATCATCCGTTGACTCAAGAGCCTGCCTCCATGCCCGAAGCCGCGCTGCTCAACTGGTCCCTGACCCAACTTCTGTCCATGGTCATTATTCTGATCCGGGTAGCGCCGCTTTTATTTTTCATGCCCGTCATCGGCTCGCCAAATATTCCGGCCCAGGTCAAGATCATGCTGGCCCTGATGATCGCCCTGATCCTGGTGCCGGTGGTGCCGGTTGACATCCGCCTGCTGAACGGCGCGCCCCTCGGCTTTGTCGTGCTTGTCCTCAGCGAGATCCTGCTGGGCGCAACCCTGGCTGTTTTTGCCCGCTGCGTCTTTGCCGCCGCAGAGATTGCCGGGCAAATGGTCGGCATCCAGATGGGCATGGGAGTAGCTGGCGTCATGGATCCCCAGTTCGGCACCCAGGTCTCGCCGGTGGGCATGCTCTGGAATCTCACCACCATCCTGATCTTTTTAAGCATCAACGGCCACCACATGTTTTTTTCCACCCTGGTGGAAAGCTTTACCTGGCTTAAGCCCGGCGCCGCCACCCTGACCAGGGCCACCTTCGAGGGGGTCATGCAGGGGGCTTCCCACATGTTCGTTCTGGCCGTCAAGATCATGGCCCCGGCTGGAGCCGCCCTGTTTTTTACCCACGTGGCCATGGGGATTGTCGCCAAAACCGTGCCCCAGATCCCGATCATGATTGTTGGCCTGCCGCTCACCCTTGGGGTTGGCCTGATTTTTGCCGGGCTGTCCCTGGCCTATCTGCTGCCTTTGATGATCGCAAATTTTGCCATGCTGGCCCGGCTCCTGCCCAGGCTGGCCATGGGCATGGGGGGCTAAATGGCGGACGAATCCTCCGGCCAGGAAAAAAGCGAGGCCCCCACCTCCCGCCGCATTCAGGAGGCGAGGAAGAAGGGGGATGTCGCCAAGAGCATGGAAGTGCCTTCTGCGGCAGTCCTGCTCGCTGGCCTGCTGACCCTGTATTACGCAAGCGATTTCATGCTGGAGCATTTTCTCCTTCTGGTCAGATATTACCTCGGCAACCTGCACAGCATTGCGATAACCCCGAGCAACATGGCCACGCTTACCAGGGAAAGCATGCTCCAGGCCGGAATTCTCGTCACTCCGGTCATGGGGGCCATCTTTATCACGGCCCTGCTCGCCAACTATGCCCAGGTCGGCGTCCTGTTCACCACGGAAAAACTGACGCCCAAGTTCGATAAGATCGACCCGTTTCAGGGTTTTGCCCGCCTCTTCTCCAAGCAGGCCCTGGCCAATGTGGTAAAATCCGTGGGCAAACTGCTCATCATCGGCTATGTCTCCTACAGCGAGATGATAAAGGCGCTGCCCGGCATCCTGCCGCTGATGGATCAGGAGCCCCTGCCCATTCTTGCCTTCATGAGCAAGGTTGCTTTCTGGATCTTCCTGAAATCAGCGTTGATCATCACGGTTCTCGCCGCAGCAGACTATGCCTTCCAGCGCTGGCAGTTCATGGAAAAAATGAAGATGACCAAGCAGGAACTCAAGGACGAGGCCAAACAGACCGAGGGCGACCCCCACGTCAAGGGACGCATCCGGGCCATCCAGATGCAGATGGCCAGACAGCGGATGATGGCCGAGGTGCCCAAGGCCGATGTGGTGATCACCAACCCCACCCATCTGGCCATTGCCCTGCGCTACGACGCGCAGGCCATGGCGGCGCCTCTGGTGCTGGCCAAGGGCGCCGGGCTTATCGCCCAGAAAATCCGGGAAATCGCCGCAGAACACCACATCCCCCTGGTCGAAGACAAGCCCCTGGCCCAGGCCCTGTATAAAAGCGTGGGCCTCAATGAGAGCATCCCGGAAAACCTGTTCCAGGCCGTAGCCGAGGTTCTGGCCTACGTTTACAACATCAAACAGAAGAGGGCCTGAGGGCAATGAATACGGCCACCTTACAGATGCAGCGCGAACCTGACAAGATATTGAAAAAGGGCGGCCATGGCAGATAACCCCGGCGCCGCAACAGGGCTGAAAGCCGTCAACTTCGAGATGTCGGGCCTCTTTGTGGCGCTCGGGGTCGTGGCCATTCTCATGGTCATGATCGTACCGCTGCCGCCCTTTCTGCTCGACATGCTGCTTTCCTTCAACATCACCATCGGCCTGCTCATCCTGCTGATGAGCATGTACAACACCAACGCGCTGGATTTTTCCTCCTTTCCCTCGCTGCTCCTGCTTACCACCCTGTTTCGCCTGGCGCTGAACATCGCCTCGACCAGGATCATCCTTCTGCACGGCCATGAAGGCCCAGGCGCAGTGGGCCACGTCATCCAGTCTTTCGGCGATTTTGTGGTGGGCGGCAATTTCGCCGTGGGCCTGATCATCTTCCTGATCATGGTACTGATCAACTTCATTGTCATCACCAAGGGCTCAGGCCGGATTGCCGAGGTGGCGGCCCGCTTCACCCTGGACGCCATGCCCGGCAAGCAGATGGCCATTGACGCGGATCTCAACGCCGGCCTGATCAACGAGGCAGAGGCAAAACGCCGCCGCTCGGAGGTCAGCCGCCAATCGGAGTTTTACGGAGCCATGGACGGCGCCAGCAAGTTCGTGCGCGGCGAGGCCGTGGCCAGTCTGGTAATCATGGTCATCAATATCATTGGCGGCTTTTTCATCGGCGCCCTCATGCAGAACATGCGGGCGATTCAGGCAGCAGAAACCTACACCCTGCTCACCATCGGCGAGGGGCTGGTCTCCCAGATCCCGGCCCTGGTCATCTCCACCTCCGCAGGTATTATTGTCAGCCGGGCCGCCTCCGATGTGAGCATGGGCAAGGAGTTCATGAAACAATTCGGGCACCAGCCCCAGGCCCTGGCGGTTTCTTCCGGGATCATCATCCTCTTCGGCCTGGTGCCAGGTCTGCCCCATCTCCCCTTTATCGTGCTGGGCATGGCCATGGGCGCCATCTCCCTGATAGCCTTCAATAAAACCGCCGCCGACCAGGAAGAGAAAAAAGTCGCGGCAGAAAAAGAAAAGAAGGCTGCCACCCCGCTGCCCGGCGCCCCGGAAACGGTGGAAAGCCTGTTACCCCTTGATGTGTTGCAGCTTGAAGTGGGTTACGGCCTCATTCCCCTGGTAGACGAGGCCCAGGAAGGCGACCTGCTGGAACGGATCCGGGCCATCCGCCGACAGTTTGCCATGGATATGGGCATGATTATCCCGCCGCTCCATGTGCGCGACAACCTGCAACTCAAACCAGACCAGTATGTCCTGCTCCTCAAGGGGGTTGAGGTAGCCAGGGGTGAGATCATGATGGGCCATCTGCTGGCCATGGACTCCGGCATGGCCAAGCGGAAGATCGAAGGGATTCCCACCATGGAGCCTGCCTTCCAGCTGCCCGCCCTCTGGATCGGCCAGGAAAAGAAAGACGAGGCCCAGGTGGCGGGCTACACCGTGGTTGATCCTTCCACGGTCATCGCCACCCATCTCACCGAGGTGCTGCGCACCCACGCCGATGAACTCCTGGGCCGCCAGGACACCCAGAAGCTCCTGGACAATCTGGCCAAGACCCAGCCCAAGGTGGTGGAAGAGCTGGTGCCAGGCCTGCTGCCCCTGGGCCTGGTACAGAAGGTTCTCCAGAATCTCCTGCGGGAGAGGGTCTCCCTGCGCGACCTGCTGACCATCTGCGAGACCCTGGCCGATTTCGCGCCCCTGGGCAAGGATCCGGACATCCTCACCGAGTATGTGCGCCAGAAGCTCGCCCGTTCCATTATCAGTTCCTTCACCGATGAGCAGGGAGCGCTGAGTGTCCTCACCCTGTCCACCCAAATCGAGGATCTGATCCGCGAATCGCTCCAGAAAAGCGACCAGGGCGTGTTTCTCAATCTGGAACCGAACCTGGCCCAACGCCTGCTTGCCTCGGCAAAGGCCATGGTGGAAAAGGTTTCCCTGGACGGATATCAGCCCATTATCGTCTGCTCCCCGATTATCCGCCGCCATTTCCGGCGGCTCATGGAAAGGTTCATGCCTCAGGTCATGGTTCTTTCCCATAACGAGTTGACTGCGCAGACCCAACTGCAATCCCTGGGGACAATCGAACTCAACCCCAAGAAATAGGAACAACGATGCGAATCAAGCGTTTTGAAGCCTCTGATACTTACAGCGCCATGGCCATGGTCAAGGAAGAACTTGGCGAGGATGCGGTTATTCTTTCAACCCGCAACCTCCCCGGCAAAGGTGGCGCGACCGGAGGCGGAGCAAGGATTGAGGTAGTGGCGGCCATGGAATATGACCCGGAGATTACCCTGCCGCCTGCCCCCCCCCTGAACAAGGAGGCCAGACCGCCAAAGGCGGAAGGATACGGATATCACTCCGTGCGCCACCCCCTGCCTCCTGCCGCGATATCTCAGACAGCAGCAAAACCGGCCCTGCCACCGCCAGACTTTGAGAGCAGGCTTACCGCCGAGCTTTCCACCCGCCTCCTGTCAGCCGACAAGGCCACCAAGATCCATTTTGAAGCCAATGACCTCCGTCTGCGTTTTGCCAATTTCCTGCGGCGTCAATACTGCGCCAAGGAAGAACTTGAAAGTCGCGCCGGCCAGGCCCGAACCTCCGCTGAAGCCGCCCGGCAGAGCAACAGGCCCGACCCGAAACAGGTTGCCCAGTGGCGGGACAAGATCATCGAGCAGTTGCCGATCTCCCCTCTTGCCATTGACCTCAATAAGACGCCCACCGTGGTGGCCCTGATCGGCCCCACCGGAGTGGGCAAAACAACGACCGCCGCGAAAATCGCCGCCTGGTACAGCATCCATGAAGGATTACGGGTAGCGCTCCTCTCCATGGACTGTTACCGGATCGGGGCCACAGACCAGTTGCGGACCTATGCCAGAATCATGCGCCTGCCCTGCGAAATCGCCCTGCGCAAAAAAGATCTGCAGACGGCTCTGCGCCGCCACCAGGACAAGGATCTGATCATCATCGACACCGCAGGCAAGAGCCCTTATGATCCGAACCACATCAGGGAGCTGGGCGAGTGGTTCTCCCTGACCACCGGGATAGAGCCATTCCTTGTCCTCAGCGCCACCTGCAAAAAAGAAGACCTGCAACAGATTATCGCCACCTATGCGCCCTTGGGGATCAAAGGCCTGATCCTCTCCAAGCTCGATGAAACCAGGGCTTACGCCACCCTGTGCCAGATGCTGGCCGGGGCAGCGCTGCCAATCTCCTGCCTGTGTACCGGCCAGAGGGTTCCGGAAGACTTTCTCCTTGCCTCCCGGGAGTTCCTGCAAACCTTGTTCGGACAGGGATGGCAGGCGGCCGCAGGCGAACTTGCCAGCGAAGCCAAAGACAGATGGGCCCAATGAGCAAACCAGGGGGAAGCAGATGAATCAAGCAGAAACACTGGAACGAATTATGACCCACTCGCAATCCCAGGGAAAAAGTAAATCAGCGCCCCGCAACCGCGCCGAAGTCCAGCCCCGGGTTATCTGCGTGACCAGCGGCAAGGGCGGGGTCGGCAAGACGAATGTCGTCACCAACCTTGGCTATGCCCTGGCAAGGGCCGGAAAGAAGACGCTGATCCTTGATGCGGATCTTAATCTGGCCAACGTTGATATTCTGCTGGGTCTGACCCCCCGCTACAACCTGCACCACGTTTTCCTGGGCGAGAAAACCCTGGCTGAAGTTCTGGTGCAGGGGCCAGCCGGCCTGCTCATCCTGCCAGCCAGCTCCGGCATCATGGAACTGGCGGAACTCACCGAACAGCAACGCCTGTATTTCCTGGCGGAAATGTCCGCCCTGGCTCAGGAGATCGAGATCATGCTGATCGACACGGCAGCAGGCATCAACAGCAATGTGATCTACTTCAATCTGGCCGCACGGGAACGCATCGTCGTCCTGACCCCGGAACCAACCTCCCTGACCGATGCCTACGCGCTGATCAAGGTTCTCTCCACCAGGCATGACGTGAAAAGGTTCCGCATCCTGATCAATCTTGCCCGTTCCGAGAAAGAGGCCCTGGCCGTTTTCCGCAAGCTGAGCATTGTGGCCGATCGGTTCCTTGACTCGCTTTCTCTGGATTATCTTGGCTATATCCCCTATGATAGCAAACTGCCCACTGCGGTTCGCGAACAGCGACTGGTGTCGGATATCTTCCCGGATGCCCCATCCAGCAAGATGTTCAACAAACTGGCCGAAAATATTTTTCAGGAAGATCCCGAAATGAAAGCAGATGGGAATATAAAATTTTTCTGGCAGGGGCTGGTTGATCTGTAATATGCTTTTTCATCCTACAGACTATCAATCTCCCTGGCCCCTGCGGGACAGCCGGAAATTCTACCCCCCTGGCAAACGGTTACTATGAGCAAACAGCCATCCCCTAAGTTCAAGGACTATACGAATACCTTTTTCAGCCAGGCAGAACCGCTCAGTGCCGAAAAACGCAACGAGCTGATTCTGACCTATACCCCGCTGATCAAGTATATCGCGGCGCGTCTGGCGGCGCGCCTCCCCGCCCAGGTATCACTGGATGACCTCATCAGCTGCGGAATCATCGGCCTCATTGACGCCATCAATAAATTTGATCTCTCCAAAAATGTCCAGTTCAAAACCTATGCCGAATTCCGGATCAAGGGGGCGATGCTGGACGAACTTCGCGCCCTGGACTGGGTACCGCGTTCCGTCCGGCGAAAAACCACTGACCTCGAAAAAGCCTACGCCGACATCGAAAAACAGACAGGCAGACCAGCCACGGACGAGGAAGCAGCCAGGGCCATGGGCCTTGCCCTTGATGATTTCTACAAACTGCTTGATGAAACCAAATCCGTCACCTTCATGGATATCGAGTTTCTCCGGCAGAAATCAACGGAGGCAAACGATCCCACCCTGGCCGAGACCTTTGCCATGGACGATCGCGACCCATTCACCGCTATCAACCTGTCTCAGGTCAGGAAGCTCATCGCCAGCGCCATCTCCGCGCTGCCGGACAAGGAAAAAATAGTCGTCTCCCTCTATTATCAGGAAGAACTGACGATGAAGGAGATCGGCGAGATACTGGGCTATACGGAGTCCCGCATTTCCCAGATGCACAGCAAGGCCATGCTCCGCCTCCGCGCCAGGCTGCACAAGACCCTGGAGGATTGATCCGGATTGGATAATCAACCAGTCTTTTTTTATTTCCAAAACCAATTGTTACAGTTACAGTAATTTTTCAGATTGTTCAGGCGGAAGGCTGTTAGTTGAAAAGATGCGGTTGCTTCTCCACCTCCATGCACATACCCAGACCAATCTTACCATAATGCTGTCAGGGGAAAAATATGGCTGCTGATCCTAATATGAAAATTCTCGTGGTTGACGATTTTGCCACCATGCGGCGCATAATAAGAAACATCCTCACCCAGCTTGGCTTCAAGAATATCATTGAGGCGGACGACGGCACCACCGCCCTGAACGTCCTCAAATCTGAAAAAATAGGGCTTATCATCTCAGACTGGAACATGCCCAAGATGACCGGCCTGGATCTGCTGAAAGCGGTGCGAACTGACCAGAGCATAGCCAGCACGCCTTTCATCATGGTGACCGCAGAAGCACAGCAGGACAATATTATTCTGGCGGTCAAGGCCAAGGTCAGCCAGTATATTGTCAAACCATTCACCGCCGAAACCCTGGCTGAAAAACTAAACAAAATCTTCTGATATAAAACATGGCTGACCTCCCCCCCCAGTCTGTTAATCAACCAGCCAACCAGGAATCCACTGGCCACGAAGAAACAACCTGGGGTGAAGACTGGGAATCAGCCTTCCAGTCCGAGGATGAGGTATTTTTCTCCGATGAAAAAGAGGAGGATTTTTTTCTCGAGGAGAACGAACCCCAAGCCAGTAGTGAACTTGCGGCCCAGGATTTTAATTCCTCCCCGGGAAAGACCCTTTCCGGCCTGCCGGGTCAAAGCGTCGCTTCCGGCATCCTCCCGGCAAAAGCCCTCCTCAGCGTCGAGGCCTTGGCCGCTCTTCTTCTCTTCAGCAAGACAGCGGCGCAAAAACAGTTCACCCGCCTCCAGTCTTTTCCCATTTTTGTCCGCATCCCCCTCTATGCCCTCCCTGTTATCCTGGTCGGCATTCTATTCGCATTGAGTGGCCCTCCCCAAACTACCCCGGCCATTCCCCAGACAGACAGCTTACCTCAGGCACAACAGCCCGAGTCCATCACCGTTCCCCCGAACAAGACCTCAAGCGCAACCGACTTGCCGCATCCTGACCAAGCCAGCCAGCTTCATCCCGGAAAAGTCAGAAAAAAATGGGCCTTCCCCGCTTTCCTTATTCCGGTAAACAACCCGACCACTGATCAGCCTCTAACCTTTGTTCTCGTTGATCTCACCCTGGTTGCCTCCTTGGATGACCAGGAAGACCCTCCTGCCGAAAAAAAGATCTTTGTGCGCGACATCATCTATCAATTCTTCCAAAACAAGCCTATCGAAGATTTGCGCCGCTTCTCCCTGGCTCGTGGCGAAATGAACAAGGAACTGCGCGCCTGGCTAAAAAAACAATGGCCTGACGCCCCCATAGAAGCAATCATCTTCAACCAGTACCATCTCTCGTGAACCTTCCCCCAAAGAAACAGAAACAGGACAAATTTGTAGCTAATATAAAAAATCTCAACTTTTTTGTTGTTTTTTCCTCTCAACCCCAGGCTGACACAAAGACAATAACTACACAAACACAGCATGTTACGCAAACAACCAACCTCTGGCACGACATTTGCTTTTATCCTCGCTCAGCATGCATAGCTACTCCACTAACAAATGAACAACTTTAACCAATGAGTACAGAGAGAGGATACTTTTATGGACACAGGTGATACCGCATTCATGCTGATTGCCACCGCCATGGTCATGCTGATGACCCCTGGCCTGGCCCTTTTTTATGGCGGCATGGTTCGCTCAAAGAATGTTTTAAGCACAGTTCTGCAAAGTTTTGTCTGCCTTGGGGTTGTCTCGATCATCTGGGTGATCTATGGCTATTCCCTGGCCTTTGGCCCTGACGTGGGGGGACTGATCGGCAATCTTGACTGGGCCGGCCTCGCAGGAGTCGGCCTTGAACCCGGCAAGTACTCCGCCACCATCCCCCACCTGCTGTTCTGCGCCTTTCAGCTGATGTTCGCCGTCATTACCCCGGCCCTGATCACCGGCACCTTTGCCGAACGGGTCAAATTCCCGGCCTTTCTCCTGTTCACCGCCCTCTGGAGTACCCTGGTCTATCTGCCAGTCTGCCACTGGGTCTGGGGCGGAGGCTGGATCAGCGGCCACGGCGGCCTTGATTTCGCAGGCGGCACCGTCATCCATATCAACTCCGGCGCGGCAGCCCTGGTCGCCGCCTTGATGTTCGGCAAACGCAAGGGTTGGGGCAAGGAATCCTTTCATCCGCACAATCTGACCATGACCATGCTCGGCGCCGGCATCCTCTGGTTCGGCTGGTTTGGCTTCAATGCGGGCAGCGCTCTGGCGGCAAACGGCGTGGCGGTCAACGCCTTCTTCACCACCCAGGTCGCCACCGGCGCAGCCCTGCTTTCCTGGCTGATCGCGGAATGGCTGGTGCAGGGCAAGCCCACCACCCTGGGCGCCGCTTCCGGCGCTATCGCCGGCCTGGTCGCCATCACCCCCGGAGCCGGTTTTGTCGGCCCCACCTCGGCGGTAATTATTGGCCTGGTGGCTGGAGCCCTTTGCTACTTCGCGATTCTCGCTAAAAGCCGCCTCGGTTACGATGATGCCCTTGACGTGGTTGGGGTGCATGGCGTGGGCGGTCTCTGGGGTGCGCTGGCAACCGGCCTGTTCGCCACCACCGCAGTCAATGCCGCAGGCAAGGACGGCCTCTTTTTCGGCAATCCGCAGCTCCTGGGAATTCAGGCCATGGATGCCTTTACCACCATTGCCTACTCAGTTGTGGTAACATTCATCATCCTCAAGGTTGTTGACCTGGTGATCGGCCTTAGGGTAAGCGAGGAGGAAGAGGTACAGGGGCTGGATCTGACCCAGCACAGCGAAATAGGATATTCACTCTAAACAGGGGCAGCGCTCCGGGGCCAGGGCCACATCCATCCTGCCCCGCCGCTGCACACTGCCACCGCGAAGAAAAGGAGAGTCGCATGAAGAAGATCGAAGCAATCATCAAACCGTTCAAGCTGGACGAAGTCAAGGATGCCTTGAACGACATGGGCATCAAGGGCATGACCATCTCTGAAGTCAAGGGCTACGGACGCCAGAAGGGTCATAAGGAAATTTATCGCGGCGCGGAATACATCGTCGATTTTATCCCCAAGGTCAAGATCGAGATCATTGTCGAGGCCGCCATGGTGGAGGCCGTAGTCAACCGGATCAGGGAAACCGCCAACACCGGCAAGATCGGGGACGGCAAGATCTTCGTCCTGCCGGTGGAAGAGGTTATCCGCGTCCGCACTGGAGAAACCGGAAAAGAGGCCATCTAGGGCGTCACATCCGGCATAAGGAGCCGTAATGAAATGAATAAAAAAACTACAGCTTATTTCTTAACGGCTCCTAAATGGTAGATGTTGAACTGAGGGCAAAGCGGGACGCCCTGGAATATCTCTGGCGTCAGGGGTTGAGCGGCCAGACCCTGCTCCACAGGCACTCGCAGCTCATCGACGACTATCTTGTCTCCTGCTTTAGCAACTGCCCGGAGGCAGGCGAGGGGATCAGCCTTGTCGCCCTTGGCGGTTATGGCCGCAAAGAGCTGTTCCCCTATTCGGATATCGATCTCCTCCTGCTCCACACCCCCGAGGCAGAAAATCGCCTCGGGGCCGTGAGCCAGGCCCTGTTCTATCCCTTATGGGATGCGGGACTGGAGGTAGGTCACGGGGTGAGAACCCCGGATGCCTGCCTGGCTGACGCCAGGCAGGATTTCTTTTTTCAGGTGGCCTTGCTGGATGCGCGCCATCTGGCAGGCTCGCCACAGCTTTTCACCACAATGCACCAGGCCTTTCACCGGGAATTAATCGCAGGACACCGACGGGATTTTTTGCAGAACATGATGCAGCACCGCAATGAACGCCATCAACGATACGGCAGGCACAGCTATCAGCTGGAACCGCACATCAAGGAGAGTCGCGGCGGCTTCCGCGATATCCAGGCCATGCTCTGGGTGAGCCATGCCCTCTTCGGCTTGCAGGAGATGGATAATATCGAAGAAGCTGGACTGATCTCGATCCAGGAAAAAGAAACCTTTATTCAGGCCAGGGATTTTCTGATCAAGATCCGCAATCGGCTCCATTACCTCAGCGGCCGAAAAAATGATCAGCTGTTCTTCGAATATCAGGAGGAGATGGCAAAGGCCTTCAGATATTCAGACACTCAGGGCACCCTGGGGGTTGAACGTTTCATGCAGGATATCTACCGGCATCTGCAAACCATCGCTACCACCACCGACCTGTTTTTTGCCCATGTCGACGAAACCCTGGGTTCCCCGCGCGCCAACCAGATCGAACAAACCCTCGAACCAGGGATCACGGTGCGCCAGGAGCGAATCCACCTCACCGACCAGGCGCTGATCGAAAAACGCCCCCACCTGCTGATGCGCCTCTTTGCCCAGGCAGGGAAAACCGGGCTTGAGATCCATCATCGCAGCAGAAAAACCGTTACCGCCAATCTGCACCTGGTAGACGACAGATTGCGCCACTCAAAACGCATGGCCAAGGCCTTTCTCGATATTCTGGAAAACGCAAAAGATGTGCTGGCCGTCCTTTCCGTCATGCTGGACACCGGACTGCTGACCGCCTATCTCCCGGAATTTACGCCGATTCATGCCCTGGCCCAGCACGATGTCTACCATGTCTTCACGGTTGACCGGCACCTCCTGCAGACTGTAGCAGAGCTGAAAAAACTCTCCTTAAGCAAAACCCCCTTCGCAGGCGTCGAATCCCCCCATGTCCTCGCCCTGGCCGCGCTCCTGCACGACATCGGCAAGGGCCACCACGAAGAACACGCCAGGCGCGGCGGCGAACTTGCCGCTGGCATTGCCAGACGCCTTGGCCTGACCGAAGCGGAGACCTCCTGCCTCAGCTTTCTCGTGGAAAAACACCTCTTTCTCTCCGTGACTGCCCTGCGCCGCGACCTTGAGGATGAGGCCTTTCTCCGCCAATGCGCCGAACAGATTCAAAGCCCCGAGCGCCTGGCCATGCTCTATCTGCTCTCTATCGCCGATGCCAAGGCCACTGGCCCCACGGCCTGGAGCGAATGGAAGGGCGCCCTCCTCCTGGAGATCTCCCTTAAAATCGCCCACCTGCTGGAACGCCAGGATCTGGTTCTTCCCGACAAAAGTCAGGGCGCCGGCTGGATGCTCGAACAGGTTCGCGCCCTGCTGGGAAAAGAAACCCCGGTCGATTACGGAATCCTGCCAGAGGAATATTTGTTGAGCTTTCCTCCAGCAGAGGTGGCGCACCACCTCAAACTGCGCCTTGGCCTGAAAAACGAAAACCAGGCCATCATCGAGGCCGCCGATCATCCCCTGTTCTGGTCGGTTCTGATAATAACCCACGACTCCACCGGCCTGCTGGCCAAGATCTGCGGCACCCTGGCCCTGCATGGCCTGAATGTGGTGCGCGCCCAGATCTTCACCTGGGAAGACGGCACGGTGGTAGATGAGCTCAATGTCCGCCCCGCAGCGGAACAGACCTACGCGGAGCAGGACTGGCGCGCCCTGGGCGAGGATCTCAATCTGGCCCTGAAAAACCGGCTCGGCCTCAGCCACCGCCTGGTCGATAAATTCCGCACCGCCTTGCGCACTCCCAGTCAAAAAAACGTGCAGACAGCCCCACGGGTTGTTATAGACAATAAGTCCTCGGAACAGTATACGATCATCGAAGTTTTCGCCCATGACCGGCCAGGACTGCTCTATGAAATCACCCGAACCCTGGCCGACTTTGAAATCAACATCCACCGGGCCAGAATCAGCTCGGACGGCGATCAGGTGGTGGATGTTTTTTATACCCTGGACGGCTTTGCCACCAAGATCAACAGCCCAACTTTTCAGGAAGAGATATCAAACGCCCTGCTCCATATCGCGGAAAGCGAGACCGGAACAGGCGCGAAACTGCAATGGTAACAACGCCCGCCCACCAGCGGCTGGCTTTAACTAATACCCATCCCCTTTTGCCTCGGGCGTGGGAAATTTTCAACCTTAGGCACTCAAAAAATAAGGAGAAACACAATGAGTGACAATTGCACCTGCGGTTGTGGCAACGACTACGACCAGACCCTGATGACCGTGCCCGAGTTGTTCGGCAGCAACGTGTTCAACGCCAGAACCATGAAGGAACGGCTGCCCAAGGAGACCTACAAGGCCTTGCGGAAAACCATCGATACCGGCTCAACCCTGCCGCCGGATGTCGCCTCGGTAGTGGCCAACGCCATGAAAGACTGGGCCATCGAAAAGGGCGCCAGCCATTACACCCACTGGTTCCAGCCCCTTACCGGCGCCACCGCCGAAAAGCACGACTCCTTCATCGCTCCCACCGACGATGGCGGGGTAATCATGGAGTTCTCCGGCAAACAGCTGATCCAGGGCGAACCGGACGCCTCTTCCTTTCCCAGCGGCGGCCTGCGGGTCACCTTTGAGGCCCGCGGCTACACCGCCTGGGACTGCACCTCTCCCGCCTTTCTCAAGGAAGACGAATCAGGCGATGTGACCCTCTGCATCCCCACCGCCTTCTGCTCTTACACGGGCGAGGCCCTGGACAAGAAAACCCCCCTGCTCCGCTCGATGAACGTCGTTTCCAAGCAGGCCCTGCGGGTACTCAAGGCCATGGGCAACACCACCTCCAGCACCGTGGTCTCCACGGTGGGCGCGGAGCAGGAATACTTCCTGGTAGAAAAAGAGTTCTACCTGCAACGCCTCGACCTGATGACCTGCGGTCGCAGCCTGTTCGGCGCCCCGGCCCCCAAGGGCCAGGAGCTGGAAGACCAGTACTTTGGCGCGATCAAGGATCGGGTCTCCGCCTACATGAAGGATCTGGACATCGAGCTGTGGAAGATGGGCATCACCTCCAAGACCAAGCACAACGAGGTTGCCCCGGCCCAGTTCGAGATGGCCCCGGTTTTCACCACCACCAACATGGCCACCGACCACAACCAGCTGGTCATGGAAACCATGCAGAAGGTGGCCCTGCGCCACGGCATGGTCTGCCTGCTGCACGAAAAACCCTACGCCGGGATCAACGGCTCCGGCAAGCACAACAACTGGTCGCTCTCCAACGATGACGGCATCAACCTGTTGGATCCGGGCCAGACACCCGAGGACAACGCCGTATTCCTGGTCTTCCTCTCCGCCCTGATCAAGGCGGTTGACACCCATGCCGACATCATGCGCGCCACCTGCGGCAGCTCCGGCAACGATCATCGCCTGGGCGCCAACGAGGCCCCGCCGGCGATCATCTCCATCTTCCTGGGTCAGGAGCTCTCCGATGTGCTGGAAAAACTGGCCAAGGGCGAGAAGATCTGCAAGAAGGGCGGCTGCGACACCCTGAAGATCGGGGTTGACTCCCTGCCCGAGCTGCCCAAGGACAACACCGACCGTAACCGGACCTCACCCTTTGCCTTCACCGGCAACAAGTTCGAGTTCCGCATGGTTGGCTCCTCCCAGTCCATCTCCGGCCCCAACGTAGCGCTCAACACCATTGCCGCCGAGGCCCTGGAAGAGATCGCCGTCCGTCTGGAAAAGGCCAAGGACGTAAACAAGGAGATTCTCGCCATCCTCAAGGAAACCATGACCAAGCATGGCCGGATCGTCTTCAACGGCAACAACTATTCCGCCGAGTGGGCCAAGGAGGCCGAGAAGCGCGGCCTGCCCAACGTCCGCAACACCGTGGACGCGCTCAAGGCCTTTGTCACCCCCAAGGCGATCAAACTCTTCGGCAAGTACAACGTACTTTCCAAGGAGGAACTGCACTCCCGCTACGACATCTATGTGGAGCAGTATGCCAAGCACATCAACATCGAGGCCCTGACCTCCATCCAGATGAGCAAACGCCAGTTCATCCCGGCGGCCATCCGCTTTGTCGGCGAGCTTGGCGCCTCTCTGGCCGCAGCCGGAAAATACGGCTCGGTGCAGAAAGGGCTGCTGGAGGAGGTCGGCAAACGCCTTGAGGCGGCAGGCAAGAAGCTAGCCAAGCTGGAGACGGAAACCAATAAGGCCCAGGCCATCGACAAGGTGGACAAACAGGCCGCAGCCTACCGCGACAAGGTCTTCCCCGCCATGACCGCTCTGCGCGAAGATATTGATGCGCTAGAAGCGATCATCCCGGATGATCTCTGGCCAGTGCCGACCTACAGCGATCTGCTGTTTAATCTCTAACCGTGCGACGGCAGGGCAACGGGGCTTGCCCCATTCCCTGCCGAGGCAGGGTGCTTTAATAAAAAAAGGAGGGAGTCAACTGACTCCCTCCTTTTTTTACTTGAACTCCCACTCACGAGCAAACCGTCATTCGTGATAATCCATGGCCTTGTAGCCATGATTCTTGACCAGTTCATCCCGCTCGGCAGACTTGAGATCTTCACGCACCATTTCGGCGACGAGTTCCTCAAAGGTGATCCTGGGCGTCCAGCCTAGTTTTTCTTTGGCCTTGGCCGGATCACCCAGCAGGGTTTCGACTTCGGTGGGACGAAAATAGCGCGGATCCACCGCCACAATGGGGAGGGGCTCCTGACCTTTATTTCCACTTGCAAGGGAATGCCTGTTGTCCCAGTAGCCTTTTTCAGCCACCCCCTCACCTTGCCAACGGATATTCATGCCCAGTTCTGTGGCGGCGGCGTTGACAAAATCGCGGACACTGTATTGCCTGCCGGTAGCAATAACAAAATCTTCGGGCAGCTCCTGCTGAAGCATGAGCCACTGCATTTCCACATAGTCGCGGGCGTGGCCCCAGTCGCGCAGGGCGTTGAGATTGCCCAGATAGAGGCAGTCCTGCAGGCCGAGCTTGATGCGGGCCAGAGCGCGGGTGATCTTGCGGGTGACAAAGGTTTCCCCGCGCACCGGCGATTCATGATTGAAGAGGATCCCGTTGCAGGCGTAAATGCCGTAGGCCTCCCGATAGTTGACCGTGATCCAGTAGGCGTAGAGCTTGGCCACGGCATAGGGGCTGCGCGGATAAAAAGGGGTGGTTTCCTTCTGAGGGATCTCCTGAACCTTGCCGAAAAGTTCGGAGGTGGAGGCCTGATAAAACCGGGTTTTCTTTTCCAGGCCAAGGGTGCGGATGGCTTCCAGGATACGCAGGCTGCCAAGGGCATCGGAGTTGGCGGTGTATTCAGGCTCCTCGAAACTGACCGCCACATGGGACTGGGCCGCGAGATTGTAGATTTCATCCGGCTGGGCCTGCTGGATGATGCGGATAAGGGAGGACGAGTCGGTCAAGTCGCCGTGGTGCAGAAAGAAGCGCACATTCTTTTCATGGCGATCCTGGTACAGGTGGTCAATGCGGTCGGTGTTGAACAGGCTGCTGCGCCGCTTGATGCCGTGGACGATATAGCCTTTTTCAAGCAACAATTCGGCGAGGTAGGCGCCGTCCTGACCGGTGATGCCGGTGATGAGGGCAACTTTTTGCATGGGTCTGGTCTCTCGGGTTAGCTGCGTTGATTAAGATTGCTGAGGTAGTCGGCATAGGCCTGTTCAATCCCTTGGCGCAGCGGCGTTGTCGCTTGCCAGCCCAGCTGCTTCAACCGCGACACGTCCAGCAGCTTGCGCAGGGTGCCGTCTGGCTTACTGCTGTCAAAAACGATCTCTCCGGAAAAGCCAACCACCTCCATAACGGTCTGAGCCAGCTCGCGGATAGTGACATCGGTACCGACGCCGATATTGTAGAGCCCCTCCCCTACCCCCTTTTCCATTAAAAAAACACAGGCGTCAGCCAGATCATCAACGTACAGGAATTCGCGTCTGGGCCTGCCGCTGCCCCAGACAACGAGTTCCCGGTCGCCACCCTGTCTGGCTTCATGGGCCTTGCGGATCAAGGCCGGCAAAACGTGGCTGGTGGCCAGGTCATAATTGTCATTGGGGCCATAGAGGTTGGTGGGCATGATACTGAAAAAGCGGCTGTCGTACTGGCTGTTATAGGACTCACAGAGCTTGATCCCGGCGATCTTGGCAATGGCGTAGGGTTCGTTGGTCTGCTCCAAAGGGCCGGTGAGGAGATATTCTTCCCTGATCGGCTGCGGACAGTCGCGGGGATAGATGCAGCTGGAACCGAGAAAACAGAGATTCCTGACCCCGGCCAGGTAGGCGCCATGGATGATGTTGGCCTGAATGATGAGATTTTCGTAGATAAACCGGCCACGGCTGGTGTTGTTGGCAAGGATACCGCCAACCCTGGCTGCGGCGAGAAAGATGTACTCCGGTTTCTCGGCCCGCAGAAAATTGAAGACGGCATGCTGATCAAGCAGGTCGAGTTCCTGCCGGGTACGAACGAGCAGGTTGCCATAATCCGCCTGTTGCAGGCGGCGGATGATCGCCGAGCCCACCATGCCGCGATGCCCGGCGATGTATATTTTAGCGGTTTTAGCAAGCATCCAGACTTCCCTTCAACTCCTTTGCGCTGACCACAACAGCCCAGTGAACACTTAAAAGGGTATAAGTTTCGTTTGAGCAGGCAAGCTGCTCAACTCAGCTTTATCAGGAAAGAATGGCGGAGAGGGTGGGATTCGAACCCACGGACCTGGTCTCCCAGGTCAAGCGATTTCGAGTCGCTCCCGTTCGGCCGCTCTGGCACCTCTCCGTTGCAAACACCCTGTCGCGACTGAAGCCGCCCCTACCAATCAACCCTCAACCCTCAACCCTCAACTTTCAACTTTCAACTTTTAATTTTTAACTTTTAACTTTCAACTTTTCATTCCCCACCCCGTCCTTCTCTCCCGGAAAAAATCCCGCAACAGGGCAGCGCTTTCCGCCGCGAGCAGGCCGCCTTCCACAGCCAGCAGATGATTAAGCCGTGGATCCTGCCCGACCTGAAAAAGGGAGACAACCCCGCCGGCCTTGGGATCGATAGCCCCGTAAACCAAACGGCTCACCCGAGCGTGAACCAAGGCGCCCGCGCACATCACACAGGGCTCAAGGGTAACATAGAGGGTGGTGCGGGGCAACCGGTAATTACCCCGCAACCGGCCCGCCTCGCGCAACACCAGCATTTCCGCATGCGCTCCGGGATCGCACAGCTCGATGGTGCGGTTGCCGTTTTGGGCCAGGATCTGTCCAGCCTCGTCTACCAGCGCCGCGCCGATGGGCACCTCGCCCCGCGCCGCCGCAAGCCGGGCCTCGGCAAGGGCAACGGCCATATACTGCTCTGGGGATTCCCTCGGTAAAAGAGCAGACACCTCAGGCGCTTTCAGCTTTACGCCTGAGGCGGTTGGCATAGTTGGCCGCCTCCCAGCCAGCCACGCAGCCTTCCCCCACCGCCTTGGCCATCTGCCAGGGCGGCCCGGCAATATCGCCCGCCGCGTAAATACCGGGAATGTTGGTTTCCTGCTGCTTGTTAGTCGCGATAAAGGAGAAGGTTTCCAGATCAAGCATCACGCCGATGCTGGTGGCAAGCTCCATGGCCCCCTTGGCCCCGAGTTCGACAAAGACCCCATCCACCGCGAGGGTCTCGCCGTTGTCCAGAACCAGGCCGCTCACCGCCTTTTCTCCAGCAATCTCCCTGACCCAGACGCCCTGATGCACCACCACGGAGCTGGCGGCCAACTTTTCACCAAGCTCCCTGGTGACCGCCATATCCTTGCAAAGCAGATGAACCTCGGCGGCATACCTGGTAAGGGTCAGGGCACCGTCCACTGCGGCGGATTCGTTGCCCACCACCGCCACCCTGGCATTACGATAAAAATTGGCGTCACAATCCACACAGTAGCTGACCCCACGGCCCAGCAGCTCCTTCTCGCCCGGCACCTTGAGTTTTTTACGCGAGGTGCCGGTGGCGAGGATCAGGGTTCTGGCCGTAATCTGCCGCCCGCTTTCCACCTTAACCGTGAACAGCTCCCCTTCCTGACCAAGATGCAGGACATCCTCCGGCCACACCTTTGCGCCAAAACGGGCGGCCTGGGCCAGAGCGACCCGTAGCAACTCCGCCCCGGCTGTCACCCCGTCGACACAGAGATAATTCTCGACATGGGCCTGAGAAATACTGCTGTTCTCCACCCGCCCGAGAACCAGCACCGAGGCCTTTTTCCGGACTGCATGCACAGCGGCCTGCAACCCTGCCGGGCCAGCGCCGATAATCACCACGTCGGTTATCTGTTCAACCATTTCCTGTCCCCCTTTTTTTTAAAAACATTCCCAAGGCAGTGCACATTATATAGCGATTTTTTCCAGGGAAGGCCATCCATTTCCGCAGCTGAATACGACATGGACAGGAAAACGAAATCTGTGTAAAATTCTTCATACCCAAAGGGCATAAGTTTCGTTTGAGCAGGCAAGCTGCTCAACTCAGCTTTGCACCCAGAGGGTATAAGTTTCGTTTGAGCAGGCAAGCTGCTCAACTCAGCTTTAGTTCCCCTCGGTTTCTCCTTTTTTCACGACAACAGAAAAATGCGCTACATAGCAGACCTCCACCTCCACTCCCCTTTCTCCCGGGCGACCAGCAAGGTCGGCACCCTGCAGGGCCTTGCCGCCTGGGCCAGGGTCAAGGGCATTCACCTGCTCGGCAGCGGCGACTTCACCCATCCCGGCTGGTTCAGTCAGCTCAAGGAACAGCTCGTCCCTGCCGAACCAGGATTTTTCAGACTCAAAAATGAGGCGATCCCCCCGGCCCTGCCGCAGGTTACGCCGGAAGCTCTTCCCAGCCGCTTCCTGCTCAGCGCCGAGATCAGCAGTATCTACAAACGCCACGGTGCGGTGCACAAGGTTCACAATCTGCTCTACGTCCCCGATTTCGCCTCGGCGGAGCGGATAAACCGCGTCCTGGCCGGCCTCGGCAACCTCGAGTCCGATGGTCGCCCCATCCTGGGCCTTGACTCCCGCGATCTGCTTGAAATCCTGCTGGAAAAAGCGCCGGAGGGGTTTCTGGTTCCGGCCCACATCTGGACGCCGTGGTTCTCCCTGTTCGGCTCCCGCTCCGGCTTTAACACCATTGAGGAATGTTACGGCGATCTCAGCCCGCACGTCTTCGCCCTGGAAACCGGCCTCTCCTCTGACCCGGCCATGAATCGGCTCATCCCGGCCCTGGATCGCTTTGCCCTGATCTCCAATTCCGATTGCCACTCTCCTGGCAAGCTGGGCCGGGAGGCCAATATCTTCAACACCGGTTTCAGCTTCTTCGCTCTGCGGCAAGCCCTGAAAAATCCCCTGACCGACGCCTTTGCCGCCACGATAGAATTCTACCCGGAAGAAGGGAAATATCATGCCGATGGCCACCGGAACTGCCAGGTCTGCCTTGAGCCCGCCGAAACCAGAAAGATCGGGGCCATCTGCCCGGTCTGCGGCAAGCCCCTCACCGTGGGGGTCCTGCACCGGATCATGGAACTGGCCGAACGGACTGAGCCGTACTACCCGCCCGGCTCGCCCGCAGTACACAGCCTTATCCCTCTGCCCGAGGTCTTAAGCGAGATTCTCGGCGCCGGCCCTGCCAGCAAGGGGGTGATGGCCCTGTACGCAAAAGTCATTGCCCGCTTCGGTTCGGAGTTCAATCTGCTGCTCAACACGCCGGTGGAGGAAATCAACCAGATGTCGCCGGTGCTGGGCGAGGCGATCACCCGCCTCCGCACGGGCAGGGTCATCCGCATCCCTGGCTACGATGGTGAATTCGGGATGATCCAGGTCTTTGCCGAAAATGAACGGCGAGAGCTGGCAAACCAGATCCGCCTGTTTACCGGGAAAAAAGCCCAGCAATCCGCTAACTCTTGAAACAACTTGCCCCAGACAGGATCTCCATGGAAAACCAGGACAGACCAGCGCCCAGAACCATCCGGATCGGCGCGGCCAATATCGGGCTGATTGGCCTTGACCAGGCCATAAACAAGGCCCTGAGCGAAAAGATGCCGGAAGAATCGGCGGTAGATTTTCTTTTTACCGCCGTTGCCAGGGGAAATTATGTTCCCGTAAACGCGGAGCCGATCTACCGCGAGGCCTTGCGCGGCGAATACCGCCGACGCCAGGGGATACCTGGGGCCGAGCCGGAGAGGCTCACCATCCGGGTGTTGGGCTCCGGCTGTGTGACCTGCAACAAACTCAGCACCATGCTCTTTGCAGCCCTGCAGAAATCCGCTCTGGCCGCAGACATGGAATCGGTACACGATCCTGATGAGATCTGGCGCTTCGGGGTAACAAAAACCCCAGCCCTGATCATCAACGGCACGGTGAAATGCGCCGGGCGCATGCCATCCCCTGCTGAGGTCGAGGAGTGGGTGGGGGAAGAGATTGGAAAGTGAAAAATGAAGAATGAAAAAAGGAAAGTTGAGGGTTGAGAAAACACCCTCGACTTTCAACTTTTTTTATTTCACCCCGTAAATTCTGTATACTATGAGCTAAGAGTCGATACGGTTGTTACTAGGACAGGCAACCCTTGGTAAAGGGCTACAAATCCCCTGCGACAACCAAACATCCACGGAGGTTTCCCATGAAAATGATCGACATCAAGGCAAAGGCGAAAGAGCTTGGCCTCAAAGCAGGCAAGATGAAAAAAGAGGAGCTTGTGCGCGCCATCCAGGAAAAAGAAGGCAACTTCCCCTGTTTCGGCTCGGCGCTGGAACATTGCAGTCAGGAGGACTGCTCCTGGCGAGAGGATTGCCTGTTCGTGTAACCTCTCCCCGGCTGGCCTCCACATTCGGCCACCAGTAGCAACACCTCCCGATCATAAAGCGGCCGGCCCAAGTCCCGGCACTGCCCCCGGAAGGCCTCGGCCAGTCGGCCCAGTTGCGCCTCTTGACAGTGCAGGCCCAACTGCCGCAAACGCTCGACCACGCCCTGCCTGCCGACCTTGGCCCCATAAGACAATTGTCGCCGCGCCCCTACCAGGATCGGTTCATAGGGCTCATAGGTCTGAGGATCTTTGACGAGCCCGGCAAGGTGCAGGCCGGTTTCGCAGGCAAAGATCCCCGCACCGATTACCGGCTGATGAGCCTCTATCTTCCGCCCCGAGCAATCGGCGGCCAACCGGGCCAGACTTTTAAACAGGGTGGTTTCATAAGACCTGCCGCCTTGCAGGGCCAAATAACCTGCCACCTCTTCCAACCGGCTGTTTCCAGCCCGCTCGCCCAGGCCCAGCACGGTGACATCGGCCCAATGAGCTCCAGCCTCCAGGGCGGCAAGGGCATTGGCTGTGGCCATGCCGAAATCATTGTGCATGTGCACCCCGATCTCCCCCGCAAAATTACGGCGCAGCTCACTGACCAGAGCGACCATGGCGCCGGGGGTGGCCACTCCCACCGTGTCGGCGATCCGGATGCGATCCACCCCGCTTGCCCCGGCAACAGTGACGATCTCACGCAAAAATTCCGGGTCAGCCCTGGTCGCATCCTCCAGACCAAGAGAAAGATAGGGCACCGCCGCCCGCACCCGGGCAATCGCCCTGGCCACCATCTCCACCACCGCTGCCCGCCCCAGATTCAACTTGATGGCGATATGCCGATCAGAAACCGGAACGGACAAAGAAAGCACCTCCGGAGCCAGGCGCAGGGCGCAGGCAATATCCTCTTCCCGGCAGCGGCACCAGAGGGCCAGACGACTCAGACCTGCCTCCCTGCGACAGCGGGCAACCAAGACGGGAAGCTCCCGATCCAGCGGCGAGGCGATACCCACCTCCACCTCTTCGATCCCAACCCTGACGAGATGCCGAGCAATCTCCACCTTCTGCTCCAGACTGAAGGCAACCCCCATCGCCTGACTGCCCTCACGCAGGGTACTGTCCACCAAACCTCGCACATGCTCCATGACGTCACCTCACCTAACTGATCCCGTCGCCAAACTAGGCGGCGGCCAAACGTTCCTTTTTCCACTGCGCCCGCCAGCAAACCTTTGCCCGCCACCCGTCGTCCTCATCCGGCGTGGCAAGATTCTTGCGACCGCTGACCTCCTTTACTCGCCCATTGGCAAAAATAACCAGGGTATCAGCAAAGACCTCCACATCAGCCGGGTCATGGGTGATGACCACCAGGGGCACCGCGAACCGTTGCCTGATCTCAAGCAGCTCCATCCGCATCCGATGGCGCAGCATGGAATCAAGCGCGGAGAACGGCTCGTCCAGCAGGAGGATGGAAGGCTTCGTGATCAGGGCGCGGGCCAGGGCCACCCTCTGCTTCTGGCCCCCGGACAGCTCCACCGGATAGCTTTCGGCAAGATGGGTAATCTCAAAGGAGGCCATGATCTCCGCCACCTCCCGCCGATCATCGGGCAACAGGTGGAAAGGCCATGACTTTTTCAGGGGATAACCGATATTGTCCCGCACGGTGAGATGGGGAAACAGGGCATAGTCCTGAAAGAGATACCCCACCCCCCGCTTGCGCGCCGGAAGATTGAGGCCCTGGCTGCCATCAAAAAGAGTCTCGCCGCCCACCGTAATCCTGCCCTGTTCTGGGGTGACCAGCCCGGCAATGGCCTGGATGGTAAGGCTCTTGCCAGAGCCGGAGGCGCCAAAGATCACGGTGAGATCATCCTGCGAGGAGAAAACAGCCTCCAGCTCAAAGCGCCGGTCGCCGGATTGCAGGGTTTTACGAATATCCACTTCAAGCCTCATCGCCCTGCCCTCCCTCTGCTTGCCAGCTTGTTGGTCATGACGAGAATGGTGACGCAGACCACCGACATGATAGCCACCAGGGTATTGGCCAGGGTGTAGTCCCCGGCGGCAACTGCGTCAAACACCGCCATGGCCGCAGTCTGGGTCTTGCCCTCGATATTGCCCGCCACCATCAGGGTTGCGCCGAAATCCCCCATGGCCCGGGCAAAGGCAAGCATGGTCCCGGCCAGCAGCCCTCTCGCCGCCAGAGGCAGGGTGATCCTGAAAAATACCCGCAGCTCGTTGTCGCCCAGGATGCGGGCCGCCTGCTCGTACTCGGTGGAAACCCCTTCAAAGGCGGCCCGGGCGGACTTGAAAAGCAGAGGGAAAGAGACCACCGTTGCGGCAAGCACCGCTCCCTGCCAGGTAAACATCAAACTCAAGCCGAGATGGGCATGAAGCCAGCCGCCCAGCCAGCCGTTTCTCCCCCAGACCACGATAAGATAATAACCCAGAACCGTGGGCGGCATGACCAGGGGCAGGGTCAGAATGGCGTCAAGAAAATCCCTGCCCCAAAAGGTGAAGCGGGCGGTGAGCCAGGCGAAACCCACAGCAAAGGCAAAGGCCAGCAGGGTCGCGCAGGAGGCGATCCGCAGGGTGAGCCAGAGGGGGGTGAGGTCGGGCATGATCGCTTCCTGCGAAAGGTTATGGGTCTTTACACCCAAAGGGTATAAGTTTCGTTTGAGCAGACAAGCTGCTCAACTCAGCTTTAAAACCATGCCTCAGCAAAATGGCCTGCGCCTCCGCGCTTCGCAGATAGCCGATAAACGCCCGGGCCTTTTCCTTGTTCGCGCTGGACGCAACAACAGCCACTGGATAAACAATGGGGGCAGCAGTGGGAATTTCAGCCACAACCCGCACCTTGTCTTTTGTGCCTGCGGCATCCGTTGCATAGACAAAACCAGCCTCCACCTCACCTCGCAGCACATACTCAAGCGTCTGTTTTACCGAGATGCCCCTGACAACTTTGGACGCCAGCGGTTCCCACAGCCCCTGTCTCTCCAGGGCAGCCCTGGCATATCTCCCTGCGGGAACCGAAGCAGGATTACCGATAGCAATTTTTTGCACCCGGCCCAACTTCAGATCACCAAGCCCCTTAACCACAGACATGTACATAGGGGTGATGAGTACCAGGGAATTTCGCGTAAAATCCACTCTGCTCCCCGGCAGCAGAAAACCGCCCTTTTCCGCCTTGTCCATGGTCTCCTGGTCGGCAGAGGCAAAAAGATCAACCGGCGCCCCCTGGGCGATCTGCTGCAGAAGGGGGCCGGAGCCGGCAAAGTTAAAGCGAACCTTGACCCCTGGATTTTTCGCCGCAAACGACCTGCCGATCTCCTTGAAAGACTCGCTCAGACTGGCGGCGGCGGAGACGAGAAGCCCGGGGTCAGCGCCGACCTGGCCTGGCGCCCAGGCCAATGGGATCATTGCCGCGAACAGACATATCGTGATTCTTAAAAACACTTGGCAGCCTCTCTGACGAAGAAGGAAACAGGCGCAACAGTTCCCCCCGCCTTTTTTCCATAAAAAAGCCCGCCTGTCTCAGCCAGGGAGCGGGCGAGACAGGCGGGCCAGACAGGGGAAAGATGGGGGAACCCCCTGTTAGAACGCCATGCTCAAAGCAACCCCACCATAGACAAAATCAGCATCGTTCTTGACGATTGAGCCAAGGTTATCAGCCTTGAGACGGTCTTTGGCATCGCTGCTCAAGGGGAACGAATAGTACAGCTGTGGGGTAACGGCAATATACTTGCTCACCGGAATTTTCATCGAGGCGGACAGCACGCCGTCATGGAAATTACCGTATGCCTTGCTGGAATCATTAGGATCGGCATAGGAACTCGCCTCAGCCGCAGCCAGATAGCCTACCTGCGCGCCAAGATCAAGGTTAAGCTCCCCAGTGACCGGCACCGAATGCGCTACGCCCAAAGTAACATACCAACCCGCAAAATGGTCGATATCGCGATAGATCTTCAAGGTCGGCTTCAACAGAGTGTCCAGCGTAGCGCTCAAAAACAACTCCTGGGTGTTGTTCGCACTGTTATCTACTGCATAATATATGTAGCCGGTCGAAAAACTCACCGGCCCCATGGCCCAGGCGTACGACATGGTCAGATCCGTCTCAGTCCAGCTGCTTGGATTAGAACCGTTATCCTTATTCCAAAGATCCGTATCCATATTCCCCCAAAGAT
>Ga0156773_124_pt1 | contig 39709 bp, 40 predicted proteins | sample RifOxyD3_FD_110723 | JGI IMG/M metagenome (GOLD analysis project Ga0156773, IMG submission 110723) | Deltaproteobacteria bacterium RIFOXYD12_FULL_55_16 | reverse complement strand
AAGTTATGGGCCGCGGTCTTGATCTCAGCCCCCTGGTGGTCTTGTTTGCTCTTGTCTTCTGGGGCTGGATGTGGGGGGGAGTCGGCATGCTGCTGGCTGTGCCCATCACCGCCGCAGTCAAGATAGCCATGGAGGAATATGAGCCCACGCAGGTTGTGGCGAAAATGATCAGCGAAGAATAGGTAACCGTTCAGCAGCACCGCATCTGCTTTGTCATCGGCCTGGCCCGCATACCATTATGTTTGAGCCCCTATCCGGGGACCGGGTATAGGGGCTTTTATCCAGCTTCGCTGGGATAGAGGACAGGCCTCTTTGTCGGCACTGCTACCGCCGATGATTGACAGACACGCGCATCTACGGCACTGCTGAACGGTTACCAAATTTGGGTGATTTATCATTATTGGGCAGAGCATCTGTCTCTCAATTTAAAATCTAAAGCGCAAGGAGAAATTATGTACAGCAGTAACAATGACAGAACAATGGTTATTGATCAGTCCCGCTCTCAGGCGGCAACCCTTTTCCTGGCCAAGGTCTTCAACTGGATGGCGGCGGGGCTTGGTCTCACCGGGCTTACCGCCCTGCTGGTCGCCGGCACTCCGGCCTTGCAGCAGATTATATTTGGTAACACTATTCTGTTTTATGGCCTGATTTTCGGCGAACTTGGCATGGTGATCTATCTGTCCGCCAGGATCGAGCAGATGTCCGCCCGCATGGCGACCAGTCTCTTTCTGGGGTACTCTGTTTTAAACGGGGCGACCATTTCCGCCATTATCCTGCTTTATACCGGCACCTCCGTCGCCACCACCTTCTTTGTCGCAGGCGGGATGTTCGTTTCCATGGCAGTCTATGGCACGGTAACCAAGAAAGATCTTACCAGCCTGGGTTCCTTTCTATTTATGGGGCTGGTGGGTATACTTATCGCCTCGGTGGTGAATATCTTTCTGGGCAGTTCCATGGTCTCCTGGGTGGTTTCTGCCATTGGCGTGCTTGTTTTTACCGGACTCACCGCCTATGACGTGCAGAAAATTACCCGGATCGGCTCAGGCGGAATCATGGAAAACGGGCAGGCGGCGATTCAGAAAGGTGCGATCATGGGGGCTTTGGCCCTGTATCTTGATTTTGTCAATCTGTTCCTCATGCTGCTCCGGTTTCTGGGGGATCGCCGTTAACCTTTTTTGCAGGCAGAACATTGAAAACGTGAGTCAGGCCGGAAAAGTACGGTCATATAAACAGGTGAGGCAGTGGTGAAAAAACGGAAATGGTATGAAAAATACCTGCCATTTGTGGCCAGAAGTCCGGAGATGCAACTGCACTGGATGGAGTCGGTTTTTCGGAAAGGATCTTTAGCGTCCCATGAAATTACGCCATACATCAAGCTGTTCATGGCCTCCGATGGGGAGGGGGATCTGACTCTGGTTCGCGGGTTGCTACATTCGTTGGATGCCAGCCTCATTGAGCAGATGCTGGTTGCTGCGGACATCTATGATGCCCCGGATCTTTTCAGATGCATTGCTGAACCAGAGGTGTCGCAGGCGGTTATTGCCCTCACCAAGGCGCCTCCTCCTTATGAGAAAAACCCGCAGCTGGTGATTGCTAAGGTTTTTCAGGCGGTGTACGACTGCTCAGAAGAACTTTTGACTCAGGCGGCAGGGATGGTGGCAGAAAGTGCGGCCAGGCCAGGCCATTTTCAGGAGGCTTACGAGAGATTCAAGGAGATCAAGGAAGACGAGAAATTGTTGAGCGCCCTGTATCCTAAGGCGATATTGTAATTGTTTGACTTTACTTAAAAAAAAGCCCTTCCTGATTCGGAAGGGCTTTTAGTATTTCTGTAGGGCCAAGACGAGGCTACTTTTTCTTACCCTTTGTTGCCGCACGTTTGGAGGCTTTCAAGGGGTTTATCTTGAGGGTGGACACGCTGATTTCTGGTTTCACATGGGTTGCAAAATTGCAAATACCCAGACGCCATTTGCTTTCGGGCATGGTGTAGGTGGCGCAATATCTGATTGTCTCGACTTCAATTGTGCGATCGCAGCCTTCACATTTGTCAATGATCTGCTGAAACTGACCGGTGGTGTATTTGCTGGTCATATCCGTGGGAGCCGCTTTTGCCATTGTCATCCTCCGTGTAAAACCCAGATCGGGAATCGTGTTTATTCCTGGTTGGGCGCTCTATGTTGGGGTAGTCAGGAAGCCGCCGCAAACCGGGGCAATATCTCAGTAAAGAAGCAGCTTATTTAAATTATCCCGCCTGTTGTGTCAATAAAAAAAGAAGAAGGGCGTTTACTCTGGAGAGGGTCTTTATCAAGAAAGATTGCTGGCGTTGTGGAATCTGGGGGCATCTTTTGAGTATCTGTGGCGCGGCCGAACAGTTACTATTGTTTTTGGGAAAACCTTGAGATATAAGATATAAGTGTCGGTTTAATCTCAGCAAGAGAGGGAGAGGGGTATGCCGTTTTATATCTGGAAGGGAGTCAACTCCTACGGGGAGAAACGCAAGGGCAGAGTAGAGATGCCCAATGAAGCCATGGCCCAGGCGCACCTGAAAAAGATGCGCATAACCGTGTCCCTGCTGAAAGAAGCTCCTAAGGATCTGTTCGAAGGGCTTGATTTTTTAAAGCCAAAAGTAAGCGGCAAGGATGTGGTTATCTTTACCCGTCAGTTGTCCACCATGATCGATGCAGGCTTGCCGCTGGTGCAAAGCCTGGAGATTTTGGGGGAGCAGATGGAAAATCCAACCTTCAAGAAGGTGCTGCGGACAATCAGGGCCGATGTCGAGACCGGCACTACCTTTGCTGATGCCATGAAAAAACATCCCGACTGCTTTGACAATTTGTATTGCAACATGGTGGAGGCCGGCGAAATCGGCGGTATTCTGGATACCATTCTGAACCGGTTGGCAGCCTTTATGGAAAAAAACATGGCGCTCAAGAAGAAGGTGAAAGGCGCCATGACCTATCCGATAATCTGTATCTGCATCTCCTTTGTGGTCATGGCGGTGATGCTTGTTTTCGTGGTGCCGGTTTTTGAGAAGATGTTTAAGGATTTTGGCGGCGCGCTGCCTGGCCCGACCCAGTTTGTTGTTGATCTTAGTGCGTTTGCCCAGGGAAATTTTCATTGGATTATCGGGGCGATCTTTGCCTTGGTTTTTGTAGTGAAAAAGATCTACAAGACAGAGAAGGGGCGGATCCAGATGGATCGGATGATGCTGGACCTGCCTGTTGTCGGCACGCTTTTACGGAGGGTGGCAGTGGCCAAGTTTACCCGGACCCTCGGCACCATGCTGCAAAGCGGGGTGCCGATTCTGGAAGCCTTGAATGTCGTGGCAAGAACCGCCGGGAACAAGGTGATTGAGATGGCGGTGTTCAGGGTGACGGACAGCATCAGCGAAGGGCGCTCCATTGCCGAGCCTCTGGAAGAGACCGGGGTTTTTCCCGGCATGGTGGTGCAGATGATCAATGTCGGTGAAGCCACCGGCGCCCTTGATATCATGTTGGCCAAGATTGCGGATTTTTATGATGAAGAGGTTGATCAGGCCGTAGATAATCTGACGGCGGCAATTGAGCCGTTGATGATGTGTTTTTTGGGCGGCATGATCGGGGGGCTGGTTATTGCTATGTATCTGCCTATTTTCAGTATGGCCAGTGTTGTTGGGGGGTGATTTTCAGAACGCTGCGATTCTTGAACGACAGCTTAATTTTATTCGGAGGAAGAAATGGGAGAGATTATCGGGGTGCTGGGAAGAGAGGTTTTGGATTCACGGGGCAACCCCACCGTTGAAGTGGAGGTGTTCCTCGATTCCGGGGTGGTTGGGCGGGCGCTGGTGCCGTCCGGCGCCTCCACCGGTACCCGCGAGGCCCTGGAACTTCGCGATACCAAGAAGAAACGCTATCTTGGCAAAGGGGTGCTTACGGCGGTGGCCAATGTGAACGAAAAGATCGGCCCGGGGATCATCGGCCTTGATTCCACCCAGCAGGTGATTGTCGATCAGGCCATGCTCCTGCTGGACGGCACTGAGAACAAGAAGAATCTTGGGGCCAACGCCATTCTCGGGGTTTCCATGGCGGTGGCCAAGGCCTCGGCCGAGGAGGTCGGACTGCCGCTTTATACCTATCTGGGCGGGGTGAACGGCAAGGTGCTGCCTGTGCCGATGATGAATGTTTTAAACGGCGGGGCGCATGCCGACAATAATGTGGATATCCAGGAGTTCATGGTCATGCCTGCCGGGGCCGGTTCCTTTGCCGAGGCCCTGCGCATGGGGGTGGAGACCTTTCACAGCCTCAAGGCTGTGCTGAAAAAAGCCGGACTCCAGACCGCCGTGGGCGACGAAGGTGGCTTTGCTCCCAATCTGCGCTCCAACGAGGAGGCCATGGAGTTTTTGCTGGAGGCGATTGTCAAGGCCGGTTACAAGCCGGGCAAGGATATCTTTATCGCCCTTGACGTGGCGGCCAGTGAACTCTATGACCAGAAGAAAAAATGCTATGTTCTGGCAGCAGAGAAAAAATCCAATAAATCAGCGGATGAGTTGATCGCCTTTTATGAGGATTGGGTAAAGAAATACCCGCTGGTCTCCATTGAAGACGGACTGGCCGAGGCGGACTGGGCGGGCTGGAAGAAGCTCACCAAAAAACTGGCAGGCAGGGTGCAGCTGGTTGGCGACGATATCTTTGTCACCAATACCAGTATTCTGGCCAAGGGTATCAAGGAAGAGGTTGCCAACTCCATCTTGATCAAGCTCAACCAGATCGGCACGGTTACGGAAACCCTTGATGCCGTGGAAATGGCCCATCGGGCCGGATATACCTCGATTATTTCCCATCGTTCCGGGGAAACAGAGGATACGACCATTGCTGATCTCAGTGTGGCCCTGAATACCGGGCAGATCAAGACCGGCGCGCCTTCCCGGACTGATCGGGTGGCCAAATACAACCAGCTGCTGCGAATTGAGGACGAGCTTGGGGCTGCGGGCAGGTATGCCGGCAAGGGCGCCTTGAAATATATTTCTTGACAATTATCAGTTGGTTGAACATGTTGTGGGCCAATTAAAGATGCATTCGAAAAAAAATAAGTTAACAGGATCGTGATCCAAACTCAACGAGTTACCAATGAATACCCGTTGAGCTATCGGCACTTCTGCCGATGATTGCCAGAGACGTAGTTTTTTGTGGTTTTAATAATAAAGGAGGGGGGTGTCCATGACCCTGACAAAAGCGGATCTTGTGCAAAAGGTATATCAAGATCATAACTTCACCAAAGCTCAGTCTGCCGAGGTCGTAGAGGCTTTTTTGCGTATTGCCAAAAAATGCTTGAATAGCGGCGAGGATCTGTTGATCAGTGGTTTTGGCAAGTTTAACGTGAAAAAGAAAAATGCCCGGCGGGGCAGAAATCCCCAGACTGGTGACGAGCTGATTCTTGATTCCCGCAAGGTCGTGACCTTCAAACCGTCTGGACTTCTGCGTTCCAGGATTAACGGAGAATAGCGGCCTTTCCTGAGGGCGCACATCTTCTACGTTGACACCGGGTTATGAAGACGGGTGGTGTTTCCTTTGACAACAAGGAGGCAGCCCGTCTTTTTTTATGGTTTTGAATCTTGTCGTGCCTCCGGCAGACAGTAAGTGGGAGAGGTTATGTCTGGTGAGAAAAAACGTCTTGCGGAACTGGCTCTCCTGGTTAAAGGGGAGCTGGTTGGCGACCCCGAGGTGCTTATTGGCGGCCTTGCCGATTTTGATGACGCTGTTGAGGGCGAGATAACCTTTGTCGCTGATTTGAAACACGGGGCTCGGCTTGACCAGTGCAAGGCCTCGGCAATCATTGTGCCGCCTGCGCTTACCGGGATCAGCGGATCGGCGATTAGGGTGAAAAATCCCTATCTGGCCGCAGCTCGCATCCATGCCTTGTTTCTGGAAAGGCCTTTTGTCGCTACCGGCATTGATGCGCGGGCGGTTGTCGGCCATGATTGCCTGATTCCCGCCGAGGTCGCCATCAGCCCGCTGGTCTATCTTGGCAACCGGATCCGGCTTGGACAGCGGGTAACGCTGCATCCCGGGGTGGTTATTTATGATGATGCGGTTATTGGCGACGATGTGGTGCTGTATGCCAATGTAACGATTGGCCACCATTGCCGGCTTGGCAACCGGGTTGTCATTCACAGCGGGGCGGTGATTGGCAGTGACGGCTTTGGCTACGCCAGCGATGACTTGGGAAGGCATATCAAGCGGCCGCAGGTTGGCATAGTCCAGATTGATGACGAGGTGGAGATCGGCGCCAATACCTGTATTGATCGGGCCACCTTTGGCAAGACCTGGATCAGACGGGGAACGAAGATTGATAATCTTGTGCAGCTTGGCCATAATGTAGTAATCGGGGAGGATGCCTTGCTTGTCGCTCAGGTGGGCGTGTCAGGCAGCGTTACCACCGGCAGCAATGTGGTTATTGGCGGGCAGGTCGGTCTTGCCGGGCATATCCACCTTGGGGATCGGGTAATGATTGCGGCCAAATCAGGGGTGATTAAAAGCCAGGAGTCTGGCGCCATGGTGGGCGGCATTCCGGCGATTCCCCAGAAAGACTGGCTGCGCTCCAGCGCTGTCTTTGCAAAACTTCCGGAGATGCTCAAGGAGCTGCGGGAACTTGAAAAGAAGGTGGCTGAGTTGTCCCGGACAATGACGCCAGACGAAACTGACAACCACGGCGGCAATGAGTGAACTCTTTCGGTCTGCTGCCGATGATTACACAAAGAGTTACAAAGTGATACCCGAGGCAAGCGCAGCTTTTTATCGGCACTTCTGCCGATGATTGACAGCGATTGCCTCAAAAAAGAGGAGGATTGGTATGAACTCTGATTTGCAACAGCTTGATATTCTTGAAATTCTGAAGATTTTGCCGCACCGGTATCCCTTTCTTATGGTGGATCGCATTGTTGCGATGCATCTTGGCGAGTCTATCCGGGGATACAAGAACGTGACCATGAATGAAAATTTTTTTCAGGGGCATTTCCCCGCGCAACCGGTTATGCCAGGGGTCTTGATCCTTGAAGGCATGGCTCAGGTCGGGGCGATCCTTGCCTATGTCAGCGATCCCGAGACGGTTGCCAGCAAACTTGTCTACTTTGCCGGTCTTGACGGGGTGAAGTTCCGGCAAAAGGTTGTGCCCGGCGACCAGCTTCATTACGAACTTTCGGTGAGCAAGCGCAAGGCCAGATTCTGGAAGATGGAGGGCAAGGCCTTTGTCGATGGCAAGCTCGTGGCCGAAGCCGAGCTCATGGCCACCTTTGCCTGAGTCTTTTGCCAGAAATCTCCAGCCCCTGTTTTGTTGCACCACCTGTAACTATCCAGCTTAATGCCGGAATTGGATAAAAACCACCTAACCAAAGCCAAGCGAAGGCGCAATGAACATACATCCTACCGCAGTTATTGATCCCGGGGCGAAGGTTGATCCCTCTACCACGGTTGGCCCCTATGCCGTTATCGAGAAAGGAGTGGTGATCGGCCCCGATTGCGTGGTCTGCCCCCATGCCGTGATCACCGGCCTGACCACCATCGGCGCCCGCAACACCATTGGTTCCTTCACCAATATCGGCGGCCCGCCCCAGGACTTGAAATACAACAATGAGCCAACCCTGCTGGTTATCGGCGATGATAATCAGATTCGGGAGTATGCTTCCATCCATCGCGGAACCCCTGGCGGCCATGGGGTGACCACGGTGGGCAGCGGCAATCTGTTGATGGCCTACACCCATATCGCGCATGACTGCGTGGTCGGGAATCAGGTTATCATGGCCAACGCCGCCACCCTGGGCGGGCATGTCGAGATCGGCGACCGGGTGATCATCGGCGGTCTCACCGCCGTACATCAGTTTGTCCGGATCGGCGAGTATGCCTATATCGGCGGGATGTCTGGCTTGAGCAAGGATGTGCCGCCCTATGTGATCATGGCCGGGGTGCGCAACCAGATGCGGGTTACCGGCATCAACCGGATTGGCCTGCGACGCTCTGGCTTTACCGCAGAGGAGATCAAGAAACTGGGGCAGGCTTACAAGATTATTTTTCGCAGCCCGGACTTGCTCCTGCAGGATGCTCTTGCCAAGACCATAGCAGAGTTCCCGGATTGTGAGCCGGTAGCCAGGCTGGTGAATTTCTTTGCCACCTCGAAACGTGGGGCGGTACGCATGGCCGGTGATGACGAAGAATAGAATCGGGATTATTGCCGGCGGCGGTCAGTTCCCGAAACTCTTTGCCGAGGCGGCCAGGAAAGCTGGGCGTGAGGTGGTGATTGTCGCGCACCAGGGGGAGTCCTGGCCTGAGCTTGAAGGCATCGCCGATCGGTTTTGCTGGGTAAAGCTCGGCCAGCTTGGCCGGATCATCAGTTTTTTCCGGGAACATGGGGTTGTGGAGGCTGTGTTTCTGGGCGCCATTACCAAAACCAGGATTTTCAAGGATGTCTGGCCTGATTTCAAGGGCCTGAGTTTGTGGAACAAAATAGACGTCCGGCAGGACGACGCGATTTTGCGGGCGGTGGCCGAGGCCCTGGAAAAAGAAGGCATTCGGGTGCTGGAATCCACTCTCTACCTTAAGGAGCTGCTTTTTCCCAAAGGGGTTCTCACCAAGAAAAAGCTCTCGGCTGAACAGCGGGAAGATATCTGTTTTGGCTGGCCGATTGCCAGGGCCATCGGCGCTCTTGATATCGGGCAGTGCGTGGTGGTCAGGAACCGGACTGTGCTGGCGGTGGAGGCCATTGAAGGCACGGACGCCGCCATCACCCGGGGCGGCGCTCTGGGAAAAGAGCAGGCGGTGGTCGTCAAGGTGAAAAAGCCCAGGCAGGATTTTCGTTTCGATCTGCCGGCCATCGGCATCAAGACCATCGAGAGCATGGCTGAAGTCAAGGCCGCTGTCCTGGCGGTGGAAACCGGCCAGGCCCTGCTCTTTGACCACGAGGCCGTGTTCGAAGCGGCGAACCGGGCCGGGATTGTCGTGGTCGGGGTGGAGGAGCTGGCGGACGGAACCTTGTCGTTAAGCTGAGTGCTGAGTGCTGAGTGCCGAGTACTCAGCACTCAGCACTCAGCACTCGGAACTCAGAACTCGGAACTCAGGATACATCTTATGAAAGCCATGGTTCTGGCCGCAGGCCTTGGAACCCGCCTAAGGCCTTATTCTCTTAAACGCCCCAAGCCGTTGTTTCCAGTGCTTGGGGTTCCCCTTTTGACGCATACCCTGGCCCAGCTCCGTCAAAGCGGGGTCGAGGAGGTTGTGGTCAACGCCCATCATCTTCGAGAGCAGATCAAGGCCATGCTTCATGGTCAGGACGGCATTCAGGTTCAGATGGAAGAGCTGGAGCTTGGCACCGGTGGCGGCCTGCGTCTGGCGCAAGGCCATTTTGGCGAAGCCCCTTTTCTGGCGGTCAACGGTGATATTGTCCACGACCTTGATCTGGCCGCCGTCTATGGGAGCCATCGCGCCTCTGGCGCGGAGGTGACCATGGTGCTGCACGACTGCCCGCGTTTCAACAAGGTGCGGGTGGACAGCGAGGGCAGGATTGTGGGTTTTTCTGGAGCGGCGGAGGAGGGTGAGCGCCTGCTGGCCTTCACCGGGGTGCAGGTTGTCAATCCGGCGGTTCTCTCCCTGATTCCAGAGGGCATTTTTTATAACCTCATTGACTGCTATGAGGCCTTGCTTAAAAGCGGGGGCGCTATCCGGGCCCTGGTTGTTTCAGGCCATTTCTGGACCGACATGGGTACACCGGCGGATTATTTGCAACTGCATGAGGATATCCTCCTGAAAGGACGGCTGCCGGGATTTTTTTCTGCGCCAGTGGTCAGTCCTTTCTATCTCGAAAAAGAGGCGCTGCTTGGGGCCGGGGTTTCCTTGCAGGATTGGGTGGCTGTCGGGAGCGGCGCGATAATTGGCGCGGGGGCCAGCCTGACCAGGGTTGTGGTCTGGGATGGGGCCAGGGTTGCCCCCGGCAGTGTGGTGGCCGACAGTATCATCATCGGGGGGGAATGAGGTGTTTACCGATCAGCAAAAGCAGGCCCTGGCCAAGCTGCTGGCCGCCCAGGGTGTTTCCCCGGAGATTCAGGTGGTGGAGAAGATGTCCGGGGACGGCTCCGACCGGCAGTTTTACCGGCTTGCCGTGGGCGAAGGTTCCCAGCTTGCCGTTTTGCCGGGCACCAGCCAGCCTCAGGGCCTGGCCGAGGCCCGGGCCGCACATGCGATAGGTTGTCATTTTTTTGAGTCTGGGGTGGCGGTGCCACGGATCTGCGGCTTTGCCGAGGAGTGCGGGCTTATACTTTTTGAGGATCTTGGCGACAGCAAACTCCATGATCTGGTTCTCAGGCAGGGTACAGAAGCGCCGGAGGTGGCCGCTTGCTACCGGCAGGCCCTGGCTGCCCTGGTTCATTTGCAGACTGAGGCGCGCCATGGTTTTCAGCCTAAGTGGTGCTGGGATACTCCCCGCTATGACCGCGCGCTCATGCTGACCAGGGAGTCAGGCTATTTCCAGAAGGCCCTGTGCGAGGATTTTCTGGGGATGAACGCCTTACCCCAGGGGCTTGGCCGGGAGTTTGTCTTTTTAGCGGAGCGGGCTATGGAGGAACCGGCCTGTTTCATCCTGCACCGTGATTTTCAGTCGCGCAACCTCATGGTATGTGAGGGAAAAATCAGAATTATTGATTTTCAGGGTGCCAGATTGGGGCCATTAGGGTATGATCTCGCCTCTCTGCTTCTCGATCCCTATGCCGGGTTAGCCCAAGAACGGCAACAAGTCCTCTTCGGCTGTTACCTGGATGCCCTTGCCTCTCACCTTCCCCTTGACCGGGGGCGATTCATTGAGGGATATTACTACCTGGCTCTGCAGCGTAACCTGCAGATTCTGGGGGCCTTTGCCTTTCTTGCTAAAAACAGGGGAAAACCGTTTTTTCGGCAGTTCATCAACCCCGCAGCCGCCACCCTGCACGAACACCTGGCTGAGCCGCAGGGGCGGGATTTTCCCTGCCTGCGTGCGGTGGTGGAACAGGCCCTCAATCTTATTAGGGAAAATAAACAATAATGCAGACCCGATACCCCATCGTTGCTCTGGTTGGCCGCCCCAATGTCGGCAAATCGAGCCTTTTTAACCGTTTTGCCAAGCATCGTAAAGCCATTGTCGATCCTACTCCTGGTGTAACCCGCGACCGTCATTATGAACAGGTGACTATTGAGGAGCGGGTTTTTATCCTGGTTGACACTGGAGGTATCGAGGGAGACGGGCGGGAAATGATGGCCGGCCTGATCCGCGAGCAGACCATGCAGGCCATGCGGGAGGCGGACGTGATTCTTTTCTTGCTGGACTGCAAGGAGGGGGTTCTGCCGGAAGATTTTGAGGTGGCCGATTATCTGCGGCGGTCGAAAAAACCGGTGCATTTCCTGGTCAACAAGGTGGACAGCCCGGAGCTTGAGCAAAAGCTGCTCCCCCAATTTTACGAACTGGGGGTGGACAGGCTCTGGCCGGTTTCCGCCGCGCACGGCTATGGGGTCAAAGTGTTTTTTGAGACCCTGCTTGAAACCCTGCCGGTTTTTCCCGAATCCACCGACATCCCGCCGGAGACCATCAGTCTGGCCTGCCTGGGACGGCCCAATGTGGGCAAGTCTTCCCTGATTAACCGGCTGCTGGGCGAAGAACGCATGGTGGTCTCGGATATCCCCGGCACCACCAGGGATTCGGTGGACACCCTGCTCACGGTTGGCAAACAGCCGTTTCTGCTCATCGATACGGCGGGGATCAGACGCAAGGGCAAGGTGCAGGAGAAACTGGAGAAATTCAGCGTGCTTCAGGCCCTGGGCGCTCTGGAACGCTGCGATCTGGTGCTGATCCTGATCGACGCCGGGGAGGGAATCACCGAACAGGACACCAAGGTGCTGGGCTATGCCTTTGAACGGGGCCGGGCCTGTCTGATCCTGGTGAACAAATGGGATCTGCTGCATGGGGAGGCGAAGCGGCAGAAACAGTTGCTGGAGGAGATTGCCCGGGCCACGAGTTTTGTCGAATATGCCCCGGTGCTCAAAATTTCCGCCCTTACCGGGGCCGGGGTCAATCAGTTGCTGCCCACGGTGGTAAAGATTTACAAGCAGTATTGCGGCACCTTTTCAACCGGCAAGCTCAACCGAATCTTGCAGGCCGCCTTGGAAAGCCATAATCCGACCATGCACCAGGGACGCCGCCTCAAGTTCTACTATACGACCCAGATTTCCTCAAAGCCCCCCACCTTTATCATCTTTACCAACTATCCCAAGGGGGTGCATTTTTCCTATCTTCGTTACCTGCTGAACCAGTTCCGGGCTGGGCTCAAGCTTGATTCCATCCCCATCAAGATTATTCTCAAGGAACGGCAACGCAAAGAATATGGCAATGATCACGGGTAAGGCATCAGGCAGTCTGTTACTAATAGCGTCGTGAAAACAAGGCAAGGACAGGTGAGGTGAAGATGTCTGGGGAACAGGAAATATTTCAGTGTCGTCAATGTGGCCATTGCTGTCAGGGGGAAACCACGGTTTCTTTGAACCCCGAGGATGTTGCGCGGCTGGTCGCCTATCTGCATCTGCCCCTGGCCGAGGTGCAGGATAAATATCTGCGCCTTGCCGGCAAGGTGGTGCAGATGAAAACCGTGGACGGTCACTGCATTTTTTATAACGAAGGATGCACGGTGCATTCCGGCAAGCCCTGGCGTTGCAGTCAATGGCCCCTGCATCCGAGCATGCTTGACAGTCAGGACAATTTTGAGACCATAAGGCAATCCTGCCCTGGGATTAAAGGGGAGATGGGTTATGCGGAATTCCGCGCCCGGCTCGCGCTGATTCTTAAATCGCAGCCAGGCAAATAGGAAAAAGGCGGTGAGGATCATTCTTCCGCTTTTGGGCAAAACCAAGGAGCAGTACCTTGCCGCCGGGATTGATGATTTTGCCGGGCGGCTCAGGCGTTTTGTCCAGCTTGACCTGCCGGTGCTCAAAGAAAAGAAGAATGTGGCTAGGGAAGATCAGGCGCGGTTGCAGCAGGAGGAGGGGCAGATACTTCTTGGCAGTGTGCCGCATTCAGGCGGGGCAGTCAGGCTGATCGCCCTTGCTCCGGCAGGTCAGCAGCTCAGCTCGGAAGAACTGGCTGAGCTGGTAAGCCGCTGGGAGGATCAGGGGGTTCGGGAGCTGGTCTTTCTGATCGGCGGCCCAACCGGGCTTGCGGCGGAGCTTATCCAGAAGGCGGATTATGTCTTGTCGCTCTCACGGATGACTTTTACCCACGAGATGGCCCGCCTGCTGGCGCTGGAACAGTTGTACCGGGCGTTTTCCATCAAGGCTGGAACCGGGTATCATAAGTAAGCATTTTTATATCTCTTCTGCTTCAGCAGCGCCGTTTTACTGGCTGCGCCTGCGGAACTATCCGGTTGCCAGATTGCCCGTTGTCAGATTATGATAGTGCTCCCTTTTGTTCATGGCGGACAAAAGGGTTTTACCCCAACAAGGAGTCATAATGAAAAAGGTCCATAAGGATTTTCAGGATGCGTCAAGTCTGGAGCTGGCCCGGTTTGCCGCCCTGGCCGCCCTGGAGAAAAAAGCGGAGGACCTGGTCGTTCTTGATGTGCGGGGCCTGTCTTCTATTGCCGATTTTTTTGTGATCATGACCGGGCGTTCCACCAGGCATGTGCAAGGCCTGGCCCAGGCGGTGGATGAGGCTCTGCGGCATAAAAATGTCAAGGATGGCAACACCGAGGGTCTCAACGAGGGGCATTGGGTTCTGCTCGATTATAACGATGTGATCGTGCATATCTTTTACAGCGAAGACCGCAGCTTTTACAACATTGAAGGCCTGTGGCACGACGCCCCCCGAGTGGAGATCGCTCCGGAAGCAGCAGTCGTCTGAGCCCTGAAGTCTCTGGAGAAACGATGCAGAAGATCACGCCGGTATTGCTGGCCATCCTCGATGGCTGGGGGATTGGGGAGCCATGGGAGGGCAACGCGATCCATCTTGCCCGCACGCCCAACATGGACCGCTGGCAGGCCAGCCAGCCCGCCACGACCCTGGTTGCCCACAATGGCGCAGTAGGCCTCCCGGAAGGGCAGATGGGCAATTCCGAGGTGGGGCATCTCAATATCGGCGCCGGTCGCATTGTCTACCAGGATTTCACCCGGATCAACCTGGCCATTGAAACCGGAGATTTTTTTAAAAATGAGGCGCTGACCGGAATTTTTGCCCGTGCCGCAGGGCAGGGGACAGCGGTGCATCTTCTTGGCCTGGTTTCTGATGGCGGGGTGCACAGCCATATTCGTCATCTGGTCGCCTTGCTGGAGATGGCAAAAAAGATAGGTCTTGCCAAGGTCTATCTCCATGCCTTCATGGATGGCCGTGATACCCCGCCTCGCAGCGGGGCTGGATACCTGGCTGAGCTTGACCAGGCCATGGCCCGAATTGGCGTGGGCCAGGTCGCCTCGGTCTGTGGCCGCTATTATGCCATGGATCGTGATAATCGTTGGGATCGAGTTTCCCTGGCCTGGCAGGCCATGGTGGATGGTTTAGGCCAACATACGGCCACCAGCGCCAGCGCGGCAGTGGCTGCGGCCTATGAGCGTGGCGAAAACGATGAGTTCATCAAGCCCACGGTTATCATGAACAACGGCCAGCCGGTAGCCACCATCAACGATGGGGATTCGGTGATTTTGTTCAACTTTCGGGCCGATCGGGTCAGGCAGATGACCCAGGTATTTATCGACCGGGAATTTACTGGTTTCTCTGTGCCGCATCGTCCCCAGCTGGCAGATTGCCTCACCTTTACTGAATATGAAAAAGATTTTGCTTTGCCCGTTGCCTTTCCGCCGGTTTCCTTTACACATATTCTGGGGGAAGAGGTCAGCAGCCATGGCTTGCGGCAACTGCGTATCGCCGAGACGGAAAAATACGCCCATGTCACCTATTTTTTCAATGGCGGTCGCGAAGCCCCATATCCTCTGGAAGACAGGGCCTTGCTCCCATCCCCCCGTGAGGTAGCCACTTACGACCTACAACCGGAGATGAGCGCGACAGCGGTCACTGAGGAACTGCTGCGCCGACTGGAGGGCAATCCCTACAGCTTGGTGGTACTCAACTTCGCTAACTGCGATATGGTGGGGCATAGCGGGATCATGGCTGCGGCCATCAGCGCGGTTGAAACTGTGGATCGGTGTATTGGCCGCGTGGTCGAGCGTTTCACCGAGATTGGCGGGGTGGTACTCATCACCGCGGATCATGGTAATGCCGAGGTCGTGATCAATAAAAAAACGGGCGGCCCGGTTACGGCGCACTCTACCAATCCGGTGCCTCTGGTCATGGTCGGCGCCCCGCCAGGGCTTGGTCTGCGAGATGGCGGCACCCTGACCAATATTGCGCCAACTATTCTTGCGCTGATGGGTCTGCCTGTTCCGGCAGAGATGGAAAGCGCCAGCCTGCTTGAGTACAGTGAAGAATTAAAAATGCAGAGTGTAGATTGACAGAGACAAGAGCGATTAGAGGTGATCTGTAATGCAATACATCAGTACCCGGGGCGGTATTGCCCCCATATCTTTCAAGCAGGCGGTGATGATGGGCCTGGCCACCGATGGCGGCCTGCTACTGCCTACGGCAATCCCCGAGATTTCTGCGGAAACCGTGGCCCAGTGGCGGCAGCTCAGCTATCCTGATCTGGCCTCTGCGGTACTCAGCCTTTTTATCGACGATATTCCGGCGGACGATCTGCGCGCTCTGGTTGTGAAATCATACCAGACCTTCAACCACCCGGAGATCACTCCGCTGGTCAGGCAGGGCGACTGCTATATCATGGAGCTTTTTCACGGCCCGACCCTGGCCTTCAAAGACGTGGCCCTGCAGTTTCTCGGTAATGTTTTTGAGTATCTGCTCAAGGAATCCGGCGGCAAGATGAACATTCTCGGCGCTACCTCCGGCGATACCGGGAGCGCGGCGATCTACGGGGTGCGGGGCAAGGAGCGGATCAATATCTTCATTCTGCACCCCCACAAGCGGGTAAGCCCCATCCAGGAATTGCAGATGACCACGGTCACCGACGCCAACGTCTTCAATCTGGCGGTGCGCGGCACCTTTGACGATGGTCAGGCGATAGTCAAGGCCATCTTTAATGATCTGCCTTTCAAAGAAAAGCATCAGCTGGGTGCGATCAACTCCATCAATTGGGCCAGGATTGTGGCCCAGGTGGTCTACTATGTTTATGCCGCCCTCAAGATAACAGCAAGCGAAGACGTGGCCCAGGTTGATTTTTCGGTACCCACTGGCAATTTTGGCGATATCTTTGCCGGCTATGTGGCCCGTCGCCTGCTGCCCAAGCAAATCCGCCGTCTGATCCTGGCCACCAACGAGAACAACCTGTTGACCCGTTTTGTCTTAAATGGCGATTATTCCCTGGGAGCGGTGGCGCAAACCTCAAGCCCCTCCATGGACATTCAGGTGGCCAGTAATTTTGAACGCTATCTTTACTATCTTAACGGCGAGGATGCCGAGCGGACTCGTCAGGACATGGAGCGCTTCGCCACCAGCGGCAGCCTTCAGTTTGACGAACTTGCCCAGGAACGGGTTCGGGCCGATTTTGCCTCGCGCAGCGTGAACGAAGAGGAAACAAACGCCACCATTCGTGATTTTTACAAGCTGCATGGCTATGTGCTTGATCCGCATACCGCCGTGGGGGTCAGAGCCGGATTGGCTGGCCGGGAGCCGGGGGTGCCAATGATCTGTCTGGCCACCGCTCATCCGGCCAAGTTTGGCGAAGCGGTAGGGCGCGCTATTGGCCACGAGCCTGAACTGACGGAAAGCCTTGCCGCGCTGGCCGAGAAGGAAAACCGCTGTGAGGTGATCGCGGCTGAGGTCGGAGCGGTAAAGGCATTTGTCGAGCAGCATGCCCTGTAACTATCCAGGATAAATGGCGATGGAAATCTTCAAGCAAAGGGTGAATGAGGCGGTGCGGTTTTTGCGGGAGCGCATGCCGGAGCTGCCGGAGATTGTCCTGGTGCTCGGCACCGGCCTGAGTGCTTTAGGAGACAGGCTTGAGGCGCAGGTTGTCCTGCCCTATGCGGAGATTCCCAATTTTCCCAAGGCAACCGTGGAGAGCCATGCCGGGAATCTTATTTTTGGCAGGCTCTGCGGCAGGCCGGTGGCGGTATTGCAGGGCCGGTTTCATTATTATGAAGGCTACTCGGCCCGTGAGTTGAGTCTGCCGATTCGGGCCCTCGCTCTGGTGGGGGCAAAGGCCCTCATCGTCTCCAATTCGGCAGGCGGCCTCAACCCTGCTTTTGCGCCCGGCACCTTGATGGTGCTGCGCGACCATCTCAACCTCATCCCGGATAATCCCCTGCGTGGGCCTAATGTTGATGCTTGGGGGCCTCGCTTCCCCGACCTCTCCGCCCCCTATGACCGAGGCCTGATCGACACGGCCCTGGCCTGTGCGGCCCGGCATGAAATCGCCCAGGTAACCACCGGCGTCTATGTGGCCATCTCCGGCCCCAGTCTGGAAACCCCGGCAGAAACCCGCTATCTCCGGCGATGCGGCGCCGATGCCGTGGGCATGTCCACCGTGCCGGAGGTAATCGTGGCTATTCATGCCGGGATGCGGGTGCTGGGGATCTCGGTGGTGGCAAACGTCAACGATCCGGATAATTTCAAGCCCATCATTCTGGAAGAGATCATCGCAGAAACTAAAGGGGCAGAAGATCGCTTGGCGCGATTGCTGCTTGCCATTTTATCCGAGATGTAGGTAAACGTTCAGCAGCACCACATCTGCTTTGTCATCGGCCTGCTTATGTGCAATAGCACACTTCGCAGACCTCTGGAGTTTATGCCCCTCCGGGGTACGCATCTGCAGCACTGCTGAACGTTTATCTTTCATATGGAGCGGTATTTTTTGTTCCTGGTGAACGATTATATTATGAAAAGGAACCCCATGAACGCCAAGCCAACCCTGCTGGTCTGCGGCCAGATTCTGACTCTGAATGCAAACAATACCGTAATCGAAGACGGCGCCGTGGCCATTGCCGGCGATACCATCATCGAGGTGGGGGAGCGGGCCGCCCTGATGGCCAGGTACCCTGGGGTGGAGCAACTCGTCCAGCCCCATGGTCTGGTCATGCCGGGTCTGGTCAATAGCCACACCCACGCGGCCATGGCCTGCTTTAGGGGGCTGGCCGATGATCTGCCCCTGATGACCTGGCTTACCGAGTACATCTTTCCGGTGGAGGCCAATCTTACTGGCGAGATGGTCTACCACTCCTCCCTGCTCTCGATGGCCGAGATGATCAAATCCGGCACCACCAGCTTTTGCGACATGTATCTTTTTGCCAAGGAGGTGGCCCGCGCCACGGCGGATTCCGGGATGCGCGGCTGGCTGGGCGAGGTGCTGTACGATTTCCCCTCGCCCAACTACGGGGCGCCGGAAAACGGCATCGCCTATCTGGAGGAGTTGCTGGCCGAATACCGCAATCATCCGCTGATCTCCATCACCGTTGATCCTCATGCCGTGTATACCTGCTCCCCGGATCTGCTCAAGCGTCTCAAGGCCGTGGCGGAAAGGCACGGGGTCGCTTATGTGATCCATCTTTCCGAAACCAAGGAGGAGGTGGAGGGGTGCCGGGCCAGATATGGGCACACCCCGGTCATGCATCTTGATGCACTGGGAATTCTCGACAGCCAGGTGGTGGCCGACCATTGCGTGGTGCTGACCGAGCCGGAGATCGACCTGCTCGCCGAGCGGGGCGTTAAGGTGGCCCATTGCCCGGAAAGCAACATGAAGCTTGCCTCGGGCGTGGCTCCGGTGGTGGAGCTGCTGGCGGCCGGGGTCACGGTGGGCCTGGGCACTGACGGCGCGGCCAGCAACAACGATGTGGACATGTTCGGGGAGATGGACTCTGCCGCCAAGCTGCATAAGGTGCATCGTCTCGACCCCACGGTGATGAGCGCTGAGACCACCCTGCGCATGGCCACCCTGGGTAGCGCCAGGCTGCTGGGGGCCCAGAGCCGGATCGGCAGCCTGGAGCCGGGGAAGAAGGCCGATCTCATCGTGCTGGACATGAACAAGCCGCACCTGACCCCGATGTACAATATCCCTTCCCATCTGGTCTATGCGGCTAAGGGGAGCGATGTGGTACATTCGGTGATCAATGGCCGGCTGGTGATGCGGGATCGGCGGCTGCTCACCATGGATGAGGATGCGGTTTTAGACAGGCTGCGCGAGATCGGCACGCGGATCTCCGGGCTGGTCAAGCCTGGACGGCGATAAGAAGAGATCACGCGGGGTAGATCCATGCATTTGTTGGCAATCTGGTCGCATCTCAAGAAAAAAGGGGTTGCTCGGACAATAAGCATCATGGCTAACCGGGCCTTTGATTGTCATTTTGACTTCAAATACGGAACTGACACGAGCAATAGAGTCAGTTTGCAGGAGCTTACCGTTACCGGGGCGAACAAGGAGCGGGGTTCTTTCTATCAGCCGACCATGGCCTTGTCCTTTAACCGGCTGCTGAAGGCGATACCACTCCCGCCGGAAGGTGTGCTGGTTGATTTTGGCTGCGGCAAAGGGCGAGTCCTGTTGCTCGCTGTTTTAGGGGGGATGAAAAAAGCGGTGGGCATCGAGTTTTCGCCGCACTTATGCCGCATAGCGGAAAGCAATATCAACCTTGTCGAAAAGACGATAGGTACCCGGCTGGAGATCACGGTGATCGAGGGGGATGTAACGGATTACGAGATCGAAGACGACCAGAATGTGTTTTTCTTTTTCAACCCCTTTGATGATGTCATCCTTGCGGCGGTTGTGGAGAACATGAAGAAATCGCTGCACAGGAAACCGAGGCAGGTTGCGATTGTTTATTACAACCCGGTTCACTCGCATGTTATGGATCAGCATTTTCTGCTGAAAAACAGATATATTATCGGCGGCGAAGAGTATGTGCTGTATGCGCTCGTTGATGGACTCGTCTGAACTTTTTAAGATTATGGCCTGCATTTATCGTGGCTAAGGTCTGCTGGTATATGGTAAAAATATTTTTTTCACCGTAAGCAGGATCCCCCGCAAACAATACTCAGGCACCCCTCACGGAGGCTTATGAACAATGGGTAAAACCATAGCTGAAAAGATTTTTGCCGCTCACCTGCGCGACACTCCCACCGCAGAGAATGTCATCCTCAATATCGATGTGGTCATGTGCCACGAAATAACTACCCCTATCGCTATTACCGATCTTGAATCCCGGGGGATGGATCGGATCTTTGATCCTAAAAAGATCAAGGCGGTTATCGACCATGTGACGCCGGCCAAAGATTCTAAAACCGCAATTCAGGGTAAGATCCTTCGCGACTGGGCGCGGCGCCATAAGATTCGCGATTTTTTCGACATCGGCGCCAACGGGGTCTGCCACGCTCTTTTTCCGGAAAAGGGTTTTGTCCGCCCCGGTTACACGGTGATCATGGGTGATTCGCATACCTGCACCCACGGGGCCTTCGGGGCCTTTGCCGCAGGCGTTGGCACCACCGATCTGGAGGTGGGGATCCTGAAAGGGGTCTGCTCCTTCCGCACCCCGGAAACCATGAGAATCACTATCACCGGCAGGCTGCAGGACGGCGTCTCTGCCAAGGATGTGATCCTGTTTATTATCAAGGAACTGACGGTAAACGGGGCGACGGACAAGGTCATGGAATTTGTCGGGCCGGTGGTTGAGGCCATGAGCATGGAGGCGCGGATGACCCTGTGCAACATGGCCATCGAGGCTGGAGCCACCTGCGGCATCTGTCTGCCAGATATGGTGACCGCCCAATATCTCTGGCCGTTTATCAAAAATCACTATGCCTCTATTGAGCTGGCGGTGCAGGATTTTGCCCGTTGGCATTCCGACCCTGACGCGGATTATATTCAGAAGCTGGCTCTTGATGTGTCCGGCTTGGCGCCCCAGGTGACCTTCGGCTACAAACCGGACGAGGTGAAAAGCGTCGCCGAGATGGAGGGCACCCCTGTGGATCAGGTATATATCGGCTCCTGCACCAATGGCCGCATTGAGGATCTCCGCTCTGCGGCCCGGATTTTGAAAGGCAAAAAGATTGCCGCCACTGTACGCGGCATTCTTTCACCGGCCACGCCCAAGGTGTATTCCCAGGCTCTGGAAGAGGGGATTATCGCCATTTTCATGGAGGCTGGTTTCTGTGTAACCAACCCGACCTGCGGCGCTTGCCTGGGCATGAGCAACGGGGTTCTGGCCGAGGGAGAGATCTGCGCCTCCACCACCAACCGGAATTTCAATGGCCGGATGGGCAAGGGCGGCATTGTTCATCTGATGAGTCCGCTTACCGCTGCGGCCACTGCGGTGCAGGGCCACATCACCGACCCGCGGAAGCTCCTGAAAAAGAAATTGACCCCAACGATAACGGAGTAAACGATAATGAAAGAGTTTGGCGGCAAAGCGCTGTTTCTTGACCGAAACGATATCAATACTGACGAAATCATCCCGGCCAAGTACCTGACCGAAAACACCAAGTTGGCCCTGCAACCCTTTATTCTGGAAGATCTTAAGCTCGGGGGCTTTGATCCGCGCCGGGATATAGAGGGCAAGGGGGTTATCATTTCCCGGGCCAATTTCGGCTGCGGTTCCTCCAGGGAGCATGCGGTCTGGGTGTTTGAGGTCAACGACATCAACGTGGTCATTGCCGAGAGTTTTGCCCGCATCTTTCGGCAGAACATGTACAACTGCGGCATGCTGGCCATCGAGTTGCCGAAAAAGGAGATTGAGACCCTTTTTGGCCTGGGTGAGGTGGTGGAGATTACGGTGGATCTGGTTGCCGGCACACTTACTGCCCAGGGCGACAAGAAGGTGGTAATTTCTTTTAAAATGAATGAGTTTGATAAAAAACTCGTGGAAGCAGGCGGTTGGCTTGCCTATGCTGATAAAAATTATTAGGTTTTAATGGGCAGGATTGCCCTTCAAGAATGGCCGGTATGGGGCAGTACCCTGTGCCGGCCATTCTTATGCGGAGCAGCCGATGAGTAAACCCGTGGAATTCACGGTTGAGAAGGTAATCAAGGGTGGGCTTGGCCTGGGGCGGCTGGCGGATGGCCAGGTGGTCATGGTTCCGCGCGTGCTGCCTGGGGAGGTGGTGCGGGTATTTCCCCGTCATCGGCACCGGCACTATCTGGAAGCAGACCTGCTGGAAGTGCTCCAGCCCTCGGAGCAGCGGGTAACCCCGGCTTGCCCGGTGTATGATACTTGCGGCGGCTGCGATTTTCAGCACGCGGCCTATCCCGAACAACTTCGCTTGAAAAATGCTATTCTGGCCGAAACGCTTTGCCGGGCCGGATTATGTCGGGAGGAGGAGCTTTCCGGCCTTTTGGCCTCTCCTCTGGCCTCGCCCAAGACCTTGGGCTACCGACAACGGATCAGGTTGCAGGTGGCGCAGGGGAGGGCGGGGTACTTTGGCCGGCAGAGCCACAGCCTGATCCCTGTTTTTCGCTGCCCCCTGGCCGGGGAGGCCATCAACTCGGTGTTTGCCGATCTTTACGCCAGCAGGCAGTTTCAGAACTTGCTGATCCAGGCCTCGGCTCTCGAGCTTCTCGAAAATCCCGCCCACGGCTCAGTCATCCTGCTCGTCCATTACAACAGAAAAACCAGGCCTGCCGATGAGCAAGCCGCCAGGCATCTCTGCCAGGCCTTGCCAGGGCTGGCGTCGGTGATCTTCACTGTGGCAGGCCAGGCCAGGGGGCCATGCCTTACCAAAAAAGGGGAGGCGCCCCCTGGTGACATGGTGGAAATTCCCCTGCCTGCCGGGTTGTGCGGCAGGCCATTGACCCTTGCCCTCGAACCGGGCGGGTTTTGTCAGGTAAATCTTGGTCAAAATGAAAACTGCATCAGGCTGTTGCTTGACTGGACAAGGGAGATGAAGCCCGGCAAGGCGCTGGATCTGTTCTGCGGCATGGGTAATTTTTCTCTTCCCCTGGCCATGCTGGGTTGGGAGGTAACCGGCATGGATATGCAGCGCTCCACCATTCGCAGCGCCGGGCGCAATGCCGACGCCGCTGCTTTAGCCGAACGCTGCCGGTTCAGCCAGGAAAGTGCCACCAGGGCGGCCAGACGTCTGCTGACCGAAGAAGCGATCTTTGACTGTCTTATCCTCGACCCGCCCCGTTCCGGCTGCGCCGAACTCATCCCCCTGTTGCCAGATCTCAAGGCGCGGCAGATCATCTACATCTCCTGCGATCCGGCCACCCTGGCCCGTGATCTGGCAGGTCTCACCCAGGCCGGCTACCGGCTGGCCGAGGTTCGCCTGGTGGACATGTTTCCGCAGACCGCGCATCAGGAAACCATGGTGAGGTTGGAGCGGGAATAGGTATTTGCACCCAGAGGGTATAAGTTTCGTTTGAGCAGACAAGCTGCTCAACTCAGCTTTATCGTTAATATCTGTCAACTGATGACATTCCGGCCATTTTTTGGCATACTGCTTTTTCTGAAATTGATTGACTATTGAGCCTCACAAACGAAACAGAGACCTTCTGGGTGCAAAGAGTCATGGCCCGACAACCCGCCCATCATACCGCCCCCCTGGCTGAACGCCTGCGTCCGCAAACGATAGATGATTTTGTCGGCCAAAGGCAGCTGTTGGGCGAGGACAAGATTCTCCGGCGGCTTATCGGCCAGAAATATCTGCCCTCCCTGCTGCTCTGGGGCCCGCCCGGCACCGGCAAAACCACCCTGGCTCGGATTTTGTCCCGGATGACCGGCGCTGATTTCGCCTTCTTTTCCGCCGTGCTGTCCGGGGTCAAGGAGATCCGGGAAATTGTGGCTCAGGCCCAGACCGCCAAGGATGAGCGCAACATTGCCACCATTGTTTTCGTGGATGAAATCCATCGTTTTAACAAAAGCCAACAGGACGCTTTCCTCCCCCATGTGGAAAGCGGTCTCTTGACCCTTATTGGCGCAACCACCGAAAATCCCTCTTTCCATGTTATCGCTCCACTTCTCTCCCGATGCAGGGTGCTGGTGCTTGAGCCCTTGGGCCAGGAGGAGTTGCAGGCCATTATCCAGCGGGCCCTCACGGACAAGGAACAGGGGCTGGGCTCCTGGCAGATTGCCCTTGCGCCGGAGGCGGCTGCCCATCTGGCCAGGATTGCGGACGGCGATGCCCGCAGCCTGCTGAACAGCCTGGAAATTGCCGCTAATCTTGCCGAACCGGATGCCGAAGGCTCGCGGCAGATAACCCTGGCCACAGTGGAAGAAGCCATCCAGCGCAGAAGTCTGCGCTATGATAAAGATGGCGAGGAGCATTACAATCTGATCTCGGCCCTGCACAAAAGCCTGCGGGACAGCGATCCGGACGGGGCCCTGTACTGGCTGTGCCGAATGCTTGCCGCCGGGGAGGAACCCTTGTATCTGGCCCGCCGCCTGATCCGCTTCGCCTCGGAAGACATCGGCAACGCGGACCCACAGGCTCTCACGGTTGCCCTGAATGCCAGAAATTCCTATCAAACCTTGGGAACACCAGAGGGAGAACTGGCCCTGGCCCAGGCCGTTACCTATCTTGCCACCGCCCCCAAGAGCAATGCCGTCTATGCCGCTTATAACTCGGTGCGGCACGACATCAGACGCACAGGCACTCTGCCGGTGCCGCTTCATCTGCGTAATGCGCCGACCGCGTTGATGAAGGATCTTGGCTACGGGCAAGGCTACCAGTATGCGCATGACGACCCCCATGCCCTGGTGGATCAGCATCATCTGCCGGACGAGCTTGAGGGGAAAATCTATTACCAGCCCGCCAACCGGGGCCATGAAGCAGTCATCCGGGATCGGCTGGGCAAATGGCGGCAGTTGCTGCGAGATCGAAAAAAGTAACCATAAAGGAAAACCGCATCCATGAAGAAAACATTTTTATTATTTTCCACTCTCCTGGCCTTGCTCACCCTGGCTGGTATCAGCGGAGCCGCAGAAAAAAAAGCGGGCGCAATCAATCAGGCAAAGGGCCTACGTGAGCTAACGCTTTTTTTCGCCAACGATGTCCGGGGCGAAACCGAACCCTGCGGATGACAAAGCAATCAGTTGGGCGGTCTGCCCAAAAAAGCCCAACAGCTGCTTGACTTGCGGGAGAAAAAAACCGGGGTGCTGGCTTTGGACAGCGGCGCCCTGCTGTTCAAGGAGGAAAAGATTCCGCCGGAGCAGGTTTTGCAGCTTACCGCCACAGCGCAGGGCATTGTTTCGGCATACAACAAAATGTCTTTTGCCGCAGTCGGTGTTGCCAGGCAGGATCTTGCCGCAGGGCTGCCCTTTCTTCTCAGTCTCCAGCAGAAATCTGCTTTCCCCTGGCTAAGTGCCAACCTTGTCAGCCGCACCCAGGGCAAACCATATTTTAAGCCCCACACCCTGCTGAACATGGCCGGAATGAACATCGCCGTTGTCGGCCTAACCAGCAACCATGGCCCGGATGCTCTTTTGACGGAAAAAGACAACGCCGTCATTCTTCCCTGGGAAGAGGTTCTTCCCAGGGAAATCGCCCTGTTGAAAGGCCGGGCTGATCTGCTGATCCTGCTTTCCAGCTTTCCTGCGGCAATAAACAAGAGAATTGCCGAAAAATATCCGGAAATACACCTCATCCTGCAAGGCGGGAACATACCAGGCAATCTGCCGCCGAAACAGATCAACAACACTCTTATTACCCAGGTTGAGCAGCAGGGAAAATTTGTTGGTATTCTGGATGTGCGTTGGAATACGCAGGCAAAAAAATGGGAAGATCCAGGCCCGGAGAATCTGCTGCTGGAGAAAAAAAATGAGTTGGATCGCCTGGATTGGCAGATAGGCCGCTACCGTAAACAGGGGGAGCCAAGGCTGGTCTTCAAGGATCAGCTTGAGGTGCTCGCGGCTTATGAGGCCATGCTCGGCCAACGTGAAAGGCTGGAGCAGGAGCTTGTCAGTCTTACGGCGGCACAAAACGCCAAAAACCTTGGCCAGGCCAGACTGTCTTCCTTCAGCAATCGTTTTGAGGTCATGCGGAAAGAACTGCCCGACAACCCGGCGGTACTGGCCATTGTCCAGGCGACCACCAGCGAGGTGAACAGGCTAGGCAAGCTCGCGGCCAAGGACAGGGCCGTAAATTCTCTGGCCCAGAATAAAGCGATTTTTCCGGATAATTATACCGGAAGCGCCGCCTGCCAGAGCTGCCATACCCAGCAGTTCAAGAAATGGCTCACCACCAGACATGCCTTAGCTTACGGCACCCTGGAGGGCAAAGGGCAACAGTTCAATGCACAATGCCTTCCCTGTCATGTGACGGGTGCTTTTGGCCAGTCTGGAGAAGTGGTACTAAACCTGGCTAATGATCTGCGTCAGGTTGGCTGCGAAACCTGCCATGGCCCGAGCAGGCAGCATGCTCTCCGGCCACAAAGCGGCAAACCGAGCCAGCCAACCAGGGAAACCTGTCTGCGCTGCCACACCGGCGACCACGATAATAATTTTATTTTCCCGGAGGCCTTTGCCCGCCTTGGTTGCGGCGGCTCATGAGGTACCGCTTTGTGCGGATAGTATAAAAAATGCCAAAAGGGGGAGGCAAGCTGCCTCCCCCTTTTGGGCTTAAAAAATATCGCAACGACAGAAACGCTTACTTCACTTCTTCAAAATCAGCGTCCACCACATTATCATCATCCTTCTTTGCCCCGCCGGTCTGACCAGCTTCTTCCGCCGCCTTGTCCTTGGTTGCCTGGGCATACATCATTTCCGCCAGCTTGTGAGAGGCCTGGGTTAAAGATTCAAGGCCCTTCTTGATCGCTTCGACATCATCGGTCTCCATGAGTTTTTTGAGGCTGTCGATCTCGACCTGTACCTTGCCTTTGGTCTCGCTGTCAACCTTGTCGCCCAGATCCTTCATGGTCTTTTCCGTGGCGTAAATCATGGAGTCGGCTTGATTCTTGGTTTCGACCAGTTCCTTGCGCTTGCGGTCTTCGTCGGCATGGGCTTCGGCGTCTTTCTGCATTCGCTTGATCTCCTCCTCGGAAAGGCCGCTGGAGGCGGTGATCCGGATGGATTGCTCCTTGCCGGTACCCATATCCTTGGCGGAAACATGCAGAATGCCGTTGGCGTCCAGATCAAAGGTGACTTCAATCTGCGGCACCCCGCGAGGCGCCGGAGGAAGATCAGTCAGCTCAAAACGGCCGATGGTCTTGTTGTTTGTCGCCATCTCACGCTCACCCTGCAAGACATGGATGGAAACTGCAGGCTGGCTGTCCGCCGCTGTGGAGAAAACCTGGCTCTTCTTGGTCGGGATAGTGGTGTTCTTCTCGATGAGCTTGGTCATCACTCCGCCCAGGGTCTCGATGCCCAGAGACAGCGGGGTAACGTCGAGAAGCAGCACATCCTTGACATCGCCCTTGAGTACTCCGCCCTGCACCGCAGCGCCGATGGCCACAACCTCATCCGGGTTCACGCCCTTGTGGGGTTCCTTGCCGAAAATCTCCTTAACCTTTTCCTGCACCTTGGGCATCCTGGTCATACCGCCAACCAGGATCACCTCGTCGATGTCCGCCGCGCTGATTCCTGCATCTTTAAGGGCAATCTGACAAGGCCTGACCGTGCGTTCGATCAGATCATCCACCAGACCTTCCAGTTTGGCGCGGGAGAGTTTCATCTGTAGATGCTTGGGCCCGGAGGCATCCGCAGTGATAAAGGGCAGGTTGATCTCGGTTTCCATGGTGGTGGAAAGCTCCATCTTCGCTTTTTCCGCCTCTTCCCGCAGGCGTTGCAGGGCCATCTTGTCGGAGCGCAGATCAATGCCCTGATCCCGCTTGAATTCATCGGCAATCCAGTTGACAATGCGCATGTCGAAATCTTCACCACCAAGAAAGGTGTCCCCGTTGGTGGATTTTACTTCGAAAACTCCGTCCCCGATCTCCAGCACCGAAACATCAAAGGTGCCGCCGCCCAGGTCGAACACGGCAATCTTTTCTTCACCCTTTTTGTCCAGACCATAGGCCAGGGCTGCGGCAGTAGGCTCATTGATGATCCTCTGCACATTGAGCCCGGCAATCCGGCCCGCATCTTTGGTAGCCTGACGCTGAGAGTCGTTAAAATAAGCAGGCACAGTGATTACCGCCTCGGTAACTTCCTCGCCCAGGTATTCCTCCGCAGTCTGCTTCATCTTGGTAAGAACCATGGCGGAGATTTCAGCTGGGGTCATAACCTTGCTGTCAACCTCAACCGCCGCATCGCCTTCCTTGCCGTTAACGATCTTGAACGGGCTGATCTCGATGCTCTTTTTTACTTCCGCATCGGTGAACTTGCGCCCGATAAGCCGCTTGATAGCATGCAGGGTCTTGGTTGGATTGGTAACCGCCTGCCGTTTGGCAACCTGGCCCACCAGCCGCTCGCCGCTGCTGGAAAAAGCCACCACCGAAGGCGTGGTTCTGTTGCCTTCCACATTGGCGATAACCTTGGGCTCGCCGCCTTCCATCACCGCGACACATGAATTTGTTGTTCCTAAATCAATACCAATAATCTTTCCCATCTCATTTCTCCTTATCTAGCTGGATAAACAATCCTTTTCATTCTTCAACGTTACCCTTTGAAACGACGACCTTGGCCGCCCGGATAAGTCTGTCCTTAAACATGTATCCTTTCTGAAATTCCTGCAGAATCCGGTTTTCCGGCACCTCCGTGCTGGTCTCCATGGCAACGGCTTCATGGAAATTGGGATCAAAGGGCTGCCCTTCACCGGCCATGGGTTGCACCCCGAATTTTTCCAGGGTATTGAGCAACCCTTTACAGGTCATTTCCACCCCGGTCAGAAGAGCTACGGCATCAGGGGAACAACGGCACTGTTCTACGGCGCGTTCAAGATTATCAAGAGAAGGAAGAATCTCCCGCAGGATGGTTTCTTCCGCATACTTGAGCGCTGTCTCCCGTTCCCGCTGCATTCTTTTTTTAAAATTATCCTGCTCCGCCGCCATACGCAACAGCTTGTCCTCCAGTTCCCGGTTTCTTTCCAGAGCCGTTGCCAGCTGGACGGAGATCTCATCCGCCTCGTGCTGTTCTTTCCTCAAGCTGTCATGCTCAAGGATCTCTTCTTTTTCTACTTGCTCCGCCACCCTTATCTCCTTTTCGGCACAATAAAATCCTTTGGATATGTGAATCAGTTGTATCTTATTGCAATAACTTGACTTTTAAAAGAGGTTTCAAGTTCGTACCCAACAATAAGTATGCTCTTTTTCATTGTCAAGACATCGGGCTGGAATTGTTGATAACTCAGGGAATTGGCAAAGCAGGTGGAAAAACGGCTCAACTGTCAACTGCGGAAAGTACTTGGATATAGAAGCAGGTATAAGGTATTCTTCAGCATGAAAACATGCTGCGTCAAGTAAACATTAAAAGTTGCACTTCGAACCTGAATCCGTGAAAATTTTAGATATCAGCGGACTCGCCGATAATAACGTTAGTATCTGGTGTTCAAGTGGCGATGATGTTTTTCCGGGTTAGAAAGAGGAGTTTGAGGATATGGCTGCCCAGATTAAGAGCTTGAGTGACTTGAAAGCGGTGCTGTTAAGGCGGAGATGGTATTTGATTCTCCCCAGTTGCGCCATTTTCTGGGCAACTGTGGCCACGGTTTTTCTCCTACCATCCATTTATCGCTCCACCTCCACGATCCTTATTGAAGAGCAAGAAATACCAACTAATCTTGTGCGGACAACGGTGACAAGATATGCCCAGCAACGTCTGGGGATAATTTACCAGCGCCTCATCAGCACCTCGCGTATTCTGGCGATAATCAAGGAGTTTCATCTCTATCCCGAGCTTCAGAATAAGATAAGTCCTGATGAAATAGCCGCGAAGATGAAAGGTGATATCGTTCTTAATTTTATTAAGGCCGATGTTGTTGATCCTAAAACCGGCCAGGCTTCTCCGGCAACCATCGCCTTCACTCTTTCCTACCAAGGGAAAAAGCCGGAGCAAACCCAAAAGATCGCCTCAGTCCTTACCTCATTATTCCTTGAAGAATATTTGAAAGACCGTGAAAAAACGGTGTCTGGCGCCTCAAGTTTTCTTTTGGAGGAAGTTAATCGGATAACAGAAGTTCTGGCTGAATCTGATGCGAAAATCGCAGATTATAAGGAGCAACATCTCAATGAGCTGCCCGAACTCCTGCAGGTCAATATGCAGAGTCTGCAAAATACAGAAACGAATAGCGACAGGCTTTTCGAGCAGATGAGAACATCTCGGGAACGGGAGGGCTACCTTGAGTCACAACTGGCAAGTATTCCCAAACAGGAAATGCAGAAAAAACGACTGGAGGAGTTGCGGATTCAGCTGTCCAATCTGAAAGCGCGCTTTTCTGATCAATATCCAGATGTTATTTTGGTTAAAGCCGAGATTGAAAAGATTATCGCGGAAAAAGAGGCGAGCAAGGAAGAAATCTCTGATAATTCAGCTTATATAATCCTGGCGGCACAGCTGGCCAGTATAAAGGCGGAGATTGCCTCTCTGAACAAACAAATCGCGGCAAACGAGCAGAGATCTTCCCATTATCGTGTCTCGATTGCCGCAACGCCATGGGTTGAAAAGACCTATAAATCCTTGCTCAACGATCGTGATAATCAGTTGCGTAATTACAATGAGTTGATGCAAAAATACATGGAGGCTCAAGTCGCCCAGGGACTTGAAAAAGATCAGAAAGGCGGGCGACTTACCGTTGTCGAGCCTGCTCAGTTGCCCAAAAAACCATATAAACCCAATCGGTTGCTCATCGTTCTTGTCAGCATTGTCCTGGGCGTTGGCGCAGGGGTAGGGCTTGCCGCTCTTGTGGAATTCAATGATCAATCAATCCTGAATGCCGAGGATCTTGCTAAAGCTACCTCTTTTCCTGTTTTAGTGGTTATCCCCGAAATTCTTCATGAGCAGGAAAGACTTCAGGCTCAAAAAATGAATAGATTGCAATTTATTCTTCTATTGCTGAATCTTGGCCTGGCTTTTATTGCTCTTTTGGCGTTAAGATTTGTCAACTGAAGCGGAAGAGGCTGGATACCTATTCTTGAGGTATTTTGATGGAGAAGGAGCTGTGGCGATGAGTTTACGGAAAGCCTTTGACGGGGAGCGAAGAAAGCATCAGGAAGATATATGGGGCGAAGAATCAAGTCCTTCCGGAGAGGAAAAGTCCTGGCAGTCGCCAGCCTATGCAAAATCTTCTCAAGTTCTCTGCAACCAGGACGCACTGATGAAAAACAAGTGCGTTTGCATTACTCCGGGCGCTACCGAAATAGATAATTATAAAGTTCTCCGGGCGCAGATTATACAAAGAACCAAAGAGAGGGGCTGGAACACCTTGATGGTGACAAGCGTACAACCGGGTGAGGGTAAGACTCTCACCGCCATCAATCTGGCAATTACCCTTGCCAGAGAATTTAACCAGACGGTTCTGCTCGTGGACTGCGATTTAAAAAAACAGGATATCCATAAGCGTTTCGGGTATAAATCAGACAGGGGATTGGGGGATTTTCTTCTTAACGATTGCTCCTTGAATGAAATTATCAGTTGGCCAGGGGTAGAGAAGATGACCCTTATCTCTGGTGGGCAGACATTTCAGGATACCACTGAATTATTGGGCTCGCCGCAGATGAAGAGCCTTGTCGCCGAAATGAAGGAGAGATACGCAAACCGATATATAATCTTTGATCTTCCCAGCCTTAAGGAGGGGGCGGATGCGATTACCTTTGCCCCGCTTGTAGACGGAATCCTGGTAGTAACACAATATGGTCGAAACTCTGCCAAGGAGATCAACAATATCCTGAAGTTGATTCCAAGGGAAAAGATCCTGGGGCTTATTTTTAATCGGCAAAAAAGGTGGTGTCACCACATAGTTGACCTTAAGGTTCAACCGTAATGGAACCTCTGACCATGCCACTGTTCGATCCCTACACGCCGATCTTCTGGCAGCGCATTGCCGTTGCCCTTATCTGTGGCGGCATCATCGGCCTGGAACGCCAACTGCGCGGCAAACCGGCGGGCATCCGCACCAGCATTCTCATCTGTCTTGGCACCGAGGTCTTTGTCGCGCTGGGCGCTCTGATCACTGAAGGCACGGGCGCAGACCCCAGCCGGGTGGTGGGTCAGGTTGTCACTGGCATCGGTTTTCTTGGCGCGGGGGTAATTATGGCCAAGGAAGGCTTGGTGCAGGGGGTTACTTCGGCTGCGGTAATCTGGATGCTGGCTGCCATCGGCTCGGCCATCGGGCTGGGTTATGAGCATGGGGGCGTGGTTCTGGCTGTGCTTACGGTCGGGGTGCTGACCGGGGTCGAGCTTCTTGAAACCAGCTTCTTCATGCTGCGGGAGGGGGTGCATACCCCGCATCTGCCTTTTAGACAGCGGCGCGAAGACGAGAAACCAGGACATAAATAATTCCATCCCAGGCATTTTCTCGTCTTTCTTCTTGACTCTCTATCTTAACAACACTATTCTTTGCCCGTTTTAAGTTTTGAGCATTCTGATTTTAGAAAGGTCATAGTCCTGTAACAGGATATTTTTGCTGCAATAAAAAAATTCAAGGAGGATCACCATGTCTGTTTGTGTTGTTGGCCATTCAAATCCCGATACCGATTCCGTTGCCGCCGCCATTGCCTACGCCCATTATCTGAAGGCTACCGGTACCGACGCCGTTGCCTGCATGCAGATTGAGGCAGCCAAGCTGAACCCAGAGAGCGTCACGGTTCTCAAAAACTTCGGTCTGGCCGCGCCCCAGACCATGACGGACGCTGCGGGTAAGAAGGTTGCCCTGGTCGATTTCAGTGATATCGGGCAGGCTCCGGCAAACATCAAGGACGCCGAGGTTGTTGCTATTGTCGATCACCACAAGATCGGTGACATTACCACCAACAACCCGATCGTTTTCAATGCCCAGCCGGTCGGCTGCACCTGCACCGTGCTGTACGAAATGTTCAAGAACAACAATGTCGCCCTGCCCAAGGATATTGCCGGAGTTATGCTTTCCGCCATCCTGAGCGACACCGTGAACTTCAAGTCCCCCACCTGCACCGCCCCTGACAAGGCTGCGGTTGCTGCCCTGAAAGAAATTGCCGGCGTTGCCGACACCGATGCGCTCTTCATGGAGATGCTGAAGGCCAAGTCTTCCATCGACGGTATCCCCATGAAAGATCTCGTCTTCCGTGATTACAAGGATTTCGACATGAACGGCAAGAAGGTCGGCATCGGCCAGCTCGAACTCGCCACCATCGATCAGGTTGCCGGAATTCGCGCCGACCTGTACAAGGCTCTTGAGGATCTCCAGAAGGATGGCCGTCATTCCGTACTGTTCATGCTTACCGATGTTGTGAAAGAGGGCACCGATCTGCTGGTTGTTTCTGATGAGCCTGCGGTTATTGAGCAGGCTTTCGGCGGCAAGATTGCCGGTAACTCCATGTGGATAGACGGCATGATGAGCCGCAAGAAACAGACCGTGCCGCCGTTGCAGAAGGCCTTTGGCTGCTAAACGCTGAATATTAAGGTTGCTGGTTAGAAAAGCCCCCCGGACGGAAACCCGTCCGGGGGGCTTTTGGGTTGGCTTACCGAGGTATCTGTGCAGTCGACAACGAATGTGACGTTATTTCTTTCCGGTACTACCCTTTCTGGTGACCTTGGTCTCCTTGTTCTCCTCTTCCCATGGCTGGCGACCAACCAGACCAAGCAGTCGTTTGTCCAAGCGGATGAGATGATGCATGACCCGCAATTTTTCCGGTGTGGTTTCACCATTGATGTTGATAATGCGTAAACGATTAAACCCGAGTCTGTACTGATTGTTCAGGTCGATTACCGCCCCGATCACTACCAGTCTGCCGCTTTCCATCCTTTCCCTGTACCGTTTCAGGGCCGTGGCTACTTGAAAATCAACATTTTTTTCCACCAGGGCGAGTTCTGTCATTGCCCCAGCTCCAGGGTCTGTTTCCGCCAGAGAAAGGCGCAAGCCATCCAGATCACGCCGCAGATCCGCTCCCAGATGGCTATACCCTTTGACGAACAGCCGGAGGCTGTCGCTGTTGGTGTTACCAGTGATAAGCAGAACAGGGGTAAGGAGTTCGTTGACCCCGTAGTCAATAGCTCCGGCAGACAGCGAGAGTTGATTGCCGGGATTGCGAACCGTATAAATTGTATCAATCGGCTCAGGATAGAACAAGGTTGCCTGCACCCGGGCATCGCAATCCGCCAGCCAGGTCAGGTGCGGGGTGCCTGGCGTTTGCAAGGGCTTGTCGGTAGGCCTGCTGGCCACAACCTGCTCATTGTGGCGAACGATCTTTTCTGTCACGGCATAGGGGGGCAGCCCTGCCCGGAGCTTCTTGATCGGGCGCAGATCCGCATCGCTGGTTAGGGGAAGAAGGGCGAGAAGCAGGGAGAGGGGGAGAGCTGTTTCACGACGCATCGTATTAGCCTCATGGTGAGCAGTTGCCACTATTTAAACAGTGGGTGCTGAAAAACTAGCCTTAACAAAACAAGATTTCGATACGCATCGGTGTTTGTCTCGCTATTATTCACCATCTCATAATTATACGAAGTTTCAAGCGCAATTTGATTGGTGAAATCATAGAATATTTTCGGTTGAAACCATAGGTATCTTTCGTCAATTACAAGTGCAGACAGTTTGTCCTGCATTGATTTGTCCATAAAATATCCGACGGTGCAATCAACCCGGATGATTCCGGTCAATCTCCGATTCACATTAGCCTGCGCCGCTGTTCGTTCTATGGTTCCGCTTCTGCCGCTTGTTGCCGTGACGCCGTGCGAAAAAACCAGTTTGACGTTATTGAGATAGGATACGCCAGCCTGACCAGATAGCCCAGAGCTGTCGGCATCTTCTTCGTAGGGATTCCCGTTGGCAACCGAGATGGTATTGGCGATTGATTGGGTGTAACGGAGACCGATATCGACAAAATAGCTGATCTGCTCATTTAAACGCCGCTTTGTCCCGATCGTGCCGGAATAATTGGTTACTTCCGAGCCTGCGGTGTTAAATTTTGTAATTCCTAAATTCATTCTGCCAGTGGTTCGGGGAACAATCCGGGATAAATCTCTACTGAGTAAAAAGGATATATCCTGCGACTTGTAATCGGAATAGTTTGAGCCCTCATAATAATCACCGTTAAAAGAATATTGCAATTGTCCGTCCATAATTTCAGACAGGGCGTAATCTCCTCCTAATCGATAAATATATCGAGTGCGGTTAACAGCGCCAAACAGAAACTCTGTTTGCGTAAAATCACGATCAACCCGTAAATCACGACGGTATCCTGCCGAAGTAAATAGATTTGCCCTGGGTGACATGGCATAACGCAACGTACCGGAATAATCCGGGTCAATACTGTGCAGGTTCTGGTTTTTATGATAATAGACGCCGTTCAGCTGCATTTTTATCCCTGCTTGTAAACGCTCCGTGTTGTTGATTAATTCGAGGGCTGGCGAGACAGTAGTAATAAAATCGCTATCTCGTATCTGTGAAGAAAAGTACAAATTGTCATTATATTCCTGCTGAACGGTTATTGAGGGGATAACCTTGCGTTCATCGGCAAGAGCCGAGGCCGTAAGCCAGGGAGCAAACAACAACAGAAAAGACAAAAGAAAGGTTGCCAGTTTCATAGAGTATCCAACATCCAGGATGGCTAGCATCGTTATGGCACAACGATTGTGTCGCCGCGTTTCAGTTGGATATTTTGCGCCAGGGCGTTGTCCTCGGTTACCGCATTATAATCAAAGGGATACACCTTGACCCCTTCCTTTTCCGTCCTGATGATTTTGATCTCAGAACGTTTTGCAAAGGGATTAAGACCGCCTGCCATAGCAAGCGCCTGCAGCACATTGATATTTCCGTTAAATACAAACCGCCCGGAATGAATTACCCTTCCAATCACATACACCGCCAGGCTATTCACCTGTTGCACCTCAACAGAGATTTGCGGATCTGGTACAAACGGGGCTATTTTCTCCTGTAACGTTTGGGTGAGTTGCGCCACGGTCATCTCGTCCGTCATTATCTGGCCGAGCAAGGGGAAATAAATCATCCCGTCCGGCGATATTTGCACTGTCTTGGTCAGGTCAGCATTTTTCCATACAGAAATGGAGAGCACATCCCCTGGCCCAAGAAGATAGTCATCTCCGGTAACATTCATCGTGACCTCGCTTCCGGGGCTTATCCCTGTGTTCATAGCTTCTGCCGCACGGCCACAAACAGGAAACGCCATTAACGCCAATATCCAGACCCCCACCACCAGATGCCATCTTTTCCAGTTATCAAGCATCTCCTGCTCCTTATCGCCTGCCGTTTTTTATCAGGTGAGTACTTTGAGAACTTCCTCAGCCTTATTACGTTTGCCAAAACTTCCGGGATTGCGCACAACCTTTTTAAATAAACTCCTTGTTTCTGCATTACTGTTCTAAAATAGCCACAATATCCGGAATAGCCTGCTTCATCACATCCTGCAAGGTGGTGCGGAGCAGGGTCTCAGCCAGCCGGTCGCGATCCTTGATTGACAGGTCGCTTCCCTTTGCCTCGTAGTGCAGCTTGCGCACCGGCAGGTCGTTCTTCGTCACCGTAAACGAAACGCTGATGGTGCAGGTGGCGTTGATCCGGGAGATATTGGAGACCTGATCGACATTCACCGTTACAGCGGTGATCTCCACCATCTTGTTAGACAAATCCGGCGTTTTTTGGGCCGGGATCACCTGATAGCCGGTGCGGTCAAGCTCACGCTGCAAGGCGCTCTGCACCAGACCGGCAGGGGAGACCCCGCTCCACAGGGTGTCGAGCATCACGCCCTCGGCATTTTTCGTGTTGCCAAAGGCCCAAGCCCCGGAAGCGGTTGGTGGTTGCAGATCGGCATTTACCAGATAAAGATCGCCGCCGCCAAAGCGCGTAGTGGTTACGGGGTCGTAGCGGAGAACGATCTGTCGGGTGTAGGTGGCGCAGCCGCCAAGGACAAGGAGGGCCACAAGACAAAGGGCCAGCAGGTTACGGCGGCGGGGGGTGAAATGGATCATGGGATTCTCCTTGGGCTGGGGTCTGATTTTCTGAGTCGGGAACTATCCGGCCTTGCGTATTTTATGGGGTAAAAAAGTGTAAGACGTGCTGTTTTCTTTATCGAAATGTTATGCCCAATGGTGTTGGGAAGTCAATGGAAAAACCTGAAAACGCTTTTGCAGGCAATGGGTTTGCTCTATTCTTCCTCGTCTGCCTCCGCCGCAAGCTGGCCGCAGGCCGCAGAGATATCCGCGCCTCGGGACTCGCGGATCAAGGCAGTAATGCCCGAATCCCGCAAGGTTTTCTGGAAAAGCTCAACCAGGTCTCGATCCGGGCTTTGGTAGGGGAAGGTTTTGTTTTCGTTGTAGGGCAGGAGGTTGACCTTGCAGCGCAAGCCGTGCAGCTTTTTAATCAGCAACCGGGCATGGCGAACGGAATCGTTAAGATCCTTGATCATGATGTACTCGATCATGACTTTGCGGCGGTTGGGCAGGGGATAGGCGCGGCAAGCGGCAAGCAGATCGTCCACCGGATAGGTCTGGTTGATGGGCATGAGCTGAGTGCGGGTTTCATCTTCCGCCGCATGGAGGGAAATGGCGAGATTGACCGTCACTGCCTCGCCCAGAGCCTTGAGCTTGGGAATGATGCCGCAGGTGGAGATGGTGATCCGGCGGCTGGAGAAATCAAGCCCGGTTTGCTCCATAAGGATGTTGAGGGCGTTGATCAGGTTGTCGAAATTGGCCAGCGGCTCGCCCATGCCCATGAAGACCAGGTTGTTGATCCGGTTTCTGCCCTGGGCCTGAACAATCTCGGTGACAGCCTGGACCTGGCCTACGATCTCGCCTGCGGTCAGGTTGCGGACAAAGCCCATGGTGCCGGTGAGACAAAAATTGCAGCCCATGGCACATCCCGCCTGGGAGGAGACGCACAGAGTCAAGCGTTCGTCCTCGGGGATAAGCACACTCTCGATGACTGCCCCGTCGGTCAGGCGAAAGCCGTACTTGACGCTACCGTCCTGGGAACGCTCCTCCATGGCCGGGGTGAGGCGGCTGATTACCGCTTTTTCCGCCAACTGGGCGCGGACCTCCTTGGAGATGTCGGTCATCTGGGAGAATTCGGAGATCCCTGGCCGATAAAGCCAGGCGAAGATCTGCTGGGCCCGGAAGGCGGGCCAGCCCTGGGCCTTGACCCACTCACGCATCTGGGCCAGGGTAAGATCTTTTAATTCGGTTTTTTCCATTACAGGGCTCGCAGGTATTCTGGTTTAAGAGGGGTATGCCCGGCCAGGGCCTGGTCGATGGCCGCAAGCACCGCCTCTTTGTCCCGAGGCATTCTGGCGTTGATCGCCAGGTAGTTGGAGGCGTGGTTGCTTTGGAGCTGGCCTTTTTTCAGGTCAAGATGCTCCACTATGGTGCGCAGTTCACGCAGCAAAGCGTGTTGGCCTGGAAGTTGAAATTTTCCAGCTGTTGCAAGCTGATAGAGTTGAGTGTTTTCAAGCAGCATGAGGGTGAGAATACCGGTCTGGTTGGGTTCCATGGCGGACAATACCTGGCCGGTGACCTTGGCATGCTCCTGGGAGAGTGCGGCCCCGGCGATACCGAGCAGGGCAGTAACCGAGAGAAACAGCCCTGCCGTCCGTACTCTTTGGGCGGCTTCAATCATCTGCGTGGCATCTGCGCCCTTGTCGATTGCCTTAAGCACTGGATCGTAGCCGCTTTCCAACCCCAGGTACACCCGGTGCAGGCCCAACTCTTTCAGCTCAAGGAGCTGGGCCACACTTTTATTCCGGATGGCCCTGGCATTGCCATAGAGGCTGACTCGGTTCACCCAGGGCAGACGTTGCCTGATCTTGGTGAACAGTTCGATCAGCCGCCGCTGGCTTAAAGCCAGCACATCGCCATCAGCCAGGAAAACCCGTGATTGCCGCAGGCAGTAGCGGGCAGCAAAATTAAGATCCGCCTCAACAATAGCCTGATCCTTGATGCGGAAACGCTCTTCCTTGTAGGTGCCGCAAAAGGTACACCGGTTATGGGAGCAGCCCACCGTTACCTGGAGGATGATGCTGTCCGCCTCGCTGGGTGGGCGGATGATATGGGCGCCTTCATAGTGCATAGAAATAATTAGCCACGAAACCCACGAAAGAACACGAAAGTTTTAAGCAGGTTGTTGGGTTGTATCTGTCTGCCATGGGGTTGATCCTGGGATCAAGCGGGGTTACAAGCCAAAATTTTTCGTGTCTTTCGTGGATTTCGTGGCAAAAATATCAACCGTTCTTTTTCTCAAACTCTTGCATGAAAGCAACCAGCGCCTCTACCCCGGCCTTGGGGAAGGCGTTGTAGATCGAGGCCCGGCAGCCGCCGACGGAGCGATGGCCTTTGAGTCCGTCCATCCCTAAGGCTGTGGCCTCCTTGATGAACTGGGCCTCCAGTTCCGGGGTGGGCAGGTTGAAGGTGATGTTCATGTTGGAGCGGGAGCCTGCTTTGGCGTGGCCCCGGTAGAAATCGGTGGCGTCGATGGCCTTGTAAAGGATGGCCGCCTTTTCCTGGTTGATCTTTTCCATGGCTGCGATGCCGCCCAGTTTTTTGAGCCATTTGAGAACCAACCCCACCACATAGATGGAAAAGCAGGGCGGGGTGTTGAACATGGAGCCGTTGTCGGCGTGGGTCTTGTATTTGAACATGGTGGGCAGGTTTTCCGGGGCGCGCTCCAGCAGATCCTCGCGGAT
>Ga0156773_143_pt1 | contig 40847 bp, 42 predicted proteins | sample RifOxyD3_FD_110723 | JGI IMG/M metagenome (GOLD analysis project Ga0156773, IMG submission 110723) | Deltaproteobacteria bacterium RIFOXYD12_FULL_55_16 | reverse complement strand
TTTGCCGCTCGCTGTTCGTGCCATAGTCTCACCTCCGTTTTGGTGAGGGTATTATAGCATATTTGATTTAGAAATGGAATTACACGTCCATCAAGTTCAGCAGGTTAGAACGGCAAGCACGGAAAGGCAAAAATAGACAACAAGCCAGCTTGCAACAAACAGCAGCGCTCTTCGCCGCAGCGGATTCTCTTTGCCCACCCAGACCAGGGCGACAACCACGGCGAGCGGAAAGATCACCCCGGCCCAAAAGGGCTGAAGGTAGCGGAGCAGCTCCTGCAAGCCAAGCATAAACCAGGGCCCCTGGATATGGAACAGCCCAAGGCGGCTGGGCTCCATGGGCGCGGCCAGGCATAAACTGATCCCAACCGTGGCAAACAGCAGCAGGCGATGCTGGGCAAAGCCAACCCGGTAGCGGCGCAGATGCTCCCAGCAGCAGAGCCCCCAGACAAGGCCCAGGCCAAGGAGATGGTTGGCGTAAACCCGCTTCATCCCCTCGGCCTCGATGGTAAAAAGCAGCGAGTTCAGCGGCTCTCCCAGCCAGGGAATGGAAAGGAGGATATTTTCCGCAATGACCCCGGCTGCCTCCCCGGTTGCATCCGCCCGCAGGACATAACCGGTAAAAAGCAGCAACAGCGCGGCAGGGACAGAGCCGAGCAGCAGGAGCCATTTGCCGAAACGTAGCTGCTGCTCGGCCTTTGCCAGAATAACCGCCGCTAGATGGCCCAGGGAAAAGAGAAAAAACAGCTGGCTGGAATAAAAATGGCAGGCGCGAAAGAATTGCCCAAACGGCGTCAGCAGATCAAGGGAGCTGGCGGAAAAATACGGGGTGGAGGGATCGTACTGGAGGGCCACCACCATCCCTGATAAAACTGAGAGGTAAAGCGAGACCAGGCTCAGGCCTCCCCATTTCGTCTCGATGATCAGGGCGCGAATATTCATGGCTTTAGAGACTGACAAGGTATCCCTTTCCGTCCTTTGCCTCCCGCACCGTTACCACCTGAAAACGGGGAAGATTTTTTCTGGCCGGGCCGCTGAGCCGGACACCTTCCCTGCTGAATCGGCTCTGATGACAAGGGCAGAGAAGAACACCTTCTTTTTCCTGGTAATTAAGTCGGCAGCCCAGATGGGTACATTTCCGCGACACGGCCCACGGCCCGCCTTGCCCGACAAAAAGGATAAAATCATGCTCCAGCGCAAAGCCGCCCACCGGCACAATCTTGCCAACCTTGACGATGCGTGGCTGTTTGGGGGCGCGGTAGCCAAGAAAGCGAAAAAGAGGATACAACAGCAGGATACCTGCGGCCCAGCGCAGCCAGGACCAGGAACCCGCCAGAAATATCCGCCGGGTTAAAGGCTCCCCTCTCATGGTTGCAGATACCTGGCCCGCAGTTTCTCGCAGACATGATCCGGCACCAGGCCGCTCACGTCCCCGCCATACCTGGCCGCATCCTTGATGATGCTGGAGCTGATAAAGATCCAGCGGAAGCCGGTCATCAGGAAAACCGTTTCCACCTCCCGCTCGATCCGGCGGTTCATCAGAGCCAGCTGAAACTCGTAATCAAAATCCGACACGGCCCGCAAGCCGCGAATGATCGCCTTGGCCCCGCGCTTGTAGGCAAAATCAACAAGAAGCCCGGAAACATTCTCGACCGAAATCCGGTTTTCTTCGCCGGGGAAACAGTCCTCGATCATCCTGCGTCGTTCATCAAGGGAAAAAAAAGGCTGCTTGGCGGGGTTGCTGGCAACGGCAATGATAATCCGGTCAAACAGGTGCAGCCCCCGGTGAACGATATCGAGATGCCCGTTGGTTATGGGATCAAAGGTGCCAGGGTACACGGCCACTGATTCGGAGGTCTTTTCAGAGACAAACGGCTCGTAGTCAGTCATGGCACCCCTGCCTCCATCTGCTGGTAAAGCCAGAAACCAGCCTCTCCATATCGGCGTTGATCAAAACAGGCAAGCGGCCCCAGGGTTTGCGGGTATTGCGCTGCCGCCGCATCTTCAAGCACAACAATGGCCCCGGCGGCCAGGAAACTTCCGCCTGCAAGAAACTCAAGCCCACGCAGAGCAAGCGTACTCTCATAGGGCGGATCGAGAAAGATCAGAGTAAATCCGCCGGGTGGTTTAAATGCCGCAAGAAAAGCAAGCCCACGCGACAGATCCTTATGCAGCACCGTGGCGCGCTCGGCGAAACCACAGAGAGCGACATTACTTTCGATCAGCTCGGTGACCAAACGCTGGCCATCGACGAAAACCGCCCGCGCCGCGCCCCGGCTCAAGGCCTCAAGCCCCAGGGCGCCGGTGCCGGCAAAAAGATCCAACACCGTGGCCCCGGCAACCCTGGCCGCGAGGATATTAAAAATCGCCTCCCTGGCCCGGTCTGAGGTAGGCCGAATCAGCGCACCGAAACGCCGCCCCGGCGCCAGCAGCTTGCGCCCCCGGGCACTGCCGCCAATGATCCGCACCGGTTACAGATAATCCCGGATAAGTTCCTCGGCGATCTGCACCGCGTTGAGCGCCGCGCCTTTGAGGATATTGTCAGAGACCACCCAGAGGTTGATGCCGTTGGGGATAGACTCATCCTCCCGAATCCGGCCCACCAGGGTCTCAAACCTGCCCGCGCAGTCAATAGCCATGGGATACTGGCCCAGGGTCGGCTCATCCACCAAGCGCACGCCAGGAGCATTCTTCAGCAGGGCCTTGACCTCGGCTGCGCTGATCTTCTTTTCGGTCTCAATATTGACCGACTCGGAATGACCGTAGAAAACCGGGACCCGCACCGTGGTGGCGGTGACGCCGATGCTCTGATCTTCAAAGATCTTGCGGGTCTCGTTGACCATCTTCATCTCTTCCTTAGTGTAGCCGTTCTCAAGGAAGCTGTCGATCTGGGGCAGGCAGTTGAAAGCGATCTGGTGCGGATACACACTATGCGTCATAGGCCTGCCCGCCGCATAATCAAGCACCTGCTGCTTAAGTTCCTCAATGGCCTTGGCCCCGGTGCCGGAAACCGCCTGATAGGTGGAGACTACAATCCGCTTGATCCGCACCTGGTCGTGGATGGGTTTTAAGGCAACCAGCATCTGGATCGTGGAACAGTTAGGATTGGCGATGATCCCCCGTTTTTTATACCTGGCAATGGCCTGAGGGTTCACCTCCGGCACCACCAGAGGGATTTCCGGGTCCATGCGGTAGGCGCTGGAGTTGTCAATAACCACCGCCCCTGCCGCCGCCGCAGCCGGGGCAAAATCGAAGGATCGGGCCGCGCCTGCGGAAAAAAGGGCGATATCGATCCCGGCAAAGGCATCCTTGCTCAACAGCTGCACCGGGATCTCCCGGCCCTTGAAGCTGAGGGTTTTACCCACGGATCGTTCCGAGGCAAGCAAGCGCAACTCATCCAGAGGGAAGTTCCTTCGCGCCAGGACATCCAGCATGGCGCCGCCCACAGCCCCGGTGGCCCCGGCCACAGCAACATTGAATTTCTTTTTTGCAGCAGTCATGATCAAGATCCCTTACAGACAGCCGCCGGGCATCACCCGGCAATTGTTAGCAGATAACAGCAGGTTGCAAAACAGACACTAAAGGCCTTAGCTTCCCTGCCGCATAGTTTCCCTATTCAAAAAAACCAGCCGATTCAAGGCATTAAGATAGGCCTTGGCCGCAGCGGTGACAATATCCGGATCCGCCCCCTGCCCGACCACAACCTTGCCTTCATCTTCGATGCGCACCAGCACCTCGCCCTGGGCATCGGTGCCGCCGGTGATGGAACTAACGGAGAAATAAAGGAGTTTACTCCTGGTCTGGGTCAGCTCGGCAATGGCCCGGAAACAGGCATCGATGGGCCCGATGCCGATACAGGCCTGCTCCAGCTCTTTCCCGTCGATGAGCAGCCGCACCGCTGCGGTGGGCAGACTCTTGTTGCCGCTCATCGCCCCCAGATGCACCAGGGAAAAGGTCTCGGTGATCCGCAGCACCTCATCCATGAGGATGGCCTCAAGATCCTCGTCGAACATCTCCTTCTTGACATCAGCCACCTCCTTGAACCGGGTAAAGACCCGCTCCAGCTCATCGTCTTTCAGGCTGTAGCCCATAACCGCAATGCGGTCCTTCAGGGCATGACGCCCGGAATGCTTGCCCAGCACGATATTGCCGGTGGAGATCCCGATATCACAAGGATTCATGATCTCGTAGGTGGTTCGTTCCTTGAGTACCCCGTCCTGGTGAATCCCTGATTCATGGGCAAAGGCGTTAGCCCCGACAATAGCCTTGTTAGGCTGAACCGGCATCCCGGTAATGGTGGTGACCAGTCGGCTGGTGGGATAGATGTGTTCGGTGACAATATCGGTATGCACCTGCATCTGGTCGGCGCGGGTGCGGATGACCATGACCAGTTCTTCCATGGCCGTGTTCCCCGCCCTCTCGCCCAAACCGTTGATGGTGCACTCCACCTGCCTGGCCCCATGGTTGACCGCTGCCAGCGAATTGGCCACGGCCAGGCCAAGATCATTATGACAATGGACACTGAGGACAGCCTTGTGAATATTGGGCGTGTTTTCAACAAGATAACTTATCTTACGGCCAAACTCCTCAGGCAGGGCATAGCCGGTTGTATCCGGAAAATTCAGGGTTGTAGCCCCAGCCTCGATTACGGCGGCAAAGACCTTGCAGACAAAATCAAGATCGCTGCGCGAGGCATCCTCGGCGGAAAACTCCACGTTGCTCGTGTATCTGGCGGCATGCCTCACCGAGGCTACGGCCAGTTCCAGCACCTGCTCCCGACTCATCTTCAGCTTGTGCTGCAAATGAATGTCCGAGGTGGCGAGAAAGGTATGGATCCGGGGATTTTCCCCAGCCTTGAGCGCCTCCCAGGCCCGGTCTATATCCTTGACACTGCAACGAGCGAGACCAGCGATCTGCGCCCCCCGGATATGTTCGGCGATATTGCGCACGCACTCGAAATCCCCCGGCGAGGCCACGGGAAACCCGGCTTCAATCACATCCACCTTCAACTTGACCAGTTGCTGGGCCAGGCGAAATTTTTCCTGCATATTCATGCTTGCGCCGGGCGACTGTTCCCCATCACGCAAGGTGGTATCAAAAATAATTATTTTATCAGACATTGCCTTGTCACTCCTCTCATCCCAGGCAGCACAAGAAGAATGCCGCCCAAGGCCAGACCTATACCGAATTTCCCTGTTCTTCTTCGACAGGACTCTTGCTCCTCCTCACCAAACGATACCCCGCCGCCAGCGGTCCGGATAGAACATAGATCACTCCCAGGAAAAAGAGGGTGATCTGTGGTTCGGTGGCCAGCAGGGTGATGAGCAGAACCAGCCCTACCAGAACCTGAAATTTTTTGGTCCGCTCGGTTTGCGCATGCTTGAAGCTCAGATATTTCACGGAACTGACCATGAGATAAGAAAGACCGTATACGGTTCCCAGGATGATAAAATTTCTCAAGGTGCCGATGATCTCAAATCTTTCATTATAACTGCAAAACAAAACAGAGGCGGCGATCATCCCTCCGGCGGCAGGACACGGCAGGCCGGTAAATTCGTTTTTGCTCGAAGTAATGTCCTGACTGTTGAACCGAGCCAGACGCAAAGCCGTAGTCGCCACATAAAGAAAAGCCGCCAGCCAGCCATAACGTCCATAGGGCCGCAGCACCCACTGATAAGCCAGCACCGCCGGAGCCACGCCAAAGGCCACCAGATCGCAGAGGGAATCATACTCCATGCCAAACTTGCTGGTCGTGCCGGTAAGGCGGGCCACCCTGCCATCAAGGCCATCAAAAACCCCGGAGACGATAATCGCAACGGCGGCGTGAAAATACTGACCATTAATGGCCGCAACTATGGCGTAAAAGCCGCTAAAAAGACTTGCCGTGGTAATGACGCTTGGCAAGAGACAGATTGTGCCCTTTGGGGAAACTACATTTTTGGCTTTGTGGTGCCTGTTCATGTGCTCCTCCTTCTGCTATGTTTTTGCAGACAGCGCCATGCTCACACTCTTATCTTGAGCAGTATATTGAAAAAATACTTTTCTGCAAAGAGGTATCAGGGAAGATAACCAAGAACCGTCTCCCCGGCCCTGACTTTCTGGCCGAGTACGACTTCCAGTTGAATCTGCTGCGGAAGATAAAGATCAACCCTTGAACCAAAGCGAATCAGGCCAAAGCGCTCGCCACGCATCAGCCAGTCCCCCTTGCCAGCCCAACAGACAATCCGCCGGGCAATTAGACCAGCCACCTGCACCACCGCGATTTTGCGGCTGCTCCTGGTTTCAAGGGTAAGAGCGCAGGCCTCATTTTCCAAAGCCCCACGTTCGGTGTTGGCCGAAAAAAATAGGCCCGGGAAATACTGCACCCTGGTTACGGTGCCAGGACAGGGCGCCCTGTTCACATGCACGTTAAAAACATTCATGAAGATGCTCACCTTGTAGGCATGCTCCTTCAGAAATTTGTCATCAAAGACCTTCTCGATGATGATGACCTTGCCATCTGCCGGCGAAACCAGCACATCCTCATCTTCTGGGGATATCCGTTCCGGATCCCGAAAAAAGTACAGGACAAAGGCGGTGACGAACAAGGCCAGCAAGGCGCTGCAGTCATAATCCAGAAGGGCAAGAACCAGGGTGGTCAAAGCCGCAAGACCGATGAACGGATATCCTTCAAGGGCCACAGGAACTTGTGGGTTTTTCATGCGTTTTCTGTCTCGATGCAAAATAATTTTTCAAGGCCCGGATCATTTCGACCCATATAAAAAAATGAACTAACAGACCACAGCTGCCGCCTGTCAGTTCATCTGCAAACCCTGTCTGCCCGGCAAAAAGTCATTACGACTTCTGGGCTCTAGTCATGGCAATGGTTCCAGAGCGGACAATCTCCTGAATACCAATGGGCCGCAAAATATCAATCACCGCCTGAAGCTTGCTGGCCTTGCCGGTAATCTCCACCACATAGCTCTTGGGCCCGACATCAATAACCTTGCCCCGAAAAATATCGACTATCCGCAAAACCTCAGCCCTGGTGTGCGCCTCGGCCTTTACCCGGATCAAGGCCATCTCCCGCTCCACATTATCATGCTCACACATATCAGTGACCTTGATAACATCAATGAGCTTGTGGAGCTGTTTGGTGATCTGCTCAATGATGGTATCCTCGCCGGAGGTCACCAGGGTCAGGCAGGAAACATCCTGCTCAAGGGTCTGGGCTACGGACAGGCTTTCGATGTTGAAGCCCCTGCCACTAAAAAGGCCCGTAACTCGAGAAAGAACTCCGGGTTTATTCTGCAACAGTACGGAAATGGTATGTTTCATCGCGGATATCCTTAAATATTAAGCCATCGTTCATGACTGAACTGTAACATTGAAGTGGTATGACCGGCATAAGGAGCCGTAACGAAATGATCAAAAGCTAATGATTCTTTCGCAACGGCTCCTAAACCAGCAGCATCTCTGTAGTAGCCTTACCCGCAGGAACCATGGGGTACACGCCCTCTTCCCTGGCAATGACAAAGTCCATGAACACAGTATTGTTAATCTTCAAGGCCTCCCGGATAACCGGCTCGACCTCGCTTGGCTTGGTCGCCCGCAGTCCCACCGCGCCATAGGCCTCGGCCACCTTGACAAAATCCGGGGCAACCTCCATGACGGTCGATGAATATTGCTTGTTATAAAAAAGCTCCTGCCACTGGCGAACCATGCCCAGATAGCCATTGTTCAAGATGGCAACCTTGACCGGCAATTTTTCCTGCCTGCAGGTGGCCAGTTCCTGGATATTCATCTGGATGGAGCCATCCCCGGCAATGTCGATAACAATCTTGTCCGGGGCGGCCATCTGGGCCCCAATAGCCGCAGGGAAGCCATAGCCCATAACCCCAAGGCCGCCGGAGGTGGCAAACTGGCGGGGCTTGTTAAAATGATAGAACTGAGCGGTCCACATCTGGTGCTGGCCGACCTCGGTGGTGATAATCGCATCGCCACCGGTCAGTTCATGCAGTTTCTGAATAACAAACTGGGGCTTGATGATATCGGTTTCTTCAACATAACCCAGGGGATGCTTGATCTTCCATTCCTTGATCTGCTCATGCCAGGGCCGGTTTTTTTCCAGACACGCTTTGGCATTGAACTCCGTGCTCCTGGCAAACCAGGCATTGATGGCGTCGAGCGCATTCTTGCAATCCGCCACGATGGGGATATCCACCCGGACGTTTTTACTGATGGAGGAAGGATCGATATCAATATGGATGATCTCGGCATGGGGGGCAAAGGCGTCAATCCGGCCCGTGACCCGATCATCAAAACGGGCGCCGACCGCAATCAGCAGGTCACAGTTAGCCACGGCCATGTTGGCAAAGTAGGTGCCGTGCATCCCCAGCATGCCCATGGACAACGGATCCGTACCCGGGAAACCACCCAGGCCCATGAGAGTCATGGTCACAGGAATGTCAAGCCTTCTGGCAAGTTCGGTAAGCTCCTCATTGGCATTGGAGAGAATAACCCCGCCGCCCGCGTAGATCACCGGTTTTTTGGCCTTGAGCATTGCCTGGCAGGCCTTCTCGACCTGACCGGGATGCGGCTCGTAGGTGGGCTTGTAAGTCCGCATGCTGATGGGTTTAAGCTCGGGATAGGTGATCCGGGTGGCCAGAACATCCTTGGGCATGTCAATAAGCACGGGGCCAGGACGACCGGTCTTGGCCAGATGGAAGGCCTCCCGAATAATAGGAACCAGCTCATCTGCGTCTTTCACCAGATAATTATGTTTGGTTATCGGACGGGTGATGCCAACAATATCAACCTCCTGAAAGGCATCGTTGCCAATCAGTTTGGTCGGCACCTGCCCTGTAAAAACAATCAGGGGGATCGAGTCCAGATAGGCCGAGGCAATGCCGGTAACCGCATTGGTGGCACCAGGGCCGGAAGTCACCAGAGCGACACCGACCTCGCCCTTCACCCGGCCGTAGGCGTCGGCGGCATGAACCGCAGCCTGCTCATGCCGGGTCAAAACGTGATGGATTTTGTCGTTTTTCATCAACTCGTCATAGACGTCGATGAGCGCCCCACCAGGATAGCCGAAGATAACTTCGACCCCATGTTCTTCCAGACACTTGAGGAATGCCTGTGCTCCTGTAAGTTTCATGTTCTGTTCCTTACCTTTGAATTCAATTCATATACCGATGGAAGTCGGATGTATCCCGAAAATATACCCCGCACAAGCCACACCCCTGGCCAGGCACCTTACAAAAAAGTGAATTTTGAAATATATTCTGAATATATTTCTTGTCAAGCACGTTTCTGACTTAAGCCTGAAAGGGCGAACTAAAAAAATACCCCGCAGCTTATCATATAAGCCTCAGACCTTACAGCTCCTTGCTGGTCAACGGCAAGCTCGCAAACTGCGGCGGGAAAACCCCGGCAGCCCGGCCCCGTCGCAAGAATTCCCGCACTGCGGCAACCCCTTCCTCTCCCAGATCAAGAGAAAACGAATTCACATATAGTCCAATATGATCCCGGAGAACCTTGTCGTCAAGCTCCTGGGCCTGTCGTCTGATATACGACAGGCCCGCCTCCGGACTGGCAAAGGCGGCAGAAACACTGGCACGGATACACCGGTCAATGGCCTGAATTTTCTCCTTGCCCAGGGATCGCTTTGCCACAATACCGCCCAACGGAAGAGGAAAGCCGGTCTCCTGCTCCCACCAGGCGCCAAGATCCTGGAGCAGCAACAGGCCATGTTTCTGAAAGGTAAAACGGCTCTCGTGGATGATTACTCCGGCATCGACCTCACCTGCCACAATGGCCGGCATGATCTCGTCAAAACGCATCACCCTGGTCGTAAGGGCAACAGGAGAATACATCCGCAGCAGCAAAGCCGCCGTGGTGTACCGGCCTGGAATGGCGATGGTCAGACGAGGCAGCGCCGCCGCAGTAATTTGTTCCCTTGCAACCAGTAAAGGGCCGCAGCCGCGCCCAAGGGCGCTTCCGGCCATGAGCAGGACATACCGGTCAAGAACCTTTCCCAGGGCATGAAAGGAAAGCTTGCTTACCTCAAGCCGCCCGGCAAGCGCCCACTCATTCAGGGTTTCAACATCAGCCAGCGCCGCCTCTGCAAAGCCCAGCGACTCGCCACCCGTCTGCCCATGCACCAGGGCATAAAAGATGAAGGTATCATTAGGGCAGGGAGAAAAGCCCAGGGTAAGCCGGTTTTTTTCTGGCGGAAGCGACACGGATTTTCTTCCTGCCTCAAGTGAGTATCAGGTGATCAACAAGCAGAGACACGGCCTGGCCACATTTGCGCACAGCCGCGGCAAGTTGCCAGTTGGCAGGGTTGCGGTCTTCCACCAGGTTGCTGACGCAGCGCACTTCAAGACAGGGGATGGCAAATTCCGCACAGACCCTGGCCACTGCTCCGCCTTCCATATTCTCACAAAGGCCGTTATGGGCCGCGTGCAGCATAGCCCCACGCCTTGCCGTGGCCGTGACCCCATTGACCGTAACAAACACGCCTTTCTTGCAACCATAATCCTGCTTCCCAAGAATTTCCCAAGCCTGGGCAAGATACCGGGGATCCAAAGGAAAAGCGACGCTGGTTGCCAATTGCCCGGCAAAGGGTTCAACACCTTCTTCATGACAGATTCCGAAATCGCCCAGAACCTCGCTCCCGGCCAGACAGATATCCAGCAAACCCGCCCCGGAACCGCCATAGGCTCCGGCCACGCCAAAATTAAGCACCAGAGAGATACCCTCTCTCCCCTCGCCCAGCCGCCGGGTAAGGCGAACCGCTGTTTCAAGGAGCCCCACCCCCGCAACAAAAAGCTCATGGGGCTGAGCGATCTTTTTCCCTGCCAGGGGCAGGGCCTCCATCTCTGTGGCGGCAACCAGAAGAATCATGAACGTCTATCAAAGAATAAAGGGCATAAACAAAGGAACCAGCTGGCTTTCCGGCTGGCCGCGCTAAAAGAGCGCCCGAAAAGAAAACTACCCGCGATACGGATGCTGCGCCTCCTCAACATGCATCACGGTCTTGATCAGATTGCCCTTGTCAAGCACGACGATCCTGGGCTTGTATCCGGCAAGTTCCTCCGGGGCATACAGGGCATAGCTGACAATAATCAGCAGATCTCCGGGCAGCCCCTTGCGAGCCGCCGCGCCATTTAAGCCAATCATCCCGGAACCGGCCTGGCCTTCGATCACATAGGTGTCAAAGCGCTCGCCATTGTTGATGTTATAAATATTCACCCGTTCATAAGGGTAAAGACCAACGGCATCCATCAGATCCTTGTCCACGGTGAGGCTGCCCTCATAGTTGAGATCGGCCTCAATCACCGTGGCCCGGTGAATCTTTGCTTTCAGCATGTATTGCAACATGATAGTTTCTCAGCCTTCCTCAAAAAGATTATCGTTGTCGATCAGGCGGGTCGCTCCGACCTTTACAGCCAAGGCCAGCACCGTCCCTTTGCCCAACACGGCTTGCGGCTGCAAGGTCGTCTGATCAACAAGACTTGCATACTCAACCGTCACCGCCGCCTGCTGCAACAACTCCTCTATCTCCCGCAGCAGCAACGTTGCCTCAACCAACCCGGCACGCACCCGTTTTCTCGCCTGGCCAATGGCCTTAAAAAGACAGAGCGCCGCCTGCCGCTCCGGGACGGAAAGATAGATGTTCCTGGAGCTCATGGCCAGACCGTCCACCTCCCGAACAATAGGATGGCCGATAATCTCCACATCCCAGTTGAGATCCGCCACCATTCTCCTTATCACTGCCAGCTGCTGAAAATCCTTTTCCCCGAAAACTGCAAAATGCGGCTTGATAAGGTGAAAAAGCTTGGCGACAACCGTGGTCACTCCGGCAAAATGCCCCGGACGGCTCCTGCCACAGAGGACATCCGTCAAACCAGAAACGATCACTCTGGTGCTGGCCTCCGGTGGATACATGGTCTGGGCCTCCGGGGCAAAAAGAACATCCACCCCTTCGGCCTCGGCAAGTTGACAATCCCTGGGAAAATCGCGGGGATACCTGCCAAGATCTTCGCTGGCCCCAAACTGGATCGGGTTGACAAACAGGCTCACCACCGTGCGCCCTGCCCTCTCTCTGGCCTTGCGCATCAAGCGCAAATGCCCCTCATGAAAAGACCCCATGGTGGGCACCAGAGCGATTGTCTCCCTGGCGGCAAGAGCCCTGTTTGCCCAAGCGGTCATCTCGGCAGGCGTACGGATGATCTCCATGACTTGCTCTGTACCGGGTCTGATCTTGCCTGATTATCCAGCAAAGGCCTAAAGCTGGCCCAGCCTGACCTGCGCCTTTTCCTTGAGCGCAGGAGAAACGCCTTCCTCTGCCAGCACCTTGCCATACATCTCTTTTGCCAGGGAGACAGCCTTCTGCAACTCGTGAATTCTAGCCATAGCCAAATAAGACTCCCCGGCAAACCCCTTGACCTTGGCCAAGTCCTGATAGGCAACAAGAGCCTCGGGCCAGGCATTCTTATTTTCATAGGCCTGAGCCAGATTCAATTGCACCAGGGGGAAAACCGGACTGGACTTGGCCAGCTCATCACGCACCCCAAGATACACCCGAACGGCCTCATCATACTGCTGCGCATCAAAGGCAAGATGCCCCAGTTCAACCTTTGCCCACATGGCAGACCCGGTTCGGGCATAATCAGCCAGAAGCTGTTGCAGAAGCTCCTTGCGTTTTTCAAGCGAACTCTGCCCCACCGCCTCGGCCAACAGAACAGCGGCCCGATCATTCTGTCTGGCAATATAATAGCTGAGAGAGGACCAGCCCAGGATTGCCAGCACACAGCACAACAGAACAATTATTATATTCCGCCGGTTATTCCTGATAAAAATAATTGCCTTGGGAGGCAGGTTGAGTTCTTCAAGCAGGCCGTGTTTCTGCAAAGGCCTGGTCAGTATCTCTTGCTGGAAATAGGTATTCTGTTCAGACATGCCTCCACCCCTCGCCGTCACACGGCTTATATTTTTCTCCTGAAACAACAAAATTTGCTGGCACTATACCTTTTTCGCCCGGAAAAAGCATCTGTCATTTTAAGCCGTTGTTCGCGGCATCCAGCCGTGGGGCGATGCTTCAGCCCCACAGTCGCAGAACAAAATACTTGTCCCGAACAGGGCGGCCATGCTAGGTAGTGAACATGCACAGCATGACCAGCGAACAGATCCAGACCGTCAGCGAACTTACCCAGTCGATCCGGGGGGTGCTTGAGGTTTCCTTTCCTTTCGTGACCGTGGTTGGCGAGATCTCCAACCTGCGCTGTCCTCACTCCGGTCATCTCTATTTCACCCTCAAGGATGAAAGCGCCCAGATAAAAGCGGTGCTCTTCAAGCCCCAGCAGCGCTATCTCGCCTGCACCCCGGCAGACGGCCTGAAGGTGGCCTGCCGGGGCCGGATCTCACTGTATGAGGCTCGTGGCGAATACCAGCTCATCGTGGACATCATTGCGGCAAAGGGTGCGGGAGCCTTACAGCTGGCCTTCGACCTGCTTAAACGCAAACTGGCCGCAGAAGGCCTTTTTGCCGGGGAACGGAAAAGGCCCCTGCCGATGCTGCCCGAAAGAATAGCCCTCATCACCTCGCCAAACGGGGCAGCGGTGCATGATTTCCTCACCATGACCGCAAAAAGATGCGCCTCTGTCGCCGTGGAAATTATCCCGGTCAGGGTACAGGGGGTCGGCGCCAGGGAAGACATCATCGAGGCCATCACCCTCTGTAACAAAAGAGGGCTCAATGATGTTATCGTCATCTGCCGTGGCGGCGGCTCCCTGGAAGATCTGTGGACCTTTAACGAAGAAGGTATCGCCAGAGCCATTGCCGGCTCACATATCCCGGTTGTCTCGGCAATCGGCCATGAGATTGACTTCACCATCGCCGATCTGGTCGCGGACTTACGGGCGCCAACCCCGACCGCCGCAGCCGAGACAGTTGTCCCCAGCCGCGGCCAATTGTGCGCCCGGCTGGACAATCTCGGCAACCGGCTGACAAAAACAGTTGCGGACAGACTGGCGATCTTCCGTCACGCCATCGAAGACCATCTTTTGATACTGGGCGATCCCACCTCACTGCTTGACCAGTCCCGCCTGAAAACAAATCATGCCCTGGCCGCCCTGCAATTCGCCTTTTTAAGCGCCATCCATCAACGCCAGCTCGCTCTTGCCGGACTCAACCAGGCCCTGGCCAGCCACGCCCCGGAACAGCGCCTCGAACATCAACGACAAAAAACCCGCGAACTGCGCCGGGGCTTACTTCAGGCCATGCGTCACCATCAGGAACACAAGCGGGCCGCCCTTGCCCGAAACGCGAGTCTCCTCCATGCCATAAGCCCATTGGCGATCCTTGGCAGAGGATACAGCATTGTCCAGCAAAAAGACGGCAAGATTATCCGGAGCTGGGCAGAGGTTCATCCGGGCGAAAACATCAGCATCACCCTTGCCCAGGGGGGGATTGACTGCGAGGTGAAAAAAATCAGCCAACACAGATGATTCCGACTGAAACAACCCCGGCCCGCCCATGTACCCTCTGTCGCCAACCGTTGCTGATTCCCCACAAAAAAAACGGCTTGCAGAATCACCCGCAAACCGTTGCTATTACTGGTCGGGATGAGAGGATTCGAACCTCCGACCCCGTGCTCCCGAAGCACGTGCTCTACCAGGCTGAGCCACATCCCGACATTCAGACTTGTCTTCCACAATTTTTCCGTTAGTCTCGTCTCCAGCAAGAAAAATTATGGGCCATTATGTACCCCAGAGCTTCCTGATACGTCAATAAAAAAAGGCAGGAACCCTTCGTAAGGAGTACCTGCCTTGCCTGTTACACACAGATACAGCAACTAAGCCGTTGTAAACAAATAACTATAACATGCTCATATCGTAAACGGCATTAGGGGGCCGTAACTAAATGTTCGAAAAATGTAATGGTTATTTTTTACGGCCCCTAAATAAAAATCAGCCTACTTTACTGATTCAGCAAGCTTGCTGCCGGGCTTAAAGCGCGCAACTTTCCGGGCCTTAATGGTGATAGCCTTTCCGGTCTGAGGATTACGCCCCTGACGGGCAGCCCTCTTGGTCACAGAAAATGTGCCAAACCCGACCAAGGTTACCTTCTCACCATTTTTCAAAGCGGTGGTAACTGCGGCCAGCATGCCACCAAGGGTTTTTTCAGCTGCAGCCTTGCTGATACCACCAGCCTTTGCCATGTTCTCGACTAATTCACTTTTGTTCATTCCTCTCCTTCCTCCTCGTGAATTTAGAGATTCTCTGCCGTCTCAAGCACCGTAACCATGTTGCCTTAGGGGCGATTTAAACTTATGTGTGGTGATTGTCAAACAAAAAAAGGCGTCTGTCAAACAAAAAATGCGATGAAATAAGAAGAAAATGGCCTACGGATGCATTTTTTTAAACGTCCTCAGACCGAAAAGCAGCCCAGCAAATCCGATCTCCCTTGTGGATCGAGCACAACCTTACGCAGCCCCAAAAACGCAAGACCTTTATTAATAGCTGAAAATACATGTTTTTTTTGTATTTCAGGCAAATCTTTCTGTAGCACGGCAATGGTTGCAATCCCTTCACAAAGGCGCACCCTCACCCCCATAAAACCCGTTTCTTGCAGGAGCGCCTCACACCGGGCAACCAGTAAAATCTTTTCCCTGGTAACCGATTCCCCTGGCGCTATTCTCGTAGCCAAACATGAAGAGGCAGGGGTATCCCAGGTTGAGAGGGCAAACTCCCTGCTGAGCAAACGGATCTCTTTCTTGGTAAAGCCAACCTCAGCCAGGGGCGTCCGCACCTTCAGTTCAGCAACAGCCTTCAGCCCTGGTCGATTCTGGCCGAGATCGTCACGGTTGGTGCCATCGCACAACACCGCACCCTCGACAAAGAATGGATCAGCCAGAAATTCCTGATAAATTTTCTTCTTGCAGAGATAACAACGGTCGGCGCCATTGGCCACGAACTCCGGCCAGCTTAACGGCTTGATCTCGATAAGATGAAAAAAGCAGCCCCGCTCCTGAACAACCAGTTTAACCCGTTCTGTTTCCAAGGGCGGCAGAAGTTCTGAACTGGCATGAAAGGCGTGAACCGACGAAGAACCCAGAGCAGCGCAGGCCGCGTGCAGAAGAAAGGCGCTGTCCACCCCCCCGGAAAAGGCGATGGCAATTTCTCTATGTTGTAAAAGTATGTTTTGCAGCTTCAGATATTTTTGGGATAAAAAAATATCCACCCTGGCAGCCCTTACTCTGAAGGCAAGGTCTGGATTGGCTTTTCAAGAAAAAACTTTCCGGTCGTTATCCAACCCTTGAGAGTCTCGGCAATTTCCCGGGCCCGCGCCACACTGGAGAGTGGAGCCGTGGGCACCATCTTGCCATTCACCTCAATCTGACCGCTCTTCAACTGCGCATAGCTGACCTCCCCGTAGTTGCGCGCCACGCCATGGGAGTAGTCATAAGAATAATCAACAATCTGGGTAAAAATCTCCGCATCGGACACCCCGGTATAAGCGGCCATCTCCTCATTCAGAATGGGAATTGGCACCCCGATTCCCACAGCCAGGGAACTCCCGTAGCCCTGCATGCTAACCCCCTTAAGCCAGCGGGCAGACATCTGCTTCAAGTCCCCCTGCACCATCAGGGTGCCTGCCGCTCTTCTGGTAGTGCCGTTTTCCGAACGCAGCGCTTTCGGATTGTGCTGACTGCCATGCCAGGTCACATAACCGATGCCACCCCCCAGAAATATCCTCGTGCCCAGACCAATAGTCTTATAAAATGGATCGTTCAACAGAGGGCTCAACTCGCCGGCGCTGCAAAAAGTCGCGTTGCCGATCTGTGGTTTCAGCGTGCCCATGTAACAATAGACGGTTCGCTCGGAAAGATTGATGGCGCAATTATAATTCTGATAGCAGTTACGGGGATTCACCAGGAGCGCATAGGGCAACTCGGCAAGCGTCACTTCTTTTTCCAGATTTTTATTGGGATAGCAATCGGTTCCATAAGCCACAGCCTTAAGCAGCACCTTTTTCCCTGCCACCAGTTCTTCAAGCACATGCCCACCGCCATAAAGAAATTCGCCGGGGAAAACCTTGTTCAAGGGATCATCCTCCGTCGGCTCTGTCGCTCCGACATAGACATCAACCGCAGCAAGCCCGGCATAGGCAGGAACATTGTTCAGCCACACCTTGAACGCCTTGGTGGTAGGATTGGAGTGGCCAAAATTGATAAACGCCCCAGAAGAACACATGGGCGAAAAGGTGCCGGTGGTGACCACATCCACCTTTCTGGCCGCATCAACCGAACCGTACTCTTTCACAATGCCGACCATCTCTTCAGCGGTGACCACCACGGCCTCGCCCGCCTTGATTCTGGCATTGATTTCTTCGTATGTCTTCTGAACCTTGAACTCAGCCATGCAAACTGCTCCTTACTCCCTCCTGATTCCGGAATAGCTAATCAGGTTATTATTGATGAACTCGTAACAACTAGAAAAAGTAACGGCAAAACGCAGAGATGCAAAGATAAAGCTGAGTTGAGCAGCTTGCCGGATTTTATGCCCTTCAGGGTGCAAACGAAACTTGATGAACTCGCAACAACCTGAAAAGCTCACAGGCCCACCACAGTAAATCAAGCGCTTACCTTATTACCCGTTGTAATCGTGGCTTTTTACGATTTCAACAAACTTATACCCTTTGGGTGCAACCTGCTGAAATAAAATGATTAAAACTTTTTGACTTTACACCACTGCTTTAAAAAACAAGTTACTACGCATCCATCATTATTAGATCCGGGTCTTTTTCTTTTGCCCGGCCAACATGGCGTACTGAACATGTTCTTCCCTCATGCTCTTCTGGTTGCCCTGCAAAGCCAACGCCCCGCCGGGAACATCCTCCGGCAGCCGTGCGGCCATTTCCTGTCTGGCAAAACCATGCTCGACCAGGGTGGCGACATCCTCCCACATGGAGGCGCTACCCAGCAAGGAAACAATAATAGCCTGACCGCCCCGCTGAAATTTGCCGACATAGGTCTTTCCCGCAGCATCCGTGTAACCGGTTTTTCCACCAACCGCGCCATCCAAAGTCCACAAGGCCTTATTGTGACTGCGCAGCACCTTGCCATCGCTGGTGCGAACCTGAGCAGTGGCCATGCGCTCGGCAAAATCAGGATTATGCATGGCCCGGTTAAAGACCGTGGCCAGATCGCGGGCCGTGGTCTGCTGGCCAGGCCGGGTCAAACCATTGGCACTCTTGCAGATGGTATTCTGCGCGCCAAGGGACTGGGCCTTTTTGGTCATCAATCTGGCGAAGGCCTGCTCGGAACCGGCCAGCTTTTCCGCCAAAGCCACGCTGGCATCATTTGCCGAAGCAAGCAACACCGCATTAATCAAATCAGCGGCCCGATAGAAGACCCCCTTTTTCAGATGAATCTTTGAGGCTGGCATGTTAGCGGCATAGGCGCTGGCTTGCACCATTTCCTTGCCATTAAGGTTCTCAACGGCAATAAGTCCGGTAAGGATCTTGATGGTACTGGCAGGCTGACCAGGCTGGTCAGCACTGCGATCGTACAAAACCCTGCCGGTTCTGGCATCCATGATATAGGCGCTGCGACAGGTAAGCTTTCCCTTCAGCTTCGCGGGAACCTCGGCTGCGACATTGTGTGGCGAAGGTAACGATTCCGCCGCCAGCTTTCGTTTCAACTCCTCTACGGAGACTCGCGCGGCATCTGTATATCTTTCCTGCTTTTTCGTTATCTTGCTCTGATCAGGCGTAAACTTGTGCAACGACCGCAGAGACACCGCCTTGGCATTTTTTGCCTGCGTTTGCGCTCCTGCCGGAGAAACAAGCAGAAAAACCAGCAAGACAACAGAAAAAAGCCGTCGGTAAGAAAAGAGACCCATAGTGTGTCCACCTTCAGGTTGAAAAGTTTATAAAAAAAGGGGGCATAATTGCAACTTCTTGAATCCTGGCTCAATATCCAGTGTCACGCCGAAGCCTTTTCTTCCTCGCTCACTCCTTGCCTGCGGACAAGATTACTCATTCCCAACAAAACATTATCCATAAGTATATTTTATACCTGGCTGCAAAATCAAGCTTTTTCTAAGGTTGTTGCTCTATCCCGTTGATCTGTTGTTTTTCCAGCCACGAAGAATACCAGACCAACCGCAGGATCTGGTGCGCCCTGCAATCAACCGATAAGCTCTACAGCATTTTCATAACCTCAGCGGGGATATCGAGCAACGGCACGACCTTGTCAACTCCGCCGGCAGCAATAGCCTCCTTGGGCATCCCAAAAACAACACAGGTTTTCTCATCCTGGGCTATTGTCTGCGCACCGGCCTCCTTCATCTTCAACATGCCCTGAGCACCATCCTTACCCATCCCGGTGAGGATAACACCAACCGCATTGGCTCCGCCGTAAGCGGCCACCGAATTGAAGAGAACATCCACTGCGGGCCGCTGATAGCAGACCAGTGGCCCGCTCTTGATATTGACATAATAACGGGCGCCGCTCCGTCGCAGAACCATATGATAATTACCCGGCGCAAGCAAAGCAGTGCCTGGCACAACGGAATCCCCATCCTGCGCCTCTTTTACCCGAATCTGACAGAGGCTGTCCAGCCTCTCGGCAAAACTGGCAGTAAAATGGGCGGGCATGTGCTGCACAATCATGATCCCTGGCGTATTGGCCGGAAGCTGAACAAGAACATCCTTCAGGGCTTCGGTGCCCCCGGTTGAGGCGCCGATGGCGATCAATTTGTTTGTCGTCTTGGTCAGAGAAAGCCTGGGCGCGTCAACCGACCGAACCGTGGCAAGATGCAGGGCCCGTTGCGCCATGTTCACCTGGGAAGCGGCCCTGATCTTTTCAGCAAGCTGGGCGCTCATGTCGCCTACCGAATAGGCCTCGCCTGGTTTACAGATAACATCAACCGCCCCGCTGTCCATGGCCTCCATGGCCAGAGCCCCGCCCGCCCTGGTCAGGGAACTGACAATAATGACCGGAAGCGGAAAATAACGCATAAGTTTTTTCAGAAAGGTGATGCCATCCATCCGCGGCATCTCCACATCAAGCGTCACCACATCAGGCTTGAGGGCGACAATCTTATCCCTGGCCACATAGGGATCCGGGGCCGTACCCACCACCTCTATATCCTTTTCGTGAGATAATTCCTCGCTGAAGACCTTGCGAACAACCGCAGAATCATCCACCACCAGCACACGTATTTTTCTCATAATTTCTTCTTGTTTCCCTGGCGCCTCAAGAAAGGACTCTCTTACCCCCAAGCCTGTCCCTTCTACCCATGTGTGCCGACAACCCAAAGCAACCCAAAATCCGTGCTGAATATACACAGTCCAGAGGCGCCAAGTAGTGTTTCCGGAGAAAAATCAGCAAGCAGGCGGGGTTGCGGAATACCCAGCGAGGCCTTGCCCTCAGGATCCAGATGACCCAGCAGACTGCCGATGGCCATATTTGCCGTTTCGGCCGCCGTATCCAAGACCTGTCTGTCCTGCACCACATCTTCCTCAATCCCGAGGAAATTCACGGTGATGTTCCTGCCAAGCTCCCAGGGGAAATAAAAAAGGAAACTACCATTACAACCACCGGAATAACTGATCGCAGCCTCGATAAACCTGCCGCAAGCAAGCTCTTCCTTTCCTGGCGCCTCTTCGGGCAGCTCCAGAACGGTAAAGAACATGGTCTCAAAGACCTCTGAAAAAGTTTCAAATATAAGCAACTGCAACTCCTCATCCATTCAGCAATCCTCCCCGGTATGTATATTTGCTGGAACAAGTCTCACATAGGGTACGCCGAACAAACAAAAAAACTCTTATGATGCAGCAGCCTTAAACTTTTCGCGATCCACCCTTATCTGCAAGGCTATCAAAAATCAATCTCCTCGCCAGCAGCCTCTGTCGGCTTCTCTTCCAGCCTGTGCGCATAGGCCTTTCCCAGCACCTCATGAAGAACAGCCTTGATCGCCTCGGGATGGAATGGTTTTTTCACATAGCCCGCAACTCCAAGCTTTCGCGCCTCTTCCTGACGAGCCTCGCTGGCCTCGGTGGAAATGAAGATCAGCGGGATTTTCCTGAACTCATCATCTTCACTGATCTTTTCCAGAAGTTCCATGCCGTCCATTTCCGGCATATTGATGTCTGACAGGATGACATCAATCCAGGTTTTAGCCAAAACAGCCAGAGCCTCTCTGCCATTGGCCGCCTCATAAAACTCCCCCACAGACACCCCGGACATGCTTACGCTCTTCTTGATCACGGCCCGCATGGTTTCAGAATCATCCGCCACCAGAATATTAAAAGACATCGCCCTGTCTCCCGCTTCCATGATTACAATCTCTTAGCTCCAATCATAAGAGCTGAGTTGAGCAGCTTGTCTGCTCAAACGAAACTTATGCCCTTTGGGTGAAGAGCTGAGTTAAGAGTTGGCCCGTTACTGCTTATATATGAAAAAGCTCCTGCGCCCGGTCGATCTCCATGAGAAGACTTGCCATGCACAACTCCAGTTGCATCGGAGTAATGCCAAATTTTTCCAGGCCTTCACCCTGTATTTTCACGGCCAGACCATCAGCTCCGACCCCGATCCCCATGCTGATGACCAGGGCATTGGCCAGGGCAACGATTGCCGTAAGATGATCCTTGTCCAAGGCATCCTGGTCATGGTGCTGAGAGATAGCCAGCTCTATCTCCTTGGGGAAATCCCACTGGCGCATGATCATGCCGCCAAGTTCGGCATGGGATGTCCCCAGCAACTCCTTTTCCGCCTCGACAAAAGAACAACCGTCCTGTACCACCTTTATCATGATCTTTTGAAAATCATCGGCGACAAAACTGCTCAAAAACCGTTTACCGATATCATGCAGCAATCCTGCGGTAAAAGCGCTTCCCTGATCCACCCCCTTGATATATCTGACCAGCTCCTTAGCCATTATGCCAACGGCAATGGAATGTTTCCACAGCTCTCCCTGATCCAGCTTGTAACCCTCTCCGGCCGCGCCTTTATAAAACCTGGCGCTGCTGCTGGTAATGATAATATTCTTGAGGGTGTCATGACCAACAATAACCAGGGCCTCATCCAGAGAAGAAACCTTGCGGGGCAGACCAAAATAAGCGGCGTTGCAGATCTTCAGCACATTGGCCGTAATCACCTGATCGTATTGAATAACCTCGGCCAGAGCTGTGGCGCTTACCTCCGGATCATTCAACATCTCCGCGACCCTCTGCGCCACCTTGGGAAAAGGAGGGACATGCTTCACCAGGGACAGTATCTCTTCCAGACGGCTCATAGCTCAAACTCCCCTCTTCCAGAAACCTTCAGATAGGTAACCCCTGTCGCGACATCCAGGCTGACCGTACGGTTCCCGGTGCCGCCGACATCTTCCTTGGCCAACATGATCTGGTTCTTCCAGAACATTTTCCGCAGAACAGCCTGGTTTCGCTTGCCAATATTAAATATCCCGGCGTTGTCCATGATTTGCGAACCACCAACCGCCTTGACGATCAAGCGATTTTTAAGAGCCCCGAACTTGTAGGTTTCCTTAAACAGCCTGGGAATCCCGGTATCCCCGAACATGAAGGGTTTAGCCTCCGCCTTTTCCTTGTCAAGGTTGGAATCAGGCAGCATATAATGCAGGATTCCCCCGACCTTGACCACCGGATCCCAGATCACCACCCCGATACAGGAACCAAGAGAATAGGTAATCAGAACATCATCCAAATTATTGCTGACCTTCATATCTGAAATGCCAACGATTATCTTCATGCGCTCCTTGTCCTGTAACCATCATTAACCAAGGCCCCTCAACCCAGGCAGCAAATCTCATCGTTTCTGATATGCGGTCGCATCAATCTGGGTAAAATCATGCTTCAGTCCGCTGATGCTTTCGGAATGGCCAATAAAAAGATACCCGCCCGGAGTAAGCGCCTGATAAAATTTATGCACCAGCTCCTGTTGGGTTTCCCGATTAAAATAGATCATGACGTTTCGGCAGAAAATAACATCTATGGCTTCACACCAGGGGAAGTCGCCCATGAGATTGAAGCGGTCAAAATGCACCATCCGCCGAAGATCTTCCTTTACCTTAACATAGCCTTCAGAGCTGCCCACCCCTTTCTGGAAATATTTCTTCAGAAAAGGCACTGGCACCTTGACAATCCTTTCTTCGGCATACACCCCAGCTTTGGCTTGCGCCAAAACCCGGGTCGAGATATCCGTAGCCATAATACGATAGCGCATTTCTGGATGCTGACTGATAAAATCCGCCACCACCATAGCCATGGTATATGGCTCCTCCCCGGATGAACTGGCGGAGGACCAGAGAAGAATCTCCTTGTTTTTCCCCCGGCCTTCCCTGACGAAGGTGGGCAAAACAGTGGCTTTCAATATCTCAAAATGGGAATTTTCTCTGAAAAATGAAGTGAAATTGGTAGAAACACAATCTATGAGATGAACAAGCTCCCCCCCGGATCTGTCATTGATGACGTAAGCATAATATTCTTTAAAGGAGTCTATCCCGGTGGCTCGCAGTCTCTTGCCCAATCGGGCGTTCAGCAGCTCTTTTTTTTCCGGTTTCAGAAAGATTCCGGTTTTTTCATACACCAGCTCGCTGAATTTATTAAACAAGTCATCGCTAAGCCGCTGATAGCGACAACCGCCTGATCCATCACTGTTCAATCCCACAAAGTCCCCCTTGTTATCCTGGCAAAGAAATCCACCTTTCAGGAGGACAACTGCTGTAAAAGTCCTTCGCCAACAACCCTGTCCACATCAAGCAGGATCTTGACCTCGCCTTTAACTTTCGCCATACCCATAATATTCTCGGTTTCAGACGAAGAGCCAAGGGAAGGCGGCGGTTCGATTTCACCGGCGACAATATTCAGAACTTCCGAAACCGAATCAACGACCATACCGACCTGCATCGGGGCTGCCTGCCCCTGAACCTCGACCACAATGACACAGGTTCTTTCATCATATTCCTTGTGACTCATGTTGAATTTAAGCCGCAGATCCAACACGGGAATGACCTTGCCCCGCAGATTGATTACTCCCTTGATATAAGCCGGGGTGTGAGGCACAGCCGTAATCTCCATAACCCCGATGATCTCCCTGACACTGAGAATCCCGACGCCATATCCCTCTTGCCCCAGGGAAAAGGTAAGGTATTTCCCTGCCAGTTCCGCCCCTTGCCCTGACCTCTGTGCTACGCTTGCTGCTTCCATCAACTTTCTCCTTTTTCATGAAAGACCCACAGAGCGGCTCCTCAACCCCAGGGGATGAAAACATTATCCAATGTTTACGCCTGGTTGCAAAAAACTCAGTAACTATCCAGCTTAATACCGTAATTGACAGAGAACCACGGAATGTAACTGCTCAGCAGTGCCACAGATGCGCGTGTCAATCGTCGGCAGAAGTGCCGGCAATGAGGCCTGCAAAGTGTGCTATTGCACATGAGCAGGTCGATGACAAAGCAGATGTGGTGCTGCTGAGCAGTTACAAAACTCAATCCGCCCTGTCGGCAATAACCCCAGCCAGATCAAGGATCAAACCGACTCTACCATCCCCGAGAATGGTTCCTCCGGCAACGCCAGGCACGTCAAGACCACCGAGATTTTTGATGACAACCTCCTCCTTGCCCAGAAGTTCATCAACCATCAAGGCGCGACGACGCCCCTCATTTTCCACCACCACCACAATGGCGTCACAGGGATCCGTATAGGTGGATGGTACGCTAAAGATCTCATACAGCCTGATAATGGGCACCAGTTCGCCGCGCACCATCAGGTTCTCCCCCCTGCCATGCACCGTACTGTAGTTTTTTCGCTCCGGATGCACTGATTCCTGAATGGCGATGGTCGGAATTATATAACGTTCACTGCCGACCCGAACAATAATTCCATCAATAATCGCCAGGGTCAAAGGCAGGCGGATCATGAACAGGGATCCCTTGCCAGGCTGGCTTTGCACCTCCACCTTGCCCCGCAGCTTTTCCACGGCCTTTTTCACCACATCCATCCCCACCCCACGGCCGGAAACATCGGTAATCCTGTCCGCCGTGGAAAAACCAGGCAGAAAAACCAGATTGTTCAACTCAAAATCAGACAGGTTGTCAGACTCGCCGACCAGACCGCGCTCAATGGCTTTTTTCCTGATTTTCAAGGTGTTAAGACCTTCGCCATCATCCTCGATCTCGATCATCATGCTCCCACCTTTCTGGTAGGCGCGAAGAGACACTTTACCGGTTTCCGGTTTACCACACTTCTCCCGGTCGGCCGGGGAAGAGATGCCATGATCCACCGAATTTCGCATCATGTGAACAAGCGGGTCATAGATCGATTCCACCATGTTGCGATCAATCTCGGTCTCGGCGCCCTCCATGATCAGATCAACCTTTTTTCCTGATTTTTTGGCAAGGTCACGGATCAGCCGGATCATCTTGTCAAAGGTCTGCTTGATGGGCACCATGCGCATGGACATGGCCGTGCGCTGCAACTCGGAGGTGATTCTGGTCAGCTGGGAAAAATCCTTGGTGAGCTTGGCGTCTGCGATCCGGGAAACAAGCCTGTTCTGACGAACCAGCGACTGCATGATCACCAGTTCCCCTACCGCATTCACCAGGGCATCAAGTTTTTCTACATCAACCTTGATGGAGGCGCCGAATTTTTTCATCCCCGAATCAACAACCGGACGGGCCGCAGGACTGATCTGGGACTGGACAGCCCCAGGAAAAACTCCCCCCTGCGCGGCCCTGGCAACGATCGGCATGGACGGGGCAGCAGTTGCGGGCTCCTCGCTTGCCACCACTTCAGTCTCTTCAGGCTCGAAAACTTCAGGCGAAAAATCCGGCGCTGAAAGAACAGCAGAATCGCCCGGCATAGGGCCAATTTCTCCCTCCTGCAATCTGGTTATGTCCGCCAGAAAGCCGCTGATATCGGGATCCTGGTAATTGGCTGGCCCATTCTGCAAAACTCCCTTGATATCAACCACCATGGATTTAAGCGCATCGCCAACGGTTAAAACGATGTCGATAACTGCGGAGTCCATGGAGCGCTGGCCATTGCGCACATCATCCAGCAGATTTTCCGTGGCATGGGCAAGCCTGTTGATGGTTTTCAGATTAAGAAAGCCGGAAACACCCTTGATCGTATGGAAAGGCCGGAAGATGTTGTTGATAATCTCCAGGTCATCCGGGCTTTGCTCAAGCTCAAGCACGTTAACCTCGATGGATTCAAGATGCTCAAAAGCCTCCTCGATAAATCCGGCCAGCAGATCCGTATCCTGAAGAAAATCCGGCAGCGCCTCCTGGGTCGGCCCGACCGCAGCAACGCCCTGCGCCTGCACCGAATCAATCTGTGCCGAGGCAACAGCACATTCTTCTTCGGCCCCAGTCTCATCTTCAGCCGCATCCTTTTCGGGCGCGGCTGAATCAACCCCGGTTAGGCCAAGGAGTACCGATGGTTGCAGCGCGACGCCGATTTGTTGCAGGTTGAAGCAAAACCGCTCAATAATTTTCTCACCTGGTTGCCCCCCCTTCCTGGCCGACTCCTGCATCTCAACAACACACTGACCAAGGAGATCATAATTTTCCGCCGAATCGGACAGCTCTCCCATAATGATTTTTTCAAGAGCCCCCTTGAAAGCAACGGCCATCCGCTGAATAACCATCGGTATCTCAGCAGCTGCGTTCCCAGGCAACAACTTATCAATCAGATCAAGCAACTCGCCGACAATGGAAAGATCCCCTGGCTCGATCATCAGAATCTTCAAGGCCACCTCATCAAGAAGATCAGACAATGTTTTATGAGCAACTGGCATGCGTGACTCCTTGCAAAAGAAGAAAAACAATACCCACCGGGACTATGGATACATGAAAGTTATTATGCTCTCATCCTGGGCAAACATCAATAAATATTGCAAGTTCTTTCTTGCCTCGCCACGGATAATGCCTTGAGGAAACCTTGAATAACTGCCTTTTCATCGCTCTCCCAAAGAAAGTAACTGCTCAGAATTCAGGAGGGCGTATTTACGCCCATCTTAAATTATGACTCCTGAATTCTGAATCCTGCGGATTTTTCAAGGTTCCCTTGAAAAAGTAACGTGCCGCGCCTGTCTTCAGGCAATAATCTCTGGGGGCAAAAAGAGCCGGAATAAAGGGCTGCTGCGACTTTCTGGCCTGTGACCGCACTTGCCGCCGCGCACAACGAAGGTTATCACCGGACTCGCCGAAAAACCACTGCTAACCACTCTGAATGTTTAACAAAAACACTACCCCCCCCTGGCGGGGCCGTGTTTTTTCATTGCAGGAAGGCAGGTTGTCCTGTAAAAGTGACGGATCATTCATCCTTTAACCAGCCTGTCCGCCGTTGCCATAAAATCATCTCGTCACCGGATCAAACAGGCAGGGGTTCTTGCGTAACTACACAAGTTACGCCCATTTTCGAACGACGACTTACCGTAAGCAGGGAAACACGGCTTGCATATTCATTCAGAAATTTTCAAGTTCCACTCCTCCTCCCTCTCCAGGATTTTTTTGATCATGGCGGCTGCCGCTCTGATAGTGGGGAACTTAACCGCCTGCGCTCCACTGGAAAGATCCGCTTCTATAATGGTCTCCCCGGAGCCCAGGTCAAGGGCGCCGGAACAGCAAAGCTCCTCGCCAGACGAAGAACAACCGGCCCCGGATGAAGCAAACCCCCTGGCACTCCAGCTGGCGGTAAGCCCGGGAATAAGCGAGCTGGCGCAAGTCAACGCCTGGGATATCCTGCCGCTGCTCAGCACCGGGGAAGAAACTGAGGCCTACGACTTCCCCGTCACCATGAACGAGCAGGTGGAATACTACCTGGATTTTTTCACGAACCGCCATCGCAAAACCTTTGCCCGCTGGCTCGCCCGCTCGGCCAGATATCTGCCCATGATCAAGGAGGAGTTCGCCAGGGCTGGACTCCCCCTTGATCTTGCCTATCTTCCCATGATTGAAAGCGGCTTCAACACCACGGCCATTTCCAGGGCCAGCGCGGTGGGCACCTGGCAATTCATGCGCGCCACCGGTCGCGACTATGGCCTGACTGTCAACGATTATGTCGACGAACGGCGCGATCCGGTAAAATCAACCAAGGCTGCGGCAGCCTACCTTTCAAAACTGTACAAGGATTTTGATTCCTGGCACCTGGCTGTGGCCGCTTACAATGCCGGAGAAGGCAGAATCAAACGGGCCATGAAGCAGTCCGAGAAAGACGATTTCTGGGCAATCGCCAAGAGTCAGTACATCCACTCGGAAACAAAGCTCTATGTCCCACAGCTCATCGCCGCCATCATGATTGCCAAGGATCCTGAAAAATACGGATTTGCCGACATTGATTATGCCGAACCGCTGGACTACGAAATCGTCCATGTGCCCAAGGGAACCCAACTCAAGGCTGTCGCGGTGGCCTGCAGTCTTCCCGAGGAGAAGATTGTCGCCCTCAACCAGCACCTGTCCAAATCCATTACCCCGCCGTCCGAAATGGCTTACCCCTTGCGAGTACCGACGGGAACAAAGGAAATAATAACGAAAAACCTGCCCAGAGTCCGCAAGGTCACAAGCACCGAATTTAATCTCCATGAGGTGGGACGCGGAGAAACCCTGACCACCATCAGCAAGAAATACAAGCTCAGCAAAACCACCCTGCTGAAGGCGAACAATCTCGAATATGAGCGCCTTTCCTTGGGGCAGCATCTAAGAATCCCCTACCAGACAACCGCCTACAAACTGACTGATGAACCTTTGCAATTAGAGCGGGCCGCAAATACCATCCCCTTGTTCAACATGCGCAAGGAATCCTCGGAAAACCAGACGGCGAAGAAAGATCAACTCAGCGAACCCAAGAAAAAAAAGAAAGGGAAGGGGAAAGCGTCAAACTCAAAAAAGAAAATTATCGCCTCACCGACAAAGGAGAAAAAAGCCGCTCCTGCCGCCAAAAAAGAAAAGAGCAAAAAATCTCTGGAACCATCTAAAAAGAAATCCGGTTCCGCCAAGAAGAAATAACCTTTTTGACAACAGCCCGAGACTGGAACAAGCTGATGAAACTTCAAGGAAAAACAGCCCTGGTTCTCGGAGGAGCAAAGGGGATTGGCAAGGCCATCGCCCTGGCCTTGGCCAGGGCGGGAGTCACGGTGATCCTCACCCACTATGACTGGCCCAAAGAAGCTGCCGCCACCCAGAAGGAGCTTGCCGCCATCGGCAGCGACCATCTGACGATCAAGGTCGATCTGCGCGAACCAGCCGCCATTCAGGAACTCTTTGCCACCCTCCGGGCGCGCTGCGGCGCCCTCCACATCCTGATCAACAATATCGAACGCGGCGGCATGCCGATTATCCACGGCCATTACACCCCCGAACAATGGGAGCTGGAAATGGCCACCACCCTGCGGGCCAAGTGGTGGGTCATGCGTTCCGCTCTCCCCCTGTTGCAGGAAAACGCCGAAGCTGCGGTAGTCACCCTTTCTTCCATTGCCGGGCTTGTAGGCCGCTCCGGCCCTGCGGGCCTGATCTTCAACGATGGCTACAGCGCAGCCAATCGCGCCATCTCCTCCTTTACGGAAACCTGGGCCAGACAAGGCGCTCCCACGGTGCGGGTCAATGAGTTGATGCTGGGATTCTTTGCAACCAGACACGCTGAACAGACCCGGGGCTGGGATCTGCTCAGCGCAGCACAGCAAGAGGCCATCCGCGAGCATATCCTGCTAAGACGCACCGGCAAGATCGAGGAAATTGTGACTGCGGTTTTTTTTCTTTTACAAGACGCCACCTACATGACCGGGGCGGTGCTGCGGCTGGACGGCGGCTATGTGCTGGGCGGCGAGAGCATCCCGCCCATGCCGCCGGGGGTGGGGTGAAAACAGGGCGGAATGTAAAAGGCAGAAGGAAAAGGGCCGTGCTTTTTTCAGGTTTTCTTGCCCCTTGCCCCTTGGCTCTTATTTCTTTTCGAGCCCCATCTTTCTAAGCAGATCCTCCACCGCCCATTTCGGGATCTGATGCAGGATCAACTCCACGGCCCTGGCCTTCATCTCCTCGTCATTTCTGGGAATTCCGCCTTCGCTGGCCGCCATCTCAGTAAAAATATCCTCGGCGTCAAACCAGCAGATTTCCTGATCGTTGGTGCCATACACGGTCAACACCCGCCGGTTGGACTCATGCAGATGCTCCTCTTCCATCACCGCGCCGACCAGCTTCTTGGCCACCTCATAGGGAATACATTGCATATCTTCTGCGTTCATCAATTTCTCCTCGATCTTTTTTTGATATCCCGCCGCACTCACTACCTCATTTTTCTGCGTTTTTCAAGCAATCCCTGCCTCTCCCCGCCGTGGTTTTTCGCCCGCTTTCCAGCTTGACGGCTTCCAGGCAGACTGGTAATACAAAATCAATCCTCACTTAAAGGTTGCCCATGCAGCACGAAACATTCATGCGCCTTGCCCTGCAACAGGCGCGACAGGCCTTGGCCGACAACGAATTTCCGGTAGGCGCCGTCATTGTCGCCGGAGACAAAGCTGTGGCCATGGGCCGACGCAAAAACAGCCTGAACGAAACAGCCAACGAACTTGACCATGCCGAGATCGTCGCCCTGAGGGATTTGCTTGCCCGCAGACCGGATATCAAGCGAGACACCCTCACGGTCTATTCCACCATGGAGCCTTGTCTCATGTGCTACAGCGCTCTGTTGCTCAATGGCATCCGCACCTTTGTCTATGCCTATGAAGACGCCATGGGCGGCGGCACCAGCCTGCAGCTGGCGCACCTTGCCCCCCTGTACCAGGACATGGCCCCGCAGGTGCGCCTCCTGCCCCATGTCCTGCGGCAGGAAAGCCTGGAACTTTTCAAGGCCTTTTTTACCAGCCAGAAAAACAACTACTGGCAGAGCAGCCTGCTGGCAGAATACACCCTGGCCCAACCCTGAGCAGCCCGCGCCATGAATCAGCCTGTCGCCAAAACCCTGCACTTCAGACCGCACGAGCGTAACATCTTCTTCCACCTCCTGACCGCCTGCAATCTCACCTGCAAACATTGCTACATCAACCCGGCCCAACACGGCACTGCGGCCGTTTCCCGCGAAACCATGGAACAATGGCTCAACCTTTTTTATGATACCCAAAAGGAAAGCAACGTCATCTTCCTGGGCGGCGAGCCAACCCTGCACCCGGATCTGATCCACGGCATCCGCCATGCCCGGGCCCTGGGCTACAAAACCATCACCGTGGACTCAAACGGCTATCTGCATCATGACCTGCTCAATCGGCTCAAACCAGACGAGGCGGTACTCAGCTTCAGCCTGGACGGGCCGACCCCGGCAGTAAACGATGCGCTGCGTGGAAAAGGGGTTTTTGCCACCTGCACCGCCAATCTGCAAAAGGCCATTGGCCTGGGCTTTGAGGTAAGCGTGATCTATACGGTGAGCCGTTTGAATATCGAGCATCTCCAGGCAATGCCCGAACTGCTGGCGCGCCTGGGCTGCAAGCGGTTTTTTATTCAGGTCATCGGTCTGCGCGGCAAATCGGCAAGCGAACAGGAGGCCAGGCTACAGGTTTCCCCGGAAGAGTGGCTGGCGGTGATCCCTGGGGTGGCCAGAGATGCGGCGCGACGGGGAATCCAGGTCATCTATCCCAAGGTTTTTCTGGAGCCGGGGGAGGAGTTTCAGTGCGCAGGCCTTGTGGCGGAGAACTACTTCATCTTCCCCAATGGCCGGGTTTATCTCTGCCCGCTATGCGAGGATTTCCCCCTGCATACCTTCCGCCTTGAGAACAATTGCCTCGTTGAAAACAGCGGGATCAACGAAAAAAGGCTTTTTTCGCTGAACATCCCCGAGGGCTGCGTGATGAACAAGCTCCTGCAACCAGGCAACCTCGAATACAGATCGGACGGCACCCCGCGCCACCGGATTTCCTGCTGCCTTCTCAAGCAGGAAATCCGGCCTTAATCACCGCATTGAAGGGCAAAGTTAAGGAAAATTCCCCAGATTTACATTCTTACACCCAAAGGGTATAAGTTTCGTTTGAGCAGGCAAGCTGCTCAACTCAGCTTTTCACCCAAAGGGCATAAGTTTCGTTTGAGCAGGCAAGCTGCTCAACTCAGCTTTTCACCCAAAGGGCATAAGTTTCGTTTGAGCAGGCAAGCTGCTCAACTCAGCTTTAACTTTTCCTTCTTCATTTTTTACGACTGCGAAGATACAACTCCTCCACCTCTTTTCTGGCCCACGGAGTTTTTCGCAGAAAAGTCAGACTCGATTTGATACTGGGATCAGCAGTAAAACACCGGATCCTGATTTTTCGACCCAACCCCTCCCAGCCATACCGGGCAACCAGCTGCTCAAGAATCATCTCCAGGGTAATGCCGTGCAGCTGGTTGGCGGACAGAGCGGACAGCACCTTCCCTGGCGCCTCCATCTTGCAACGGCCATGCCCCTCACCCCCCTGCCTGTTATTGCGGTTTGAACTTGGACTTTTCACTTTTTTTGGCCTGTTTGGCTGCCTTCTTTTCCTTCATGCTCTTCGCCGGTTCCTTCTTGACTGCTTTTTTGGTGTCCTGGGCTTTACTCATGATTGGCACTCCTGAGGGTTAAGGTTACATGCGCGCCGCGACCGACGGACTGCAATGCCATGGGAACGGCATAACTCATGTTTTTAATCATGCCTTTTTCCTTTCATTATGGCAAGCTTTACGCATAGACAGCAGGGGGAAAATCTTCATTGTTGCCTGCGCGCTAATCGTCTAATATAGCGTCTTTCCTTTTCGCTTTCGGGACGCACCCTCTTTTTCTTGGAAACAACCATGAACATAACACTACTTGATTACGGGGCCGGCAATGTCCGCAGCGTCCGCAACGCCATCAAAAGGCTCGGTTTTACCGTTACAGACGCCAAAACTCCGGCAGATATCCTGACTGCGGAAAAACTGATCTTCCCCGGGGTCGGCAGCTTTGGCAGCGCCATGCAGCGTCTGCACCAATACGGCTATGTCGAGCCTCTGCTGGAATACCTCCGGGCCGACCGCCCATTTCTAGGCATCTGCCTGGGGTTGCAAACCCTGTTCGAGGGAAGTGAAGAGGCCTTGGGCGTGGCCGGATTGGGGATCATCAAGGGCCAGGTACGAAGGTTCACCGAAAAAACCCTTTCCGTGCCGCAGATCGGCTGGAACGGCATCCGCATCAGAAAGCCTTCCCGGCTCCTTGCCGGGTTCAAAGAGGAAAAGCTCTACTTTGTCCACTCCTACCGGGCTGCCATTGAGGCCGGCAACGAGGACTGGGTGCTGACCACCACCAACTACGGCGAGGAATTCATCAGCGCGGTGCAGAAGGGCAAGGTGGCGGCCTGCCAGTTTCATCCGGAAAAAAGCGGCGCGGCCGGACTGACAATTCTCAAAAACTTTCTGGAAGCCACAGACCTCTCCACTCCAGTCAGCACCATCAATCCCGCCACAAACCCAACTGAAACAAGAATCGCCAAAAGAATCATCGCCTGCCTCGATGTGCGCAGCAACGACAACGGCGACCTGGTGGTGACCAAGGGCGACCAGTACGATGTCCGCGAAGCCCAGGGCGAGGTAAGAAACCTCGGCCGACCGGTGGAGCTGGCCCGGCGCTACTATGAGGAAGGCGCCGACGAGATCACCTTTTTAAACATCACCGGCTTTAGGGACTTTCCCATGAAGGATCAGCCCATGCTTGAGGTGCTGCAACGCACCTCGGAACAGGTCTTCGTGCCGCTCACCATCGGCGGCGGCATCCGTGAATTCACCGACTCAGAAGGAAAACACTACTCGGCCTTGGACGTAGCTGCGGAATATTTCCGCTCCGGGGCCGACAAGATCTCCATCGGCAGCGATGCGGTAATCATTGCGGAGGAATACCTGAAGAGCGGGGAAAAATCCGGAGCCAGCTCCATCGAGCAGATCTCGGCGGTGTACGGCAACCAGGCCGTGGTGATCTCCATCGACCCGCGCCGGGTTTATGTAAAATCACCCTCCGACACCCCACGCCACACCATTAAAACCCGCTTCCCCGGGCCAAACGGCGAAGAGTATTGCTGGTACCAGTGTACCGTGAAAGGCGGTCGGGAAGGACGCGAGGTGGATGTTGTGGAACTGGCCACCTCCTGCGAAGAACTGGGGGCCGGGGAAATTCTCCTGAACTGCATTGACAAGGACGGCACCAATTCAGGTTTTGACCTCGAACTGATCAATCAGGTGCGGCAGGCGGTCTCCATCCCGGTTATCGCCTCAAGCGGCGCAGGCAAGGTGGAGCATTTCTCCGAGGTCTTTGCGGAAACCGGCGTGGAAGCGGCCCTGGCGGCGGGGATCTTTCACCGGCAGGAGGTGCCGATCAGCGCGGTAAAAGAGCATCTGCGAGGCAAGGGGATTGAGACGCGGTAGCTTTTTCCCTTGATATTTATGCCACGAAAATCAGAATATCAAGCCTGCCCCCGTTCTTTTCCCCAGCTTCCGCTGACAGGCCATTTTTTCTACCCCTTGGAGCCGGACCACCAGAGCCAAAATGCACGAAGCCAACCCCTTTGTCAGCCAGGCGAAGACTTACGATGACTGGTTTACCCGGCATCCGGCCCCCTACCAGGCCGAACTGGCCGCGATCAGCACACTTCTGCCCACCAAAGGCAAAGGCCTGGAGATCGGGGTCGGCACCGGCCGTTTCGCCGCGCCGCTTGGGATCGGCCTGGGGGTGGAGCCGGTTCGGGCAATGGCCGCAATCGCTCAGACCAGAGGGATTACGGTAGTTCAGGGGGTAGCCGAGGCTTTGCCCTTGGCGAACGGCCTTTTCGATTTCGCCCTGATGGTGACGGTTGATTGCTTCCTTGATGACCTGACGCTGTCTTTACGGGAGGCGAACCGAGTGCTTGGGGCCCAAGCCTGCCTGCTCCTCGGTTTTATCGACCGGGAAAGCCGACTGGGACTAAAATATCTTCGGGAACAAAAAAAGAGCCGCTTTTACCGGCAGGCCAGGTTCCATTCCCCGGCAGATCTGGAAAAATCCCTGCGGGCAGCAGGCTTCGGAACCCTGCATTGGCGGCAGACCCTGCTGCCTGAACCAGCCTCGGCAGAACAGGTGCTTACAGGTTATGGGCAAGGCGGTTTTGTCGTGATCCGGGCAGAAAAAGGATGATGCACCCATGACTTATCAGGAACTACAGGCAGCGCTGGAAGTCTTTGGTCTCGACGAAAGGGCCTCACTCCAAGAGATCAAGAAACGCCACCACGCGCTGGTCAAGATTCATCATCCTGATCAGGCCAGGCAGGATAGCAGTGACGGGGAGCAAAGCGACCCCGAGCAAATCAGACGGATCAACACGGCCTATGGACTCATCCTCGATTATCTGAAATCCTACCGATTTTCCTTCAGCGAAACGGAGTTTTATCGCCAAAACCCCGACCAGCACCTGCGCCGACAATTCGGCCACGATCCTCTCTGGGGAAAGTAGTCTGCCCCCCCCTCTGTGCCGCACGGAAGCAAGGGGCCAATATTGTTTAGCCGAACTTCAGACACAAAAGAAAAGCACCCAACGGTAATCCGCTAAGTGCTTGTTTTTCCTTGGTGCCCAGGACGAGAATCGAACTCGTACGGGGTTGCCCCCGAGGGATTTTAAGTCCCTTGCGTCTACCAGTTCCGCCACCCAGGCATGATACTCAACTCAAACGGCGATGTACCATATCACCCGGTAAAAATCAACAACGGTGCGTCTCTGCTTTTCTCTCAGGGCACTTAGCCGTGTTCCGCGAAATACTGCACCCGATAGGTGAACACATCCAGCCCTTCTGATCGCCAGGCCTCGGCGGGCAACCCCGCCTTGTGGCAGAGGTGGCTTAAAAAATCCTCCGGCCTGGGCAGCTGCTCCCAGACCTGTGGCAAAAAGGTGGCGCCCTGTGCGCCCTTTCGGAGAATGACCCCATCGATCCCTACCTGCAAGGAGCGGAGCAGATCCGCGGCATCAGCATAGGCCAAGGTGGTCGGCTCAGTGAGGATGCTGATCTCTAGCTCGATTGCGGCCAGTTCATTTTCCCTCACCGGACTGAATCGAGAATCATTAAAAGCGGCATGAAGGGCATTGCGCTTCACACTCTCCACAATAGATTCAAGGGCGGCAAGGCTGCCGATACAGCCGCGCAACTCACCATGCTCTTTCAGGGTGACAAAGGTTCCCCTCTTGCCTTGCAGCTCCTGATCCCGCAAGCTGGCCGCGATATCGCCCCCCGGCTCGTGAGCCTCCAGGCCAAGTTGCCGGGCGATGGTCTCCCGCGCCAGCCAGAGCAATGCCTTCCCCTGTTCTTCTGTCAGGCCCGCAGCCTGTGCGCTCTCATCCTTTGCCATACTCCTCTCCTCTGTACTTTCTTTGTCACCGTTCAGGCCGCACCACAGCTGTGAAGGTGGCCTGTGCTGCAAGGGACAATAAAAAACCCCGGCCAAGACCAGGGTTTTTTGCAACAAATTCAAAACAATATCATCAGCAACCGCAAGAACCGCCGCTGCCGCAGGAACTGCCACAGCTTCCACCGCCCCCGCCCCCGAGAGGCTTGGCCGAGGAGATCCCAAAACCGGAACGGGGCCCGGCCTCGATGAAGTCTACCTTGATGACCCCACACTGATTGCTGAGATTATTATCCAGCAAGAATTTAATTCCACCATGTTCATACGTTGCATCATTTTCTTTTGGCTCATCCAGAGCCAATCCCAAAGAGGGCCCAGATCAACCGCCCTGCATCAGGGCAACACGTACGGCAGAATCGATATTATTATCGGCCAGATACGCTTTCAATTTGACAACCGCCTGCTCTGTTACTTCAAGCATCCTGTGATCTCCTCATCAAAAGGTTCATAAAAAAAATATCCGGCGCTGAGAGACCGGTAAGAAAAAAGTAATTTCAGTCTTTTCTTATCAAACAAATTAAGAAATATACCCGCATAAGTCAAGGCTGGTTTTTTGTTTTGCTCTCCGCCTGATTCAGGCTATAAACAAAAGGAGAACTCCCTTGACCAATAGAATTTTTTTTCCGTCACTTTGCGAGGTTGAACAGATGAAAAAAATCGTTATATCCACCGGCGGCGGCGACGCCCCTGGCCTGAATGCGGTTATCTACGCAATAACCAAATCCGCCCATTACCGGGGCTGGGAGGTCTATGGCAGCCACAGCGGCTACAAGGGCCTGCTCGACCCGAATGAACTTGTTCGTCTCACCCCGGAGATCGTTGAGGACATCACCCCCACCGGCGGCACGATTCTCGGCTCCACCAACAAGGGCAACCCCTTTGCCATGCCGGTAAAAAATCTGGCCGGCGAGGTGCAGCTCCGCGATGTTTCCGACCTGATCATGCAAACCTTTACCCGCATGGGTTTTTTCTGCCACATTGCCGTGGGCGGCGACGGCAGCCTGGAGATCGCCCACCGTTTCGCCACGGAAAAGGGGATGCCGGTGATCGGGGTGCCAAAGACCATTGACAACGACCTGCAGGCCACCCAGAGAACCTTTGGCTGCGACACCGCCGTGGCCACTGCAACCGAGGCCATCGACCGGCTGCATTCCACCGCCAAATCCCACGACCGGGTCATGGTGGTCGAGGTCATGGGCCGGGATTCCGGCTGGATCGCCCTCAACTCCGGGATCTCAGGCTGCGCCGATGTCATCCTCATCCCGGAGATCCCTTTTGATATCGAAAAAGCCTGCGCCAAGATCAACGACAACGAACTGCATCACAAACATTACGCCATTGTCGTGGTGGCCGAAGGGGCCAGGGCCAAGGATGCCGAGGTCATTCACAAGGCCACCGATGCCCATGAAATCGGACGTCAGGAGATTCTTTTGGGCGGAGTAGGGGATTGGGTGGCGCAACAGATCAGGGAGAAAACCGGCAAGGATACCCGTTCCCTGGTGCTGGGGCATCTGCAACGCGGCGGCTCGCCCACCACCTTCGACCGGATGCTGGCCCTGCGCTTTGGCGGGGCGGCGGTGCGCCTGGCCGAACAGGGAATCTTCGATCACATGGTGGCGCTGTCCGCCACGGATATTGTTGCCGTTCCCCTGTCAGAGGCGATCAAAACCCGGAAAAAAGTGCCCCTGGACAGCGACAAGGTGCTGACCGCCCGGGAAATCGGCATCTGCCTGGGAGATTGAAGATAGTGAAGAGTGAAAAATTCAGAGTGAAAAGTGAACGGCACCGACAAGATCCAAGGGCGAGGGAGGCAAGCTTTTTTCCTTTAACTTTTCACTCTCCACTCTTCATTTTTCACTATCTTCCGCCAGTCTCTCCATATAGACCTCCCACTCGATGGGCAGCATGGTTTTCTTTAGATTATTGCATTCCTTGCAGCAGGCGGCAAGATTGCCCTTGGAGCTTGTCCCTCCCCTGGCCAGAGGGACGATGTGGTCCATGGTCAGCTCCTTGGCCGGGGTCTTGTTGCCGCAGTAGTAACAGAGGCCCAGAGAAAGCCTGGTCTGCCACCATCTGCTCTTCCTGATCTCCCGCGCCTTGGCTCGTTCGCGGCGGATATCCTCCTCGGCCACTCCCTCGCCGTACAGATTTTCTTCCCCGCTCATGGCGCCACCTCCCCCAGAAGAATCTTCCGCGCCGCCCCCACCAGATAGAGAGACCCGGCCACGCAGATCAGATCCCCGCTTTGCGCCAGATCGGCAGCCAGGGCCAGGGCCTCGGCAACCGTTGCGGCGGACTGCGCCTTGCTGCGTTCCTCTTGAGCCAGGATAGCGATAAGCTGCTCCGGCGTTGCCGAACGCTCGCTTTCCGGTCGGGTGAAGATAAGCCGGTCAGCTAGAGGAGCAATGGCGGTGAGGGTTGCGGCCACATCCTTGTCCGCCATGCAGGCCCAGACCAGAATGAGCCGGTCGTAGCAAAACTCGCTGAGCAGGGCATCTCGCAGGCTCTCCACCCCGGCGGGATTATGAGCGCCGTCCAGCAGATAACGGTGTAAAGAGGGGGGTTGTTCGATGGCGGCCTCGGCAGGACATTCCACCAGGGTTCCGTCCGCAAGACAAAAATATTCAAGGCGGCCTGGCCAGGCCACGGAGAGCAATCCTTGCCGGATCGCCTCTCCGCTTACCGGCAAACAAGCAGAGATGATTTCCAGCGCGGCCAGAGCCAGGGCCGCGTTGTCGATCTGGTATCTTCCCTGAAGACGGCAGTGGATCCCGGCAAGGGAGTGGCTGTCATCGATTCCCCTATATTCCCAGTTTCCCTCAGAACCACGAAGCCCGGCAAACTCCCTCCCCAGTAAAAACAGAGGCGCCTGGCGTTCCTGACAGACCTGCGTCACCACCGTCAGACTTTCATCCGCAGCCAGGCCGGCAACCACAGGCACCCCGGGCTTGATGATCCCGGCCTTTTCAGACGCCACCGCCGCCAGGGTGTTGCCCAGATACTGCTCGTGATCCATACTGACGTTGGTAATCACAGAGACCAGCGGGGTTATTACGTTGGTGGCATCAAGCCTGCCGCCTAAGCCAACTTCCAGAATGGCCACCTCCACCTGTTCCTCGGCAAACCAGAGCAGGGCCAGGGCAGTGGCGAATTCGAAATAGGTGATCTGCCCCTCCCCCAGCGCCTCGCGGATTACCCTGGCCTGCCGGGCGAACACCTCTTCGGAAATAAAGCGCTCATCGATCCGGAAACGCTCCCGTACACAGCTCAAGTGCGGGGAGGTATACAGCCCAACCTTATAGCCTGCCCTGGTCAGAATAGTTCGCAGGGTTGTGGAAACAGAGCCCTTGCCGTTGGTGCCCGCCACATGCACGAAACGCAAGGCCCGGTGCGGGTTGCCCACCGCCTCGAGAAACTGGCTCATGCTCTCAAGCCCCAGTTTGATCTTGAAGAATTGCAGGTTATCGAGAAAGGCCCAGGCCTCCTGATAATTCATGGCGCCAACTCCAGTTTGGCATAGTCAAGATGCAGGGTCTTTCTGCCGTGCCGTGAGAAGAGAATCTCCACCGATTTGGGGCTGATGATCTTTTCCACCACGCCCTCCCCGAAAAATGGATGCCGCACCTGGCTGCCGAGCTTGATCTTCGGGGCTAGCTCAGCCCCGGATGGACTCGTTGGTGAGACAGATCTGCTCGGCGGAATGCGGTAATCAGGCCGCTCATTCTTCTCCCCCCCGTAGGAGCAGGCGGAAGAATGCGGCTGCCAGGCGGCAGCGGCAGGCGACTGGGTCAGGCCATGGGGCAATTCCTGGATAAAGGGAGAAGGCCCGCCCGCAGCCGAGGAAGAATCGTAGGACATAATCTCTTGGGGGTAAACCAGATACAGCTGCTTTCTGGCTCTGGTCGCGGCCACATAGAGCAGGCGGCGCTCCTCTTCCCGGTGGGGCGGAAGCACGGCCTGGGCCGAAGGGAAGCGGCCCTCAGCCAGATTGATGATAAAGACCGTGTCCCATTCCAGGCCCTTGGCCGAATGAATGGTGGAAAGCACCAGCCGCTTGCCCCCATCCTCCGCCACCGCCCCGGCCTGAGGCGGATCGAGAGAGGCATCGTCGAGAAAGACCTGTAACTCAGCATACCCTCCCATCACCCGACCCAATTCGTCCAGATCCCGGCGGCGTCGGGGATAATCATCATGGTAGAGTCGCTCAAAAATGGGCTCATAGTAGTCCATGATCCGCTCAAACATCTGGCCCACGCCCATCTCCGGCTGCCTGAGATCTTCAAGTATCGCCAGCAGCTCCGTCAAACCCTTGGCCCAGGTTTTACCAGCCGGGTATTGCTTAAGGGCCGTTAGAGGATCATCCGCACTCTTGACCCGGCTCAGGATATTCTGGGCCGTCTTGGGCCCCACCTTGTCGAGCTGCAGCAGAAGCCGGTTCC
>Ga0156773_142_pt1 | contig 45401 bp, 39 predicted proteins | sample RifOxyD3_FD_110723 | JGI IMG/M metagenome (GOLD analysis project Ga0156773, IMG submission 110723) | Deltaproteobacteria bacterium RIFOXYD12_FULL_55_16 | reverse complement strand
CGACGATCGCCCCGCGGGGCTGTTACCTGCGGGGCTGTTACCTGCGGGGCTGTTACCTGCGGGGCTGTCGGCAAGCCTCGCGGGGCGATCGTCGGACGCCAGAATCTTTCCCTCGCTTCTTCCTCCAGAGTAAGAACTTTATCCGAGGTTATAAGCCCCTTTATTCCCTCCAGATTAAATTCTTGCTCCATCAGCAATCACACCCCCCCCCCAGCAATCACCTTACCCACCAGCGTCTTCAGATCATCAATTATCTTATTCCGGGAATCATACTCATTGATGGTCATGAGCGAGCCGCTGGCCTCCTTGACTTTCACCGAGGCCCGCAGCGGCGGCAGCACCCGGTCATAGGAAGAAGTCAGTAACTGCAGCACCTGTCGGGCAACATTGGTCTGACTGTTTACAAAAGTAGGGGCGATACCAAGCAGGGATATATGATGACGCAAATGTTTCCGAACCATCAGCATGGATTCAATAATCGATGAGGCGCCGACAATGGCGAGCGGTTCCATATTCACAGGGATTATCACCTCTTCACTGGCCATATAGACGTTCTGATTAAGCAGAGAAAGCGAAGGCGAGGTATCAAAAATAACAAAATCATATTGATCATGAACCTCAAACTCTTCGAATTTATTGCGGACTACGACCTCCCGGCCCACCATGCCGACCATGCGAAGTTCGGCCTCCTTAATATAGTCCTTGGCCAGAATAAGATCAAACTTGTCCCGGTAGCGCACCAGACATTGAGAAAGCGAACATTCCCCCATCACCAGATGATACAAGGTTACCGGTGAATTCTGATTCAACCAGAGCCCCACGGTGCCCTGCGGATCGGTATCCACCAGCAGCACACGTTTTCCCAGTTCAGAAAGCATATACGCTAGATGAATGCTTAAAAAGGTCTTGCCGACACCACCCCTGGCGTTTGCCACCATGATCGTCCGACAATTCTTTTTTTCCGTAGCCATCATCATTCCGCTGTTCCTGTTGCAAGAAACATTCTTTTTCCTGATAACCGCTAATAAGCGTTTATCTAATAATACCTTACTCCAAGTCTAACTTACTATCTTTCTGATAATAATTCCATATTGTTGTTATAATCCTGTCCACCTCCGCATTCTGCAACAGAGGATAAATCGGCAAAGAGACGCTCTCCAGCCACAGCCGCAGAGAGACGAGACAATCATCAGCCCCGCCAAGCAGAAGGTGGCAAGGCTTAAAAACCGGCCTGGCGGCAACCACTCCGCTGCTTCGCAGATGGGTCAACAGGGATTCTGCGTCTGCAACTCGCACCACATAACGGAAATAAATAGAATCATGACCAGGAAGCGCTGTCGGCAACCGCAGAGGCAACCCCCGCAGACCGGCGTTATAGCGCTGGGCGATCTCCCGACGCCGATGAATGAAATCCGGTAGCCGGGCAAGTTGAACCAGACCCATAGCGGCCTGAAGATCTGTCATTTTATAATTGTAGCGCGGACGATAATCATTCCGGTTATCATAATCGCAAAGGTCAGCAACTATGGCCGTAAGTTCCGGAAAATTGCTCGCCACCATTCCCCCTTCGCCGCAGGTCATCACCTTGGTGGCGTAAAAGGAGAAAATGCTCAAATCCCCCAACGTGCCGACCTTACAACCAGCAAGTTCCGCCCCGACTGACTGGGCACAATCCTCGATAACCGGGATTCCCCGCTCCCTGAACCGCATGATCCCGGCGCAGGGGTTGCCGAACATGTGGGGAACGATGACGGCGCGGGTCTTCGACGTAATCAGCCGCAGAGCGGCCCGGCAGTCAAGATTGCCGTCGGCCTCACCAACATCGGCAATAACCGGGGTAGCGCCGGTATAATAAACCGCATTGAGCAAGGCCGTACAGACATAATCCGGGATGATGACCTCGTCGCCTGGCCTCGTCCCCAGAGCCAGCAAGGCCAAATGCAAGGCCGAGGTGCCTGAATTGACCGCCACGGCCCGTTTTAAACCAAGAAAGGCGGCGAAGCTCGCTTCCAGCTCCGCCACCTTCGCCCCTTGAGATATCTGGCCGGACATTATAGTCTCGGCTGCGGCTGCGGCCTCCTCAACACCCAGGGTAGGCCGTGAATGTGGGATCATGGCAACCATTGTCCTTCCCTCTTTCTGGCGTTGCATCGCTTGCCCAGACAGGCCTTACACCAATTGCCATCAAGAGGACTATTGCCTGCCCTTCGACACGATCAGGACGGACAATACATAATCGAGAAATCACAGTTTTTCTGTTCATGACGAACCGGCCAAGCCACAAACAAGCCTTCTGGCATCTATTGTCCATCTACCTGGAGAAAAGCAGGACAAGGGGAAAGTATTACTTTATCACTAGTGTCCCAACGTTGCATGTTAATCATCATATAACATGCTGAAAATTTGGATAAAATACGACAAAATGCCATTTAACGACTTGAAACTTTTTCCGAAAATCAGTCAGCTTTACGCGATAAGCAAAATTTGCGGATCAAGACTTTTTATGGCACCTCAGAGAATGCGGTCAAGGCCCAAATCTGGATTGCCGTTTCAGTCTATCTGCTCATTGCGATCATGAAAAAGCGGCTCAACATTGAGGCCAGCCTCTACACAATTTTACAGGTCTTGAGCGTGACCATTTTTGAAAGAATGCTACTATTACAAGTACTTGCAAAAGAAGAATACACAACCAGTGTCGATAAAAACTGTAACCAGCTGTTATTGTTCAGTTAAACGTTGGGACACTAATGTTACTTTATGATTTCTTATCGACGTCCCCCAGAGAAAACTTTAACGAAAATAACTCCTCACAGAGGGCAAATGTCGTGCCCTGTGCGTGCTTACGAAATATTAACGACAGGTAACCAGGCCAACGGCTGAAGATTTTTAACGCCAGTCTTCACAAAAACAATTATCCAATAATATAATAACATCCATACCAAGGCATGCAACTACAAAATATAAAAATCCATGGAAAATCACTATATTAGTGTGAAACTGGAACAGCGGGAATCATAACAGGAAGGGAGGAATACTTTTCGCGAGAATCAATAGACTTCAAGTTCCCGGTTCAAGCGTTGAATAGCCGAGAAATCGCCACCGGCATTGAAGATGTAATCCAGCGCCGACAGACAGGGAATAAAGGGGCCGTTAATCTGGACATACTCTGGATGCACGAAATTCTGAAAAAGCAGCTTAAGCCCCGCAGCCTTGAACTTTTCGCATTCCATGTAATCCTTGCCTCCGGCCCCGGCCAGATAAGTATCAGCCTTAAAATGACGACAGATGTCAAGGAGACGGGCGGTTGGCTCCTCGCTAAGCCCGGGAATATCACTGGCCCGGACAATCTCGGTATCAATGGTAAAAATTTTCCTGATCAACTCAATAGTCGCCATATTCAGATCGGCCAGGGAGCCGCCGACACCGCCATAAAGCTCCGCAAAGGCGGGCTGATACTCACGGTAACAGGGCGCCTTGCCATAGTAGGTCAGCAGGGTCTGAAGATGCTTACGACGCCAGTCCTGCTGGTTGTTGATCTGCACCCCGGACACCAGATCACCAAAGCTGAAGCTGACCGGCACGGTCAGCCAGATCCAGTGATCATGGGTTTTGATCCGGTTACGGTTCTGGTACTCGTTTTTCTTGAACTGGACATTATCCAGCAACACAAAGAGATCGACCTTGTCCAGCTTGTCAAAATAGCCAAGCCAGGGCATAAACTGGGGCTGATGAATGGCGATTCTCATCTGGCTCCTTGCAACATGCCACCGTTGGCCACGGACGGGGCGCCGATCAGATAGGGGTAGGTATATCGGGAAGGCGCCTCGACCACAGCTCCTCTGACCCCGGCCTTGATCATCTTCTCGTAACTCACCAGCAAGGCCAGCAGAAGCATGTAAGGCTCCATAATCCGCACGATAATGTAGGTGTTGGCGCCAAGGCTGTGGACAAGCATGCCGGTGGTGGCGCACAGCAACCCCAGAGCCATGCCCCTGCTGAAGGGATCTGGGCTCCGGCGATAAATCGAAAGAAGATAGCCCAGAATCCGATAGTTGAGATAAGCAAAACTCGCCAAACCCAGAATGCCATTCTCAACCATGAGCCGGACAAACTGGCCATCAAAAAATCCGGCCCCGGTCATGCCGCGACCAAAAATCGGACTGCGGGCAAAAAGCCCCAGTGCCTTTCTATACCCCTCAATACGCTCGGAGGTGGAAGGGTCAAACTTCATCTCCCCGATTGTTTCCGTACGGGTAAAGCCCTCCTCCGCTTTCCAGAATCTGGCCCTTTCCTGAATATGCTGAGGCAGCAGAGGGATGGACATCACGGCCAGTATGGCAAAAGCGAAGATCAACACCTTACGGTGCAGGCCTTTGGTCAGGGCCAGAAAGGTAAGCAGGGAGAATCCCCCAGCCACCCATGAGCCCCGCGACTGGGTGTAAACAAACGGCAGCACCGCAGCCGCCAGCAACAGGGCGTAAAAGATTTTTTTCCACCCCTTGGGTTCATGGATATAAAGACCGGCGACAACAGCGCCCAATACCACATAATAACCGCCAAAGGTGTTAGGCTCCAGCTGCTCACCTTCAAAGGGCATGGCAATTCGGCCGCCTCCAGGAATTTGCAGATAACCGTTAAAGGTGACAATGGCCATGGTAAGCAAGACAGCAGCAAGCATAATTTTAATATCTCTTTGATTCTGGGCATAAAAAAAGACCACGAAGAAAAAGAAAAAATACTCGACCAACTTGAGGGTGAAGAAAAAGCCAGCGGCCGGGGAGGCATACAACATGGCAACCCCGAGGGTGGTAGTCAGAATCAGCACCAGAGAATGCAGGAACATCGGCGTGAAAAACCGCCCCCCTGCCAGCCTTTCGGCTGGGAAATTCTTGTTGACTACAAAATCGAAGGCCACCCGGATCAGCAGCACGGTCAACAACATGTCTTCCAGTTTAATGGAGATTTCCCGAGCTGCGGTTTGGCCAAGGCCTATCTCCGGAGAAAGGGAAAAGGCCAGCGGGAGCAGATAAAGGGCGATTACTGGACTGATAACCGTTATTATCAACAGCAAAAACAGGACGGCAAAGCCTCCGTATGCCAGAAGAGAAGTTTCCATCTATCAGATGGAAAATGAGACAGGAGAAATGAGGAAATGATCAGTCATTTTAACCCAACTCAAGAAAGATGGTCTCACAAAAAGCCGTCCCCTCGCAAAAGCCGGGGTAACGAACAAAAACCTTTTTCAGGCTTTTTGCAAGAGCATCAGGAAAGGATTTTTTTTCTTTTCTCTGCCACAATCCGGGCGACTTTCACCCGCAGACTTTCCAGGCGATTCCTTAACCTGACCAGAGTACCCATGTGCAACTTTTCGCGTTCGGTTGCAAGAGAGGTCGCTGTCTTGCCTTTGTTTACCACCACTCCGACGACTTTCACCCGCAAACTTTCCAGGTGATTCCTGAATTTGACCAAGGTGCCCCGATCCAGCTTCTCGTACTCAGTCAGAAGCAGAGCCGCGTCCACTTTCTCTGCCAGAATGGAGGTTTCGGAGGTCTCCAGGATGGCGCTGGTGTCGATGATGACAAAATCAAAAAAGTCCCGCAACGAGGCAAAAAGATCCTTCATCCGTTGGGAATTGATAAAATTAGCCGGATTTTCCACCCTGTTCCCGCCAGTGAGAATATAAAGATTATCCAGACCAGAGGGTGCCAACAGGTGTTGGGCATGAATTTCGCCCAACATCAGATCAGTAATCCTGCGAATAGAAATTTCCCAGTCTTCAGTGCCCATGACAACCTCGCTCAGTCCCGGCTGGCGATCAACCCCAAACAGCCTGTGCAGCATTGGCGCCTGGAAATTTGCGTCAACCAGAGCCACGCTACGCCCGGCCTGAGCAAGAGCAACGGCAAGGTTGGCGGAAAAAGTCGTGACCCCCTCCCCTTTTGTGGCGCTCATTACAGCCAGGGTTCGAATATCGTTTTCCCGTGCCGTCAACAGCAGATTTGGCACCACCACTCGATATTCCTCGGCCAGAGCAGAATCGGCAAGGAAGTGAACAGGCAGGGACAGATAGCGCAACACCTCCTCTGCGGCAAGGCCAGGGTAACGATCACGGATCAGGGACAAACCTTCCGATCTGTGCCAGGCGGTTACCGTGGTCATGATCGGAATCCCGAAGGTTTCAGCCAGAACATCCAGTTTGCGAGGCACAGTATCCAGCGCTTCGTGAATGAAACCGGCAATAAAACCGATGATCACGGCCAGAATCAGGCTCACCACCAGGTTGCCAATAAAAGCGATCCTGGTTATCGGCACCGTAGGCAGAACAGGGTAACGGGCAAGGGTCACATCTTCCACCAGCTCCGCCTTCCGCACCTCAACCTCCTGCTGTTTCATCAGGATTTTGTTAAAAAGAGCCTCGTTGGCCTCCACTTCCCGCAGCAGCAGATCATAGGTTTTGGCCGCATCCGGGATACCTTTCAGCTTGGCGTAAGTTTCAACCAGATCAATCTCAACCGCCTTGATCTCATCAGCATAACGTTTTTTCTCCGCCTCAAGATCAACGACAAACTGTTTGATAATCGCGTTTTTTTCCTCTCTGATAGCCACTACTTCTGGATGATTTGCCGTGTAATGATGCAACAGCGATTTTTCTTTTACCCGCAAATCTTTAAGAACATCATTGAGCTTGCCCTGGACACCGCCGGTAATAATGCCCCCGGGAGTAAAAACCCAGCGGGTGTCTTCATCCGGATCGATCTTCTGGCGCATGGTGGCAAGGTCATCATTGATCCGGGCAATCTTGAAGCCCAGGTTGTCAACGATATTCTTTCTCTCAACATACCTCGCGAGAATAACCTGCTGCTCATCATTAACCGAGGTCAGCTCCAGGCTTTTGCGGAATTCATTCAGCTGCTCCCTGGCGGTGGTTAACCTTTCCCTGGCTTTAGCCGACTGGTCTTCAACGATTTTAATCTCATTGATAACACTTTGATTTCTTTCATAATAAGCCGCCTCTCGATATGATGACGCCACCAGCTCGGCCAGCTTTTTGGCCATGGCTGGCTTGGTATGCTGCATCTTGACAATGAGAATGTTGCTTCCTGCCCGGTCGGCGGTCGCCGTAATGCCCTTTTCCAGTTCCTTGATCCGCGCCATGTATTCAGGAGAACGGAGAATGGCGTCAGGTTGCAATTCCGCCGGGATAAATCCTGCTTTCTGGGCAACAACTCGCAAGACCGGAAAACTGCTGATCATCACCGCCGCCGTAGCGATATGATCCCCTGGCCGAACGGTGCCAATAAGAATATCACCCACGGTGGTGACTTTTTCAATCTTCAGCGACACCTCTGCTTCAAAAATAGGCTCAGGCTTAGCGTAAAAAACCAAAAACAGCATGAGCAAGCCGGAGATCAGACCACTGATCTTGATCGTCCGTTTCCGGCGATGGAAAATCTCCCGGACGTCAGCAATCGTATATTCAGCCATGTCTCAAGTTCTCCATCTTTACCTGCCGCCCCAAACATCGCCACCACCCTGCGGCATTCCGGGAGGAGCCGAAAGGATCGTAGTGGCCGCTGGCGCTGCGTCTCTCTTCAAAGGCAGACCTTCCCACCTGGGCAGGGCAGAGGCGGAATAAGTATCCATCGGCGTCCGCATCACGGTTAAATAAGGCGACAGGGCCCGCAGAAAATCACGGATATTGCCAGCCGTGTTGGTCGCCAGATAAATTATATCCCCGTTCTGCAGAGAAACATTCTGCCTGAAATCGCCTTTCTGGTAGAGATCATTAAGGTTGACGGTAAAGGCTTCCGGTCTGGTCTCATCCCCCCGGATAATCATTACCTCATCGGCTTTGGCATAGTAGGATGGCCCACCGGCCAGGGTCAAAGCCTCCAGGAGGGTAATAGCTGCGTCATAGGCGAACAGGCCCGGCCGCATCACCTCACCGAACACAAAGACCCGGTTCTTGACCTCACTCTTGTAAGGAATAAACAACACATCCCCATCATCAATAGCGATATCATGGCGATAATCTGCCTTGAACATAATATCATAAACGTTCACCCGATAAGTCTTGCGAGCCCTGGTGACTTCAACCCTGGTCAGATCAGCTTTTTCCAGATAGCCACCGACCCGGGAGATAAACTCTGTCAGCCGTTCCTTGCCAAAAAGCCGATAAGTTCCAGGCCCGGTCGGTTGACGGGTCAAATCCCGAACCGCCCCAAAGATGGAAGCACTATAAGCCAATTTTTCCAGAGGCCGCACCTTAACCAAGGGACGCCGGATGTACTGCCGCAGAAATTCCCCCAGCGCCTGATCAGCTTCGGTTGGTGTCAGACCGGCCAACTTGAAATCAGTAATATAGGAGAAGGAAATAGTTCCCCGCGGTGAAACATTAAGCTTGTAAATATTCTCCTTAATTCCTTCCCAGATGGTTGCCTCCACCACGTCCGTGGGGCCAATTCGATATTCAGCAATCCCCTCGATTGTTTTGTAAGCCTTGTATTCCTGCATAGGAATCAGCTCGGGAGCTTGCTCAAACGGGTCGTTGGGCAGGATAAGACCGGCTGCCGCTGGATCAGGCAAAACCGCCGGTACGACTGGATTCACCTCGCCGTCACTCTTGACCGGCAAGTCCTCGCCTGCAAGATTACCCTGAAAAATAACCCGGATATCCACCCGGCGATTTTTCTGCAAAGAAGCCGGATCCAGACCTGGATATCGAACCACACTATCGCCAAACGCATCTTCCTTTATTCGCTCCTGGGGAATACCCTGTTCCATGAGATAACGGGCGACACTCCTCGCCCGCCCTTCGGAAAGTTTCTGATTGTTGGGGAATTCGGAAGTATTAATATCCCGAATATCGGCAAAACCGTCCATCTCCAACAAAGTACCCTCTGTCGTCCGCAAGAACTCGGCCACCCGGTTCAAGACCACGATGGTTTCGGGCCGCAGTACGACCTTCCCCGTATCAAAAAAAACTGCCGTACTAAAGACCGGGATAACTACCTTTTCAGAAATTTTCTCGATTTTCTCAACCGGGGTCGGCGGCAAGGGGATTTCTTCTTGCTTTCGGCATTCCTCAGCAAAAACCCTAGTTGGCGCCGTACCCTGCAACCAGACCTTGAGTCCCTCACCGTGAGAGGCCGCGATAATATCCGGTCGCCCGTCACCGTTAATATCCCGGATGGTAAGATCGTAATAATAACCAGTCTTAGGGAGTCCCTCATCCCTGGGTCCCCACTTCCTCACCCCTCCAGAAGTCAGTTCCTGATACCAGACGAAGAGGCCATGGTTGTCATTGGAGGTTGCGACTATATCCAGCAATCCATCGCCATTAAGATCAGCGGCCTTGGCCCGCCAGAAGCTCCCCTTTTTACTGAGCATTTCCGACCGCGGAAAACCACCCTTCCCATCACCGTAAAAAAATTGCACCCCGTTGAAATTAGAGGCCGCGATAATATCCTGATGGCCATCACCATCCACATCGACGATCTCCACCCCCCAGTAGGAATCCCGAGCCAGCAGCGGGCCGGCTGACCAACGACCGTCACCCAGGCCGAACCAGACCCGCAAGACTGCGGAATCAATCCCCCAGCCGGCTCCAACAATATCCACCTTGCCGTCCTTATTCAAATCAGCAACGGCAATATTCTTGTAGATTCCAGTCCGGGTAGGGCCAGTTTCGGTAATAAAATTCCCCTGGCCATCGCCCAGCCAGACCTGAATACCGCCAATGACTACGCCAGAGGTGTTTGCCGCGATAATATCCAGATGCCCGTCGCCATTGACATCGACCAGGCGCAGTCCCTCGTACAGTTCCTTTTCGGTAATCGGATGCCCGGCCTGAAAACTACCCTGCTCGTTGAACTTGATGTGGATTCCCTTGGTATCACCAATACTGGAAAAAATGAGATCCTGATATCCTTTCCCGGTAATATCCCCTGCGACCAGGGAGCGAACATCAGCCCTGATCCGGATGCGCTGCTCCCGCGCCCAGTTACCGTTCCCATCTCCACGCCAGTAAAAGATATCCCCCGGTTCGGTGCTGCCACCGATAAGATCCAATCCGCAACCGTGATCAAAATCATCCACCCACAGGCTGCGATAACTACCAGACATCTCCGGGCCGATATCCATGGACCATTTATTTTCAGATTTGACCCGGGCCACTCCCGGATCCTGCAGAGAAAACGGAACCGGTCTGGCGCATCCAGTGAGAAGCGGCAGAACACAGCAAAAAACCACGACCAGCCAGGGAAAAGAAGATCTTTTCATGCTGCGCCCCCCGCTGAAGCCTTCGTCGGCTTGCCGGTAAATCCGCCTTCCTGTTCAAAAGCAGAATCAACTACCGTCAACAACGGCTCGCGCATCAGATTGTATTCCTTGGGCTCTGCCAGCCGACGGCCCCGGACATCAGTCACCACCATCACCTCAGGCCGCAACGGCGCCAACTTGTTCGCCTTCTTCACCTTGGCGATCTCGCCGGTGTTCAATTGCACATAGAGACCAACAGGAAAAATCGAGAACTCGTCAATCAGCACCTTCATCAGCTGCCGATTGAACTGTCCTTGCCCCCGCTCTATAATCTCCTTGACGATCTCAAAGGGAATTTTCCTCTCCCGCTGCGGCCGGGGCTGGAGCATAGCGGTATAAGTATCGGCCAGACTGATGATAGAGGCATACTCATGAATCTCCCCCCCCCGCAAGCCTCGGGGATAACCGGAGCCATCCTCCCTTTCATGCACCTGGCGGGCAACCTCGGCGATCACGGCAGACAGACCGCTCTCCATGAGAATTTCGTATGAATAAAGGGGATGTTTTTGGATTTCGACCAGATCGATCTTACTCAGTTCGCTTTCCCGCATCACCACATCCGGCGAAACCCTCAGCATGCCGATGTCGTGCAACAGGGCACAGAGCGCCAATTCCCGCAAGCGGTCACGGTCATAGCCAAGGACGATGCCCATCTTGGTGGCCACTACGGCCATATCCAGCATGTGGGAAGTGAGATCATCACCTCGCTTTTTGGCAAACAGCATCCGGATCAGCGCATTATCTGCCAGCAAGGAATCATGGATCATTTCGACGATTACGGGGATCGCCGTGAAATCAGGGGCCTTTTTTTCACAGCAAATATCCAGCAGGTATTCGTTTAACCCAGTCCACATACGAACCCAGAGAGCGTCCGTAACGCCGCTGTCATCGCCATTTTCTCTCTGATCGGGGAAATCCCGAAACACTATGTAATGGCAACAATCAGGATCAACAGGCACAGCCTCGACTGCGCCCCTGGCAACTATTTTTTCTGCAACTGCTTCTTCTGTAACCGCCTCTTCTGCAACTGCCTCTTCTGCAACTGCCTCTTCTGCAACTGCTTCCTCTGTAACTGCCTCTTCTGTAACTGCTTCCTCTGTAACCGCCTCTTCTGCAACTACCTCCTCTGTAACTGCCTCTTCTGTAACGGCTGCTTCTTTAACTGCTTCTTCTTCCACAATAACCGTTACGGCATAATTATCAGGGGGCGGCAAAGGAACAACGGACACCTGGTCGACCATGGCTTCGGCAATAGTCAAACTGGCAGCTGCGGCAAGGGAAGCCCCAAGATCATCAATAAACTCCGGAACTACACGAATAACCGAATCATCCAACTCCGCATTTTTCACCCTTAAATGTGACATTTTTCTTAAAACATTGGTCAACCTCATACTATTTCCGCCCCCTCAACTCTACCTCCAACATCCTGCCGCTACACAATAAATTCTTCGTTGCCCACCTTCTGCACCGTAGCCACATCCACCTGTCGTTGCTGGGCGATATAACCCTCAAAGAGACACATATCACAGAGTTTATTGATTTCTCGCGGCAACCCACCGGCATACTTATAAATTTCAGTCATTGCCCCATCACTGAATATCTTTGTTTCACAGCCAGCTATCTCCAACCGATGTTCAATATACTTCCTGGTTTCCTTTTCATTGAGCTGAAACAGATGATACTGCACGGCGATCCTGGCGTTCAGCGGGCGAATGCGCTGAATAATCTTACGCAGTTCCGACTGCCCAACCAGGCCCAGGGTCAGAAGCGGCTGGTTGTTCACCTGAAAATCGGAAAACAGCCGCAGCTCTTCAAAGATGTCCATAGTCTTGATCAGGTGTGCTTCATCAATAATCAACACGGCATGCTTGCCTCGGGTATATCCCGAAATGAGCCATTCATGAAAAACACGGATCATGTCCATTTTAGTTGCAAAATCACCCTTAATCCCGAACTGATGCAGCATCTCGGCGATAAAACTGTCGCAATCCACCAAGGTAGGATGATTGATCAAGGCCACCTCATACTTGTCCTTATCCTGGAAGAGACTGTTCATAACCTGGCCTACAACAATAGTTTTGCCAGCACCGACATCTCCAGTGAGCAAAAACGAGCCCTTGGTGCTGTGAACGGCGTACAGAATTCTCTTGATCGCCTCCTCATGCATTCCAGTGGGAAAATAATAGCCGGTATCCGGCGTAATCTGAAAAGGCAGACTCTTAAGGTTCCAATGGCTCTCGTACATGCTCAGCTCCTCGCCAGCCCATTTTAACTGGGGCCGCCATTAATAATTATCTGGACATATCTGATGATTTTGTGTCGATCCTCCTCATCCAGAACAATGAACTTGACCGCAACATCGTAATATTCACCCGACCCGCCAACGCAAGGAGTGACCCGCACCACCTCACACTGACAGTCCAACAAATCCACCCGTGGCAGAAAAACCATAAACAAATCAACCTGTTCTCCCACCAGGAATGGCCGCCGGACCCGCATACGCAAACCGGAAGCGCTGATATTGATCCCGTCCATCTCTACACACTGCATCTGCCTATCGGAAAAGGAATGTACCAGACCAGCCAGTTTATCGATTTTTCCTTCAATAAAATCCCTGTCCGTTTTATATTTATCCCCCCTTTCATCGAGAATCCGATAAAGCTGCGACAATTTCTCGCCAAAAATTCTTTCTTTAAGCTCAAGCCTGCGCTCCCGCTCCACCTCACTGTTTTCTAATGGCTTGTAATAGACAAAAGAATCGACAGTATCAACTCTCCGACCGCCACGTCTATTCTCCAGATATTCTATTTCCACAATCCATACCCATTTTAGATTTCAACCATTCTCCCAAAAAAAGTAATCTCCCCCTTTCTAATTGAGGCCACGCACTGTTGTCAATATCAAAATCTTCCGTAACTACGCTGGTTGTTTAAGCTGTAGAGTCTAAGGGTACAAGTTTGCATAGCATTATAAGGATCTCCAGTCATTTCGGCAAAAGCAGGAAGACAGGATAGTTACATGACCGAAATACCGGTGGGAAAGCGGCAGAAAACCGGATTAGCAACCAGCCGGGAATCAAGATCCAGTCGATAATAGGTCATTCCTGCCTCTCGCTGATAATCAAGCTCTATAATTTCACTGAATGATCCTGCCACCTCCATGTTCCAGACCACCTTCCCCTCTCGGATCAGACGCAAATCCCGTGCCGTAGCCCCTGGAGGCACAACCAGCTCAATTTTAATTTTGGTAGGCGCCCTAACAGTGGCCGTCTCACCCATCTCGGCCCAGCGCTGCTCCTTCTCATCCCAGATCTGGAACTGTTTAAGAACCGGCCTGGGAATATTCGGAGGACCGGTTACCGCATAAATCCGCCCTTTCCGCAATGCCGCCAGCATATCATTACGATTAAAATCCCGCAGCATGAATACAGTCTGAGTCTCGCCCATCCAGTCGCCCTCTTCATAATCAAGCTCGCCAATAGCCCAGACTGGCCTTTCCCTGCGGCCGTTTACATACTCAACCAGCACTTGATCCCAGATCCCCCCTGGAATACCAGAAGTTTTCATCCCCTCGGCAAACACAGCGAACCCGGTGTAATTACGGGTATCCAGAAGTTCATGCGAATACGGTCTGGTCTCCATCAGCATAGGACCGGCCCGGAAGACACCTGTGCTGATATCTGGAGATGACCAGAAAATCAGCCCCCCCCGGTCATTGACATAATCAATCAACTCCTGGTAGGGTGCCGAGTTCTGATCGCCATGGTACTGGTCGAACTTGGGGTAAAAAAAGGGGAAATTGCCAGCCAAAAAAAGTAGACTGATCACAATCAACAGCAAGCTGAACTTACTGGCCCGACGAATGCCGGTTAAGGATCGATCAGGAACCAGCGGCACGCCCCCCGGCTGAGCAGCCAGGACGTATGGATAAGGCGCAGGTCTGTGCGAAAAGAGACGAATAAAAGCAAAAACAAGCAGCGGCAGAGGCCAGAGATTGAGCAAACCCAACCAGGAAACAACCCGGGGCTTCCGATTGCTCACCATTGGCAGATCAAGATAGTCATCGACCTGCTCCAGGCCGATGACCAACATATCTTTGTGGAAATTAACCACCTTAAGTCCTCGTTCCACCTGACTCTGCCGAAAATCGTATTTTTCAATTTTCTCAGCATCACCCTTGCCAGGCGATAACAGCCGACGCAGCCCTTCCCGACTTAAGACATTACGCGCAAAGGCCCATACCGAGCCTTTCCAGTAATAAAAAGCCCCCACCTCGGCACCTGGCAGAATCAACATCTCTGGATATCGGCGGCCAAGATCGTTGATTTCTCGCAAATAGCGGGCAGTACCGTAACTACTGATGGCTCCCCGTTCCTCGGATTTTTTTAGCAAATTGCGCAGGGGGGGCAGACCATATTCCACCCTGTTGGTGTATTTATCGTTAAAAATAACAATCCGCATGCCAGCCTTGCGCGCCCGTTCCACGACCTCCTCAAAGCTCAATGGCGACCCGGCGGCCTGGCTTTCAAGGTGAATCACGCCGGGTACAGGCTGCAATTCCACGCCAATAGCCAAGGTCGGCACCATACCAACAAGAAGAATCAAAGCTAACAGGAATTTCATTCTTTGATAATATCCATCAGTTCTCTGACCCTATGATCATAGGTATGGAGCTGCATGACTTTGCGAAAACCACTTTCCGCTATTTCCTGCGCTTTCTCGGGATGATTCAGATAGTAGACGATCTGGCTCCGCAACTCATCAATACTGCTATAACAAACAAGCTCATCGCCGGAGGTGAAATACATCAAGACATCATCTCTGGTATCAACTAACTGCAGTCTACGGCAGGCCAGTATCTCGAACAGTCTGGTATTCATCATATTATCAACATAGGGCGCGAACGAACTAATATTATTCAAGGCAATCTTTGTTGCGGCATACACACTGACCCAATTTTCGACATCAAGACTTCCGCCCCGAACCAGGTGATACAAAGGAAAATCATCCTCGACTTCGTTCCACCGTGGCCCCCAAATAGCAATATTGAAATCAGAAATCTTCTCCAGCATCCGCATCCGACCGGGATACATCGACCCGACAAAACAAACATCGGAACAAAACTGCTCCTCCTCTACGGCAGAAAGCTTGACAGGTTTATGATATAACGGCTCACAAGCGAAGGGGAAAAGATGTACGTTTTTATGTCCGGCCAGTCTCAATCTTCTCAAAGCATCCGTCCCTGAAACCAGAAAATGATCAAACAGAGAGGCATAATGACAGGCGATTTCGAACTCCCGGGGATAATCACAGAGCCAGTTAACTGTGATCATCCCGTATTTCTCCTTCATGCTCCGCAGAGTAGAGGCGTGAATAGTAAACCCATGCAACATCAACAGCATGTCTGGACGAACCTCCTCCACCAGACGAGTAAAATCATGATTTATTTTATAGAGACCAACATCCTCGATGTATTTATTGTATTTCCTGATCCGGGCCGGAATGCCATAGGCCCGATAATCAAAAGGGTAAACCTCATGGCCTGCCCTTTGCAACGCTTCCTCCAAATAATCATACAGGGTCTTAAACTTGGAAAAATAGCTTCGGACATATACTATTTTCATTGATCACTAGCCTCCCATATAAGATACTTGTCGACATCATAATTACTAACTCTGCACCTTCCCCATTGCTCCGTACACACCGCAAAGATATCTCTTTAACCAAAAAAGTTATTTCAGTTCTCAGCAGACGGAGTACTTGATGGATTTTGACAAGCTCTCTCTCTTCCCCACTACCTGTGCCGGAACGCCAACAGCGACCGAAAATGGCGGTATATTTTTAGATACAACTGCGCCGGCACCAATTACCGAACCCGTACCTATCGTCACACCATCTAAAACAATAGCCCCCGCACCTATCCAAACATCATCTTCAATCTTTATACCGCAACCTATCATCCCCTGTTCATGAATAAGTATATCAGGATCACTGAAGACATGATTCTGAGCCAAAATCGTAACATTCGGTGATATTCTTACATGATTGCCGATGTCGAGCCCTCCGTTTCCATATAAAATGCTCATCCTGTTTACAGTACAATTCTCACCTAATTTTATCCAACCATCAAATGACCTCAATTGACTATAAGGAAATATATAAGTTCCCCTTCCAATCTCAATCCGGCCACCAGGCAATTCGACAATCAGTTCAGCAAACTCCCGAACACCAGCATTACTGCCAATTCGGATTCTATCACCACCCATAACAATTGCACGAAGAGAAATATATGCGTTCTCTCCGCAAAGTCTTACCCCTTTAATATTGCATAAACATTTCTTGTAAAGATGCTTCAAAAGAACCAGAGCTTTGACAGAATCGAATCTATACTTCAAGTTTCTATCCATGAAAACTGTCATCCATTTAACCCAACCATATTTAATATATCTTTAATTCGATGCCTATAGGTGTGTCTCTCAAGAACTTCCTTTCGACCACTCTCTGCTATCTTCTTTCTCAGAGTATCATTTTGCAAATAAAAGCAGACTTTTGCCCGTAGTTCATCTACATCTTTATAAGTAACAAGATGCTCGCCATCCTTAAACATTGTCATAACATCTTTCTGTTTATCCAAAAGCAAAAAGGCCCCACATGCGAGCGCTTCAAAAACCCTTGGATTTGCCTGGTAGTGCGGAAAGCTTTCCATGGGGTCACGATAATGTGCGTGCAAAACTATCTTTGCTGCGCTGAATAACTTAATCCACTCCGCCGGCCTTAATGCGCCACCTTTTATACATCCATTCTTCTTGAGCGGAGAATCAAACGGCAATGTCTCCCATCCAGGCCCCCATACCCCCAAATTAAAGTCTGCAAGACTCTCCAAAAACCTAATCCTTTGCGAATAAACATTAATCCCTGACCCTACAAAACAAACATCAAAGCCATATCTTCTTTTTTCTTCAGATGTCAATTCAATCGGTTTCTGAAAATCAGGATCACAGGCAAAAGGCAGGAGACTAATGCTATTAATTTGTTGGTCGGCAAATCCACCAAAACAATCAGTTCCGGTTATAAAAACAAAATCATAATACGGTGCAACACAACGAATAGGATCAAAGTCGTAGACCTGAGATTTTGGCGGATCATTGGTCCATAATGCTGTTTTTATGCCATTTTTTTTCATTATCTGAATTGTCTCAGGCAATATATTCCAACCACCATTTTCTAAAAACAAATCAGGCTTAAAATCCTCAGCTATTTTCAAAAGCTTCTTATTCAAAAATTTTAAATCTAACGAATGCAACACGGATAATCTCTTTCTAATTCTTCCGGGGATTAAAAAATCCCGATTTTCAAAAAATACAACCTCGCATTCTTCTTCTTTAAACGCCTTTTCAATATAATCAGTGAAGGTCTCAAAATGTGGGTTCCTATTAGATGAAAACAAGACTTTAATCTGATCTTTTCCATACATAATTACTCTTCCCTCCAATTACCGAAACAAAAACCACATTCCTTGTGAATCAACTTTTTCTGAAACATTCTTTTTCGCAATTCGGCCATATTCTCAGAATTATATGGGTCATTGTCTGTAAATATATTCCCAAAAATAAGATTCGGGGTTACCTGTCGTTGACACCCTCCAATGTTCCCAGAGCCATCCAAGTTGATAACAAAATTGTATGACCTGCATAAAAATTTTGGTTTATCAAGATTAATATAAACAGGTGTATTTACTGGATACTTCCGTCCATTGCAGACAGATTCAATATGTTTTATTATCTCAACATCTTGTATTTTAATTATTTTAGATATTTCCGTCTTGTTATCAGGGGTATAGGCTAAATAATTGTGTAAGTCGACAAAATCAGGTTTCACTTCATCACAGAGAGACAATACCCCCTCAAGATTCTTATAATTATCCTTATTGACAATATATGAAAAACCTACGTTCCTATATTTCCTCTTCAATTGCAAAAAACTATTAATTACTTTATCAAAATACGGTAAACCGACATAAGATAGGTATTGATCATTATTATACCCATACAGACTAATCGACAAGTTGTCGGGCGCATGATTTAAGCTAAGAATTTTGTCTGGGTTTGTCCCATTCGTAACTATAGTTACATATTTCCCAATCACCTTTAAATAATCCGCTATCTCTACAAAATCCGCGCACAAGGTTGGCTCCCCTTGTCCTGCCAGACAAAACCGGTTAAGACTCGGATATAAGGATACTAATCGTTGTACTGTTGCAAGAGTCATATCTTTAGACTTATCTATACCAATATGTTGCCTGCGACAACCTGTGCAAGCGAAGTTACACCTATCGCACATATAGAGCGAAGCTGCGGATGGGAGCGCTCGCTTTTGTATTTTCGACATGTAAACTTCTCTGAGTAATTTCTTGAGTTGACGTGGAATGAACTGCTTCCAGAAATATATTGATGCTGGATTGTATTTATTTGTCATATGTTCCAGATTATAAACGGTACCAAGCCTAGCGGAATCAATCAATGTTATCCCATGCTTTTCCGCAATCCAATTATAAGAGTCATTAGTAATATTTTTATCATATCTTGTTTTTGCTGCTAACTTATCAACCTCTTTTTTAGCTGGGCGATGGTCATGAACAACTTCAATGTCACTTATTATTCTTGTTCTAACCGGACTCTTAGACAGAATTCCTCTGAGGCAAAGCTCTGTATCCTCGTGCGCTATAAAAATTCTTTCGTCATACATACCCAGCCTTACAAAGATATTACGATTAACTATTGATGCGCCACCAGGAAAAACATTTACTTGACCGTCAATAATTAGATGATTGGTAAAAGCGTACTTATCCGTAACACTATATGAATATGGTAATGCGTATGATTTTGTATGAACAACATACATTTTTGGCGCAAATACTTCTGTATCTCTATTTATAGAAATATGCTCCGCTAACCTGTCAAGCCAATTACTTGTCTTCATGATGATGTCATTATCAACAAAGAAGAGCCAAGTTTCAGTCGTATTGTTTATCAGGTAATTTCTCCCACCACTTACACCAAGATTGTTTGTTGAATCAAAAATCTCAATCTGTTTATGTGGTTCACAAAATCTTACTAGCAATTCTCTAGATGCAGATGACGAACCATTATTAAGCACATAGATGTTTACGCCAGAAGATAAAAAGCTTTTAATACATTCAATCGTTTGTGTAAGTTTCTCAAAAAACAGGATGCATACTGCTATGTCGGGCTTCCCATTCTTTTGCTGCAGTCTACAATATGCGGCCATTTAATTCTCTCCCTTCACTGTTTTTTCGGCCATTCACTTCGCCAACTTTTGAATCTGCGATGTCAACCTAATTTTATCTGCCAAATAAGATGAACCATCATACGATAAATGTTCAGCATCTCGGTAGATAAAAATATTTTCATTTTGTGTTTTACAACTTATCGAATCACAAAGAAAATCACTAAAATTAATAACTTCTACATTTGCTTGTTCGGACAGAACAGCCAAAAACTCTAGCACAGCGCTGTTCGTTTTCTTCCAGGATTTCACATCGATTTGACATTCGTTTGCAGCACCCAGGATTGGCAACCCTCTTTCAAGTCGTTCCAGGCATCTACCAATATCAAAATCGCTAGAGGGGGGGGGCGCAACAACCACGACTCTTTTCCCAAGAGATCGGACTGCGTCGACAGTTTTTTTGGTTCCGGCAATGGCCTCTGTTAAACTTGGTTCCACCAAATAAAAACCATCATCGCTATGATTCTTCTTAAGCAGACTCCAATCCTGACTCCAATGATGTTTAGACAAGTAAGGCCGAAAAGGACTTGATATCACCACGGTTTTAACCGAATTTGCCTCAGCCAAATATGATACGACCGATTCGTTGAATTCGAGGCACTTCTTCGCCCATTCTTGATTGTACTTAACATTAGTGGGAGCAACACCTAATAATGGCCCACAGACTGACCGAGTAGCCTGAATAATTGTTGGCCCCTCATCTTCTTCCGCAATAATAAGGCCAGGCACCAGATGCATTGCAAAGGAATCCCCCCATACTAATATCTCAGGCTGATCAGAGTTCCGGCACTCTGGTATTGGTATAAAACTATCACCGCTTACGCATTCTCGGCCAAATCCTAGATTGGCTCTGCGAAGATGCGCATAATTCTTCTCTGGTTGCACTGCTTTAATGATGCCTATAGGTAACAAAAATAGAAAAAGAGATGAAGCAACAGTAAGTGCCAGCAGTTTTCGAGTCAACTTAATTTCTGGTTTGCGGAATGGCTCTTCAATGCAACGATTCAGTATCCATGCCAAAATAAAAGAAAGGAACATTATTCCCATGCGAATTAGGAATGGTGGACTGGTATTATTACCCAGCCAGGAATTATTCAGAAACGCGAAAAGTGGCCAATGCACCAGATATAGCGAATAAGAAATATCACCAGTTTTCACGACACCGCGCAATGCAGATGTGTGAAAAAGAAAAGGATGCTTGCGTAAAATAATCAATAAGGTAGCGATGCAAATCAATAATGCACTCAGACCAGGATGGGGATTTGATATTTTTACTGTCGGCAACACTAATAAAGCCAATAAAGCCGGCCAAAAAGCCCCTTGCAATACTCGATCGAGACGTTCACTAGTTGGAATTAATGCACCAATGGAGCCAATGGCAAACCCCCACCATCGTGTGGGCAAAAGATAGAAAGAGACATCAGCTTTCCATTGGACCATAAATATGCATAGAGCAAAACTCCCTATAAAACCCAAAATTGCGATATGAAACCAGCGTCGCCGAGGAGTAAAAAACATCAATGCTGGCAAAACAAAATAATATTGTTCTTCGATTGCCAGAGACCAGGTATGCAAAAGAGGTTTTAATTCTGCAACACCTTCAAAATAACCTGATTGACGCCAGAAGACGACATTTGACATAAATGTCACAGCCCCGCACATCTGGGCTCGAAAATCATTCATTTCACTACTTGCCAGAAAAACCGGGGCCAGCAATGCCGTAATCAGTAAAGTGACATACGCTGCGGGCAATAACCGTTTGGCACGACGAAAATAGAATTCAATAAAGCTGAAACTATCTTGCTCTATTCTCTCACGAATAAGACTAGTAATCAAAAATCCCGAAATCACAAAAAAAACATCAACACCAAGGAAACCAGCAGAAAAAAGAGGAAGCTTTGCGTGATAAAATAGAATACCAAGGACAGCAAAACCTCGAAGGGCCTGAATATCATATCTAAATTTTAACGGACGCATGGATTGTATAAACCCCCACAATATCAGCCTTTGCCGCATAAAAGAGGTGTAACAGAAGTGATCACGGTTATTCGGACAGGTAAGCGGCAAAAATAAGGTGGATAAACTTTGAGGTTAAGCCGCCATTTTGATGGCTGGCCCGGGGTACCCAGACTGGAGTTTTTACCAATATGCCTCATCAGGAGTTTTATCATTAAAACTTGAACGCCCGCTTTACCTGCTTAAAGTGACGCCTGACAAACGGAGATAAAAACAAATGGAGAATTCTTGCCGGAGAAATTGTTGCCAATTTCTTTTATTTCGAAATCCGATTCCTTTTCTGGCATTACTGGCAAATAGTTCCTTTTTCTTAACCATTTCTCCAACAAAAAACTAAGCCGAACTAAAGGAGTGGCCTTCAATAAATTTAGTTCCTCACGTATTTCGTTACGCAACAGACCCTCCGCCGAATAATATTGCCCATATAAAACACAAGAATTAAAACCCGCGTCCGAAAGAGCTGACTTGAATTCTTCAAAGGTATATTCTTTTGTATGAAATTTCTGCGAACCTTTTTCGTAATGCCCTGTAATATCAACATTTGGGGTGCTGACAATAAACACCCCCCCTGGCTTTAACATCGTACAAATGTTTTTCAAGAATAGTTCCTGGGAATTAAGATGCTCCAAGGTCTCAAGACTAACAATCAAGTCATATTTAACTTTTGTAATATGGGCAGGCAGGTTAATAGCATCAGCCAAATTAAATGAAATTCTGCCGTGGCCATAAACTCTATTAGCTTCCTCGATGGCAGCGGAACTGATATCAACACCCTTTACCAAGGAATTTGGCAGACTATCAGCCAAGTAATGACTCCCGTAACCCACACCGCAAGCAATATCTAGGATGTTTTCTACTAATCTTGCTTTTACTTGATCTACTGCAAATTGATACCGAACAATATGATTACCGAAATACCTAATCCACTCCGGGGTACCTGTATGAAGTCTTTCTATACTCACAAATTAACCTCTCTATTGATTGCGGGGAAAATCAAAAAAGGGAGTGGTAGGTTGACCGCAATTCTTTGTATCTATTTTTTGATCTCTGTTTCGATAGCCTCAAGCAATTTATAAAGACTTCTTTCCGTCACATAATGATGGACCGGAATTAAGATAAGTCTATCTGCCATATATTCCGCATTGGGGTAATCCTTGTGAGGCTCATCATATATCTTATGTATTGGCTTATCATAAAGCATGGTTGCCTCAACACCCGCTTTAATTATTGCATCCAAAACCTTCATTCTTTTCTTGGCATCTTCCACAAGAAATGGAAACTGGTTAAACACAATCCTCCAGTCATCCGGGAGACATGGTAATCTTATCCCTTTAATATTTTTAAGCCCGTTGTAAAGCAGGTTCCCTTTGGCTTCTCGGTCAAGAAATATTGTTTCAGATCTCTCCTGCAATAAGCATCCAAGTGATCCCTGAAACTTAGTATAGTGATAACTATCAAAATCCTCATGGAGCGAAGTGTATTTGAAGCCGGAAACTATATGCCTAAAAATACTGTAAAACCAAGGTCTTACGGCAAGAGATAGCCCTAATGCCTTTAAAAATATTTTCACCCTTGCAAAGGGAGAAGGGCGCGACAAATCTGCCATTCTTCTTTTAACAGCATCTGCAAATTGAAGATTATCCGTGACAATAACACCGCCTGAAACAGTTGAAAGATTTTTGCCCCTATTGAAACTCACAAAACCAATATCGCAAAATGTACCCGTAAATTGTTTTCCCCTTCTTGTACCAAAAGATGACGCAGCATCCTCTATCCTAAAGACACCTTTTATATTTTTCGATTTTTCCATTTCTACAGGTATGCCAAACATATGGATAAAAAGGACAGCCAGCGTATTATCAGATATTACCTCCGCTAACTTTTCCGTGTCCATATTAAAGGTATCAAGAGAAACATCAACCAGCCTGTATTCAAGCCCTGCTTTTTTTATCGGCAGGAGAAGAGAGGGGGCAGTGTATGCTGGAAGGATGACCTCTCTCTTATCTGACAACTTTTTTAATACAGAAAGTATAATATAAAATGCGGTTGTGCCGGAATTAACAGCAAAGGCATAATTAACACCGAGCATCCTCTTAATCTCATCTTCAAAATCACAAGAAAAGATAACTGCCTTAATTATATCTTTAATTTTTATTGGTGTGCCGGCTGAAGGTATCACGCTTATCTCGCTTTTTTTTCGTAAATTAGAATATAACCCCACGCTATATACGGGTTATTAAAACCTACCGCTTTCTTCTGAGCAAGACTGCATCCATTCTGCTCCATCAGTGCATTTATTTCTTCCAATGAATGGGAAATAGTAGGGTGTTTCCCTCTTTTCATGTGAAGCCAGTATTTTATATTTAGGAGAATATTCCTATTATTTCTTATATCAATAACAATCTTCCCATCCATTCTTATAATTCTTGCCATCTCTCTAAAAACTGGCTCAAGTGTACTTAATGATAGAAAGTTATATAAGGTATTAAAGCATACAGAAATATCAAACTTGCCGTCTTTAAACGGCATCTCAAATATACTGCCTCTTACAACCGTCATCCCGTTTGCCTTTGAGATAGCCAATTGATCAGGAGCAAGATCAATACCGATGACACTCTTATTGCCATGGTGCTCAACCTCTTTCAGAAGAACACCTTTTCCACAGGCAATATCCGCAAGCTTTCCGCCGTAATCTGTAAGAATATCTGCTGCCAATCTAACAACTTTAATAGGCAAGTAACCCCTTTCAAAGAAACCTATATTCATGCTCCACCTGCCCTGTCATATATAATATTTTTCAAATTATACGCCAATGACATAAAACTTTCCCACACCATATCAACTGTAATAGAATCAAGGCACAATTTCTTCTTGCAATAGACTTTACTGCACGGTCGACAAAGCAGATTATCAACGCATAGAACTCTTTTGCGATCTTCGGCAATATATGGTGCGTACCGCTTAGGAGCTATCCCAATAATTGCCACTACTGGCGTTTTGACTGCTGCAGCAAGATGCATCGGGCCGGTATCATTGGTTATAAAAATATGAAACTTTGAAATTACTGCGCTTAATTGCATTAATCCCAGGCCTGTCAGTGGAATACAATCATCACTGTTTACTTCTTTAATTACCTTTTCTACTAAAGCCCTATCGCCTTCACTGCCAATAACGACAATCTTAGCCTTATACTTTTCAAGGATTTTTTTTATCAAACTAATGAATTTTTCTACACCCCATTGACATGACTGTTTAAATGCATTCGGATTAATACCAACAACAAAATCACTTTCCCCAATCCCTTTCTCTCTCAAAAGATTATCAGCATATCTCATCTGACATTCATCAATCTTAATACTTGAATCAACAGATATCGTTTGACAACCTAAGGCCGCCACCAAGGACAACCTCCTATCCACCTCATGTTCAGCGCTACATAAACTATCAGCAACTTTATAATCCAAAAAAAAACCATACCCATCGGTGTCACGACCCGCTATCCTGCCTGGACTAATCACTTTATAAAACAAAAATCGCTTAATAGCCGCCTGCCATGATTCGATTGCCTCTATATCGATAAGAAGATCATATTTTCTTTTTCGCAAATTCAGATACAACCCATAATTTGACATTAAAGACCGAGTGATCGTCTTTTTAACCAACCCCTTGTCCCAGACAATAACCTCATGCCAGTCAACTATGTCCTCAATGACATCTTTCACACGTGAAGAAACTGCTATATCTATTTCTTTGTCCTTGAAACACTCACCAAATAAACGTAACGTCGGAATTGACATAACGATATCGCCAATTCCCCCTCCGGTAAATATGAGTATTTTCTTTATATCGCCCAGATCAGCCATCACAACACCTCGACTCTTTCCACCTCATCCATCACATTTATTTTATTAGCCTTGCTGTAACATGAATGGCAGGAAAGATTCTCAAAGGACTCTGTTCGTAAACATTCGGAATTAAATTAAACAAAGGTTCAAGTAGATAATTCCAAACCGACAGAGTTTTCCCAAAAATTATGCGAACTTTACAAGATGAAAATTGAAAATCAAAATAGCCACAATCTCTTGCGTAATAAAAAAAAGTCAGGTATGCAAAAAAATGCTTATGTGTTGGGTCTATAAAAGCATATTGCCAAGTAAAATGCGGGACGGATATTTTGGCTATTCCACCTTTCTTTAGTATTCTATGGATCTCCTTCATGCCCCGGTTATGATCTATCAGGTGTTCCAAACAATGTTCCATAACAACTTCATCAACGCTATTACTCTCAAAGGGCCATGGGTACTCATCTAAATTATAGACAACATCAACTTGAGGCGCTTTGGGATTCATATCAACATTAATATACCCTTCCATCGGTAAACCACCCGACCCCAAGTTCAATTTTAATTTGGAAACTTCATGCATATAATTCTCCAAAAAAATTTGTAAGTAAATTTCAAGAGATGAAATCTGACTCGCTATCTGGCTAATGAAAGAGAGCTCTTTCTATTTTAGCCACCAGCCTGTCCGAATAACTTTAACCGCCTCTGTCTCAATTCCTGTATTTAAATCAGGCAAGTATTTAGGGTTCTTTCCCAGTCTTGCCCTTAATCCATCCCATACCCCATCAATAATAGCTTTAATAAAACCAAAACTTTTTACTCTTTGCGTAAGTCCCAACAAAACTATGATCTTTGCTCCATATATCAAAGATTCCAACAAGTTACTCCACATTTTATACCTAAGATACATATCTATCTGATTCCGAATAGCATAATAATATCTAAATTTATCTTTATATAATGATCTGTCTCGCCCAAACACAGTCATGTTCAATTTTTCTTTTTTTCTTTTATCAACCATGAAATACTCAGGAACAATGAACATATCCCAGCCCTTTTTACTGAGTCTGTAAGAATATTCAACATCTTCAGCATACAGAAAATACTCTTTTTTAGGCAAACCTATATCAATTACAGCTTCTCTGTTTATAAATGTCCCTCTCCAGGCAAAGTCCTTTATCCTCCTGACATCATTAATCGTATTCTGCCCCACAAACCAACACCTTATTGCCCCCAGCCGATTCTCACCTGATAATTTAACAAGATATTTTTCCATTATCTCAAGGGTATTGGATTCCAGTACGATATCATCATCCAAGGTCATAACAAAGTCGTTATTTTCAATAGCGAGTCTTATCCCTTCATGAAAGCCACCAGCGCTACCAGTATTTTCACCCAGATGAACATATCGGATATCCTGAAATTCCTTGACCATATCATGAGTATTATCCATGCTCCCATTATCTATAATAATTATTTCATCATGCCTTCTCGTCTGAACTAGCAATGCTTTTATAACTGAATACAACATCTCAGCATTATTGAATGTTACTATCACAATACCTATTTTCAATTTAATACTCCTTGACCTCGCTTAGATAAAATCCCTATTTATATCCATCTGCATCGGATTACAAAACGACAAGAAACAATTACGAATTGCTGTCCCGAATATATGCCATCTTATGAAAAGTTGGACTGCACTCCAGCAATTGCTCGTAGGTTCCCTGAGCCACCACTTTACCCTGATCCAGTTCAACAATCAGATCACAGCGTTTCACTGTAGAAAGACGATGCGCGATAATCAGAATAGTTAAATCCCGCCCCAGTTTCTCAATAGCGTCCATTACCGCCTGTTCGGTGGTGTTATCAAGGGCACTGGTGGCTTCGTCAAAAACCATAATCTCCGCCTGATCATAAAGAGCGCGGGCGATTCCAATCCGCTGGCGTTGACCGCCGGACAAACGGATGCCCCGTTCGCCCACCAAGGCATGATATCCTTGCGGATTCTTCTCAATAAATTCGGCGATATGCGCACTGTCTGCCGCTTTTTTGACCCGTTCAAAATCGATATCCTTTAACGGCACCCCAAAGGCGATGTTTTCCGCCAGAGTGGTATCCGCCAGAAAAATACTTTGCGGCACATGAGCGATTATCCGTTGCCAGGCGCGAATTTTTTCGTCGGCCAATGGCTGGCTGTCAATCAGAATCTGACCGGCGGTCGGTTGTAGCAACCCCATGAACAGATCAATGGTGGTGCTTTTGCCACTGCCGGTACTGCCGACAAAACCAACCCTAGCGCCGCGTGGAATGACAAGGTCAAGACCAGCAATAATCAACGGGCCAGCAGAGCTGTATTTAAACCGAACCGAATCAAAACGGATCTCTTTCCGAAAAGCGAGAGGAGACGGCGCTGGTAGCAGCATTTCTTGCGGCAAAGGCTGATCGAGAAGTTTCAGAACATCTTGAAGAGAAGCCTGTCTACCGGTTATTATCGCCCAACCAGCATAGATTTGCTGCAGATTTGGCAACAGGCGTTGTGCCCCCATGGCCAGGGCGCCCAGCGTTGGCAAGGCCGCAGCCATTTCACCGGTCTGACGCCCGAGTCCAAAGGCGAGGAAAGCAATAAGCGTCATCCCTAACGCTTCTACAATATAACGGGGGCTATAATCAATGGTGAGATTGTTGCGCTCGGCTTTCCGCATCTCCCAGTCTGCCCGCCGGTAGAGATTGCTGTATGCTGACTGCTTGCCGCCAAGCAAGACATCCCGAATTCCACCCAGCCCTTCTTGCAGGGCCTTTAGCCGTTTGATCTGCGCGCCAGCGATCCGCTGACTGTTACGCAGTAAATGCTGGCGCGACCACCAAGTTACCCCTCCATAAATGGCGCCAAACCCCAGGAAGGCGATGGAGGCAGCAAACGGATCTATCGCTAACAGAGCCAGAATCACACACAAGACGATAAGGCTTGCCCCACAGATCAACAACGTATTTGTTAATACCACAATCGCGCTGTTGACCTTATCCACGCCGCTGATAACTTCACTGCTGTTTCGAGCCAGATGTACCTGATATGGCTGATAAAGAGTCCGACGATAAACCTCGACGCTTAAATCATGACCAACCGCATACGCAAAACGGGTGTTGGCCCAGACCTGCAATAAACGAACGGCTCCAGACACCAGAGCCGCCATTACAAAAATTATGGTAAAAGGCAGGAGTAACTGCTCGGCGCTGGTTATACCCAAATCTGGAGCAAACTCCGCTACCAGGGAATGCCGATAAACCAACTCCGGTGCTGCCAGAACTCCTAAAAATGGCAGCACTGCACCCAAACTGATTACCTCAGCGACAGCGCTGATCAGCATCAACAAGAGCAACAGGCCGCACTGATACCTGCGGTGCTTATCCAGATGCCGCCACAAGCGCTTGACGGAATGAACAACTGTCTGATTTGTTTTCATTCTATGTCCGTAGAAAACGGTAACATCAAGGGTTAGCTGAAATTGACAAACGGTTCAGTGCGGAAAATTGCTTTTCCACCAAACCACAGAGAAGAGAAATGAGGCTGCAAGACCATGCTCACCCGCACACTGACACATCGTGACTGACAAAATATCCTTTACCTGAAACGCCGCATCATCCCAGCAACCATCTCCTTTCAAACATGCTACCGCCATTCGCGGGGTACAAAAGGAGCTGCGCGCCGATCAATCAAAAAATCGGGAAAAAGCAAGCCCCGACTTTATCGATAAATAAGCTACGAAGCCACCCTATTTCTTCACCTGGGAAGTCAGGATCTTGATGGTCGCCTTGCCTTTGGCCTCAGCGATAAAAGCTTCAATATTGGCGGTAACCTTTTCCTGAGTAAGATAAGCGGTGATCTTCGCCTTTGCCTCATCAAAAGTCACCGTCTTGGCAGGTTTTTTCTCTTCAAGTCTGATCAGATGAAAACCAAATTCAGTTTCCACCACATCGCTGACATCGCCTGGCATCATTTTAAATACCACCTGATCAAACGCCTTAACCATCTGCCCTCTAGGGAAAAACCCCAGATCCCCGCCCCGCTCCTTGCTTGGACAATCTGAAGACTGCTTGGCCAATTCGGCGAAATCAGCGCCGCCCTTCAACTGTTTCTTGATCTGAACAAGTTTTGCGCGCTTACGATCTTTATCCGCCTTGGGCTCTGCCTCCTTTGCCGCAATCAAGATATGACGGGCATGAGCCATTTCCGGCTGGGCGAATTTATCCTGATTGCTGTTGTAGAAAGCCTTGGCTTCCTGCTCTGTCACCTGAACCTTGCCCTTGAATTTGCTATCGATAAATTTCTGGATGGCCAGATTCTTGCCAATCTGCTTGCGCAGTTCAGTCTCAGTAATGCCTGTCTCGCCAAGGGCTTTGGCAAAAGCCTTGTCATCGGCGAAGCCCTTCTTATATCCTTTCAATTCATTATCAATATCGGCGTTATTGGCAACAATCCCGGCTTTTTTGCTCTCCTGGCTCAACAATTCAAGCTTGACCATCTTCTCAAGAACAGTTTCACGGATCGAAGCCATTTCAGCTTCGCTTGGTTTGCGCCCCTGTTCCTGAAACCGGGCCAGAATCCCTTTTATCTCGCCCTGCACGGCTGCGGCAATAATAGGCTGGCCATTTACAAGAACCGCGGCCTCCTCTGCTTTTTTTTCTGACTTGGACCAGGCGCTGGCTGCAAAAACCACAGTAGCCCCCAGGACGCAGGCAACGAGAACGGCTTTATTAAGTTTTCCAAATTTCATGACAATTCCTTGTTAATTAGATTTTCTTGTCAAATCACTAACGCAAGCCAGGTTGCCACAAACAAGGCCAGACTGATAAGCCCGTTCATGGCAAAAAATGAAAGCTGAATCTGGGACAAATCCTTCGGGTTAACGACGAAATGCTGATAAAAAAGAGCGCAGGCCGTGAAAGCAACCCCAAGGTAATAATAAAAATTCAGCTCCGACACTATACCCGTGAGAACAAACAAAAGAAAGGCCAGGCCATGAAAAAAAACTGCGAGGCTGAAAGCTTTTTCCCGCCCAAACCGCGAAGGCAGGGAATGAAGCCCTGCCTGCCGGTCAAAATCAGCGTCAAGACAGGCGTACACCGTATCAAACCCTGCTACCCAGAAAAGCACCCCCATCGACAGCACCAGAGGAAAATCAAGCAAGGTGCCCCTGACCGCGACCCAGCCACCCAGAGGCGAAAAAGCCAGGGCCACACCGAGAACCACATGGCAGAGCCAGGTGAAACGCTTGGTCAAGGAATAGATAAAAGTAAGCCCCAGGGCGAAGGGCGAGAGCTTCAGGGTGAGCGGGTTGAGTTGAGAGCAGGCGACAAAATACAGCAGGGTAAAAAGGAGAACTAGGGCCCAGGCTTCCGCCAGCCGCACCGCGCCAGCCGGGATAGCCCGATTCGCAGTACGGGGATTGGCGGCGTCAAACTTACGGTCGGCGATACGGTTGAAACCCATAGCCGCAGTCCTGGCCCCAACCATGGCCAGGATGATCCAGCCGAAGGTGCCGACCTCGGGAACCCCGCGTTTTGCCAGGAATGCCCCGATCAGGGCAAAGGGCAGAGCGAAGATGGTATGCCCGAACTTGATCATCTCAAGCAGAGCCTTCACTTTTCGCCACATCACGGTCTCTCCCCTGCAAGCCCTTGCCAGCATGGCAAGTCTGCAACCTCTAAGCCAAGCAGTCCTGCCACCCGGCCCGCAAAAAGATGGGCCATCTCTTCGATGCTCTGCGGCCGGTGGTACAGAGCGGGCATGGGCGGACAGATGATGGCTCCAGCCTCGTGCGCTTTCAGCATGTTGGTAAGATGGGTTCTATTCAAGGGGGTTTCCCGAACTGCCAGCACCAGGGGCCGCCGCTCCTTGAGCATGACGTCTGCGGCCCGGTGGATGAGATTACCGCAGATGCCATTGGCAATAGCGGCGAGACTGCCCATGGTGCAGGGCAGGACTGCCATGCCGGCAAAATCACTGGAGCCGCTGGATATGGGCGCGGCAAAATCATGCACCTCATGCCAGCAGGCAACATAGGGGTCAAGATCAGTGCGGGACATTTCGAGCTCCAGCCCCAACACCTGAGCGCCTGCCTCGGACAAAAGCCCATGCACCTCGACCTCAAGACCCTGACAGATCTTAAGAAACTCCAGAGCATATACCGCGCCGGTGGCTCCGGTTATGGCTAAGACGATTTTCTTCATTTTACCCCCGCATAAACCGTCACCACCCCGAAGGTCAGCGGCCGATGGTAGGTTCTGGCAAACCCGGCCTGTCGCATCATGCCCAGCAGTTCTTCCGGGGCATAAAATTCGGCGATGGAGCTGGCCAGATACTCATAGGCCTCGGGGTCGCCGGAAACAAGCCCGGCAATCTTCGGCAACACCCGATTGAGATAAAAATTATAGACCATCTTAACCAGCGGATTCTGCGGCCTGGAAAATTCCAGAATCAGCAGCTTGCCGCCGGGCTTCAGCACCCGGTGCATCTCATTCAAGCCCTGCTGGGTTCTCGCCAGGTTCCGAACCCCGAAGGCCACAGTCACCCCCCAGACCGTGCCGGTTTTTACGGGAATCTGCTCCCCGTCGCCGCACACCGGCCCGATCCGGTCTTTCCGCGCATCGGCCGGAAGATGCTGCACCCCGGCCCGCAGCATGTCTTCACAAAAATCCACCGCCAGCACCTGACGTTTTTTGGCCTGCCTGGTCAACTCCAGGGACAGAGGCAGGGTTCCGGCGCAAAGATCAAGCACCACCCCCTCGGGCAACTCCTGCAACTCTCTGATAGTGACCCAGCGCCAGTAGCGGTCGATCTGAAAACTCAAGACCGAATTAAGAAAATCGTATTTCCCGCTGATCGAGGAGAATTTTTCCTGAACAAATTTCTTTTTTTCGTCTGGATTTTTCATCTTAATGTTTTCCGCAGACCTTAAGGGGAAGCGCCGCAGCAGGAACCTCGCCACGCGAGATAAGATACTCGAAAAATCGCTTCAGCGCCTCCTGCTTTTCACTGCTCAAATCATATTCAATGCCTTGGAGATACCGGTAACAAGCCTCCTCGTCCATGAGAACCCGCCCAGCCACCGTGGCGCTGATCTCCCGCAGCTGTTCCTTGCCCTGCCGCAGGCAACGCTGCAACTCCAGATGAATGGCCAAAACAGTGTCCGGATCTTTCCGGCAAAAATCCTCCCGCACAGCCCAGACCGCGAAGACAAAAGGCAGACCTGTTCTGGCCTGCCACGCCTCCCCAAGATCCAACCGGTAGGGATATCTGTCTGCCACAGACAAGCGCAAGGCCTCATCACCGATAGCCAGTATCGCTACAGGCTTTTCCTCTTCCTGGGCCAAGGTGATCGAGCCACTGCGGTAACGTGGCCTAAGCTGGTAGAACTCTTCAAGGATAATCTTGACCAGGCTCACCGAGGTCTGAGACTGGAAACTTAGCAAAATCAGCTGATTATCCAGGCTGTCAATAGGCAGATCCGAAAAAAGAAAAACACTGCCCACCGGCCCGGTGGCCGAGATGGACAGATCGCTTAAAATCCTGTACTCTCCAGGATGCAGGGCGTATTCCTGGGAAGAGACAAAACCTAGATCAAGCTCGTTCTCATGGAGCAGGCGGTTGAGTAGCGAAGGGGGCGCCTCAGTAACCTGCCAGTCCGCACGCTGCACCGTCTGCCGCCACACCTCATAAAGAGGCGCGGTGTTGATATAATTCACCATCCCGATTCTGGCCGTGATTTTCATCTTGCACCCAGAGGGTATAAGTTTCGTTTGCGCAGACAAGCTGCTCAACTCAGCTTTACTCAAGCCACTCCAGCTGGATATCCGTGCCTGCCGAGGTAAGATAGTCAAAAACCTCAGCCTCGTTTTTCACCGGACAGCGCACCACCGGGAGAGAGGAACAAACCCCGGGCGCGACAACACCGAGCCTGTCCGCAAGCCCGAGCAGACGCGCGCCATTGCTCGAAGCCATGGCAAAGACCGCCTCAGGCGGAAGATCAGGATGATCTTCCCGCAACAACTGCATTTCCCGCCAGAGGCTCAAATGTGGATTACTGGCCAGACTGTCCGTCCCCAGCACCAGAGGGATGCCATGGGCGAGCATTTTTTGCCCCGGGGCAATACCCACCCCCATGAACCGGTTACTGCCGGGACAGAGGCACACTGCGGCCCCACGGGCTGCCAGAAGGGCAATCTCCTCATCCTCGACATGCACAGCATGGACACAGAGGGTTCTCTCATCCAGCACTCCAAGAGAATCCAGATACCTGACCGACCCCATGCCAGGCACGGTAAAGGCGGCCACCTCCACCCCCCGCTCCCCAAGAAAATCAGACAACGGCCCGCCGCCGGTGCGCAAAAATTCGCTCTCCTGGGCAGACTCGGCCACATGCAGGGGAAACAGGCGGCCCCCCGCCCGCTTTTTCAAGGCCCGCATCAATGCCGGGCCAACCGAATACGGGGCGTGGGCGGTACAACAGACCTCTACCTCGATTCCGGACAAGGCTGCCAGGGCCGATTCTTCGGAAGCCCCGCATAGCCCAAGCAGTTCAAGAAAAAAGAACACCTCGGTCTTAAAGCCTTCTCCCAGCAACCGGCTTTCCGGGCGGTTGCCAATGTCGGCCACAGCCCGGCAGCCTCCAGCATAGAGTCTGGCCAGGGCCATGCGTGCGGCATCGTACACGGCTTCCAGCTCGGAATTTTCAGCCCGGGCAGCGAGCAATCCCCTGATCCAGCCAGTCAGGTCGCCTGGCTCCGGGGCCTCCCCGGTCAGGCCAGCCAGAGGCGAGAGCTCAAGATGGGCATGGCAGTTCACCAGGGCCGGGGTAATGACCTGAGCGTCATACTCTTCCCTCCTGGCCTCAACGTCTTTCAGGTCGGCATACGCCCCCACCGCCGCAACCAGCCCGCCTTCAGTGAGTACCGCCCCATCGACGATAAGCGGGCCATTGCCCGGGACGACAAAGGGCGCCCGGTAGAGAGCACGAGAATAGTCCATCTCACACCAGGGAGTAATCCATCCGGCGCTGCCTGGGCACACAGCCTGCCCCTTGGACCAGAGCCCGGATCTCCTGCTCGGAGAGACGAAATCCCACCCCGGCCGCAGCCACCACGTTCTCCTCAATCATGGTGCTGCCAAAATCATTGGCCCCGAAAAAGAGCGAGAGCTGGGCGATCTTCGGCCCCTGAGTCACCCAGGAGGCCTGGATATTATCGATATTGTCCAGAAAGATTCGCGACAGGGCGAGCATCCGCAGATACTGAAAAGCCGTGGTTTTGGGGAGGTAGGAAAGCGCCGTGTTGTCCGGCTGAAAGGGCCAGGGGATAAAGGCGGTAAAGCCGCCGGTCTTGTCCTGCAAGGCGCGAATCCTGGCAAGATGCTCGATGCGTTCGGCCAGAGTTTCAAGATGCCCGAACATCATGGTCGCGGTGGTGCGCATTCCCAAGCCATGCGCCTCTTCCATGACCCCGAGCCAGGCCTCGCTTAAGCATTTGCGCGGCGCGGTTTCCTGCCGTACCCGGTCGCAGAGAATCTCCGCCCCGCCACCGGGGATGGAATCAAGACCGGCCTGCTGCAGACGGATGAGAACCTCCCGCACCGGCAGGCCGGACAAGGTGGCGAAATGACAGATCTCCGGCGGAGAAAACCCGTGGATATGGATGCCGTGTCCCTTGATAAAACGGAGCATCTCCTCGTAAAATTTCAGAGGCTTGTCCGGGTGAAGCCCGCCCTGCAAAAGGATCTGGGTGCCGCCCAGAGCCTTGGTTTCCTTGATCTTCCCGCCAAGCTCAGCAAAGGAAAGCACCGACCCGGCCTGGTCTTCCGGCGCCTTGAAAAAGGCGCAAAACTTGCAGGCGGAGATGCAGATATCGGTGTAGTTGATGTTGCGGTCGACCACATAGGTGACCACCGGCTCCGGGTGCTTGCGCCTGCGGATGGCGTTGGCCAGAAAGCCCAGCTGGTAGAGGTCGGCCTTTTCCAAAAGCATCAACCCCTCTTCCGCCGTAAGCCGCTCGCCAGCCAGCCCCTTTTCCGTGATACGCTGCAGATCCATAACGGCTCAATACTCCCTGATCACGTTGTACAGAGTATCCCGCGCCACCGGTTGCCGCCCGGCATCCCGAATCAGCCGGATCAATTCGCTATCGGCCATGACCCCGCCAGCCTCACCACCGGCCATGTGGGTGATCAGCTCCTCCTTAACCGTGCCATCCACATCGTCCGCACCGAAGGAGAGGGCGACCTGGGCCAGTTTGGGGCCGATCATCACCCAGTAGGCCTTGATGTGCGGAAAGTTGTCAAGAAAGCAACGGGCCACCGCGATATTCTTGAGATCGTCAAGGCCGGTGGTTCTGGCCAGCTCATGCAGCTCGGTGTTCTTGGGGTGAAAGGCCAGAGGGATAAAGGTGAGAAAGCCGCCGGTTTCATCCTGGGCCGCACGGAGCGCCGCCAGATGCTCAACCCGCTCCTCCATGGTTTCGATATGGCCGTAGAGCATGGTGGCGTTGCTCTTAAGTCCGAGCCTGTGGGCGGCCTTGGCCACCTCAAGCCAGCCCTCACCGGAAAGCTTCTTCTCGCAGGTTCGCTGTCTGATCCGGGGGCTGAACACCTCGGCCCCACCGCCGGGGATCGAGCCAAGCCCGGCCGCCACCAGTTCCTTGAGGGTCTCGGTCAGGGATTTTCCGGCCAGCCCTGCCAGATGGGCGATCTCCACACAGGTAAAAGCCTGAATATGAATCTCAGGCCGCACCTCTTTAATCCCACGCAGCATGTCCAGATAGTATTGATAAGGCAGATCCGGGTGAATGCCGCCCACCACATGCACCTCGGTGATCGGCTCGGCCAACCGCTCCCGCACCTTGGCCTTGACCTGTTCCACCGTCATCTCATAGGCCTGCGCCGACTCCTTATCCTTGCCAAAGGCGCAGAACTTGCAAAGATTGGTGCAGATGTTCGAGTAATTAATATGCTGATTATAGATGAAATAGGCTCGATTGCCATTGAGCCTTTCCCGCACCAGGTTGGCCAGATAGCCAAGGGCCAGGATATCATTCGTCGTGTACAGCCGGATCCCATCCGCAACACTGAGCCGTTCTCCGACCTTGAGCTTCTCCAAGATGTCCCCAAGCCCTGCCGCAACTACCATTTGTTCCATGTTGTCTACTCTCCAGTTCCTGCCGGTTGCAACCCGACGCATCACCCCGCACCATAGCCGCCCCTCTATTCAACGACCATACACATCCTCAAACCTCTCAATATCATCCTCACCCAAGTAACTGCCGGTCTGGATCTCGATGATCTCAAGGGGAATGGTGCCGGGATTCTCCAATCGGTGTTTTGTCCCAAGCGGGATATAGGTGGACTGGTTTTCCGTCAAGATAATAGTCTGTTCGCCATTGGTGATATGGGCCGTGCCTTTTACCACCACCCAATGCTCGGCCCGATGAAAATGCCGTTGCAGCGACAGGGTGGCTCCGGGATTCACCATGATCCGTTTCACCTGAAAACGCTCCCCGCAATCCACGCCCTCATAGGATCCCCAGGGGCGAAAAACCTTCTTGTGCAGCCGAATCTCATTGCGCTTCTCCATCTTCAGGCGTTTGACAATAGTCTTCACCTCCTGAGTCCGATCCCTTGAAGCGACCAGCAGCGCGTCCTTGGTCTCGACAATGATCTGATTGCTAAGCCCGATTGCCGCGACCAGGCTGTCTCCCGCATGGATATAAGAACCAGTCACCTCCTCGGCCAAAACATTGCCGATGAAGATGTTGCCCTGCCCGTCCTTCTCCCCGATCTCCCAGAGCGCCTCCCAAGAGCCCACATCGCTCCAGGGACAATCAAGGGGCACAACCACCGTGTCCTTAACCCGCTCCATCACCGCATAATCAACGGAGTTGGCCGGGCTGGCCGAAAAGGCTGCGGAATCAAGCCGGGTAAAATCAAGATCATGGGTGCGGGCGGCATAGGCCCTGGCCACGCAATCGGCCATAACCGGCTCAAACTCCTGCAAAGTCGCCAGAAATCCCTCCGCCTGAAAAAGAAACATCCCGCTGTTCCAGAGATAGCCTTCGTCCAGATACTGGCTGGCTTTTTCCAGGGAGGGTTTTTCCACGAAACAGTCCACCATAAAAACCGCCGGCTCCTCCCCCCCGAACAACGCCCCTTTTTTTATGTAGCCATAACCGGTATGCGGGCTGTGCGGGACAATGCCAAAGGTAACTGGATGCCCATGCGCGGCGCAGAAAGCCCCCCTGGCCACAGCCTCGGCAAAATTCGCCTCGTTGCCAATGACATGGTCTGCCGGCAGAACAAGAAGAACCGCCTCTTCGTCCTGCCGGATCGCCTCCAGAGCAGCGACAGCAACAGCCGGGGCCGTATCCCGCCCTACCGGTTCGATGATGATCGTCGCGGCGGCGCCAACAGCCCGAATCTGCTCGGCCACCAGAAAACGATGCTCTTCGGTGCAGACAACAATGGGGGCGGCGGCAACCCCCGTAAGCTTCAAAACCCGCAGCAGTGTATTCTGCAGCATGGTTCTGTCGTTGACCAGGGGAAGAAGCTGCTTAGGATGACACTCCCGGGATAAAGGCCACAACCGGGTGCCGGATCCTCCGGCAAGGATAACCGGAATAATGACCGTATCTTCTTTCTTCATGAAATCGTTTTCCCCTTCAGGGCCTGATTGTTTACACGAGGATTTTCTGATGAAATAAAAAGATTAAAACTTTGCGACTTTGCGCCTCTGCGTTAAAAAATGAGTTGTTACGAGTCTATCAAGGTTGGAGGTTTGCACCCAAAGGGTATAAGTTTCGTTTGAGCAGACAAGCTGCTCAACTCAGCTTTAGCCAGAATTCCGGCATGGTACCAAAAAACGGGAAATACGCAAAGCGGAATCAGCAGCGGTCATGCCCTGCAATCGCTTGCCAAGCTTTAATCCCCCCTTGCCGTTGTCTCGCGAAACCGCTGAATCTCGACAAGAAATTCCGCCCCGTAGCGTTCAAGCTTGTGGGCGCCGACGCCGTGAATCCGCAGGAAAGCCTCGTTGTCGATGGGCAGATGGGCGGCCATCTCCGCCAGGGCCGCATCGCTGAAGATAACAAAGGGCGGCACCCCAGCCGCATCGGCCAAGGCTTTGCGCACCACCCGCAGCCTGGCAAACAGCTCCTGATTGTACTCCAGATCGCCGACCTTGCGCCGCACCGCCTTGGGCAGGGCCGCAATCTTGGCCCTGGGTTTGGCCATGCTCAGGGTTTGCTCCCCGCGCAACAGGGGCCGGGCCGCCTCGCTCAATTTGAGCACCGAGTAGTTGCCCACGTCCTGTTCCAGATATCCCTGTTGCACCAGATGACGCAGGATACTGCCCCAGTACTCCTGGCTTTTGTCCGCGCCGATGCCATAGGTGGAAAGGCGGTTGTGCCCCAATTGCAGGAGCCGCTCTTTTTTGGAGCCGCGCAAAACCTCGATTACATACCCCACCCCGAAACGCTGCTCCACCCGAAAGACACAGGACAAGGCCTTACGGGCGTCCTCCGTCACATCGACCAGCTCCGGGGGATTGAGGCAGATATCGCAATTACCGCAATCCTCACCCAAACGCTCGCCAAAATAACCAAGCAACACCTGCCGTCGGCAGCTCAAGGCCTCGGCAAAGCCCACCATGGTGTTGAGCTTGTGGAGTTCGATCCGTTTTTGTTCGACATTGTCGCTGTTTTCGATCAGGCCGCGGGCCAGGGCGATATCGCCGTAACCGAAGAGGAGCAGGGCTTCGGCCGCCAAGCCGTCGCGGCCGGCGCGGCCTGTTTCCTGGTAATAGCTTTCGAGATTCTTGGGGATATCGTAATGCACCACATAGCGGATATTGGATTTATCGATGCCCATGCCGAAGGCCACCGTGGCCACGATGATCTGAACATCGTCTTTCAGAAAATCCTCCTGCACCCGTTGCCGCTCCGCCGCCGGCAGCCCGGCGTGGTAGGAGGCCGCAGAAAACCCGGCCTCCCGCAGCTGCTCCGTCACCTTCTCCACCCTTTTGCGGCTCAGGCAATAAACAATCCCCGCTTCCTCCCTCCTCCCCTTTAAAAAGATGGCGAGCTGGGCAACAGGCTTGTGTTTTTCCATTACAGTGTAACGGATATTGGGCCGGTCAAAACCGGAGACATGGCACTGGGAGGGGTTCAAGCCCAGCCGCGCCAGGATATCCTTGCGGGTATGGGGCTCGGCCGTGGCGGTGAGGGCGATCAGGGGGATGTCGGGAAAGAGCTGGCGCAGCTGGCCGAGCTTGGCGTATTCGGGGCGGAAATCATGCCCCCACTGGGAGATGCAATGCGCCTCGTCGATGGCGAACAGGGCGATGGGGATCTCGCGAAGCCGCTCGACAAACCCGTCGCTCATCAACCGCTCCGGCGCAACATAGAGCAGATCCAGCTCCTCTGCGTGCAGCAGGGCAAGAACCCGGCGGGCCTCCTCGCTCTTGAGGGAAGAGTTGTAAAAGGCCGCCCGAACCCCGCAGGCCAAAAGGGCATCCACCTGATCCTTCATCAGGGAGATCAGAGGGGAAACCACGATCCCCACGCCTTTGCGGTGCAGGGCCGGGATCTGATAGCACAGCGACTTGCCGCCGCCGGTGGGCATCAGGACAAAGGCATCCTCGCCCCGGATGAGTCCTTCAATGATCTCCTGCTGGGGGGGCCGGAAGGTGGGGTAGCCGAATATCTTCTTGAGACTTTCCAGGGGGGTGTCGTGCATACGCTTCAGAGATCCTCTCCTTTATTGTTAAATGATCTCTGATCTTACCCGTCATGACAACACTCCTGCCACTCTTTATCGACCGGCCAAAAAAAAATTCCACCTGCCGTCTGACCTATTTTTAAAGATAATGGTAACTGCTCAGCAGTGCCGCAGATGATAGAAAGAGGCCTGCGCTGTGTGTTTTTGCACATGAGCAGGCCGATGACAACGCAGATATGGTGCGGCTGGGCAGTTACAGATAACCCTGCATTACCTGTTGCAACCCCTCCCGGGAAACCTCCTGCCGGGCGAGCGGCCCGTTTTTGAGAACCGCAAACTGTTCTTCGAATAACGGCTTTTCCTTGGCGTAGATGACACCGAGCGGAATCCGCTCCCCGAATTCCAGGGCTGTGCGAAGGGCCTGGGCATGGTCGGTGGGATCATAATCATCGGCAAGTTCGTAACAATGCTCCTTGTACCACTGATAGGTATTGACCTTGTTGAACGAGACGCAGGGCTGCAGGATATCGACCAGAGCCGTGCCCCGATGCTTGATCGCCTGGGCGATAAGGCCGGCGAGATGCTCCGGCAGACCAGCATAGCCCCGGGCTACAAAGGAGGCGCCCATGGTCACCGCCACAGCCACCGGGTTGAAGGGCGCGGCAAAAGCACCGTGGGGCTGGGCCTTGGTCACGAACCCCTGCTCCGAGGTGGGGCTGGCCTGCCCCTTGGTAAGAGCGTACACCCGGTTGTCGTGCGCCAGGATGGTGAGATTGAGATTGCGGCGCAGGGCCGCGAGGAAATGGTTGCCGCCCTCCCCGTACATGCAGCCATCGCCGCTTTCCGCGATCACGGTAAGTTCCGGATTGGCAAGCTTCGCCCCAATGGCCACCGGCAGGCTGCGGCCGTGCAGGCCGTTAAAGACATTGGCCTTCAGATAATGAGGTGCCTTGGCCGCCTGGCCGATACCGGAGACCAGCAGCACCTTGTGGGGCGAAAGCTCGCAGGCAACCAGGGCGTGCTTGAGCGAGTTGAGAATCCCGAAATTGCCGCAGCCGGGGCACCAGGCTGTTTCGTATTTGCCGTACTCCTCGATGGATGTCATGCTTTTCCCTCCACGGCTTCAAGGCGTTCCAGGATGTAGCGGGCGGTAAAAGGCAGCCCGTCATAGCGCGCTATCCGACCAGGCATGGCAAAACAAGCCTCCCGCTGGATGAGCCGGGCAAACTGGCCGGTGGCGTTGCCTTCCACGCAGACAACCTTGCCCGCGGCTTGGAGAATGTCGAGAAACTGGGCCGGGATCAGCGGCCAAACCTGGGAAAAATGGAGAATGGCGACACTGCTTCCCTGGCCGCGCAGCATAGCGGCCGCCTCCCGCACCGGGCCCTGGCTGGAGCCCCAGCAGACGAAGAGGAGATCCGCACCTTTTTCCCCGATAAGCTCTGGGGCAATGACCTCCTGCTTGAGAAGCTCAATCTTGCGAAGCCGTTTTTCCACCATGGCAACACGCACCCCGTGGTCTTCGCTGATATGGCCCTCTTCGTCATGCTCGTCGCTGTCCGCCACCACCAGTTGCTCGGACAGGCCGGGCAAAAGGCGGGGCGAAAGGCCGTTCTCGGTAAAACGGTAACGCTGGTAAGGAGTCGATGCCGCATCCGCCTCGAACCCCGCCCGCACCGGGGCGATAGCCATCGGATCAAAAGGGACTATCGGCCTGGATGAATCGGCCAGAAACTGATCGGTGAGAAGAAAAACCGGCGATTGGGCCTGCTCGGCCAGGGCCAGGGCCTTCTGGGTCAGCTGATAGCAGGCTTCGATGCTGCCCGGGGCAAAGATCGCCCTGGGAAATTCGCCATGCCCGGCATGGAGGACAAATTCCAGATCCGCCTGCTCGGTGCGGGTGGGCATGCCGGTGGCCGGCCCGGGCCGCTGGGCCACCACGATCAGCACCGGGGTTTCGGTCATGGCTGCCAGACTGACCCCCTCGGCCATCAGGGCAAAACCGCCGCCCGAGGTGGCCACCATGCTGGGGGCTCCGGCAAAAGCGGCGCCGATGGCCATGTTGATCGCAGCAATCTCATCCTCCGCCTGCTCGAATACGCAGCCCATGGTCTCGGCATGGGCGATCAGCTCAAGCACTATGGAGGTGGCCGGAGTCATGGGATAAAAGGCGCAGAACTTGAGGCCGCCGGCCAGCGCGCCCAGGGCGATGGCCTGGTTGCCGTTCAGCAAAAGACGATCTGCAATGGGCATTCCTCCGGTCAGGGCAAAGTCATGCTCCGGCACATGGGCCTCGGCCCAGACCCGGCTTTTCTCCATGATCTCCCGGTTTTCGGCCAGGGCTTCCGGGTGTTTTTTGCCGAGCATCGCCTCCACCGCCTGGTAAAGCGCCTCGAGGGAAAGGCCCAGAATATTGCCGAGCAGGGCGAGGGCGGCGGTGTTCCAAAGCCGCTCCGGGCAAAGCTCGGCAAAGGGCACCGAGATTGTCCCCGGCAGATCGGGGGCAAAGGCGGCATCGGCAATGAGCAAGGCCTGGCCGGTCAACTGATCACGATGCAGGGCCACGGTTTCGGCGTTGAGCGCCACCAGGATATCGATGGATTCGCGGGGCGCGAAAAATGGCCCGGTGCCGAGGCGGATGGCAAAGGTGTTGTGGCCGCCGCGAATCCTGGAATGATAACTCTGGCTGACAAAAATCTCATACCCGGCCCGAACCAGCGCCTTGCTCAACAGCTGACCGATGGTCACCAGGCCCTGGCCGGCTTCGCCGCCGATAAGCAGCTGAATATCCCGTGGCATGCGCATCTCCCCCGGCGCTATTTTTTGACCGCCTTGTAGCGGGCGTACAGATCGTGGACGCGATGGCGCAGGTCGCTGATCTTTTTCGAGTCTTCTTTGGAGAGCCAGCGCGGTTCGCTGATCGCGAAGATGACCTTGGCCAGCTCATCGAGCACGTTCTCGGTGGCCAGACACCACTCATCGGTGCAGATCCGCGCCATCTCCCCCGCCTCGGCAATATCCTGCGCCAGAAGGCTGAGGGATTTATCGAGATTCGCCATAAACTCCCGATGCGCGAGCAGCATGATTTCTTCCATTTCGACCTGACGTTGCATGATGTTCCTCCTCTTGTGGTTAGTGGCTAAAGCCCCTTTCCCCCAGGTTGCCGGATGTCAGCAGCAGGAGTCGGCCTGTAAAAACGCCACTCTTTGTTGACGATCAATCTGGCCCCCCGGTTGAAGCTAAAAAATGACCAGGCCCATTGCATGGTCACGAACAGCCGATTTTTAAAGCCGACCAGATAATAGATGTGAGTGCTCAACCAGATGAGCCAGGCAAAAAGACCGCTGCCCCGAAGGCGGCCCAGCTGAATGATCGCCCTGCCGCGACCGATGGTGGCAAGCTGGCCCTTGTCCAGGTAATGGAAAGGCAGGGGCTTTTCGCCCGCGTTTTTGCGCAGGATATTTCTGGCGATCCAACGCCCCTGCTGGAGGGCCACCGGTGCCAGGCCGGGCAGCGGCTTGGCGCGGCCGTGGGTGAAATGGGCCAGATCCCCGGCGACAAAGACTTCCGGGTGCCCCTTGAGATTCAAGCATGGCTCCACGGGAATCCGGCCCAGCGGGTCGGTGGGCACGGCCAGTTTTCGGCCCAGTTCTGCGGCCTGCACTCCAGCGGCCCAAAGAATGGTGGCGGCCTCCACGCGCGTCGTCCCGAGGTCACAGCCGTTATTGTCCACCCGGCTGACCTTGCTCGAAGTCCAGACCTGAACGCCAAGATTTTCCAGGTCGCGGGTCGCCTTTACGGCCAGTACCTCGGCAAAGGTGGACAGGATACGCGGCCCGGCCTCGATCAGAATGATCCGGGCCAGCTTGGGATTGATGTTGCGGAAATCCCGGGCCAGGGTGAAGCGGCTCATCTCGCCGATGGCGCCGGCCAGCTCCACCCCGGTGGGGCCGCCGCCGACAATGACAAAGGTGAGGAGTTTCCGGACTTGCTCCGGATCCCGGCTCCGCTCCGCCGCTTCAAAGGCGGTCAGCACCCTCCTCCTGATTTCCGTGGCCTGTTCGATGGTCTTGAGACCCGGAGCGGCCTCTTCCCATTCCTCGTGCCCGAAATAGGAATGGCGCACACCGCAGGCCAGAATAAGATAGTCGTAAACCAGGGAACAATTTCGAGCCATGACCCTGTGTCCGGCCAGATCCAGATCGCACACTTCGTCCTGCAGCACCGTGATGTTGCGATATCGAGCCAGGATGTGGCGGATGGGCACCGCGATTTCCGCCGGGCTCAAGGCGGCCATGGCCACTTGATACAGCAGGGGCTGAAACAGATGGTGGTTGCACCGGTCAATCACGGTGACCAGGATGTTCGGCTTGCCGCCGAGACCCTTAGCGGCATTCAGGCCGGCAAAGCCGCCTCCCACAACCACCACATGCTTAGACAGACCTTGCCCCTGGTCGTGGCAACATTTCGAGGAAAAGCCGGCTTCTGAGATCATGGCCGCAAAGCCTCTCTGGACGCTTCCTTGCAGCAAATCCCCGAATCAGGTCTGGCGAGTCCGTCAATATTCATCCAGGTGGTGCCACTCCGAATTTTCAAGCCAGTTCCCCGGTTCCGGCCTTGAAACAAACTCCAGGATATTTTCCATGATCCGCAAATGGTTGGCTTCTTCCCCGGCCAAGCGGGAAAATATCCGCCGTTCGTTTTCGTCTCCGGTCTGCCCGGCTTTTTCCCGATAAAATTCTTCACTCGCCGCCTCTATGGCGCAGGCCTTCCTGTAACTGATGGTCGCCGCTGTGCTATCGATGGCTAATTGTTCTTTTTCATCCCGCATGCTGCTGAAAACATTTTTGACATTTTCAAGTATCGCGGTCTCAGCCAGATGCGGATTTTTCTCCTTCCGGCTCAACAGCACAATCACCGCGTAATGCTTTACTTCCTCGTCAGCCAGCAGGGTGAATATTTTTGCAAGTCCAGAAACGGTTGCTTCCGCTGCGAGCCGGCGATAGAAATCTTCCCCGTCCTTTTCCATCTGCATGGCAAATTGGTAGATATTCATAGAAAACCTCCAGTTTTTATCCAGCGCCGGAAATCGTCCCTGCCTTATCCCTGCACAAAAAATACCTTAGAACTAACAGCACTGCTCCAGCAAGTAATGCTTAC
>Ga0156773_131_pt1 | contig 45941 bp, 41 predicted proteins | sample RifOxyD3_FD_110723 | JGI IMG/M metagenome (GOLD analysis project Ga0156773, IMG submission 110723) | Deltaproteobacteria bacterium RIFOXYD12_FULL_55_16 | reverse complement strand
CTGTTGCACACGAGCAGGCCGATGACAAAGCAGATGCTGTGCTGCTGGACGTTTACAGCTTATTCTTTTACCCTGGTCACATACGCCCCGGTGCGGGTGTCGATCTGCAACTTGTCCCCTTCTTCGATAAAGGGCGGCACCTGGACCACATAACCGGTTTCCAGGGTTACCGGTTTGGAGTCGCTGCCGCTGGTATCCCCCTTGACCCACGGATCAGACTGGGTAACCTTGAGGTTGACGAAGTTGGGCAGGGTAACCCCGATGGGGCGGCCATTGTACTGCAACACCTCCACATCCATATTGTCGGTGAGAAAGCTGGTGGCCTCGCCAAGCTGCGCCTTGGATATCTCCAGTTGCTCAAAGGAGGCGTTGTCCATAAAAATGTACTCCTCCCCCTGACAGTAGAGGTACTGCATGGTTCGCTCCTCAAGCGCGGCCTTTTCCAGCTTGTCGTTGGAGCGAAAAGTCTTTTCAAAGGCATTGCCGGTGATCATGTTCCGCAGACGGGCGCGGTACAGGGCCTGGCCCTTGCCCGGCTTGGAAAATGAAAAATCCGTCATGATATACGGTTCACCGTCGATCTGAACCTTTAACCCTTTGCGAAAATCAGAAGCGGAATACATACTTGCTTTCTCCCTGTGGCAGTAAAGTCAAAAAATACGATGCGGCACCTTACTAACCGGATTGCCGCAATTTTGCAAGGGTGAAGTTCAGACAAAGGTCACTTCATCGCAGACTCTTGCTCACCACCTCATACACATCCCTGGATAACGATGGGCTGGCGGCAAGCCGTTCAAGCTGGGCCCGCATCAAGGCGCGCCTGTTCTCGTCATAGCGCGCTCCCCGTCCGAGTCGGGCCGCCAGACGAGCGGCAATCTGCGGATTGAGTGGATCAAGGGCCAGAATCTGCTCGGCCAGAAAGGTGTAACCCCTGCCGGACGGCTCGTGAAAACAAAGGGGATTGCCTGCGGCAAAGGAGCCCACCAGGGCGCGAACCTTGTTGGGGTTCTTCAGCTGAAAGGCCGGATGCCCCATGAGCCCTTGCACCTCGGCCAGGGTTTCCGGCAGCGGGGCCGTGGCCTGTGCCGCAAACCATTTGTCCAGCACCAGAGAATCATTTTGCCACTGCTGGTAAAAATCGGCCATGACCTGACGCCGCTCCGGGCGGGCGGTATGAACCAGGGCGGCAAAGGCGGCCAGCTGGTCGGTCATGTTGTCCGCCCCGCGAAACTGGGCAAGGGTAAGTTTGACCGCCGCCTCGTCTTCAATAGTCATCAGGTAGGCGAGACAGAGGTTGCGCAACGCCCTCTGTCCCGCCAGACCCGGCTCGTAACGGTATGGGCCTGTGGCCCGATTGACTTGATACGTTTTCTCCCACAGGGGCCGCAGGGAGCGGGCCAGGGTCTGCCGGGCAAAGGTGCGGGCGGCATGGATTGCCTCGATATCCACTATCGCCATCTGTTCGGCCAGATACTCTTCAGAGGGCAGGGTGAGCAAGAGGGTGAGGAAGGCCTTTTCAAGCCCGCCTTCTTCCTCAAGCAGACCGGCACAGGCCGCGATAAACCTTTCCTCCAGCACCAGAGGGCGATTGTGCCGAAAATCCGCCACCAGCCCCAGCAGCAGGCGGCTGGCCAGACATTGCCCCGCCTCCCAGCGGTTGAAGGGATCCTGATCGTGGCGAAAGAGAAAGAGCAGCTCTTCCTCAGTACAGGCATATTCCACCTTCAGCGGCGCGGAAAAATTGCGCAACAGCGAAAGGCGCGGCTTTTCCGCCACCGCCTCAAACCTGAGGCTCTCCCTGGCGCCGCGCAGCTCAAACAGGCCGCGCTCCGCTTCCCCCTGCCGCTGGTGGCAGATCAGGGGCAGCTCTCTGCCCTGGCTGTCCAGGAGGGCGAGGGCCACCGGGATATGAAGCGGCTCCTTTTCCGGCTGGCCAGCCGTGGCCGGGGTGCTTTGCGCCAGACTCAGGGTACAGGTGCGGGTCTGGGCATCGTACTTGCTTTGCACGACCAGACGCGGGGTGCCGGCCTGGGTGTACCAGCGTTTGAACTGGGCAAGATCGCGGCCCGAGACCTCGGCCATGGCCTGGATAAAATCATCGGTGGTGGCGGCTTGACCGTCATGCCGCGTCAGATACAGGGCCAGCCCCTGTCGGAACAGTTCCGGCCCAAGCAGGGTGTGGAGCATCCGGATGATCTCGGCCCCTTTTTCGTAGATGGTGACGGTGTAGAAATTGTTGATCTCCAGGTAGGAATCTGGCCGCACCGGATGGGCCATGGGCCCATCATCCTCGGGGAACTGCACATTGCGCAGCAGCCGGACATCGTGGATGCGCTTGACGGCGGCTGACACCTGATCGGCGGTAAACTGCTGATCGCGGAACACGGTAAGCCCTTCCTTGAGGCTCAACTGGAACCAGTCCCGGCAGGTGACCCGGTTGCCGGTCCAGTTGTGGAAATACTCGTGGGCGATAACCGCCTCGATCCCTTCGTAATCGGCATCGGTGGCGGTATCTGGCCGGGCCAGCACATATTTGGCGTTGAAGACGTTGAGCCCCTTGTTTTCCATGGCGCCCATGTTGAAATCATCCACCGCCACGATCATGTACTGAGCAAGATCGTACTCCAGGCCAAAGGTCTCCTCATCCCAGCGCATGGCCTTTATCAGCGAGGCCATGGCATGGGCGCACCTGTCCTGGTTATGCGCCTCCACATAGATCTCCAGCGCGACCGCCCGGCCGGAGCGGGTGAGAAAGGTGTCAGCGATTCGGGCCAGATTACCCGCCACCATGGCAAAAAGATAGGAGGGCTTAGGGTACGGATCCTGCCAGCGCGCGTAATGGCGGCCTTCGGGCAGCTCTCCGGCTTCGAGCAGATTGCCATTGGCCAGCAGCACCGGATAGCGTTGCTGCTCCGCCGTGATGATGACCTCGTAGCGGGCCAGGACATCGGGCCGGTCGAGAAAATAAGTGATCTTGCGGAAGCCCTCGGCCTCGCACTGGGTGCAGAAATTGCCGCTTGAGCGGTACAACCCGTCGAGAGAGGTATTGCTTTGGGGGTAGATCTCGGTTTCAACGGCCAGGACGAACCGTTCCGGCGCAAGCAAGATGGTGAGGGTTTCCTCGTCGAGCCGATACTGATCCGGGCTCAGGGCCAGGCCGTCCAGGGTGAGGGACTTGAGCGCCAGCTTTCGGCCCTGGAGAACAAGGGGGGTCTCAGGCGCGGTCTGCACGTTGCGACGGCAGAGCAGGCGGGAACAGACCCGCGCCCGCTCCTCGAACAGATCTATCCAGAGCGCCACCTCTTCGATCAGGTAGGCAGGCGGACGGTAATCCTTGAGCAGGATGGTGTTGGGCTGGGCGGGCATGGCATTACTCCAGAAAGGTCAGCGGATCGCGGTTACTTGCGGCACCACCAGGCGCAGGCCCGGCTTCAGCTGGGCAAAGTCAACGGCGGGATTGTATTTCTTGAGCAGCCAGAAAGGCAGCTCAAATTCTTTCTGACACAAGGACCAAAGGGTATCCCCCTGCTTCACCAGGTAGGTGCGGGTGCCTTCCAACAGCCGGTAGGCGGCAAAGAAATCCTCCACCATTTCCTTGTGAAACTCATAGCGCTGGGCCTCGAACCGCTCCTTGCCTCCCTTGACCAGAGGAATCTTGAGCTGCTGATTCACTGCCAGGGCCTGTTCGTAACGCAAGCCGTTCAATCGGCGCAGATCCCAGGCCCGCACCCCGAGCCAGCGCGCGTAATGCCCCAGGGTTTCTTCTGCCTCTACCCGGACTAGGCCATAGGCCTTGCCCTGTTTTTTAACGACCTCTACCCCTAGATTACCCAGAACCTTGGCCGGTTTGAGGGGAGGACACTGCGCGCCGATAGCCGGCGCTGACGTCGGTTCTTCCGGTTTTACGGCGGCCTGCGGCTGGCCTGCTCGCGTCGCACCCTGCGCACCCTCCAGTTTTTTGCCCGACCCCGGAATGCGCAGGTTCTGGCCGGGGCAGAGTACCGTCTGCTCATCAAGCTCGTTGTCCCGCAAAAGCTCTGCCACCGTAATTCCATGCTGCCGGGCGATGGCAAAGGCGGTGTCTCCCTGCCGCACCTGATAGATGGTGGCCTGGGTCTGACCCTCTTTGAGAATCTCCGGCGGGATATTATCCGCCAGGCGCACAGCCTTGCCCTGCTGCGGCACCCGAACCTCGTAGCCTTTGGGAATCAGTTTCTGGCCCAGATACACCGGTTCGCGCAAGGCCGGATTCAAGGCCTTGAAGGTTTCCTGGTCAACCTTGAGATGTTTGAGCAGATCGCTGAGCAGGGCATAATTGGGCAGGGGTACGGTCTTGCTGTTGACCGGCGGCTCAAGGCGGAGCTGGCCGAAGAAGGCCTGGTGGTTTTTGGCCACCTCTCTGGCGGCCAGAAACTCCGAATAGAAATTTCGCGAGGCAAACTTGAACAGTTCGCTTTCATGCTCCTGAAAAATCTTTTCATAATTGCCCTTGGCCGCCTTGGCCCGCAACATGCCGTTGATCCCGTGATTATAGGCGGTCAACGCCAGAGGCCAGGTGCCGAGCAACTCGTAATTATGCCTGAGCATTCTGGCTGCGGCATGGGTGGCCTTGAGCGGGTCGCGCCGCTCGTCAATGGCATAGTTCACCTCCAGCATGAACTGCTTGCCGGAGGCTTCAGTAAATTGCCAGATCCCGGCCGCGCCGAACTTGCTGTACGCCTTATAGTTGAAGGATGATTCCACATGGGGCAGATAGGCGAGATCCTCGGGTACCCCGTAACTTGCCATGATCTGCTTGATCTCCTCCAGATAAGCGCCAGAACGGATCAGACCGGCCCGGAAGTTGTCCTTCTGGCCGGACTGAAAACGGATATTATCCTGGGCCGTCCGGAAATCATCGGCCGTGGCCTTGGGGCCAAAAAGCCCAGCCACCCGTTTTTCTTCCCCGTTTTGCGGGGATGCGCCTGAGGCAAGCACCTTGAGGATTTCCTGATACCTCTCCCTGGCCTTTTCTATCTTCTGCCGATCCCGTTCCCGCGCGCCGTTCTCCCAGATTCCCTCAACCTCCAGCACCTCATAGACAAGGCTCAGATCCCGCTTGTCGTGGAGAACCCCCTGGCTGGCGGGATAGCGGCCATAGATATCCCGCCAGAAAGCGACATTGGGCGCGATGCAGTCATAAAGGGGAAAGGGATCCTGGGCTGCCCGAACTGGCAAGGCACTCCCGCCGGTCAGACAGAGAAACAACCCGGCTGCCACCAGCAAGTGAAGATATGACATGAAGGCTCTCATAAATCTGTCTGCGTGCAGCCTAAACCGCATTTTTATAAGGGAAATCGGGGTGATTGATAAGTTTGGCCATCCGCTGTTTGCTCCCGGTATGGGCGTCGTGGAAATCCACCAGCCTGATCACCGCAGTTAGCATCTCCTGCTCATCCAGGTCTCTTAGAATCCGGCGGCCAGCCATGGGGCTGGTTCCGCCCTTGCCGCCGACATAGAGATCAAAGCCCTTGCGAGTGGCCATAATGCCGATATCCGTGTTTCTCACCCCCGAACAGCCCAGGGTGCAGCCTGAGATGGCGATCTTGAACTTCGGCTTGGTTTTTCCCCGGTCTTTGAATTTTTCAAGGATCAGGGCAGAGATTCGCTCCGGGTCGCCAACGCCCAGGGTGCAGTCGCGAACCCCGATACAGACCCTGGGAAGCGGAAACCTGCCCGGCTCCTTGAACTGGGCGCCCAGCGCGGCCAGTTCCCTGCGGATCATGGGCAGATCTTCCTCCAGGATGCCCATGATCCGTAAATTCTGCAGGGTACTCAGGTAAATTTCCAGCTGATATTTCTGGGCCAGTTCCTGGGCCTTGCCCATGAGCGCTAAGGGCAGGCGGCCAGCAGGCAGCAGGATGGTCAGACGTGTGGTCGCAATAGTATTTGTCATCATTCACCTCAAGGTTGCAGGATAAGTCAGTGCCAGGGGCGGCAAAACCCAGACATGTTCCCGCTGTTTCATAAAATATTTTTGCCCAAAGGCAAGGATTCTCTTATCTTTACCCTTTCCCTTTATGGAATTTTCCGTTATTTAATTACAAATTATTCAACATTATTCGACACAGGCGCGGGGAGAAAGAAATGGGTAGTCACAGCAGACCTCACAACGACACGGCTGGTGGAGCAATTGACCGCAAACGCGAACGCGAACGGCGTTATATGATGCAGTTACTTTACAAGAACGCCGATGAACTGGCAACCAAGATGGTGCAACGTCTGCTGGATAAAAAAATTCTCGAAATCACCGACGAGACCGCGATGCGCAAGCTCTTTGGCGAGCTGTTTGAAAGACTTTCCGCCATGGAAGAGTTTGACATGCTGTACAAGATCGCCCCGCTCAGGCAGCTGGTAGCGGACCCCAACTTTCTCAGCCTCTATGTGACCCAGTACATCTGCGAGGATCTCGTCGAGCATGACAAGGTTCAGGACGTGTATGGCGATGATCTCGAAATTTATCAGGCCGTTGAATCCGTGTTCAAGGTTCTCCGCCCCCACGACTGATTCTACTTTGTCACCTTGGGGAATTAAGAAGCCAAAAGACAGAATGTTTTGAACCGCCCGGACAGAAGGATGATGCTTTATTCTCCTGTATTCTGACTCCTGAATTCCTTTGAATGTGACAAAGTATAACGGCTCAACTCTTCTTCCTGACCTTCTTAAGATCCAGATAGGTATAGCCCTTCAGCCCCTTCTCATACTCGCCCAAAAGCCGCATGGCCTCATTGGGCCGCAGCCTGTCTTCCTTGATAGCGCTGTCCACCTGACTTTTCATCTTCCGCTTCAGATCGGTGCCGGTATACTGAACCAAAGCCAGCACCTTTTCCATGGTGGTGCCCTCGATGGTCTCCTCGATGTAGTACCCGGACTCCTCATCCTCATCCAGAAAGACATGGGCCTCGTTTACCCGGCCAAAAAGATTGTGCAGGTCGCCCATGATATCCTGGTAGGCGCCGGTGAGAAAGACCCCCAGATAATAGGGCTTGCCGTTTAAGTCATGCAGCGGCAGGGTGTCCACCCCTTCCTCGTACAGGTTGATGAATTTTGAGACCGTGCCGTCCGAATCACAGGTGATGTCGGCCAGGGTGCCTCGACGCTGAGGCTCCTCATTGAGCCGGTGCAGGGGCATGATCGGAAAAAGCTGCCCGTAGCCCCAGTGGTCGAGCAGGGACTGAAAGACGCTGAAGTTACAGAGGTACTGGTCGGAAAACTTGCTTTCCAGTTCGACAATCTCGTCTGGCCGGTACTCGGCCTCCTTGAAATGCTCCAGCACCCTGGCGCCGGTAAGCCAGAAAAGCTTCTCCACCTCCGCCTTTACCTCCAGGCCGATAAGACCCAGCTCGAAATGAACCTGGGTTTCCTCCTTGTTGTGCAGGGCATCGTGGTAGGCCTCCAGCGGGTTGCTGGAGTTTACATGGCTGTAATTGTACCAGGCCTCAGCCGCAAGTTTGTGGCTGATCTCCGGCTTGACCGGCTCCTGGGCATGCTCCATCTTCTTGATATCACCGAAGGTTTCCACCACCAGCACAGAATGATGCGCCACCACGGCCCGACCCGACTCGCTGATGATGATCGGATGCTCGACCCCCTGGGAATCGCAGACATCCATGATATTGTAGACAATATCCCGGGCGTATTCGTTTAAGGAATAATTGATGGAAGAATGAAAGGTGGTGCGGCTGCCGTCGTAATCCACCCCCAGCCCCCCGCCGACATCGATGTACTCCAGGGCATGACCGATCTGCCTGATCTTGGCATAGAACATGGCCCCTTCCCGCACCGCCTTCTTGATCGTCAGGATGTCCGGGATCTGGGAGCCGCTGTGAAAATGGACAAGCTTGAGGCAATCGGCAAGGCCGGCCTCCTTGAGCAGGTCGGAAACCTGGATAATCTCCTGGGTGGAGAGGCCGAACTTGGCGTCCTCGCCGGTGGATTTCTCCCACTTGCCCTTGCCGCCGCTCATCAGGCGAACCCTCAGGCCGATCATCGGCTCCACCTTCAATTCCTTGGCATAGCGAATGATATTGCTGACTTCCTCGACTTTTTCCACCACCAGGATGATCTTCTTGCCCAGCTTGCGGCCAAGAAGCGCAGTCTTGATATAAACGGAATCCTTGTAGCCGTTGCAGATGATCAGGCTTTCCCGGTCTTCATGAAAGGCTAGGGCCGCGAAAAGTTCCGGCTTGGAGCCAACCTCAAGACCATGATGGAAGGGCTTGCCCGCATCGATGATCTCCTCGACCACCTCCCGCAGCTGATTGACCTTAACCGGATAGACGCCGCGATAGATGGATTTGTATTCCAGTTCGACAATGGCATCGTTAAAGGCCTTGTTGATCCGCTCCACCCGGTTGCGCAGCAGGTCGTGAAAGCGGATAAGCATGGGGAAATGCAGGCCCTGTTCCACTGCCTCCCTGATCACGTCAACGATGGCGATGGTGCCGCCCTGCTCTTTGAGCGGGGCAACCGTCACCTGCCCCTTGCCATTGATATCAAAATAGCGCAGGCCCCAACGGGCAATGCCGTACAGCTCTCTGGCCCTGTCGATACTCCAGACCTTTGCTTCCGCTGTCTGCTGCATCCCGTTGCCCTCCTTGGAAAAATGGCCCTGCCCAGACAGGAAAAAGACGGAGTCTCATCCCCTGAACATAAAGAGGGACAAAATACACAATTATCGCAGAAATTCAACAGGTTTTTGTCCGGCATGGGCCTGTTTGTCAACCATAAACAGGCCGAACAAAGAACTGCGGGAAAAGGAGCGAGATCCTTTCCGGGGTGCCGGAATACCGGGCATTCTTACAAAACCTGTCAAGCAAACTTTTCAGCTTGTCAGCAAAGATCCCCCCTATATAAAATCCATAGACAGGCGGCGTATCGCGGTTCAGTTCAAGGTAGCTTTATGTTGCCGCTGAATAGTCGGTAAGAAAAAAGGGCGAGCTGGCCCGCATCCTGCGGGCAGGACAATGTCTGCCAAACCCACAACAACCGCAGTTATTATTTCCCGAGCAGCCGGATGAATTCCTCCGGCATCCCGATCTCAAAGGTCATTTGCTCACCGCTAAAGGGGTGGATGAAGGATATCGATCGAGCATGAAGAGCGAGCCGTTTGCAAACCAGCGTGCCGTTCCCGTATTTTTTGTCTCCGGCGACGGGATGGCCCTTTTCCGCAAAATGCACCCGGATCTGGTGCTTCCGGCCAGTGAGGAGATGAATTTCCACCAGGCTTAGCCCTTTGCTCTCTTGCAACACCTTGTAGGCCGTATGGGAGAGCTTGCCCTTGGCTGGATCCGGGGTCGAATAGACCTTTTGGGCGGCATTTTCGGCCAGGCAGGAGGTAATCGTTCCCTCTTTGGGCGAGAGCCGACCGTGGACGATGGCCAGGTAATGCTTGTTTGTCTCCTGCCAATGCTCCTGCAAGAATTTCTTGACCTGTTCGCTTTTGGCAAAAAGCAGGATGCCGGAGGTATCCTTGTCCAGGCGATGCACCACATACACCCTGTTGCGCGATTTTGGGTCGCCCTTGCGGACATAATCATTGAGCAGATAATGGGCTGTTCTCGACTTTTCCCGCTCCGTGCCGATGGTCAGCAGCCCAGCCGGCTTCTCGACCACAAGAATATCCTTGTCCTCATGGAGGATGGGCAATCCTCGCGGTTGCCGCTTTCTGGCAGGCCGGGGGCCGGTGTGCGGATGAGCCATTTCAGCGCCACCTTCCCCAGTGCGCTGCCGCCCCTTATGATTTTTCATGAAAAACCACCACGGCCTCCTGATCGCGGCTGGCTATCTGGCGGGCCACCTTGGCCGGAACCACCTCGTAGCTGTTGCCGAGTTTGACGATGGCCAACTGGCCACGGCTGAGCTGGTCGGTCATCTCCTCGGAGACAAAGATCCTCTTGATCTTGTTTTGCTCGACAAAGTGGTAGGGCTCGCCCCGCCCATCCTGGGCCAGACGATTGGTCTCGATGAGCTGTTTTACCTGGGCCTTCTGCTCCCGAAGCCGGGCCTCCTCGGCGCGCTGAAGGTTAAGCTCCCGGTTGCGCAAATCCTTGGCCGCCTGCTCCTCCCGGGCCTTGTTGCTGGCCAGCGCAGGGATATCTCCGTTGTGCTGTTTGCGGCTGATCCGTTTTTCGTGTTCGGCCTTCTTGGCCTGTTTCTTGGTGGCCAGCCCGGCCTTGAGAAGCTGGTCCTGTAACGGATTCCCCATGTTCTTTCCCTTGCGGTATGATTAAGCTGTCAGTGACAGCTGATAGCTTTTCCCCACCCATACACCAGCGAATTGTTGCCCGGTATTTGACCATATTCGCCAGGGGATGCAAAGTGATATGATGGGAAGGTTGGGAAGAGGAGCAGGACATCCTGGTTAAAAAACAGCCAGGGCAACGGATAAGTAAAGCTGAGTTGAGCAGCTTGCCGGATTTTATGCCCTTTAGGGTGCAAACGAAACTTATACCCTCTGGGTGCAAAAAACAATTGGCGCAGTCGGCAAAATATGAATACAAAAGCAAGCATGAACCAACCTCAAAAAAGCATGGCCCAAGAGCTGCATAACCAAGGCGAGCTTTTTTTCAGCCTGCTGGAAAATTGCCTGACCGGCAACACCTTTGTCAAGCTGGTGCTGGGCAAATACCATGGCCCGGAGACTGGACTGCACCGGATATTTGTCCGCCTGATTACCATTAATGACGGGGAGCGGCTCTCTTTTCTCTCTCGCTACCAGACCAGGGATGTCACCAAGAACCTGCCCATAGCAGAGGGGTTGGTGACCATTCGCGACTTGTTTGCCACCTCGTTTAATAATGTGCATCTGCAAACGGTGACGGAGGATATTCAGTTGGCGGTCAACAAAAAGGGCAAATATACCCTGCAGAGAGGCAAGGCCGCGCCGAGGAGCGTTTCCCCTCAAGGGCATGACCGCGAGAAGGAGCGTTTTCTCGAGCTTGCCACGCCGTTTCTCAAGGAACTGGGGGTCACCAACGCGCAGCAGCAGCTTATTCCCGCCATGGCGCGCAAGTGGAAGCAGATCAACAAGTTCATCGAGGTTCTGGATCATGCCCTTACAGCCTCGAAGCTGAAAGAAAAAGACCTGGTTCAGGTGGTTGATTTCGGCTCCGGCAAGGGATACCTGACCTTTGCCCTGGAGGAGTACCTGCGCGCCAGCCTGGGACTTAAGGCCAGGGTAACCGGGGTGGAATTGCGGGAGGATCTTGTCAGCCTGTGCGCCAAGGCCGCTCAGAAATTGCATCTCGACGGCTTGTCTTTTGCACAAGGCGATATCCGCAGCTACAAGCCCGAGGGAATCGATATCATGATTGCCCTGCACGCCTGTGATATGGCGACGGATTACGCCATCCATCTTGGCATTCGCGCCAAGGCGGCGATCATCATGTGCGCCCCGTGCTGTCACAAGCAGCTCCGGCCCCAGATGCGCAGCCCTGAGCTGCTGCGGCCCATGCTCAAACACGGCGTCCATCTGGGCCAGGAAGCGGAGATGGTCACCGACAGTCTGCGCGCCCTGCTGCTTGAGGCGAGCGGCTACGAGACTCAGATCTTTGAATTCGTTTCCCTGGAACACACGAGCAAGAACAAGATGATCCTGGCGGTGCGGGGCTCAGGTTTGGTTAAACGAGAAGAGTTGCTGGCTCAGATTCAAGAGCTCAAGGATTTTTACCAAATCCGGGAGCATTGTCTTGAATCCTTGTTGCAAGCAGAGGAAGAACCCGCATGAAGGGCAGGCCTCCGGGCGGCGGGCCGGGTAAAAAAAGGAGAACTGTAAATGGCGCAAGCCTGGCGGATAGTTGACAGTATTGATACCGACGAGGGGCTGCTTGATCTCAGACAGCGGGGCGAGACGGATTTTCTGATTACCATCGACAGCCGGGTGCTGATGAACTCCTCGGCCAACAGATCCGAGATTGTTTTGTCAGAGCTGGCCTGCGCGGATCTGAAGCAGACCGAAAAACCCAGGGTGCTGGTGGGTGGTCTGGGCATGGGCTTCACCCTGAAGGCGGCCCTGGATAATCTCCCGGCTGAGGCCGAGGTGGTGGTAGCAGAACTGAATCCGATCATGGTCATCTGGTGTCAGGGGCCGATTGCCCAGTTAACTGCGGGGGCGGTTGACGACCCACGAGTCAGGGTGGTGATTGCCGATGTGGCCGAGATTATCCGTGCTGCGGCAAGCAAGGGCAAGGGTCAGCGCTTTGACGCCATAATCCTTGACCTGTACGAAGGCCCCTATGAGGGGGATCAGGGCCGAGGCGAGTATCTGTACGGCAAGAGGGCACTTGAGTTAAGCCGTTCCGCCTTGAAGGCGGGCGGGGTGTTGGCGGTGTGGTCCGAAGATCCGGACAAGGCCTTTGAGAAACGTTTGCAGGCTGCCGGGTTCTCCGTTGCTCGCCAACGTCCTGGCCGGGGCGGACGCCGACATGTGGTGTATATCGCCAGAAAAACAGAGCAGCGGGGATAGCAGGTTCTTTCGGGGACTATGCGGCAGCCAGGAGAGATAAGCCTGGGCTTGCCAATTTTTCCAGAAATCCTGTAGTTTTTAAAAAAGTTCGTCAGATAACGCAGTTACGGGGGGAATCGTGATCCAGCCTGTTCTCATTGTCGAAGATGATAAGAAAATTGCCCGAGTCGTCCAGGTATATCTCGAGGGCGAAGGCTATCGCGTGATCCATGCCGGGCGGGGCAAAGAGGCAGTCGCTGCCGCAGAGAGGGAAACCCCTCTGCTGGTGATCCTCGATCTGATGCTGCCGGATATGGGCGGCGAAGAAGTTTACCAGGAACTGAAGGCGCTAGCCGATGTTCCGGTCATCATGCTTACGGCTAAGTCCTCCGAGGAAGAGCGAGTAGCGGGCTTTGCCCTGGGAGCGGACGATTACGTGGTCAAGCCCTTCAGCCCCCGCGAACTTATGTTTCGGGTGAAGGCTGTGCTCAAGCGGGCGCAGAAACAGGATTTGACGGGAGCAACGGTAGCGAGCTTCAACAAGGGAATTCTGGTTGTCGATGGCCATCGCTACGAGGTGAAGAAGAAGGGGCATTCTGTAAGCCTCACGCCCACCGAATTCAAGGTACTCTTTACCCTGGCCGCGCATCCAGATCGGGTTATGACCCGGGACGCGCTGGTGGATCAGGCCCTGGGTTATCAGTTCGAGGGCTACGAGCGGAGCATCGACGCTCATATAAAGAACCTCCGCCAGAAGATCGAGGATGAGCCTAAAAGGCCTTCCTTTATTCTCACCGTGTACGGGATAGGCTACAAATTTATCGGGAAACGAGATGTTTAGAAGCCTCTGGATAAAGTTTCTCATCCTTCTTTTTGCTGTTTCCGTTATCGCCCTCTCAGCGGCGTTCATCCTGCGGGAACTGATGATTCATGATTTCCGGGAATATCTCGAAGGCGACCGCGAAGACCGGGTGTCCTGGGTCACTGCGGACATTGAGCGAAGCTATGAAAAACATGCCGGCTGGAAGCGGGAAATCATAGGTGAGCTGAGTGAAGACGCGGTCTGGGCCTTTATGCTTGGGTTCGAGATCCGCCTCCTCGATTCAGGCGGCAGGGTAATCATGGATACAAAGAGAGCCCTGGACACGCTTTCGCCCCTTGTGCGAAACAGGGTTCTGGGCGTCTCCGAACGCGCGCCCCAAAAACAGGCGGGCTCGTATTTGCCCTACCCGCTCTTTCTGGCCGGAAAGGAGATCGGTCGACTTGAGGTCAGCTTCCTGCAGCCTCAGAAAGAGTTGGTTTTCATCGACCGCTCAAACAGGTTTCTTCTTTTCTCTCTTTTGGCTCTGGGCGGACTTGCCTTTGTCCTGAGCCTTGTCCTGTCGAGAAGGTTGACGCGCCCCATTAAAAGACTTGCCGCCGCAGCCGTGGCGGTGAGCGAGGGGAATCTGAAAACGCGGGTCCCGGTTGTCGGCAGAGATGAAATAGGCAAACTCGCGGCAATGTTCAATCGGATGGTGCAGATCCTTGAAACCCAGGAGGCCTTGCGCAAGAAGCTCCTTGCAAATACGGCCCACGAGCTGCGCACGCCGCTTGGCGCCATGCAGGGCGAACTGGAAGGGATGATGGATGGGCTCTTCCCTGTGGACAGGCAGCATCTTGGCTCGCTTCTTGAAGAAACGGACAGGCTCAAAAATATTCTGAACGCTATGGAGGAGCTTGCCCAGGCGCAAGCGAGTGTGCTGACCCTCAAAAAGCAGCATTTTGAGCTCGGGAAGTTTCTTTTGCAGGTTGTCTCAAGATTCCGGCCCGCAGCCCAGAATAAGGCCGTGGAATTTAACGTGGCGTGCGAGAAGGGGCTGATTGTCTATGCGGATCCCGATCTATTGACGCAAGTTATGCTCAACCTCTTGAGCAATGCGCTCAAGGCGACTGACAGAGTCGGGCGGGTGACCGTCAGGGCGGCCCGGCAGGACGCTGAGGTTCTGCTTGAAATACAGGATACGGGGGCGGGGATCAGGCCTGAAGACCTGCCTTTCATCTTTGAGCGATTCTTTAAGGCCTCCGAAGGCGGCTTCGGCCTTGGCCTTGCCATCGTCAAGGAGCTTATGGAGGCGCACGGGGGCAGGATAGAGGCCAGAAGCGAATACGGAAAGGGTTCTGTCTTTAGCCTCTCGCTGCCAGGCTAATAACCCTTCACAATTCTTCATAATTCCTTCGCTGGTTCTTCACAATCATTTGCTAGAGTCTAACCAGGCAATGATTGGTTGTACTACTATTCAAGGGAGGTAAAAAGAGATGAAGAAAGAAACAGGAATGATTTTTGCGGTTATGCTGGTACTCGTCTTCGCTGGCGTGGCCTTTGCCTGTGGGAATGGCCCCGGCGTGGGCTGCGGGCAGGGTGGCGGCTATTACAACGGCGCAAATGCTGAGACCATGAAAAAGTTCCAACAGGAGTCACTCAGCCTGCGCGACGAGCTCATGATCAAGCAGATCGAACTTCAGACCGAGTTTAGCAAGCCTGTACTCGACAGGGCCCGTATTGCCTCGATCAGGAAGGAGGTCATTGATATCCAGGCAAAGGTTCAGGTTGTGGCGGACAAGCACGGCATCCCGGCCTTTGCTTCCGGCGCCGGGGGCGGCATGATGGCAGGCCGTGGCGGACGCGGGATGATGGCGGGAGCAGCGGGGGCCTGTCCTCAGTGCCAGTCGGCAAACTGACTATTTATGAGAGGGGGGCCTCGCGGCCCCTCCGGTCTTTCAAGATGATGAAAACATTTTTTATCGTGTGTCTGCTGCTTTTGGCAGGGTTTCTTATCAATCCCGAGCCGTCTTTTGCCCAGCCGGATTGCAACTGGCGGCAGCAGCGTCCTTACGGCGGCTATTGCCGGGGGCCGAAATGGGGCTGGTATGGGGCGCGCAATCCTGTGAAAATCGTGGAAGAGGCGCGCAAATTGCTGGAGCGTTATTTCAAAGGGGAAAACGTAGCCGTCGGCAAGATTACAGAGCATGAATGGTATTTTGAAGCTGAGATCATGGACAAAAAGGATAACCGGCTCGACCGGGTGATTATTGACAAACGGACGGGCAGGATACGTTCAATTTATTAGTCCGGGGAGGATATATTTATGATGGGTACTGGTTACTGGGCGGGCGGGCCGGGGTGTTTCTTTGGCTGGCCTCTGGGGATGATCCTGGGTATTATTTTCTGGGGAGCGCTAATATATGGAATTTTTCTCCTGTTTTCGCGGCTGGCAAAACGGCGGGCGCGGGATGGCGAAAAAGAGGAAACGCCCCTGGATATTCTTAAAAAGCGGTATGCCAGAGGCGAAATAGACGCCGAGGAGTTTGGGCAGAGAAAAAAGAATCTGGAATCTTGACCGGCCTTATCCGCAGGGAGTCGTTTTACTACCCTTCATTCATGCGGCCCGGCGTTTCCCACCGGGATGCGTAGAGCTTTTGCTTTGCGCATCCTTGGCTGAATCCTGAAAAACACCCGCCAGCAAAATCCTTCGCTTTTCAACATCCTTTCCCTTGACACGACAAAGCGGTTCATAGCACTATGAGGGGCATAAAGTAAGCGTGAGGATTATTCTACCAGGAGCAACACAACAGGAGACGCCATGGAGATACATGACCCGAATCTGCATCTGAAACTTATGGAAATGTGTGACTGTTATCTTGGCACGGACTATATCGCCATTATTCAGCAGGTGGCGGACACCCCCACCAGTGATACCCAGGAAGACGCCCTCCGTTATCTGGCGCTCGGCCTTCTCCTGACCCTGACCGAAGAGGCCCGGCAGCTTTCCCTTAAGCAAAAGAAAGGCAAGATTACCGTCACCATCAAGCACGATGCGGAAAAAATCGCCCTGCGCCCACCCTGCAAGCCTGTTTTCGACCGAATCATCGCCATTATGCGCAGCATCATCCATCTGGAGGAAGACAAGGGGGGGCTGCCGCTGACCCTTGGTTTGAAGAATGATCAGGTCGAGCTTCAGATAAAGATCGAACGTACTGCGGACAAGGAAACCCTCAAGATAAAATTTCCCGAGCTGACCTGAGCGCCTCAGCCCGCCCGGCCCGGCAGTTCAAGGAGCGCCTTGGCTGCCTGGGCAAGATCCGCTGGGCTGTGATGACGGGTGAGGGAAAACCGCAGCCTTGCTGTGCCCTTTGGCACGGTGGGCGGTCGAATGGCCGTGACGAAGATGCCCTGCTGGCGAAGCTGCTCGGCCTTGGCCAGCGCCGCGCCGCTCTCCCCGACCAGAATGGGAATGATCTGCGAGGGGCCAAGTTCCGCCCCGTAGCCCCCGGCCTGCAGCAAGGCCTTGAAAAAGGCGATCTTTGCATGCAGCTCCCGGCGCAGCTCCGGTTCCTGTCGGATAAGCCGCACTGCAGCCAGGGAGGCTGCGGTAACGGCGGGCGGCAGGGCGGTGGAAAAGACAAAGCTCCTGGCCCGATTAAGCAGATAATCAATCATCTCCCTGTTGCCCGCGACATAGGCGCCATAGCTGCCAAGGGCCTTACCGAAGGTGCCCATGGCCAGATCCACCGCCTCACTCACCCCGTCCTCTTCGATAACTCCGCCGCCATTTTCGCCAAAAACCCCGGTGGCATGGGCCTCGTCCACCATGAGCAGGCAGCCGAAGCGCTCCTTGAGCTGCACCAGTTCGCGCAACGGGCAACGGTCGCCGTCCATGCTGTAGATGGATTCCACCACAATCAGGGCCGTGCCTGTCCCCCGCTTTTCCTTGAGCAGGTCTTCGAGCTGATTGAGATCGTTGTGCCGGAAGCGTATCAGGCGGGCGCCGGAAAGGCGGCAACCATCGTGGATGCTGGCATGATTCAGACGGTCGCTGAAGATGAGGTCGTGGCGGGCAGCCAGGGCAGGGATGATGCCAGCGTTGGCCAGGTAGCCGGAGCCGAAGGTGAGGGCGGCCTCCTTGCCCTTGAGCTGGGCCACCGCCTCTTCCAGCTCATGATGCAGCGCGAGATCGCCGCTCATCAACCGGGCCGCGCCCGAACCGGCGCCAAACCGGCCCAGGGCCTCCTGGGCCGCCGCGATCAGGGCCGGATGTTCGGCCAGGGCCAGGTAATCATTGGAGGAAAAGTCGATCAGCTCCCGGGCCTCATCTCCGGCCAGGGTAAGCCGCCCTTTTCCCCGGCGGATGACCGGGCGCAGGCTGCGGAGCCCGCCGCTTACCTGCTGCTGGTTTAGCCAAATCTTCACATCGACCATAATTGCTTGATCTCTTCGGCAAATTGCCGGTCTGCCTCAGGGGAACGGCCCCGCTGGGTGAGATAGCCGCCGATCATCATGCCGTCTGCGCCAGCCATGAAGGCAGAGCTTAAGAAATCGGCCAGGGCTGATTCGCGGCCAGCGGCCAGGCGAATGGCCGCCTGGGGCAAAAGTAAGCGGTAGAGGGCGATGGCCCGGAGAATTTCTGCGATGGCCAGGGGGGGCAGTCCGGCGCAGGGCGTTCCGGCCAGGGGGATAAGGATATTGAGGGGCACGGAGTCAATCCCTAATTCGGCAAGACTCATGGCCATGGACAGGCGATCTGCCTCGGTTTCGCCCAGGCCGAAGATGCCGCCGCTGCAAACTTGGAGACCAACGGCCTGAGCAGCCCTGATTGTGGCCACCCGGTCGGCAAAGCTATGAGTGGTGCAGATCTGCGGGAAAAACTCCCAGGAGGTCTCCAGATTATGGTGATAGCGGGAAAGACCGGCCTCCTTGAGCTGGCGGAGTTCGACCTCCCCTAAGATACCCAAGGAAGCGCAGACCTTGATCCCCACCTCTTTCCGAATGGCGCGGATGAGGGTCAACACCTGGAGCAGATCAGCGCTTGCCAGCCCCCGGCCACTGGTCACCAGGGAAAAACGGCTGGCCCCGATTCTTTTGGCCTCCCGGGCGGCGGTGAGAATTTGCTCTTTATCCAACAGGGGATAAACCGGCGCCTCTGTCTGGTAATGAGCGGATTGCGCGCAAAAACGGCAGTCCTCGCTGCAAAGGCCGGACTTGGCATTAACGATGCTGCACAGGGAAAAGGAGGTTCCCCGCCGGGCAAGCTTGATCGCCAGGGCCTGCCGCATGAGCTCGGCTAAGGGCAGCGCCTGGAGTTTGGTGAGGTCGGGTAACTGGTTCATGGTAGTGGTCTCTAAAATTAGCCACGAAAACCACGAAAGAACACGAAAAACTTCAGGGAACCTTCAAAAATACGTCCTTCGCGGGAGCGACGGAGGTTTGATTTTTCAAGGTTGCCTTCAATAAATTTCGTGTCGTTTCGTGGGTTTCGTGGCTAAAAAAATAAGCGGTGACCGCCGACACCCCAGCCTACTTGAGGCCGAAGATTCCGCCTTTCTTGCCAGAGAAAGCCGGGGTGCGGCTTTCTGGTCTGGGCGGCCTGGGTTTGCCTGTCCTGCCCCTGCCCCTGCCGCTTGGCGGGGCGGCAACAGGCTCGGGCCGCGCCGCCAGATCGGCAGGCACTCCGCCAAGGGCTTCCTGGTAAAGCTGCAAGAACAGCAGGCCATCGGCAAAATAACTTTTGCGTTTCAGCCAGGCAGGCCAGGTCTGTCCGGCGCCGTGCCGGACGAAGGCCGGAAAATTGACCAGCAGCGAGGTGATCTCCTCTCTGGAGGCCCGTTTGACATTGAGATGCTCCAGATGGGAATCAACCTTAGTGCGAAGGGTGCGGGCAAAGGAATCACGGCCTTCGGCAGGCAAAGACACAAGGTCGAAACGCGCCTGGGCCCAGGGCAGCATGAGCAAGGCAAACAGAAGATGTTCCGGCAGGGGCCTGCCTTCGCCATGCAGGCGGTCAATCACCTGGCAGAGGGCGAAGAGAAGACTGAGCTGGGACAAGGGGTTCTCCGGCTCCTGGCTGAGGCCCTCGTTATAGCAGGGCAGAAGAACAAAGAACAGCCCGCTGGCCACGGCAAGCCGACACCAGGGCGCGCAGGCGCCGCTGTGCAGATCTTTGAAGAATTCGTCCCTGACCCGGGAATCAGGGCAGAGGCGCAGGGTGTCAAGGTTGGTGACAATGGCCTGCCAGGTGCGCTCTTCAATGGTAAAGCCGCTTCTGGCCGCATGGCGGATGGCGCGCATCATCCGGACGGGATCCCTAACGATCCGGCGATCCGGCTCCCCAACCATGCGAACAATCCGGTTGTTGAGATCGCTAACCCCGTCCGTGTAATCAATGATGGTGAAGTTTTCTATCTCATAGAACAGGGCGTTGATGGTGAGATCACGCCGAAAGGCATCCTCCGCTTCGGAGCCGAAGGTGTTGTTGTGGGCCAGCACCTCGTCCTCTTCCCGGTCGCCTTCTTCAAACTCACTGCGACAGCGCAGGGTGGAAACCTCGACTATCTTGCTGCCAAAGAAAAAGACCTGCACCAGACGAAAGCGGCGACCAATGATCCGGCTGTTTTTAAAAAGGGTGCGCAACTGCCCTGGTCTGGCGTTGGTGCTGATGTCGAAATCCTTGGGCGTTTTGCCGAGATAGAGATCACGCACCGCGCCGCCCACCAGGTAGGCGGAAAAGCCCGCATCACGGAGGCGGTGCATGACCTTCAACGCCTCGCGATCGATATCCTTGCGGGAGATGGGGTGATCGGCCCGGGCAATGATGCGGGGCTCCGGCAGGTCAGGGGATGAATCCATGGAATATTCCAGGCGGGAGGGCAAGATGACGGGCTACCTAATATGTTGCGGCAGGTTCCTTGTACATGGACTCGGCCTGTGAAACAAACTGGTCGAAAACCTCGCGAACGGTGAGGATTTCCTTGATTTTAAAGACGTTTTCGCCGGAAAAAACAAGACCATCTTCCATATTACCCTCGCAGGCCGCAGTGAGCCGGTCGCTGATACAGTAAACATGGTCGCATTTCTTCAGGCATTTGTATTTGCATTCCTTGGCCTTGAGGTCGATCTTGTTCCGCAGTTTTTCCACAAAGGGGGTTATGATGGCCCGGCCGGGCAATCCCACCGGAGATTTGATCAGGGAGATATCTTCCTGATTGGCGTGCAGCATGGCCTGCTTGAAGCTTTCCGCCACCGAGCATTCCTTGGTGAGGACAAAACGGGTGGCGATTTGGATGCCGTCCGCCCCGTACTTGTCCATCATTTCCGCCATTTCATAGCCATTGGTGATGCCGCCCGCCGCGATCAGAGGAACCTTTTTTACCACCTTGCGAATCTCGGGAAAAAGCTCGCGCAGGGCCACGTTGGTGCCCAGATGGCCGCCAGCCTCCTTGGCCTCGACCACGATGGCCGCAGCGCCCAGTTTCTCGGCAAGCAGGGCAAAGGAGGGCGAGGAAACGATGGAGACAATGGGGGTGTTGGTTTCCTTGCCGATCTTGAAGATATCCCGGGAGAAACCAGCCCCGGTGACGATCATGTCCACTCCGGCTTCGATGGAGCCCTGCACCAGGTTGTAGAAATTCTTCATGGCGAACATGATGTTCACCGCGATAATCCCCTTGGTTGCCGCCTTGGCCTTGCGGATATCGGCCTGGAGTTCCTCCACCGGAATGGCTGAGCCACCGATGGTGCCGATGCCCCCGCACTCGGCCACGGGAATGGCCAGAGCCGAGGTGGAGACGCGGATGGACATACCGCCCTGAACAAGAGGTACTTGGGCGGTGAACTTGCCGATGGTAAGGGGGGGTAGCTTCATGAATGTCTGCCGCTCCGGTTAGTTTGAGGAGGAATGAGCAACTATGCTTTTTTTCGTTTTTTTTGTCAAGAAAACCTTCCTGAGTCAAAAGGAGGTTTTTCGCCTCCAGCGAGAAGAGCTTTTGCCTTTTTTGCCGGTTTCTGGTTTAAAGTAGAGCAAACAGGCAACGGTGGCGCAAAGATGTACCCGATTTTCATCAGGTTCCGCAACATATATAATATGCGCGGAGCAGAGGAAAGGCAGCATGTATATTCACCCAGGCAGCATCGGCTTTGACATAGACGGCGTGGTTGCCGATACCATGGAGGCCTTTATCCGTCTGGCCCGGACTGGATATGGGGTCAAGGTGCGTCCTGAGGAGATCACCGACTTTCAGGTGGAGGCTTGCCTGGATCTTGACCCGGTCATGGTTGAGGAGATTTTCACTCGTCTGCGGGAAGAGCCCCTTGCCTGTGGCTTGCAGCTCATGAGCCACGCCCGCCAAGTGTTGACCGGCTTCGCCGAGCATGGCCCCCTTACCTTCATTACCGCCCGCCCGCAAAAAAAACCCATCGCCAGTTGGCTGAAAAAAGAACTGGGGCAGCAGGTCTACGATCGGGTGCGGCTGGTGGCTACCGGCGAACACGACAACAAGGCGGTTCATATAAAGGAAATGGGCCTGGCCTTTTTTGTGGATGACCGGGCCCAGACCTGCCTGCAGCTCGCCCTTGAAGAGGGCATCCAGCCCATCGTCTACCGCCAGCCCTGGAACCAGGGCAAGCATGCTCTGCCCGAGGTGGAAAGCTGGCGCGCCATCCACGCCCTGTGTTACGGGGAGGCCGCCTGGTGAAGCAATGCCCTGCCTGCGGTCAGGCGATCCCGGCCTATAAAAATCCAACCCCGACGGTGGATATCATAATTATACTTGGCAACGGCGTTGTCTTGATAAAACGAAAAAACCCGCCCCTGGCCTGGGCCCTGCCCGGCGGGTTTGTGGATTATGGGGAGTCGCTGGAGCAGGCGGCGGTGCGGGAAGCTCTGGAGGAAACCGGGCTTGCGATCAAACTTTACCGCCAGTTTCACACCTATTCCGATCCAGACCGCGACCCAAGGCAGCATACGGTGAGTACGGTTTTTCTCGCCACGGCGACAGGTTCGCCAGTGGCTGGCGATGATGCGGACGAGGTCGCGATTTTTTCTGAAGAAGCGCTGCCACCGCTGGCTTTTGACCATGCAAGAATTCTGGCTGACTATTTTGCGGCGCAACGAACCGCCGCCTGAAACGGCAAAAAAACGTCGCCGCCCAAAGGCATTCGCTGCCCGCACCCACATTCCTACCTCTCTGTTTTCCCTGTATCTCCTTTATTGTTAACTAGTTAGGCCGCATTTTCCCCTATGGCCACCTGCCGCTTTTTCCTTGAAAATCTGCGCCCGCCATCGCAGATAAAAAGTTTGTATTTGCCCATATTCTCTGGTATACAAGCTCGATCTATCAAAGGAGGATTGTTTCCATGGCAAAAAGCACAACAGCAACCACAACGGATTTTGAAGTAAATGCAGGGGAAATGAGCTTTGCTCAGCTCTTCGAAGAAAGCCAGAAGGTGGCGGAGGTGGGAGAAGTGGTGCTCGGCACCGTTATCGCCCTGGCCAACGATTATGTCGTGGTGGATATCGGCGACAAATCAGAAAGTGAGATCCACTGTTCCGAGTTCAAAAACGAAAATGGCGAGATCGAGGTCAAGGTTGGCGACGTCTTTGACGTCTTCGTGGAGAAGCGGGAGATCGATGGCGGCCTGAAGCTTTCACGCGAAAAGGCCATCGGCATCAAGGTTTGGGAAGACATCGCCAAGATCCAGGAAGAGGACGGCACCATTTCGGGCCGGATCGACAACCGGGTCAAGGGCGGTCTTTCCGTCGATATCGGGGTGCCTGCCTTTCTGCCCTACTCTCAGATCGACCTCAGACCGGTCAAGGATCTGGACAGCCTTATCGGGCAGACCTTTGACTTCAAGGTTCTCAAATATAACCGCAAGCGCAACAATGTGGTAATCTCTCGCCGCGCCATTCTGGAAGATGCGCGCAAGAAACTGCGGGAAGATATGCAGTCCAACCTGATCGAAGGCCAGGTGGTCACGGGCACCATCACCAATATCACCGATTACGGGGTCTTCATCGACCTGGGCGGCATGGATGGTCTCTGTCACATCACCGATCTTTCCTGGGGCCGTGTTTCCCATCCCTCCAAACTGTTCAAGGTTGGCGAGGATGTTCAGGTCAAGATCCTCAAGTACGACCGCGAAAACGACAAGGTTTCCCTTGGCATCAAGCAGCTCAAGGAAGATCCCTGGTCAACCGTGCATGACCGCTATCCCATCGGCGCCAAGGCCATGGGCAAGGTAGTCAGCATCACCGACTACGGGGTCTTTGCCGAACTGGAAGAGGGCGTTGAAGGCCTGATCCATGTTTCCGAGATGTCCTGGTCCAAGAAAACCCGGCATCCCTCCAAGATTGTCGGCGTTGGCGAAGCGGCCGAGGTGGTCATCCTCAATATCGACGTGGATGCCAAGCGCATCTCTTTAGGTATGAAACAGTTGCAGCCCAACCCCTGGGATCTGGTCAGCGAGAACTATCCGGCTGGCTCCATCATCGAGGGCAAGATCAAAAACATCACCGACTTCGGGGTGTTCATCGGCATTGAGGAAGGGATCGACGGACTGATCCATGTTTCCGACCTGTCCTGGACCGAGCGGATCAAGCATCCTTCCGAGAAATACGCCAAGGGAGAAACCGTTCAGGCCGTAGTCCTCAAGATTGACCGTGAGAATGAGCGGTTTTCTCTGGGGGTCAAGCAGCTGGAACCTGATCCCTGGCAGGCTGCCATCGAGAAATATTCGGTGGGCAGCACCGTGCAGGGCAAGATCACCAATGTCACCGATTTTGGTATCTTCGTGGAGGTAGAAGAGGGCATTGAAGGCCTGATTCATGTTTCCGAGATCAGCAAGGACAAGGTTGCCACCCCGGTGGGCCTGTACAATGCCGGTGATTCCGTGGAGGCAAAGGTAATCAATGTTTCTGCCAAGGATCGAAAGATCGGGCTGTCCATCAAGGCGTTGACTGATGACTCTGCCCAAGGCTCCTACGAGGAGTACAAGCAGAAGCAGGCCAAGAGTGGCCCGTCCACCATCGGCGACCTTTTGAAGGAAGAGATGGATAACAAGGCCCAGGAGTAATCAGGCTGAAGTCGTTGTTGCAACGGTAACTGTTCGGCAGAGGTGTAGGCATTGCAGATGCGGTGCTGCTGAACGGTTACCATTTTCATTCCGGGTTTGTTATGTCAGACGGGTTATTTCGCCACAAGCATCCGGTCTTCACAGGATTATTGATCCTGGGAGGGATCATGCTGTTTTTCTGGGGTGGAATAACCTTTTTTGTTGCCAGCCTCACCAGTCCTTCCAGATCCGAACTTTTCCTGCATGAAGGAATTGGGGTTGTTGAGCTCAAGGGAGTTATCCTTGAATCAGAGGAAACCCTGGAGCATCTGGTGGCCTTTCGGGAAGAACCCAAGATAAAGGCCATTGTCCTGAGGATAGACAGCCCCGGCGGGGCTGTAGGCGCTTCCCAGGAGATCTTTGACGAGGTGCGGCGCACCAGCAAGGTCAAGCCGGTGGTAGCCTCCATGGGTTCGGTGGCAGCATCCGGCGGCTTGTATGTGTCCTTAGGCGCCAGCAAGATTGTCGCCAATCCTGGCACCCTGACCGGCAGCATGGGGGTTATTCTCAAGTTCGCCAATCTGACAGGTCTGTTTGAGAAAATTGGCTATAAAAACGAGGTGGTCAAAAGCGGCAGGCTGAAAGATATCGGTTCTCCTTCCCGGGCCATGACCGGCGAAGAAAGGCAGATGCTCCAGGGCATGATCGATAACGTTCAGAGCCAGTTTGTCCAGGCTGTTTCCGAGAGCCGGTCTTTGCCTGCGGCAGAGGTGGAAAAGATTGCCGATGGTCGTATTTTTTCCGGGCAGCAGGCCAGGGAGTACGGCCTGGTTGATCAGTTGGGCAATTTCAGCGACGCGGTACTGCTGGCCGCTGACCTGGCCGGAATGAAGGCCGAAAAGATGCCGGAGCTTGTCTATCCCCCGGAAGAGAATTTCTCCTTTCTGCGCTTGATAACCGGCAGGAAAAATGAATCGCTGTTGCAGCAGACAGGATTATCTGGCCCGATTTTGGCCTATGAATGGACAGGGACTTTGCGATAGGAGTGTAGCAAACGATGTTGAAACGGGATTTGGTAAATGCGGTGACCGAAGAGATGGATACGTACCTGAAAAAAGATGTCAGTCAGGCCGTCGATATCATGTTGGAAACCATAGTGGCGGCCCTGGTCGAGGACCGGCGCGTTGAGATCCGCGGTTTTGGCAGTTTTTCCGTGCGCCAGCGCAAGGCAAGAACTACCAGAAACCCAAAAACCGGCAAGGTCATGAAGATTACCTCCCGCAAGAATCTGCACTTCACCATGAGCAAATCGCTGAAAGATGCCTTGATCCAGAACGGCAAGTAAGCGGGGGCAGGTGTTTACGCTCCCCAAAAATGAATTGAATTGTAACTGCTCAGCAGTGCCGCAGATGCGCACCCCCTGCGGGGCATAAACTTCAGAGGTCTGCGAAGTGTGCTATTGCACATGAGCCAAGCCGATGACAACGCAGATGTGCTGCTGCTGAACAGTTACAAATGGCTGGTGTCACCCTTGCCCTGACGCAGCACCTCCGGTATCTCGCCGATAAGCGAGACCACGGATGATGGCTCCGGGTACACGGCGCCGCCGTCGATGATGATATCCACCTGTCTGCCGAACCTGGCCTCGATCTCAAAGGCCTCGCTGATCGGCGGATCATCTGGATCCTGAATGGCGCTGGTGTTGAGCATCGGATTGCCCAGAGCATTGATAAGCGCCAGACAGATGGCATTGTCCGGCACCCTGATCCCCACGGTTTTCTGTCGGCTGAGCATGATTTTGGGCACCAGTTTTGCCGCCTGCAGGATAAAGGTGTAAGGCCCGGGCAGATCTTTCTTCATGATCCTGTAGCTCATGTTGGACACATGGCAATAGGTGCTGACATTTTTGAGGCTTGAGCACATGAAGCTGAAAGGCTGGTGTATCGGCCTCTTTTTTATTTGATGAATCCGCTTGATCGCCTTCTGATTGAACATGTCGCAGCCGATGCCATAGACGGTGTCGGTGGGGTAGCAGATCACCGCGCCTTTACGCATGGCCTCCGCCGCCTGCTGAATCAGACGGGGTTGCGGGTTATCAGGGTTGATGGCAAGCAGCATGCGGCAGTCCTTTTTTACCAGTTTAGGTTGCGGGCATTGTACGGGACGCATGGAGAAAAGGCAACAGCGAAGGGGTAAGCCTTGGTGGTAACCGCCTGCGGCATTGATATGGGGAGCAACAGCTTCCGCTTGCTGGTGGCGGAGCTTGAAGATGGGCGCTTGCGCCCCCTGGCCTGCGAGCTGGTCACGGTTCGGCTGGGAGAGGGGCTTGGTAAGAGCGGCCTGCTGGCGCCTGCGGCCATGGCGCGGGCCGAAACGGCCCTTGCCGGTTTTGCCGCAAGGGTCGCGGCTTTTTCTCCCGGCAGCCTGCGGGTCTGCGCCACCCATGCCGTGCGACGGGCTGCCAACCAGAAGGATTTTCTCGCAGGGGTCAGGAGCAGAACCGGGTTTACAGTCGAGGTGCTTTCCGGTGAGGAGGAGGCAAGCCTGGCCTTGAGGGGGGTGTTTTTCGCCCTGCCGCCTGAACAGCGGCGCTATCCTTTTCTGCTGGCGGATGTGGGCGGCGGCAGTTCGGAAATCATCCGGCAGAATACCTTCTCAAGCCCGCCCAGATCGGTAAGCCTTCCCCTTGGGGCCGTTGGTCTTACTGAAGAATTCGGCTCTGATCCTGAAGCCATCCGTCGCCGGGTTAGAGCCTTGTTGAATCAAGCCCTTGAACCTGAGGCCAACCTGTCTGAGCCTGGATCGTTCCTGGTTGTTTCCGGCGGAACCGCAACCAGTCTGGCTGCCCTTTCTCTGGGGTTGGTCAGCTATGAGGCCAGGCTGGTTCAAAACTATCTCCTGACCGATACCGAGCTGGGCAGGCTTGTTAACCGGCTGGCGAGTCTTTCCCGGGATCAGCGCGAGGCTCTGCCCGGAATGGGCCAGGGGCGGGGCGGCATTATCCTGGCTGGGGCGGTGATTCTGCAGGAACTGCAGCGGACTCTGGCAGGTCAGCCTCTGCTGGTGAGTGATGCCGGACTGCTGGAAGGCATTCTGCTGAGTGGCGAGAGACAGGCTTCTTGCCCCCAGAGGGTATAAGTTTTGTTTGCACCCTAAAGGGCATAAAATCCGGCAAGCTGCTCAACTCAGCTTTAACAAACTCGTCATTGACCTTAGAAGCAAAAATTCTTTATAGTAAAGACCAGCTGTTTTTTTGCCGCCTGTTTTCTGGATGGCGCCTTGACAAACAAGGCCAATCCCGTCGCCTTTTTTAAAGGAGTCCACTGATGTCAATCCAGACCATCGAGCATGCCTATACCTTTGACGATCTGCTTCTGGTGCCTGCCGCTTCCGAGATCCTGCCCAGTGAAGTGAGTCTGGCCACGATGCTGACCAAGTCGATTACCTTAAATATTCCTCTGGTCAGCGCGGCCATGGACACGGTCACCGAACATCGGGCGGCCATTGCCATGGCCAGGGAAGGCGGGATCGGGATCATCCATAAAAACATGAGCGTGGAAGAACAGGTTCGCGAGGTGCGCAAGGTCAAGAAGTCCGAGTCAGGCATGGTCATCGATCCGATCACGGCGAACGATGCCCAGACTGTGCGGGAGGTCAACGAGATCATGCGCAACTACCGGATCTCCGGGGTGCCGGTATTGCGGGGCACCAAGCTGGTCGGCATTGTCACCAACCGTGACCTGCGCTTTGTTTCCGACGAGGATCTGCTGGTTCGGGATGTTATGACCAGCAAGAATCTGGTGACCGCCAAGGCTGGCATCACCCTGGAACAGTCCAAGGCCCTCCTGCATGAACACCGGATCGAAAAACTCCTGGTGGTGGATGACGAGGGCAATCTTCAGGGGCTGATTACCATCAAGGACATTGAAAAGGTAAAGAAATATCCTAATGCCGCCAAGGATGACCTGGGCCGTCTGCGGGTAGGCGCGGCCATTGGCGTGAACAGCGGGCTGGGGCATGTGGAAAGATTGATGAGCGTTGGGGTGGATGTGGTGGTTCTTGATTCGGCGCACGGACATTCCCGCAATATCCTGAACGCCCTGACCCGGATCAAGGACGCCTTTCCCGAACTGCAGATCATTGCGGGCAATGTGGCCACGGCGGAAGGGGCTGAGGCCCTGATCCGGGCGGGAGCCGATTGCGTAAAGGTCGGGGTCGGGCCCGGCTCCATCTGCACCACCCGCATCGTGGCCGGGGTCGGAGTGCCGCAGATGAGCGCGATCCATAACTGTTCCAAGGCTGCGGAAAAATTCGGCATTCCGGTGATTGCCGATGGCGGAATCAAGTACTCGGGCGAAATCGCCAAGGCCATCGGCATCGGGGCCAGGGTGGTGATGATCGGCAGCCTCTTTGCCGGCACCGATGAATCACCCGGCGAAACCTTCCTCTACCAGGGCCGAACCTACAAGGGCTACCGGGGGATGGGCTCGCTCGGAGCCATGAAGCAGGGCTCCAGCGACCGCTACTTTCAGGAAGGGATAGAGAGCCAGGAAAAGTTCGTCCCCGAGGGGATCGAGGGCAAGGTGCCCTACCGGGGGCCGCTTTCCGATATGATCTACCAGCTCATGGGCGGCCTGCGTTCCGGCATGGGCTATCTGGGCGCGGCCACCATCGAGGAGCTGCGCCAGAAGGCGAGATTTGTCAAGATCACTGCCGCAGGCCTCAAGGAAAGCCATGTCCACGATGTAATCATCACCAAAGAGGCCCCGAATTACAGATTGGGTTAAAGAGAGTGAAAAATGAAAAGTGTATAATGAAAAGTTACGAATGCAAAGCGCAACCCAGAGCGAAAGAATTTCCCTTAACTTTTCATTTTGCATTTTTACACCCAAAGGGCATAAGTTTCGTTTGAGCAGGCAAGCTGCTCAACTCAGCTTTAACTTTTAATTATTTTCACCAAAGGTGAAAAATGGATATCCACAGCGAAAAGATACTGATTCTTGATTTCGGCTCCCAGTATACCCAGCTCATTGCCCGCAGGGTGCGGGAGGCCGGGGTGTATTGCGAACTCTATCCCTGGGACATGACCTCAGAGGAGATTCTGGCTTTTGGCCCCAGGGGGATCATCCTCTCAGGCGGGCCCCAGTCGGTGCATGAGGCTGAGACCCCCCGCGCCGCTGAGGCGGTTTTCACCCTGGGCGTGCCGGTGCTTGGCATCTGTTATGGCCTTCAGACCATGGCCGCCCAGCTGGGCGGCGAGGTTGAGGCTGCAGGCAAACGCGAATACGGCTATGCCCAGGTGCGGGCCCGCAACCATTCCAAGCTGCTCACCGACATCGAGGATCATGCCAGCCCCGAAGGTTATGGCCTGCTCGACGTCTGGATGAGCCATGGCGACCGGGTCAACCGGCTGCCCGCAGGCTTTGTTGCCATCTGCGAGAGCGACAGCGCCCCCCTGGCCGGCATGGCGGATGAAACCCGCCGCTTCTATGGCCTCCAGTTCCACCCGGAGGTGACCCATACCCGTCAGGGCCAACGGATCATCGAGCGCTTTGTCCACCAGATCTGCGGCTGCGGCCGCCTCTGGACGCCAAGCAATATCATTGACAACGCCATCGCCCAGATCCACGCCCAGGTGGGAGAAGACGAGGTGCTGCTGGGGCTTTCCGGCGGGGTTGATTCCTCGGTGGTCGCGGCCCTGCTGCATCGGGCCATCGGCGCCCAGCTCACCTGCGTTTTTGTGGACAACGGCCTGCTGCGCCTGGATGAGGGCGATCAGGTTATGACCACCTTTGCCAGGCACATGGGGGTCAAGGTGCTGCGGGTGGACGCGGAGCAACGGTTTCTTTCCGGGCTCAAAGGCGTGGAAGATCCAGAACAGAAACGCAAGATCATCGGCAACACCTTTATCGAGGTCTTTGAGGAGGAGGCGGGAAAACTCGCCAATGCCAAGTGGCTGGCCCAGGGCACCATCTACCCCGATGTCATCGAGTCGGCCGGAGCCAAAACCGGCAAGGCCAAGGTGATCAAGAGCCATCATAATGTAGGCGGCCTGCCGGAGTACATGAAGCTCGGCCTGGTCGAGCCCCTGCGCGAGCTGTTCAAGGACGAGGTTCGCACTATCGGGGTCGAACTGGGGTTGCCCTTTGAGATGGTCTACCGGCATCCCTTCCCCGGCCCGGGTCTTGGGGTGCGTATTCTGGGTGAGGTGCGCAAGGATTACGCCGACACCCTGCGTCTGGCCGACGCGATCTTCATCGAGGAGCTGCACAAAAACGAACTCTACGACAAGGTTTCCCAGGCCTTCACCGTCTTCCTCCCGGTGAAATCGGTGGGCGTGGTCGGTGACAACCGGCAGTACGCCCATGTGGTGGCCTTGCGGGCCGTTGAGACGGTTGATTTCATGACCGCCCGCTGGGCGCATCTTCCTTACGAATTTCTTGACCATGTCTCCCGGCGTATCGTTAATGAGGTGCGCGGCATCTCCCGGGTGGTTTACGATGTGACCGGCAAGCCGCCGGGAACCATCGAATGGGAATAGGCGTGCCTTTACAGGCACAGTTAAAAATGAAGAGTTGAAAGTGGAGAGTTAAGCTGAGTTGAGCAGCTTGCCTGCTCAAACGAAACTTATGCCCTTTGGGTGTAAAAGGCAGGGGTAAGTTACCTGTTCGTTTCTCATCCACAACTTTTAACTTGGCATTTTGCACTTTTCACTACAAAAAGGGGCTGCCGTGCAGGGTAAGGAGAAAGAGCTGCTGGATCTGGAGCTGGCCAATCGACTGCTGAACAGTTTTTCCCGGATTGCCGAGGTGATCAACACCAGGCGCCTTGGCTATCATGCGCGTCTGGGAAGGATTCTTGATCTCATTCTGGAATACCTGGGGGTGGAACAAGGCTCCCTTATGGTGCTTGAGCGAAAGAACTTTCTGGTAGTCCGGGCGGCAAGGCGAAGTGAGATCCTCGGCCAGGAACAGCTTCTCAGCGATGAACGTTCCGTGGCCTCATGGGTGGCCAGACATCAGGAGCCTCTCTTTATCAAGGATATCTCCAAAGACGAACGGTTTGACAGTACAGGGCGCAGCAGCTACCGGCGCAACTCGTTGCTGTCCTTGCCTATCCTCAACAAGGGTAAGATTCTGGGTGTTGTCAACGTGACCGACAAGATCGGCGACCGGGACTTGCTCAAGGAGGACATCACCCGTCTTTTTGACTTCAGCAGCGTTATCCTTTCCCTGCTTGTCCAGGAAAACCTGCAACAGAATCTCCGTCGGCAGCAGCGGATCCTCAGGGAGCGCAACCGTGAGTTGCGGCGCCAGGAGGCCTTGCGCGCCGAACTTTCCCGTATGCTGATCCATGACCTCAAAGGGCCGCTCTCCGAGGTGGTGGCCAATCTCGACATTCTTTCCTACACCGTTGCCGGAAAAAACCGGGAGTTTCTGGATTCAGCCCAGATGGGCTGCGATCGGGCAGTGCGCATGATCTTAAACCTGGTGAACATCGGCAAGATTGAAGACGGCAAGTTTACGCCCATCAAGGAGGTGGTCGCTCCCGGCCTTATCCTGGCCGAATGCCTGAGCTCCATCAAGGCTCTGGCCAGAATCAAGACGGTTGATCTGATCCTGGAGGCGCAAGAGGATCTGCCGCAGATTGCCCTGGATCGAACCCTCATCCTGCGGGTGCTGCAGAATTTGCTCACCAATGCCCTGGGCTATAGCGAGGGCAATACCACGATCCGTTTTGGCTGTCGGCAGGTGCCCGGTAAAAAACGGCTGGAATTTTATGTGCAGGATCAAGGCCCAGGAATCCCAGCGGCAAAGCACAGCACCATTTTTGAGAAATACGCCCGAGTCTCTGACAAGCAGGACGCCCTGGTCGGTACCGGCCTTGGCCTTTATTTCTGCCGTCTGGCCGTGGAGATTCATCGAGGCCGGATCTTTGTTGAGAGCGAACCAGGGCAGGGCTCCCGTTTTTATTTTACCCTGCCTCTGTGACCCGCAGTTAACCTCAGACAATAAAGAGAAGAAAAACTGGATGAAGCTCAAAGCCCCCAAAGATATGGCTTTTCTGATCGTGGATGACATCGACAATATGCGTCGATCCATCAAGGCCATGCTGAGACTGATCCATTTTGGCAAGAAGTTTCATGAGGCGGCCGATGGCCGGGAGGCATGGGAGCTGCTTCAGGATGAAAATATCGTCATTGATTTTATCATCTGTGATTACTACATGCCCTATATGTCCGGCACCGAGCTGTTGGGCCTGGTTCGTTCCAGCAAGAGATTGTGCCACCTCCCCTTTCTCATGATTACTGCGGAAACCAACATGGACATCGTTGCTGAAGCAGCTGAGCACGATGTTGACGCATATCTGACCAAACCCTTTGTCACCGCGACCCTGGAGCAGAAGGTTATGGAGCTTCTGGGCCAGATCAACGACCCGTCTCCCTTCAGCCAGTTGCTGCTTCAGGCCCGTACCCTTGAGGAAAACGGCGATCTTGACGGCGCCATTGCCGTAGCTAAGGAGGCGGCCAGACTCAATGAGCGCTCCTCAAAGCCCTACCGGGAGATGGGGCGGCTTTTCGGGAAAAAGAGAGACTTGGAAAAAGCCCGCCTCTGTTTTGAAAAGGCTGTTGAGATCAACCGGCTTGATGTTGTTTCCTATCATGCCCTGGGGCAGATTTACTATCATCAGGGCAAGATGGATATGGCCCTGGAAAACTTCAATCTGGCCATGGAGATCAGCCCCAGGCATGCGGGACGGGCAATGAATTTTGCCAAGCTGCTTATCAAGAAAAAAATGCTGCCCGAAGCGGAGAAAATCCTGCGCCTGGTTTTAAAAATAAAGGGTAGCGATCTCGATTTCAAGGAGGAGGTCGCCAATATCTATAATGACTGCGGCCTGTTAGGGCTGGCAATTAAATGCTACAGCGAGGTGCTGAGGGCAGACCCGGAACGCACCTATCTGAACAAAAAAATCGGCATGGCCATGTATGCTGCGGGCGATTGCAACGAAGCGGTCAAGGTGCTTGAGAAGGCGGCGGAGAAAACATACAACGATATTGAACTTTTTCTGGCCCTGGGCAAGATTTATTTTTCGATGCAGCGGCCGGTGCGGGCCGACCAGTGGGTTTCAAAGGTACTCCGGCTTGATCCAGGCCACAAGGAAGCCCGCGATATTCTGAACAAGTGCCTGTAAAGTCTGGGACGGACGTTTCCCTGCAAGGCAGAGGGGCAGGGAAAATGACACACCAGAAAACAAGCAAAAAAATCGAACTCCTGGCCCCGGTGGGAAGCCTGGAATCATTTTTCGCCGCCCTGGAAAACGGGGCCGATGCGGTGTATTGCGGCTTAAAGGAATTTTCCGCCCGGGCCAAGGCCAAGAATTTCACCCTTGCCGAGGTGGAAAGAATGGCTGCCCACGCCCATCAGCAGCACCGGCGGCTCTACCTCGCCCTCAACACCCTGATCAAAGAAAAGGAGCTGCCCCAGCTGGTAGGGGTTTTGGCCGACCTGGCCGGGATTGGGGTGGATGGGCTCATCATCCAGGATCTCGGGGTCTGGCGGCTGGCTCGCACCCATTTCCCCCAGTTGCCCCTGCATGCCTCAACCCAACTGGCCGTGCATAACGCGGCCGGGGTGCAGATGCTTGCCCAGATGGGGTTTACCCGGGCGGTTCTGGCCCGGGAGTTGTCGCTGGCGGAGATCGCTGCCATCCGGCAGCAGAGCAGCATCGAGCTGGAGCATTTTGTCCACGGCGCTCTTTGTTTTTCCGTTTCCGGCCAGTGCCTGTTTTCTTCCGCCGCCAGCGGGATGAGCGGCAACCGAGGCCGCTGCGCCCAGCCCTGCCGCCGTAAATATCTCAACCGGCAACAGCCAGGCTACCATTTTTCCACCAGCGATTTCTCCGCCCTGTCCCTGCTGCCGCAACTGCTCAAAGCCGGGGTCATCAGCCTCAAGATTGAAGGACGAATGAAGAGCGCCGAATATGTGGCCCGGGTGGTGGCGGCTTACCGGCTGGTGCTGGATGCTCCGGAAAGCGGGCGCAAACAGGCGATGCTGGAAGCACAGGAACAGCTGGCCCTGTCCTTTGGCCGTCAGGCGACCAAGGGTTTTCTTGCCGGTTCCGTGCCGGCGGGGATGGCGGATTCCTCCAAGCAAGGCACCCTGGGCAAGCATCTTGGCGAGGTAAGTTCGCTGCGCGGCGGCCTGCTCGGCTTTGTCACCAGCGACCGGCTGCATGTGGGCGACCGGATCCGTATTCAACCGCAGAACGATCAGGCAGGCACCGGCTTTACGGTGCGGGAGCTCTGGATAGAGCAGAAAAAACTTAAAGTCGTCAAGGCCGGGGATTTTGTCCGGGTGCGGATTCCAGACAAGGGCGGTTTTTTCCAGACAGGCGACAAGGTTTTCAAGGTGGGCGGCAAGGCCGCTTTTACTCTGAGCCCGGAGGCTTGCCAGGCGACCCTTAATCAGGCGGTTGTGCCGAAAAAGAGCCAGGCCCAACAGGAAAGCCTGTCCCAGACCAAAGCGCAGGCCTTGAGCAGTTTGCTGTCTGGCCTGCCTCAAGCGGCAGTTGTGCAGACCCTGACCGTGCGGGGCCGGGGGCCCCAGGATCTTCCGATCCTTGAGGAATCAGGGGTTAGCGAGCTTGAACTGCCGCTGACCCCGGAGACTCTGGCTGGGTTGCAAAAGGTGGCTCATCGAAGCACCGCTTGGCAGGGGCGAATTATCTGGGAGATTCCAGCCATGCTCTTCGGGGCTGAGTGGGACGAATACCGCCGGGCGGTGGGGATGCTGGCGGGGCAGGGCTTCTGCCGCTTCCGCCTCAACAATCTGGGGCATCTCCCCCTGTTTGCCGGTCTAGCCGGTCTGAGCCTGTTAGGCGGCTTTCGCTGCTATACCTTAAACAGCCAGGCAGCGCTTGCCTGGCAGGAGTTGGGCCTTGCCGAACTCACCGCCAATCTGGAGGATGACCGCCAGAACCTGCGGGAGCTCTTAGGTCGGGCCGGGCATCTGCCTCCCCTGGCGGTCACGGTTTACAGCCCGCTGCCGGTAATGCTCTCCCGCATCCCGGTTCGGGGGATAAAACCAGGCTCGGTGTTGCGGGCGGAAGGAGGAGAAGGCTATCGCGTTTGCCAGCACCACGGCCTCACCGAGGTGCTGGCGGAGCAGGATTTTTCCCTGCTGGGCTTTCTTGCTGCACTCAAAGGGATGGGCGGGGGACGGATCATCGCCGATCTGAGCCATTGCGGGGCTATGTCCGTAAGAGGACGGCAGGTGCTGGCCGCACTTGCCGCCAACCAGCCTCTGCCGGAAACCACGACTTTCAACTACGAGCGCGGCCTGACTTGATGGCCATCATTGCGGGCGTTGCTTTGCAGGGTTGGCTGTTACCGGCCCCCTCCCCTTTTCTGGTACTTGAGCACGGCCCGGTTATGCTCGGCCAGATCAGAGGAAAAATAATGGGTTCCATTATTCCTGGAAACAAAATAGAGATAGGATGCCGGGGCGGGATGCAGCACTGCGGCGATGGAGTCCCGGCCCGGATTGGCGATGGGGCCAGGGGGTAAGCCGCTGATCAGGTAGGTGTTGTAGGGGGTTGGGGTTTCCAGGTCTTTGCGGGTGAGATTGCCAGCAAAATTTTTCAGCCCGTAGATTACGGTGGGATCGGTTTGCAGTCGCATGCCATGCTTGAGCCGGTTTAGAAAAACTCTGGCGATGAGAGGCCGCTCTTGCGGATCGGCGGTTTCTTTTTCCACGATGGAGGCCAGGGTAAGCACCTCATGGGGGGAAAGGCCCAGTGGATTGTTGCTTAAATCGCCCAGTTCCTGCCGCACCTTTTTGCCCCGTTCGAGCATCAGGCCGAAGATCTCCCTCGGATCCTGACCGCGCAGCAGTTGATAGGTGTCCGGGAAAAGGTAGCCTTCCAGGCTTTTTGCCCGCACCCCATGCCTGGCCAGCAGCTCAGGCTCACGCGCCAGTTTGAGAAAAAGATCGCGCTCCCCCCAGCCCCCCTGGGCCAGGATCTCGGCAAGCTGATAGATGCTGGCGCCTTCGGGGATAGTTACCGACCAGCGCACGGTGGCGCCGTCCGCAAGGGTGCGGAGAATCTGAGCCGGGGTTTGTCCGGGAGGGAAAAGATACTCCCCTGCCTGTAACCGCTGACTGAGCAGGGAGATCCTGGCGAGATAGTAAAAGCCGCGTCCCGGCGGGATCACCCCGTTATCGGCAAGAATGGCCTGGATGCCGGAGAGGCTTGTCTGGGGAGGAATCAAAATATGCAGGTTGCCCCCTTCCCGCATGGGCATGGGGGTTACGGCATAGATCCTGAGCCAGATCCCGAAACCGGCCAGCCACAAAAAGGCCAGGGCGCACAGCCAGCCAACCAGGCGCTTGATGCTGCCGGGCCGTCGTTGGCCTTTTTTTCGCAACCCCCTTCCCTGGCCCAAAAACTTAATCCCCTGTCAGATATGGATAGGCTGAGGCCTTGCAGACTGTCAGCGTCCCCTTGTAGCGTAGAATGCTTCAGCCTGAGTAACTTCCGCCTTAATCCGTAAAGACCATGGAGAGAATCCGATCCATGTTCTTCGCCGGCACAAATTTGATCTTCTTGCGCAGAGCCTCGGGAATATCCACCAGATCCTTTTTGTTCTGCTCCGGGATGATTACCGTGGTGATCCCTGCCCGCAGAGCAGCCAGGGCCTTCTCCTTGAGGCCGCCGATGGGCAGCACCCGCCCCCGCAGAGTGATCTCCCCGGTCATGGCTACATCCTGACGCACCTTTTTCTGGGAAAGCGCCGAATACATGGCCGTGGCGATGGTCACCCCGGCGGACGGCCCATCCTTGGGAATGGCGCCAGCCGGCACATGCACATGGATGTCAATCTCCTCGAAATAATTATCGGCAAGTTTCAACTTCTTGAGCCGTGAGCGGCAAAAACTCAGGGCTGCCTGGGCCGATTCCTTCATCACCTCGCCCAGCTGGCCGGTCATGGTCAGGTTGCCCCGGCCCTTCAGGATGGAGATCTCGATATAGAGGATCTCCCCGCCTACCTCGGTCCAGGCAAGGCCGGTGGCCATGCCCGGCTGGTCGATGATCTCGGTTTCCGACTCAGGCGTAAACTTGGGTTGACCAAGATACTTGCTTAAGGTTCGATCCGTGAGGGGAAAAGGGCCCTTGCTGCCTTCTGCGACCCGGCGGGCATTTTTTCGGCAGACGGCGCCGATCTCCCGCTCCAGGTTTCTCACCCCCGCTTCCCTGGTATAATTGGTGATGATCTTGGCCAGCACGATATCGTCGAACTTGACATGCCTGCTGGTGATGCCGTTTTCCTTAAGCTGCCGGGGCACCAGATAGCGGCGGGCAATCTCGACCTTCTCCTCCAGGGTGTAGCCGGCCAGACGGATCACCTCCATCCGGTCATAGAGCGGCGCGGGAATGGTGTCCACCATGTTGGCCGTGGTGATAAACATGACCTTGGAAAGATCAAAGGGCATGTTAAGGTAATGGTCGGTAAAATCGGTGTTCTGGGCCGGGTCCAGCACCTCCAGCAGGGCGGAGGATGGATCGCCCCGATAGTCGGCGCCAACCTTGTCGATCTCGTCAAACATGAACACCGGGTTATTGGCGCCTGCCGTTTTCAGGCCCTGGATGATCCGGCCCGGCATGGCGCCGATATAGGTGCGGCGATGGCCGCGAATCTCGGCCTCATCGTGCATGCCACCCAGGGAAAGACGGTGAAACTTGCGTCCCATGGCCCGGGCGATGGACTGGCCGAGTGAGGTTTTGCCCACCCCCGGAGGCCCGACAAAACAGAGGATCGGCCCCTTGGTCGTTTTGTTGAGCGAACGCACGGCCAGGTATTCGAGGATCCGTTCCTTGACCTTGTCCAGTCCGTAATGATCCTCGTCCAGCACTGCCTTGGCGATCTTGAGATCAATCCGATCCTTGGTGCCCTTGCGCCAGGGCAGGTCTAGGATCCAGTCGATATAGGTTCGGACAATGGAGGCCTCCGAGGCGTCGGGATGCATGGTCTCCAGGCGCTTGAGCTGTTTGCTCGCCTCTTTCTTGACCTCAGGCGGCATCCGGCATTTAGCCAGCTTGTCCCTCAGCTCATCCATCTCCTGCGAGCGATCATCGATATCGCCCAGTTCTTTTTTCAGGGCCTGCAACTGCTCGCGCAGGTAGTATTCCCGCTGGGTGCGGCTCATCTCCTCCTTGGCCTCGGACTGAATCTTGGCCTGCATGGTGGAAACTTCCAGCTCTTTTTGCAAAAACTCGGCTACCTTTTTCAGGCGCCGTCCAGGGTCAAAGGTTTCCAGCACCGCCTGGGACTCGGAAACCTTGAGCTGCAGATTGGAAACCACCAGGTCGGCTAGTCGGCCTGGTTCTTCCACGTTGTTCAGGATAACCATGAGATCAGAAGACATGATGCCCTTGAGCGAAAGGATCTTCTCCGTCTGCTCGCGAACATTACGCATCAGGGCCTCCATCTCCACGGAGACCTCCTCCATCTCTTCATCCTCGATCAGCTCGATTGAGGCGATATGATGGGGTTCTTCTTGGACAAAGGATTCCACCCGCGCCTTGCGCAGGGCCTGAACCAGAACCTTGAGACGGCCATCCGGCAGCTTGAGAGTGCGCATGATCATGCAGACCATGCCCACGTCATACATATCCTCAGATTGGGGCTCGTCTAAGGAAGCATCCTTCTGGGTAACGAGCATGAGGAGTTTGTCCTTGGCCATGGCATCGTTGACCGCGCTCACCGAGGCAGGGCGCCCGACAAAGAGAGGGATAATCATGTAGTTGAAGATCACCACATCACGCACCGCCATGAGCGGCAATTCTCCGGGGATCTCCCGCCCTTCGGAATCATGAAAATCGTTCAGCTCTGAGGTCATGGAATCATTAATATCCACAACAGGCCTCCAGGTTATATGTTATCGACAGACCGGCCTTGCCGGAAAGAAAACGAATCCAAGCCGTTGTAATGGCACAAATGGCTCCTAAGTGTGGCAACATAAGCACCTCTCCTTGTGAAGTCAAGACGATATCCGCGAGGCCGGAGCAGTCCTGAAATATGCTTGAAGAAATCGTCATTTTGCACCATAGTGACATTATTCTACAATCCTGCCTTGACGGCCAACAAAAAACAACCGGCAACCGATTCCGATGAACCTTGCAAACGCTTCCCTTTTTGACCTGTCCTGTTATGCGCATGCTTCTCTCTTCGGGGCGGAGGAATACCCCTGGCAGGCGCTGGTACGGCTGAAGACCTATCTGGCGGAGTATCCCTGGCCGCAGATCGCCTGGCCGCGAAACCCCGGCCCACTTCCGGCTACGCTGGTTCTTCACGAGGGGATGCTGCTGGACGCCGGAGAGCTTGCCATCGACTTCGGCGAGGCTACCAAGGGCAGGCTCAGGGTTTTCAGGCACGATACGCTTCTGGAAGGGGCCAGCGTTCTCATGGCCGGGGTGGTGCTGGCTGGCGGGCCGCTCAGTCTCGGCAAGGGGGTGCTGATTGAATCCGGAGCCTTTATTAAGGGGCCGGTAATCATCGGCGACCAGAGCGAGATCCGCCAGGGCGCCTATCTGCGCGGCCACTGTCTGGTGGGGGCTCGCTGCGTGGTCGGCCATGTCACCGAGGTCAAGCATGCCATCTTTCTTGACGATGCCAAGGCCGGGCATTTCGCCTATCTGGGCGACAGCATCCTGGGCAACGAGGTGAACCTGGGGGCTGGCACCAAACTGGCTAACCTGCGCTTCACCGGCGGGGACGTCCCGGTGAAAACCCCGGCTGGCCCTGTCAGCTCCGGCCTGCGCAAGTTCGGGGCCATCCTGGGAGACAAGACCCAGACCGGCTGCAACTCGGTAACCAACCCCGGCACGGTGCTGGGCAAAAAATCCCTTGTCCTGCCCAACACCACCGTGCCTTCCGGCTGGCATCCCGACAACTCGCTGATCCGGTAATCGTTCAGCAGCACCGCATCTGCTTTGTCGGCACTGCTGCCAACGATTGACAGTCACCGGCACTGCTACTACCGCCGATGATTGACAGCCACGCGCATCTGCGGCACTGCTGGATGGCTACTTTTAAACAGCCCCGTTAATGGCAAAATAGTGGGCCAGCCCTAGAATGAACTCCAGGCAAATGGCCACCACGAGAAAAAGACGCGCCGTCCGGCTGAAAGGCAGACGTTCCTTGACCAGCCGCTGCAAAACGGTGACAATCACCAGCGTGGCCCCCAGGCTGATCGGGGCCACGGACATTACATGAATCAAGGTTTCCACCACTGAGTGCATGGCTCGTCCTGGGAAATAACGGACGCTGGCCAGCAGATAAACGACCGCCAAAACCGCCAGGGAAATCCGTTCCATCATTCTTTGCATGTTCAGCCTGTTGTTGAAGATTTTTTCTGACGCACCCCAGACCAGGGGGAGATTTTCGCTCATTTTAACAGGAATTACAAATGGCACAAGTCAACGCTCTTTTTTCTCCAGAAACCAGTCCCCATTCCGTTGATTTACAGACCTTCCGGCTCCTGTGTGACACGCTCTCTTTTTATACCCTGCCCGGCGACGAAACCAAAGAGCGGGAGAGAGGGGGATATATGCCGGCCCTGCTTTCCCCCGAAGAACAAGCCCGCTTTCAGTCTCTTGCCCAGGAACTCAAGGGCCATGAGGCGGAATTCCATAGCGGGCTTCTGGCCTCTCTCTCCGCCGGCTATAGAGACCTGGATGAGACCTCGGTCGGGTCGCTGGTCTCCCGCCTGCGTTCGGGCAAAAAACCCTCGCCACCGCAAAAGGCTGAGAACGAGATACTTTGGCAGGCCATGCTCATCCTGAAGCTGACGGAGATGTTCCGGGAAGAGGAGCGGGAAATCTTCCAGGGGTTTCTGGCCATCTCTGGCAAGGAAGCCGAACTTTTTGCCGCCATCCGGGGCGAGGAGACAGGGGATGAAGAGGAGGACGAGGAAGAAGCTCAGGCTCTGCGGGAGCTTGCCGCAGCCACGACGCAAGGGGGATCGGCGATCAACCTGAACCGGCTGGCGCGGGCCTGGGGCCGCCTTTTTATCCGGGATGCAAAGGCGGCGGCATTTCCTCTGTTGATCACGAACCATGAAAAACTTCCGGAGATACTCGCCGAGGTGTATGAGGTTCTCACCGGTCGACTCCCCGTGCAGTTGGTAAGCCTGACCCTGCCGACCCAGGCAGAGAGCGAGGCTGACCCTGCCGCCCTGGCTGAAAAATTCAAGGCGGCTACCGGGGCTTCCAGGGAGCGTTTCAAGCAGTTGCTGCTGGCGGTTGCCGCAAGCGAAGCAATCTCTGCCGAGTTGCTGGCCGAGTTGCAAGAGGCAGGAAACGACCTGAACCGGGCAGCCCTTCCTTTTCTAAAAAGGGGCCTGGCTGAAAAGGCCCTGCGCTTCTACGCCTACGAGGGCGTCTCGTTTATCGATCTTTTTGCCAGCCTCTGCGGAGAAACGCGCCCAGCTACAACGACAGGCACAGGAATCCTCGCGGTTCTGAGCTGACTCCCTCCTTTCTTTGCTTGCTTGCACTCCGCCTGCCTCAACCCTCTTCAAGGTTGAGGCAGGCGGTTTTTTTGCGGGTTATTCTGCTGGCAGATTCTGCTTTGGCCGGAAAGGGGGGGCTTTGTTGCTTGCGAACCAGGTTTGCCCTGTCAAGAGGCGCAGCCGGGGAGAGGTTACACGAACAGACAATCCTCTCGCCAGGAGCAGTCTTCCTGACTGCAATGTTCCAGCGCCGAGCCGAAACAGGGGAAGTTGCCTTCTTTTTCCTGGATGGCGCGCACAAGCTCCTCTTTTTTCATCTTGCCTGGTTTGAGGCCAAGCTCTTTTGCCTTTGCCTTGATGTCGATCATTTTCATGGGAAGCCTCCGTGGATGTTTGGCTGTCGCAGGGAATTCGTAATTGTTTGCCAAGGGTTGTTTGTCTTTGTAGCAACAACCTTATCGATTCTTAGCTCATAGTATACAGAATCTCCGAGGTGAAATATAAAAAAGTTGAAAGTTGAGGATGCTATTCAAGCCTCCGGCTAAAATATTCTCAACTCTCAACTCTCAATTCTCAATTCTCAACTCTCAACTCTCTTCCCGTACCCGCTCCTCCATCTCAGCAGGGAATGGCATTTGCCCGGCGCGGAGTTTGTTGCAGGTCGCGCAGTTTGCAGCATCTGGAATGGTAGGCCTCTTCGGCTCTGGCGTCTCTGTTCCCTGAAACTGACAAGACTAATTATATGAACATTTATGTAATTCATAACACCATTGTCGCTTATGCTTTATTCATAAATGTAATAAGAATTGGCGAAGTATCCGATTATTTTTAATGCGGCATAATCATAAATATAACGATATAACAATAAGATAAAAGAAAAACAAGCATCTAATTAAAGGGCGGCACACTTGTTGCTTTTGTTGTTGGATAACCGCCTGCCGGAGGTGAGTATTACTGAGGCCGAAGTGGAGGAGGCTTCGCAAAAGGCGCAAAGCAAGGAAAACGTGCTGCATGTTTATTTAAAATCTACAGAGGAGATCAACCATGAAAAGGAGAGCGAGATGAAAAAAATACTAATGATACTTTTATTAGTCATGGGCTGCTTGTGGGGTTCCCTAACGCTGGTGCTGGCGGAAGAAGGTTCTGGCGGGGCAGCCTCTGTGGAGCCGACGGTAAGTCAGGTTGCGCCAGTCCCGGCCCCAGTGCCGGTTGCTGATCCTGCCGGAACATCAACTGGAGGGTCGGCAGATGTGGTCGGTGTTACTGCTGGTGCGCCAACCGCTGAGGACTTGACAACCATGGGGCAGAACGAGCCATTGGCCGTAAAGTTGGCGGATGTTGTCGGACACAACCGGATAGCGATCAACATGGTCTGGGTTCTGGTTTGTGGCTTTCTGGTCATGTTTATGCAGGCCGGCTTTGCCCTGGCCGAGGGCGGATTCACCAGAGCGAAAAATGCTGGCCACACCATGGCGATGAATTTCATGATTTACGCCATCGGCATCCTCGGCTATTGGGCGTGCGGCTTTGCCATTCAGATGGGCGGTGTCGGCGGGGTAGCCACTCTTGGCGGGGCCGGGGTGCTCAACGGCGAGTTTGTGGTCAATCTTTTCGGGAAGGATTTTGGCCTGTTCGGGACCAAGGGATTTTTTCTTTCCGGAACCTATGACGTTGCGGTCTATGCGATCTTTTTGTTCCAGATGGTGTTCATGGATACCACCGCGACCATTCCCACCGGTTCCATGGCCGAGCGCTGGACCTTTAAATCATTCGTGATCTATGGCTTTTTCATCACCGCCCTGGTGTATCCGTTGTATGCCAACTGGGTGTGGGGCGGCGGCTGGCTTTCGCAGTTGGGCAATAATTTTGCCTTGGGACATGGGCATGTTGATTTTGCCGGTTCCTCGGTGGTGCATATGACCGGTGGCGTTGCGGCACTGGCCGGGGCTATTGTTCTGGGGCCGCGCTTGGGTAAATTCAAGGCCGATGGCACGCCTAACGCCATCCCTGGGCATCATATTCCCATGGCCATAACCGGATGTTTCATCCTTGCCTTTGGCTGGTTCGGGTTCAATGCAGGTTCCACCCTGGCTGGCGGCGATTTCAGGCTGGCAGTTGTGGCCGTTAACACCATGATCGCCTCGGCAGCCGGTGCTTTTGCTGCCATGGCCTATATGTGGATTGTTTATGGCAAGCCCGATATCTCGATGATTGCCAACGGTTTTCTCGCCGGATTGGTAGCCATTACCGCACCCTGCGCTTTTGTGGATTCGGGAGCTGCGGTTCTTATCGGGGCGATTGGCGGCGTTCTCCTGTGCTTCAGCGTCTTCTTTGTCGAGCGGGTTTTGAAGGTTGACGATCCGGTCGGCGCGATTTCCGTCCATGGCGTTAATGGCGCCTGGGGTGTTTTGGCCCTGGGGCTGTTTGCGGACGGAACTTACGGTGACGGGCTTAATGGGGTGAAGGGCACGGTCAAGGGCTTGTTTTATGGCGATTCCGGGCAGTTTCTGGCCCAGGTTGTAGGCACGCTAACTAACATTATTTTTGTCTTCGTGGTCATGTACGTCTTTTTCAGATTGCTGGATAAGATTGTGCCGCTCAGGGTTTCTCCGGAAATGGAGTTGGAAGGACTTGACCAGAGTGAAGTCGGGGTGAATGCTTACCCGGAATTTAATCTCGCTAAAACCCATCGCTAAGGCTGGAGGCATCATGAAAAAGATAGAAGCAATCATCAAGCCGTTCATGCTGGAGGATCTTAAGGAGGCCATGCATGCCATCGGGGTTCAAGGGATGACCGCTTTCGAGGTGAAAGGTTTCGGACGCCAGAAAGGGCATACAGAGGTTTACCGTGGCGCCGAGTATGTGGTGGATTTTATCCCTAAGATAAAGGTTGAGATCGTTGTTGCTGCAGAAATGGTTGCTACGGTGGTTAATGCCATCATAACCAGCGTTAAGACCGGCAAGATAGGCGATGGCAAAATCTTTGTCCTGCCGGTGGATTCGGTCTGTCGCATCAGGACAGGAGAAATCGGCAGGGATGCCATTTGATCCTTGCCTGACAAGAAAGTTATAGCAGGCGGCGGATTCGCGGAAGTCCCGAATCCGCCGCCTGCCCCCCCTGCAATTGGTAATAAACGACAGATGAAATTCCTGATCCTGCAACATACCCCCTGGGCCGGGCCAGGACGCCTGCTTCTTGAGGCGTTCGCCAGGCACCGGCTCGATTTTGATCTCGTCAAGGTCTGGCAGGATTGGATCCCTGATTTCAACGATTATGGGGCGATCATTCTCTTGGGAGGGGCTCTGAATGTCGATCAGGAGGAGAAATACCCTTTCCTCGTGGAGGAGAAACGTTTTATCAAAAGGGCGATTGCTGCGGACAAGCCGATCCTGGGCTTCTGTCTGGGCCATCAACTGCTTGCTTCAGTTCTTGGCGCTCAGATAGGGGCGAATTTTAAGCCAAGCATTGGTTTTGTTCAGGGGCATCTCACCCACGATGGCCGAGAGCATCCCTCCTTCAGGAATCTTGGCAAGGCTATTCCCCTGTTCAAGTGGCACAGCCAGACGGTGTTGGAGCCGCTGCCCAAACATTTTTCCCTGCTTGCCACCTCCGAACAATGCCAGGTGGAGTCCTTTTCTCTTGAACAGAGGCCGCATATCCTTGGCTTGCAGTTTGAAAACCATGTCGCAGTTCCCGAGGATATCAGCCTCTGGTTGGAACATGATTGGCAGTGGCTGGCCTCGTTCAGGTCGCTGGTGGTGAGGCCCGCCGATCTGCTGGCCGAGGCCAGGCGCTTGCGGACGCAGATCTCCAATGATTTCCAGCAGTTTTTCACTGATTATCTGAGCCTTATCTCCTGATTGCCTATTCTGATAAAAATATGCCATCCGCCATGATTTGAAAACCGCCATAAATACGAGCAGTATCCCGAGTGCTTTTCATGAAAGTTACGAAATATTCTGGCAGATAAGATGGTCGCTGTGTTATTGTGTAAGGCAATGTGTAGCCAAGCATGGGCATAACCTGCACGGAGGATTCAATGGCCACTAATTTAGCTATAGATACGGCATTACT
>Ga0156773_135_pt3 | contig 55093 bp, 39 predicted proteins | sample RifOxyD3_FD_110723 | JGI IMG/M metagenome (GOLD analysis project Ga0156773, IMG submission 110723) | Deltaproteobacteria bacterium RIFOXYD12_FULL_55_16 | reverse complement strand
GGGGGGGGGGGGGGGGGGGGGGGGCCTGGTTGGATTGCTGCCATTTTGCAAAAAAACCTTACGCCCGTTCGTTCAGTGAGGTCGGTTTTCTGGAAAGGCCCAGCTCCTGGGAAACCTGGGTGGCAACCTCTTCGATGGATTTGCCCGCCGTAGAGACAATGGGGATCTGGTGGTTGTGAAAGATGGTTTCGGCGGTCTGGATCTCTTCACTGCAGGTGGAGCGTCTGGCATAGTTGCTGTCTGCGTATCGTTTTTCCCGCACGTTATGGAGTACTTCCGGGGTGGTGGTCAGGCCGATGGCGCGTTTTTTGTTTCTGATTATTTCCTCCGGCAGGGTGTATTCCCTAAGATATTCGGCGGTGAGGGGGAAGTTTGCCGATTTCAGGCCCATCTGCGTGGCCAGATAAACGCTGACCGGGGTCTTGCCGGAGCGGGAAACCCCCAGCAGGATGACCTCGGCCTCGTCCAGCTCATGGGTGTTGACCCCGTCGTCGTGTTCCAGGCAGTAGTGGATGGCCTCGACCCGTTTGGCCATGGTCAGGTTGTCGATATGCCGGGAAAATCCGGGGACACCCAGGGCTTTTGCCTCAAGGCAGCCTTCCAGCCTGGTCATGAATATCTCAAAGGCGTCAAAAAGCTCCACCTCCGGGGAATCGAAAACATCGCGGATTTCCTTGGTCATGATGGTGCTGAAAATCAGGGGCCGTCTGCCGGAGGATCTTTTCAGGATGTAGTTCAGAATTTTTTTTGCTTCTTCACTGTTATGGACAAAGGGGAATCTTTCCTCGTGAAAATTGATTTCCGGGAACTGGCAGATCAGGGCCTGACCCAGATTGGTTGCCAATATTCCGGTGCTGTCCGAGATGTAATACACGTCTTTTGCTGACCACATGCTGTTTACTCCCAAGAGTTACCCAGGGCCTGGCTGCCCGTGTTTTTTGATGAGGTTGATGATTTCTTCGGGCTCGGCAAAGCGGCCGACCATCTGTTTTGAAAAGATTGGCCGACCATCGGCCATGATCTCGTAAATGCCGCCTGAGCCGGGGATAAGTTCAATCTCGGCGGAAAATTGCTTCTTCAGTTCGGCTTCCAGCCTGGAAGCCTGGGGCAGATAGTTTCATTGGCTGCAGTAGGTGATGGTGATTTTCATGGCGGGTTTCCTGGAAAAATATTTCTTCGTTTGGTGGAAGATGCCTGAGTCGGACATCTTTATTATACCTAAAGGGCATCTGATGGAAGATTTTTTTTCTGTGGTCATGGCGGAGACCGGGCAAACAATCTAGACCTGTTCTTATTAACAATAACAGCAACCAGGTTCTGGCGTTATTAACCGATTATTTCGTAAGTCATTTTCCACGATTAAGTATAACTCACTGTTATTAAAAGATATTATATGATATTTTCTTGATGGCACGGTGATTGCAAGGGTACTGGTCAACTGAAACAGAGGCGGAGCGAGCAATGAAGGCAAACCGGAAATCAGGAAAAACATTTTTTGTGCTGCTGCTCCTTTTTGTTCTGGCAGTTCAGGCGACCCCGGTCTTTGCCGCCGGTCAGGACCGCGGCGTCATGCGGGTGACCTTTCTTTATGCCATCGAAGATGTCGGCAGCCGGAGCGAATTGCTGAAAAACCCCATTGACCTTGCTTTTGACCCCCAATCCGGGGCGCTTTATGTGGTTGACCCAGGGTACGGCGCAATCATGATTTATGACGTCAATGGGATGTATACGGGCCGGATTCCGCTTAAATCCAAGGAAGGCGCGCCGATGATGGTCTCCAGCGACGCTGCGGGCCGGATCTATGTCGGCTACAGCAACAGCAGCAGAATCAGCGTTCTGGACTATAAGGGGGCGCCGCTTGCGGTGCTGGATCTGGCTGGGGCCAGCGACGAGAAAGGCGGCAAGGCGGTGCGGCCTCTGTATCTGGCGTCCGGTGGCCCGGACGGCGCGGTATATGCCATGAAATCCCGAGGCGGCGTGGTCAGACTCGATCCCGAGGGGCAGACCCATGCGGAGATCAAGGTCGAGGGCAAGAATACGGAGGAGGGGCCCAATCAGATCTTCGGCTTCTCCATGGATCGGGCTGGCCGCTTCCTGTTTTCCGACATGCGGCCCTATTCGGTGGTGCGCTACGACAGCAAGGAGCAGAATTTTCAGCGGATCGGCAAACCCGGCGTTATCTATGGCCTGATCGCCAGGCCTGCTGGTCTGGCCACCGATAATCAGGGCCATATCTTCGTAACCAGCACGGTGCGCAACAAGGTCCTCTGTTATGACGCAGAGGGCGAATTCGTCGAGGAGTTCGGCGGCCTTGGTAAGAACTACGGTCAGTTCTATATGCCGGGCAAGCTTGCCATGAACGGTGGCAACCGGCTCTTTGTTCTGGAAACCGCGCTTAAACGGGTGCAGGTTTTTGAAGTCGAGTTCCCACAGGAAGGAAAAACGGCAGGGTGAGCGCCTGGCCGCCCACGGTGGAGGCCAGGTATAGCAGGCTGGTAAAAAAACGGGGCGTAATGGTTTTGGGCGCCTTCATCATTGGCTTAGTTTCATAACGAAAAAAGGAGGTGCGATTATCGGAAAAATGGGGAGGAAGCAGTAAGGCAGCATCTTGGAGAAACACCTTACCATCCTCTGAAAAGGCAAACTTCGGGTAACCGGGGGACGCAAAACCGATCGGGTCCTGAATCCAGGACGGCCGGGTTGTCAGAGCAAAAAAAGAAATTTTTTCGGAGGAAAAAAAATGAAAAAGATTTACTTGACCGTATCCCTTGTTGGCCTGACAGCCGCAGTAGCCTACGCCGCAGCCCCTGGTGTACAGGGGACAGGAAAAGCCGGCCCCAACACCGCGCAGTATCACTCCTACGACGGCCTGATCTGTACCGACTGTCATACTCTCCATAATAGCGAAAACGGCGCGACCATTAATAATACTACCCTTGGCGGCACCCAGCTGAACCGCGAGTTGTTGAAGCGCGGCGACTGGACTGACATGTGTCTTTCTTGTCATACTGAGGGTTCTAATACCTCTGCCACGGCGCTGCTGGCTGGCGTTGAAAATACCGGCTGGTTAGCGCCCCCGGTTATGTCCATTAACGGCACCTATACTGGCGGTTCCATGCCGGCTGGCGACTTCTTTTTCTCAAAGCAGGATGCGAAGAAGGGTCACAACCCGTCCTACACCAAGGGCGCAGTCCTGACCGGGTCTGGCACCTCTCTGCTGATGCCGTCTGACCCGACCCTCAAGGCCTTGCCCCCCGGCGGCGTTGCCATCACCGACGGCGAGTGGTCCTGTCACTCCTGCCACGGCATGCACTCTCGTTTCAGTGACACCTACTCAGCTTGGCGGCAGGTCAAACGTAAGGTTAACGGCAAGGTGGTAACCGGTAATGAGACCGCCGGCACCGTTGAAACCACTGGCGGCACCTCCGGCGCCACCTCAGCGGGATTTGAGCCGATCATGTCCAACTCTCGTGGTAATATTATTGGTACGAATTACAATAATGTCCGCGCTGACGGCAATCCCCTGGAGGGCGCCGATCTGCTGCTTCCTGAGTCCGACACCAACAAGAACGTCTACCGTGGCGGCTTCAGTTCCTTCTGCTCGGCCTGTCACGGCGACTTCCACGGCGGCACTGGCGAGACTCGGGCCACGGATAACGGCAAGACCAACATCGGCCTCACCTGGCAGCGTCATCCGACCAACATGAAGATGAACGAAACCGGTGTTACCATGACCAACAGCTCGAACCCGAGCGGCAGTAAATACTCTATCACCACCTACACCAAGCAGGTCAGCAACGCCCAGGGCACTGCCCCCAACCCTGTAGGTTATGATTATCGTTACCCCCTGGTTCAGGACAATGCCGACTTCACCGTCAAGAGCGCTACAGCTTCCTGGGCAACTTCCGGGACTGCGGTTGGCACCAGCCGGATCATGTGTCTGACCTGTCATAAGGCCCATGCCTCTCAGTACGACAACATGACCCGTTGGGATGCCAATGCCCATTCCTTCCTGCCCAATGGCGCGGTTAGCGGCGTTGGCGCAGGCCCCGCTGAAGGCGACAACCCTGCATACGGTTGTGGCAAATGTCATCAGAAGGGTGGAGCAACGGCTTTCGTGAAGAATTTCTAATCCTGCCTGCTTTTTTGGTTTAAGCAGTGTCTCTGTAGTGTGACCGTTCTGACGGTGGGGTACGTCCCTGCCGTCAGAACGGTATTTGTGTGTATAGAGCCAACAGGCAACCGGTTCGCCGGGTAGGGCCTTTCTTCGCCAGGATGAGGGGTTGAAGCGATTTTCGCATTGTTGCTGGCCCATCATAATGGTGAAGGCAGGTCAGGCTTTTGTGAAGTTTTCTTCACTGGATATGGCTTAATGGATGACTTTTATTATCAGGACAACTCAGCTGATTGAGGTTATGGAGAATCTTGGCCTGTGAGAGCAAGATTATGATCGGGTCGCCTGGGATCAGCAACCAAGCGTCGGGAAAGGGAGAATGATGAAAAAGCACTTTTTGTTCAGCGCCCTGTTGGCGCTGGCCTGTTGTTTGTCCGCCCTGACCACGGTCGAGGCAAAGGAAACAGCCGTCAGCCCCGGGACTATGACGGTGGCGTCTGTTTCGCCGAAAAACGAGGCGGCTGGCCCTAACGGGGGCTTCAGCTCTGCCTTTTCGCCCGACGGCGGTAGAATCGCCTTCCTTTCCTCGACCCTGCATGCCCCGACTGACCTCTGGGTTATGAATGCGGACGGTACTGGCGCCAGAAGGCTGACCACGCGGGGGATCCGGAACTTTCGCTGGGCGGAGGACGGCGCCTCGCTCCGCTTTACCACCGTCCGCAAGGGCTTTGCCGAGGTTATGACCATCGCGGCCGATGGCGGCGGGGAGGAAATGAGTCTGACGAGCCTGCCGACCGGCGCCGACCTGCCGGTCTATTCTCCGGACGGCAAACTGTTTGCCCTTACTGTTCCTGGCAAGGATAAGGTCAGGAATCTCTGGATCGGCACCGCCGACGGGGCGCGACTTGAGGCGGTTACCGAAAAGATAGGGATCCGCAGCCTGTTCTGGCATCCGGACAGCCGGAAGATATATTACGAGGCGGGCAGCCACAGCTATGGCGTCGGGATCTGGGAAATCGACCTGTCGACCATGGAAAGCAAATCATTGCTGGGCAAGTATATCGGCACCCCGGTTTATTCTCCCCAGGTCGGTCTGGTGGCCTATCCATACCCCGTCAACCCCGGAGAGTTTGAAGTGCAGACCATGCTGCTCGACGGCAGTGGGATCAAGAGCTATCCTTCGCCGAGGCTGGCTGGCAGGGATCTTCTCTGGGACACGTCTGGCAAGGGTGTTTACTATCTTGGTCAGGATATTGAGATAGTGACCGAGCCGGAAGGCTTGCTCGGCTTGCTTAAGGGTCTGTTCTCCTGGTTGGCGCCAAAGGAGGCTGAAAAACAAGCGGACGAACCAACGAAGGACGCAGAGGCTGCTGCCCCGCTGCACAAGAAGGAAAAGGTCGCTTTCAACCGGGTTGGTCTTAACTCCCTGTGGTATCTCGACCTTGCCACCGGCAGCGAAAGGCGGGTTTCGCCGCCGGAATTCCAGGTGTCTGATTTCGCTCTTGCTCCGGATGGCAGGAAGATAACGCTGGTCGGGCTCATGCCGGTGAGCTACACCACGGAAATCTTCAGCCTCGACCTGGCCTCTGCAGCTCTGGTCCGGCTTACTCCCAGCAGGGCTTCCGCCTGGCTGCCGACGCCTGCGCAGGATTCAGCCAAAATCGCCTATTTCACCAATAAAGAACGGGTTGACGCCTTGACCATCGTTAACCGGCAAGGCGTCGAGCTCGCCTCTTATCCGGGCATTGCTCAGACCGCCGACACCCGGATTTTCTGGTTGCCGCAAAGCGACGGCCTGCTGGTTTATTCCAGTCGGGGGCTGTTGGCCTTCACTGAGCAGGGGGGGATCGATTTTCCCGGTCAGAAAGATCACCGGGAGTTCCTGGGAGCGGATGTCTCCATCCAGGAGGATAAGGTGCTTCTTATTTCCATCCCCGCTTTTGGCGAGACCCCCGGCCTTTATATGCTGGAGGCGGTGGACAGCAAGTTTGTCCAGACCGATCTGCGTTTTCCCAAAGAGCCCAGCGAATATGCGCCGGAGCTATACATGCAGCCGCGCTGGTCCCTGGACGGCAAAAAAATCGCCTTCACCGACCGGATCGATATTTGTATTATGAATGCGGACGGCACGAAACGAACCCTGCTGACCAGCTATGCCGAGCGCAACAGTGTCGGCAAGGAGCAACCGGCTCTGGCCTCCTACCCGGTCTGGTCGGCGCGGGGTGAGATGATCGCCTTCACCCTGACGGTGTTTGCGGATAAACACCTGCTTCGTCAGCTCTGGGTCATGAAGGCGGACGGCTCCGAGCCGAAAATGCTCCACTCCCAGATGGTGGACAGCCAGTTTCAGGTGTACCTGCCCGAATACACCAGCCTGCCCTTTTTCAACTTCGATGACACCCGGATCATCTTTACCATCCCGGATAATGGCGTGCCCAATATCTACTCGGTGGATATCGCCGACGCCACCCTGCGTCGGCTGACCGAAGACGGCGCAGTCTTTCCGGCCCTGCTGCCGGAGGAAGGGGTGATCGTCTATACCTCGCTGGCCGACAACAGCGAGAAGCTGATGGTTATGGGCAGTGATGGTTCCGGCAAGCAGCCTCTCCTGCCCAAAGCGTCGGCGGCGCCCGAGGCCGCTCCGGCTGCGGCCATGAAGAAAACCGGCGAGAAGGAGCCTGGTAAATGAGACTTTCCCGCTCCGGATTCCGGCCCGGCCCGGCGCTGCGCACAGGACTGGTTCTGTTTCTGCTGCATCTTGGTGTTGCGCCCTGCTTTTCCTTGAGTCTGGAGGAGATGGAGGTTATTGCTCCCAGAGGAACCGAGCGCGGGCTCCTGGCCCCCCAGGGCTTTGTTTATGACACCTATCGCGGTCTTTTCATTGTTGCCAACACCGAAGCGCATCGCGTTGATCTTCTCAGCCGGGAAGGCGACAGCTTCAAGATCATGGGGCGGGCGGGCAATCTTCGTCGTCCTCGGACAGTGGCGGCCGGCAAGGACTCCACCCTGTTTGTGGCCATGCAGGACAGTGAAATCATCAAGGTTTTGTCGCAGTATGATTCTGGCGTCGGTGAGGAATTTCACGACCTGAATCTCTCCGCGTACCGGCAACGGGCAGCGGTGCAGGCCATTGCCCTGGATGTGGATCGGGAGGGAAATCTGTATGTGGTGGATCGCGGCAACCGGCAGGTTCTGGTCCTCGACCGGCAGCAGAGGTTCAGGTTCGCCCTTGCGGATATAGGGGATCCCAGTGATGTCGCGGTCGGCGCCAACACGATTTATGTCGCTGATCCCGGCTTCGGGGGGATCCGGGTGTATGACGGGCAGGGCCGGAGGTTGCGGACCCTGGGCGCCGATCCGGGGCGGTTTCCGACGCCGTTGCGGGCCAAGGCTCTGGCGGTTGACCGCCGGGAACGGCTCTGGGTGCTGGAGGAGGCGAATCTGGGCCTCAAGGTGTTTGATACCTTTGGCAATCTCCTTCTTGATTATCCCTTCAGCCAGGGGGGAAGATTGGCGTTTCTCTCCGCTGTGGATCTGACGCTCGATGCCGATCGTTTTCTCTATGTGCTGGAGCAGGGCACGGGCTTGATCAGGGTATTTCGGATCAATGAGTTTTGAGAGTTTTGACCTGGAGCAGGGCATGATGAGCAGGAAAGGGAAAAATCGCTTCCGGGCCTTGGCGTTGTTGCTGGCCCTCCTTTTTCCCTGTCTGATTGCCGGGGCTGCGTCGCCTGAGGTCAAGAAAGCGTCGCCTGAGGTCAAGAAAGCGGCACCTGAGGTCAAGAAAGCGGCGCCTGAGGTTAATAAAGCGACTGCGACCGCTGAAGTTATATATGCGGCCCCGAAAATCACCAGATTGGCGACCTTCCAGAATGTTGGTGGTGAAAAGCTGCTGTACTCTCCGCTGGCCTTGGCCCGCGATGTCAAAAACGGCGATTTGTTTATCACGAGCTTCGGCTCCGGCGAGCTGATCATCCTGGATGCGAAGGGCTTCCTGGTAAACAAGGCCGGCCGGGAAGTAGGGCTGACCGCTCCGTACGGGGTCGCTCTCGATGAGACGGGCCGGATCTATCTCAGCGAGGTTCAGACCGGGCTGCTGAAGGTACTCAGTCCGGGGGGGGCGCTGATGGATCGGATCGACCTTTCCCTGGTTGTGGGCAGGCCGGTTTCCCCTGGCCGGATCACCATCGGTCAGGATGGGCGCCTCTATATCGCCGACCTCAGGGCCCATGAGATTCTGGTCTTCAACCTCCAGGGGGATTTCCTGCAGGCGCTGGGAGGATTTGCCTACCTGCAGAAGGCCGCCGTGGTAAATGATAAAATCATCGGCCTCAGCGCTTACGGCAGGGCGGTGCATATCTTCGATCAGACCGGGGTTCCGTTGCTGGCCTTTGGCGACCATGGCGAGGCGTCCGAGCGCAGCAACATCTTCTCTTTTCCCACCGGTTTTGCCGTGGATGCCAAGGGCCGTCTCTGGATCGCCGACGCCTTTCAGCACCGGCTGAGAGTTTTTTCCCTGGATGGCAGGCACCTTTTTAATTACGGCAGGCTGGAGATTGATACCGGGGGATTTTTCTTCCCGGTTGATCTTTGTTTTGGCGAGAAGGGCATGTTGTATGTTCTTGAGAAGGGCGCGGAGCGGATTCAAATCTTTCAGGTGAGTGATCTGTGATGAACAGAGGGACAACTTCTAACAAGACGGCGGGGGGGCGCCTCTGTCTCAGAGCCATTCTGGCTTACGGTTTCGCCGCTGTTCTTCTCGCCGGGTTGATGTCGGCGAGCAAAGCGGTCGCGGCCTTTTATCATGATCTTGCCAACAACAGACAGCCGTGCAACGACTGTCATTCCCTGCATTACAGCGAGGACGGCCAGAGGCCAGGCAAGACGGAGCCGGGCGGCCCTTTTCAACAGCTGCGGATTCGGAGTACCACCAATAAACTCTGCCTGTTCTGCCATGATGGCAGCGACCCCACCGCCCCGGATGTTCTGGATTCCGTTTCCATGTATCAGAACAGCGGCGATGAACATTCAGGGGGCGGATTTTTCGTCGCCAGCGGCACAGCCAATGTCAACGGCCACGACCTGGGCGTCAACGCGGCCACGGTTCCTCACAGCGCCAAGACCAATATGACCCTTTCCTGCGCCTCCTGCCATGACCCGCACGGCACGGCCAGTTACCGTAATCTCCTGGTCGCGCCCGTAGGCGGGACAGGGATTACCCCCCTGATGGCCGAGGATGTCTTTCGTTCCTCCCCTCCAGGCGATCCCCCTTCGGCAACGGGCTCCATCGCCGCTTACAAGGAGTCCAACGAGGGCTACAAGGCAAAGACCTCCCTGTGGTGCGCCGAATGCCATGAGCTGCTTAAGCCGACGGCCAACACCACCTCCAACCGGGTGCATCATTTCAGCGATGTTTCGCTCAACGGCTCCGGTTATAGTAATGTTGACACCGCCCATTGGTCTGCCGGAACCGGCTCCGGGTTCGGCACTGTCACTGGCGATACCGAGGAAGGGGTGCCACGGCTGCGCTTTCAGGTTGCAAACGCCACGAGCTTTGCCACGGCGACCACGGTTGGGGTCAGCAACCAGGTCATCTGTGCCAGTTGCCATCTGGCCCATGGCGGTAAATACAAGAAAGGCCTGGTCTGGCCTCTGGAAGAAAGCGGCAGCCCCGCAGATGCTAATTCCGGCTGTCAGCAGTGCCATAATTTTTGATGGAAAAAGATGGGATGAGAAAAATTTCCGCAATTTCGTTTCTTCTCCTGATCCTGCTTGGTGGCCTGACTCTGGCCGGAGCCGGGGTCTACAGTGAGACCGGGCACGGCAATCCGTTGACCGGGCCCCAGCGGGAGCAGGCCCTGGCCAGGGGCTCCTGCCGTCAGTGCCATGTTTCCGGCAAGGCCAGATTTCCCAAAGAACTCTGGCGGGAAAACGACAACGATCTCTGCTACGCCTGTCATGCGGCGGAGAATCTTTCCGGCGGTTATCCTGGCCGTGCGGCTTACGAGGTTTCCGCCCACAAGACAGACGCCCGCTTTATCTGGCCGGGGCCAACTCCCTCCGCCCGCAGGGAACCAAATGCGGCCGGGAAATGCCTCAACTGTCATAACCCTCATGGCCGACAGGACCGCATCGGCAAGATCTCCGGTCTGCTGAGTATCCGGGAGGAGAGCCTGTGTCTTACCTGCCATAACGGAAGCAAGGCCACGAAGGACATTGCCAGGGAAATACGCAAACCTTACAGCCACAGGGGAATGTCTCGGATTAACAGCGCAGGCCCGGATGATCCCGCCCGTTATTCGTATTCAGGCGGCAACCGGCACGCCGACTGCAGCGACTGCCATAACGCCCATGCCGTTGTCGGCGACGCAGTGCCGCCCATCGCGCCAGCAGCCTCCAGACGGAATGCCCTGGTTGGCAGAATCAGGGTCACGAACAATGGCCCCGGCATTGTGCCCCGTTATGAATATGTGTCGGCAAGGGACAACAGCACCCCGCTGCTGGAATATCAGCTCTGCTATAAATGCCACTCCTCCTGGACCCGGCAGCCACCTGGGCAGCAGGACATTGCCCTGCTGCTGAATCCAGCCAACGCCTCCTTCCATCCGGTGGAGGCGCAGGGGAAGAATGCCAACATCAATCTGCTCTCTTTCGCGGGAGGTTTGAACTCCTTCAGCCTGGTGCATTGCAGTGATTGTCATGGCTCCGACGAAACGGATATCCGTGGGCCGCATGGCTCCAGGTTTCCGAAGCTCCTCAAAAGCGCTTACGAGACGCAGGGTCTTGGCAGAGTCAGCAACCGGGACGATCTCTGTTTCAGGTGCCATAGTTTCGCGACCTATGCCGACACCCTTTCTGCGCCCGCCCAGCAGGCGTACAGCAGGTTCGGCAAACATGTCTGGCATGTGGGGCAGCAGCGCCTCTCCTGTTATGCCTGTCATGAATCCCACGGTTCCCCGCAATTCGGGGCGCTGATCGTTATTGGCAGAAATCCCGGTCTTAGAAATTTCAGCATGACTGCGGCAGGAGGATCCTGTACCTCGACCTGTCATGGTTCCAAGTCCTATGTCGTCAACTATCCGCGATGATTACCGAAGGCGGCTTTTGCCATACTTCCTGTTTGCGTTGCTGGCCCAGGCGCTTCTGTTCTTTTTTCCCGTGTCGGGATCGGCCATCCCCAAATTGAGCGGCTCTTTTTCTATGGAAGACACCAAGGTGACTACTCCTGAAAGCAGCTCCAATCTTTTTCAGGCAGGCCTTAATTTTGATCTAGTCCCTGTGATGACGAAACGGCTTGGCCTCCTCCTCAATGCCAAGATTAATTTCATCGATTCGGGCAAGGAGAGCCTGTGGAGTGGGAGTTGGAACGCTGCGCCCTTTGGCAACCTGGGGGTTGATCTTACCGGAGATTCATACGGCTTCAATATGCGGCACAGCAACTATGCAACTCTCAGCGCCAATGCGGATCTGGTCGACACCAAAATCTCCAGGGCCGCGTTCAGTCTGGCGCCGCAGGATCTGCCGCGCCTTGCGGCCGATTACACCACTACCAAGACCACAACTTCCGGGATAAGGAACAATGAGGCCCAGACCGACACGATCTCCCTGTTCGGGGATTACCAGTACGAGTGGCTGAACTTCCGGGGCGGGTATTCAACCCAGGAAAGTTTTTCCCAGGGAGTCCTGAGTTTTTCCTCTGATTCCATTTTTTTCGGAACTGGCGGCAGTTACGAGATCTTGCCGCAGACCACGCTGTCTGGTGATGTGAGTCTTAATCAGAGCACCAGTCAGGGCTCGAGGGGGGAGCAGACCACGAATACGAGCAAGGGTCTGAGCTTGAATCTCAACAGCAGCCCGCTGGAATGGTTGGGGGTGACGGGAAATTTCAGAAAGGACCTCGCAGATTCTACGGGCACGCTTGCTGTTACCGGCACCAGCACCGGCAGCCAGACGATAGATGTGTCGGGTAGGCTCTCCCCGTTTCCCTCCCTGCAATTTACGGCAACTCTGGGAAACAGGACCTTTGATGATGTGGCGCTGACGCGCAGCGTGGACTACAGAACAGTGGCGGCTACCTTTTCAGACAGACTGCGGGACGAGATTCAGGTGGGTTTGAATCTCTCCCGCAGCGCCGAGTTCGATCCAGAGCAGGGGGACAACATCAGGGATGGCTTCAGCCTCAACTCGACTATGGATCTAACCCCCAGAATCTCCGCCCGGGTCAACTTCAATGTCGGTAGAAGCGAGAATCCCGGCTTTGTCAATACCAGACTTTTTGGCGCCTCCGGAACGTTTGCCGACCGGAATCTTTATAATGACAGACCGGTCGGCTTCACCTTTTTTGACACGATCAATAATGAACTTTATACTAAGTTAGTGAATACGAATAATGCCACTGACTGGTCGCTGCCTGTTCATTTTGTGCTGCTCACCGAGCAGTTCACGGTGTCCAAGACGGTGCAGTTCAACATGATCCCTACGGACAAGACCTCGCTGGCACTTTCTCTTGCCGCAAATTCCAACGCCGAGAAACTTGATCTTCTGGAACTCGGCAGCCGAACCGCCACCAGTTCGTTCAGCTACAGGCCGAATCTGCGCACCAGTTACAGTCTCAGCGGTTCGGCCAACTTGCCGCAAACTGGCGCGGCAAGTTACTCGACCACGGCGAGCATGTCCTACCGCTTCTTTCGTGGCCATCAGTTTACTGGCAGTTACAGTAAAACATTTACCGCTCTTAAGGCAACGGACAATTTTTTTGGGGGGGTCAGTATATCGCTGTTTAAAAGAATCAGCCTGGGACTGACATACGGCACCACGCAATTGTTCAGCGAAGACCAGACGCATTTATTCAGGGCCACTTTGAGCAAATCCTTCTAGCAGGCGAGCCTTTTGCAAAAGGAACAAAACCCAAGCAACTCGTCATTCCGGCGAAGGCCGGAATCCAGTGTTTCCGACAAGTTGCGACAAGACTGGACCCCGGCCTTCGCCGGGGTGACGCATCTTGCAAGAGGCGCAGGCGTCATTCTATTAACGAAACGTGCAGAGTGAGAGCAATGAAAAAAAAATGGGGGATATTGCTGGTTTTTCTGTTCCTGGCCACGGGGTGCAGTACGATGACCAAGAGCCGGAGTTTTATTCATCCCGAGTCGGATTTCAGCTTTTATCAGAAGGTCGGCGTGCTTCCCTTTACCAACCAGGCTGAAGACCGTTTTGCCGGGGAGAAGCTGATCGAGAATTTCATAACCGAGCTGCTTATCTGGGGGAACCTGGCGGTGATGGATACCGGCCAGCTTAACGGGGTGGTCGCCCAGGTCGCCAAAATATCAGGGCCGGGCGTCAGTCAGGAGCTGAGCCCAACCCATCTGGGTCAGATTGCTCAGGTGGCGGGGGTGCAGGGGCTTTTCATGGGAACGGTTCACGATTATAAGATGATCCAGCTTGGCGGGGAGCAGTATCCCATGATTTCGATGACCTTGAAATTCATCGACGCCCCTACGGGAACCATAGTCTGGCAGAATACGGTGAGCGCGGTCGGCGGGCCCAATCTCCCCATCGTCAGCATCGGTGAATCGTTTACCCTTGGGCAGTTGAGTCAGAAGATCTGCAAGGATATGGCCAGCAACTTTTTTGAGAGTGCGTATCCGAAGAGTTTTTTTGACGTGCTGGAAGGCCTGAAATAAGGAATGGCTGTGTCAATTCAACCCTGACAATCTTCGAGGTTAAAAGGAGAAGAAGAATGTGTGCAAGTGCTGTTATCCCCAAAGGAGATAAGTTTCGTTTGAGCAAGCAAGCTGCTCGACTCAGCTTTATCAGGCGATTTTGTTTTCTTTCGCTCTATCTGCTGGTCTTCTCTCTGCCGCTGGCCGGATGTTCCAAGGTTGTCATGCGGCCTTATGTCAGCGACAGTTTCAAGGCCGGGAAAATGGCGATTCTGCCTTTCGATAATCTGAGCGCGGCTCAGGGAGCTTCCAAGACCATGGAGAATCTGGTGCTGGTGGAGTTCCTCCGCTTCCCAATCTTTACCATTGTCGAGCCAGGCCAGGTTTCGGCGGTACTGTCGGAAGCCAGGGTAAGGCTTGCCACCAGTATGTCGAAGGAAACCGTCATCAAGCTGGGAAAGGATCTCGGGGTCGATCTGCTCATGTTGAGCGTGGTGCATGAGTACGAGGTGAAGCGTTTCTCCGGGGCGGGAGGCTCCGGGGAAAGTCCGGTGGTGGCCATCAGTGTGCGGATTCTTGAGACGCAGACCGGTAATATTGTCTGGGCGGCCAATGTCAACCGCACTGGTAACGACAAGGAAGTCGTCTTTGGGATTGGCAGGATTAAATCCATCAATGAACTGGCCGCAGAAGTCGCCATCGAGTTGGCGCGCTCCTGCGCCGCCGCCTTTGGCCAACGATAGAGAGTACCGGCGCAGTCCTTCGACTGCGCCGGGAATAATTTCAGGTTTTCAGATGAGGTTGTGAGAATGGAAAGATCTTGGAAGATTCTGGTTTTGTCGCTGATCGGGTTCATGATTTCAGGGGCTGGCAACTGTCTGGCCGCAGAAAAAACCTGTTACGACTGTCACAAAAAAGCCCAGGCGGCCCATGTGAAAACCTTTGTCCACGCGCCAGTCGGCAAAGGGAACTGTGAAATCTGCCACAAGCGGCATGGCTTTGCCAACCGGCTTGTCCTGAAAAAGGAAGGCGCGGCCCTGTGTTTTTCCTGCCATGAGGAAAGCAAGGCCAATTTCGATAAAAAGACCGTGCATGCCCCGGTGAAGCAAGGGAAATGCACCGCCTGCCACAACCCCCACGCCTCGAATGCGAAAAATCTGCTCCGGGATACGGAGGACAAAACCTCGGTCTGTTTTACCTGCCATCTGCAGCTCAAGGCCAAAATGTCTTTTGCTGGCATTCATCAGCCTTTCGCCAAGGGAGAATGCGCCAGGTGTCATCCTGCTCACGCGACCGACCAGGATCGCCTGCTGGTCGCCAAGGGCAATGACCTCTGTTTTACCTGCCATGCCAAGGCGGCAATCGTCAAGCCCCCCCATAATCTTGCGGCGGTGCAGAAACAGCTGTGCGCCGATTGTCATGACCCGCATGCCACTGTAAAAGCCAGCGCTGTTCTGCCCGAAATTCATGGGCCATACGCCCAGGGGGACTGTGCGATCTGTCACGCGAGCGTGCCGGCCAGGGCGAACTCCCTGACCGCGCCAGTGAAAGAGCTGTGTGTCGGGTGTCATGATGAGATCAGCAAACAGACCGTGAAACCCGTTATCCATTATCCGGCCAAGGAGGGAGATTGCATGGTCTGCCATGCTCCTCATAAAAGCGCGGTGCGGCCGCTGCTCAAGAGCGGGATGAAGGTTCTCTGTCTTGAGTGTCATCTGCCCTTGCAGGCCGAATTCAGCAAGCCGCAGGTTCACGCTCCTCTGGCGGCAGGCCAGTGCGCCGCCTGTCATGATGTGCACGGCTCCGCGAACAAGGTGCTGCTGAAGACTGCGGGCAAGGAGCTCTGCCTGTCCTGCCATGACAAGATCAGCAAGGAGCTGGCGCGCCCCGGCACCCTTCACCTGGCGCTCGATAAAAATGGCTGTCTGACCTGCCACCTGCCCCACAGCGCTTTGTCGCCAAAACTGCTCAAGGCGGTCGAGATCACTCTCTGCGCCGGTTGCCACCCCGCAGTAAAGGCGCAGGCCGGTTCACGCTATACCCATAAGCCGCTGGTGGAGAAGGGCTGCTCGGCCTGCCATACGCCGCACCGGTCAGAGGGTAAGGGGTTGACCAAGATTGTGGGCAAGGAGCTTTGCCTCAGTTGCCATGCGGAGCTGAAAAAGACTCTTACGAAAAAATATCCGCATCCGCCGGCGCAGGAAGATTGTGGCGGCTGTCACAACCCCCATGGCAGCAACAACCGCGCCTTGCTGAGTGATAAACAGAAAACCCTCTGCCTGACCTGCCATGGTGGAATGACTCAGGCGTTTGCCGCAGCGAATGTGCATACTCCTGTGGCGCGTGGCGATTGCACGGGCTGTCATAATCCGCATGCGGCAGATTTTGAGAAGGGGCTGAGCGCTGCGGGCACAGTACTTTGTTATTCCTGCCATAAGGAGGAAGAGAAAAGATTCAAGGAAGGGACGGTGCATTCTCCGGTGCAACTGGGAAAATGCAATGTCTGCCACGACCCGCACGGCACCGCCAACCCTGGGATGCTGGTCAAGCCTGTGGGCGAACTCTGCTCCAGATGTCATAATCTGGCCAAGGAACAACTCAGTAGCGCGCATAAAAATCTGGCGAGCAAGAAATCCAATTGCGCAACCTGTCATGATCCTCATGCCTCCACGAATAAAAAACTGCTGAAGAGCAAGGTGCACGAACCGTTCAAGGATGGAGGCTGCGCCGCCTGTCATGCGCCGTCCGGCGCGGCAGGCGCTGTCATCCTGCTCGTGCCCAAGGAAAAGCTCTGTTTCGAGTGTCACGACAAGAAAGACATTATTAAAGCCGCGGTTGTCCATGCGCCGGTGAAGAGTGGCGATTGCGTTTCCTGCCATGATCCCCACGCAGCCTCGGCGGACAAGTTGCTGGTGAAAAAAGGCGCCAAACTCTGTTTCATCTGCCACAGCGATAAGGCGGACATCCCCGAGAGAAGGTTCCAGCACAAACCGCTGGCGGACGGCAACTGTGTGGCCTGCCATGCCCACCATTCCGCCAGCAACAAGGGGCTGCTGGCAATGACCGGCAAGGACCTATGTTTCAGCTGTCATGAGGACTTCAAGAAAAAACTTGCTGACAGATCATTGCATAAACCGGTAGCCGACGGCAATTGCGCTGCCTGCCATGATCCGCACGGCACCAATAACAAGAGGCTGCTGGCTAAGAGTATTCCCCTTCTTTGTTTTAAGTGTCATGATGCCGTCAAGCTGAGACCTAAGCACCATGGCATCGATATCTCGGACGTCAACTGTAGCAGTTGCCATGATCCCCATGGCGGCGTCAAAGGGAGCAAGGCTAATCAGGGCATCTTCGCGCATAAACCCTATGCGGAAGAAAAGTGTGTGTCCTGTCATGCCGCAGAGGGAAGCAAGGCGTTGCGCAAGCAGGTGCCAGCCCTCTGCTGGGACTGCCATGAAGTCGCCAGAAAGAAGGGCTTTGAAGGGGATGTGCGGCATTCTCCTGTTTCCTCCGGCAAGGAATGCCTGACCTGTCACTCTCCTCATGCGGCTGCGGCCAAGCCTCTACTGCTGAGGAGTTCTCCGGCCCTGTGCTACGACTGTCACGACAGGGAGATAATGGGCAAGAAAAACAAGCATGCTGCGGTCGAAGAGGGCTGCGGAACCTGTCATCTTGCTCATAGCGGCAGCCAGGCCAAGCTCCTGGCCAAGGAGATGAAATCACTTTGTCTCCAGTGCCATGAAAAGGTTGAACAAACCCACATGCACGGCATGGGAAAAAGCCCTTATGTGGACGCAGTGACCGGGCGTTTCATAGACTGCGCGAGCTGCCATGATCCTCACTCCTCTGATCATGAAAAACTCACCCGTGGCAATATGCGCCGGGTGCTTTGCACTCGCTGCCACCAGAAGGGCCAGCATGAGCTTTGATGGAGGTGTAACAACTGAAAAACGTAACGGCAGAACGCAGAGACGCAAAGATAAACGAAACTTATACCCTTTGGGCACAACATCTTGAAATAAAAGGATTACACCCAGAGGGCATAAGTTTCGTTTGCACCCTGAAGGGCATAAAATCCGGCAAGCTGCTCAACTCAGCTGTAAAACTTTGCGGCTTTGCGACTCCGCGTTAAAAGATGAGTTGTTACGAGTCCATCAATTATGGAGGGAAGGCATGAAAAGATTATCGCTTGGCATCATGGCGCTGGCTTGTCTGTGCATATTTTCCCAGTCTGGCTGCAAGAAGGCGGAGGCGCCTCCTGCGGAGGAAAAGCGGGAGACCCTGCTGATAGGGCTCATCCCTGAGCAGAATATCTTCAAACAGCTGGACAGGTATGAGCCTCTGATAGAGTATCTCTCTCGGAAGAGCAGGATAAATATCAAGCTGATCGTCCTGACCCGCTATGGAAGCATTATTGATAATTTCATCCAGGCCGGCCTGGACGGCGCCATCTTTGGCAGCTTCACCTATGTTCTGGCGCATGCGAGGCTGGGGGTTGAGGCAATCGTCAGGCCCGAAGATGAAGAGGGGAAATCCACCTACTATGGTTTGATCCTGGTCAGAAAAGACAGCGGGATAAAAAACGTAACCCAGATGAAAGGAAGGCGATTCGCCTTTGTCGATAAGGGAACATACGCAGGGTATCTCTTTCCGCTCCGCTATTTCAAAGGACACGGGATTGCTGATTATGAGAATTATCTTAGAGAAGTCTATTATACCGGAACCCACGAAGATGCGATCCATGACGTTCTGCATGGAAAGGCGGATATAACCTCGGCAAAAGACACTGTTTATGAAAGGATGGTCCTGGATGACAGCAAGATAAGCGATGAGCTCGCCATTCTTGCCAGATCCCCGGAGGTCCCGGAAAACTGTCTGGCCTTGAGGGAGGGGATAAGCGAAGCAACAAAAAACAGGTTGAAGGACATCTTGCTGACCATGCACTTCGATCCGGAAGGCAGGAAAATCCTGAAGAAATTCGGGGCGAATAAATTCATAGAAACAAAGGACCTCGATTACCAAGTCGTATACAACTACGCTAAAGAAATCAACCTTGACCTGACTAACTATAATTATAAATGATGAACTCGCAGAAAGTCGCGAAACGCGATCTCATCGCAGGTGAGACATGAGAAAGAAGATCATCCTGGGAGTGCTTGTCTTTTCGCTCCTTTTTCTCATCAGTGGCGGCTATATCGTTTTTTCCATTGAAAGGGGCGTCACAACCCTGAACAATCTCATCAAGCTGCACCGGGTTGAACTGCTGCGCGAGCACCTGTTGCTGGATCTGAAAAGGGTGCAAGCCGATCTGCAATTCAAGAATACACGTTATGCCAGGGAAGCGAGTATCATGGTGACCCACGCGCGAACCATGGGTTCCACCATGGGGAGATGTTTCGGTTGTCATCATCCCGCCAATATCGTTGACGTCCTGACCGAGTTACAGGAAGGCATCAGCCAATATCAGGACGCCATAAGCAGGGTTTTGACGATCAGGGCTGATGTTGCCAGGCTGGAGGAAGAAGAGGACACCGCTTTCCAGAAAGGCAACGAACTGGTTAAAAAAGTCAATGTCATAATCGAAATTGCCAATGAAAAGCTGGGCAAAAAAACCGAGACAACTCTTCAGGCCATAGAATTTTCCAAAAAGATCCTCTTTGCCCTCGTAATCATAGGCCCGCTTATCGCCATCACTCTGGGGATCCTCTTGGCCAGAAGCATTGCCAGGCCGATCAGTGTCCTGCTTGGCGCGACAAAACGGATAAAGAATGCTGAGTGGAATTACCGGATTCAGGAAGATTTGGAAGACGAATTTGCCGAACTGGCGGACGCTTTTAATGAGATGACCTATTCAATCAATCAACAATGCCAGGAGATGCAGCGAGCCGAACAGTTGACCGTGTATGGAGAGATGGCCGCCGGTCTGGCGCACGAGATAAAAACCCCCCTTGCCGGGATCAAGGGGGCTATGAAACTGATTGAAACCGAGATGCCGGCAGAAAACCGTCTTATCCTGGAGAAGGCAGTCGGCGAGATCAGGCGCATCGAGTCGCTGATGAAAGAGCTGCTGCTGTATGCCCGACCGAGCAAACCCAGTCTTATGCTGATAAATTTCAATGAACTCCTCGATAAGATCATGGTTCTGCTGCCCAGGTACCCTACTTTTGCCAGGGTCGGCCCGGAAAAGATCATAATCGTTAAAGAGTTCGCTGAAGATATGCCGGAGGTGGCAACTGATCCATTGCAACAGCAGCAGATATTCTTGAATCTAATGCTCAATGCCGCAGATGCAATGCCGGAGGGCGGGGTCTTGACGGTCAGAACTCGCTGCAATTTTCAGGAAAATTGGCTGGAAGTTGTTGTGGCCGATACCGGCCAGGGAATTGCGGCAGGCCTTGCGGACAAGATCTTCAAGCCATTTTTCACCACTAAAGCCAAGGGAACCGGTCTTGGCCTGGCAACCACCAAACGTCTTGTTCAGCAATTTGGCGGCAGCATTACTGTAGTCAGTCAAGCGGCGGGCACTGCGTTTAAAATCCGTTTTCCCCTCGAACAAAAAGCAAGGATAGAAAAGGTATGAGCCTTGGCAAGATTCTCCTTATGGACGATGATGCGCTTATCGTCACCGTGCTCTTGAAGGCCTTAAGCAACAATGGCTATCAGGTTCACACCGTGGCCGAAAGCAAGAACCTGCTGAGCAAGATGAGAGCCTGGTCTCCAGATGTTCTGTTGCTCGACATCAATATGCCGGGGAAAAATGGTCTGGAACTGCTGGAGGAAATCAAACAGGAGGATATCGACACGGAAGTGGTGATGCTGACCGCAGATGATACGGCGGAAACGGCCATCAAGGCGATGAAGCTCGGGGCTGGGGATTATTTAACCAAGCCTTTCGACATAGACGAAGTGGTAATTGTCATCGGCAATACCATAAAAAACAGAACACTCAAGCATGAGGTCGATTATTACCGGAAAATCTGCGCCCCGATTTTTGAAAAGGAGTTGATCGGTCAGACTGAACCAGTGAAAAACCTGCGCAATGAAATCAGTAGAATTGCCGAAGCCGGGGTTTCCACGGTGCTGATTACCGGAGAGAACGGCACCGGCAAGGAGGTCACGGCGCGTTATCTCCACCGGTTGCGCTATGGCGGCTGCGCTTCAGGGCATGCGCCCTTTGTCGCGGTCAATTGCGCCGCGTTGCCGGAAACCATTCTTGAAAGCGAGCTGTTTGGCTACGAGAAGGGTTCTTTTACTGACGCCAAATCTGACAAGGAGGGGTTGTTTGAGGCGGCCTGCGGGGGATCGATTCTCCTTGATGAGATTGGCGAGATGAAACTTGATCTCCAGAGTAAACTGCTGCGGGTGCTGGAGGAGAAAACCATCAGGCGCATAGGCGGGAACAAGGAAATCCCCCTTGACGCGACCGTAATTGCGACCACGAACAGGAATCTTGCGGAGATGGTGGCCGAGGGCTCTTTCCGGATGGATCTGTTTTATCGTCTGAACGGCTTTGCCCTGCAGACCATACCCTTGCGGGAGATTAAGGAGGATATTCCCTTGCTTGCGGAATATTTTCTTTCCATTATTTCTCAGAAATATAACAAGAAAAATGTGAAGAGATTTTCGCCGGCGGCGGAAGCATCGATGAAAGCATACGATTGGCCAGGTAATATCCGGGAGCTGAAAAATGCGATCGAACGAATAGTCGTGCTGGAGCAGGCAGAAATCATTACCCCTGAGCATCTGCCTTTCAGGCAGGGGGGGAGCAATTCGTTATTGACTGCTGGAGACGTCGAAGGGGTTTGCTACTTCATTTTGCCGGAGGGCGGGATATCCCTGGATGATCTTGAGAAGAATCTGATCTGGCAGGCAATGCAGAAGGCAAACCAGAATAAGGCCCAAGCCGCCAAATTGCTGGGCATCAGTTACAATGCCATCCGGTGGCAGGTGAAGAAATTCGGCCTTGTTGGCTAGCCCTGCCAGTTAGCAGGCTTATGTTGCATGCTTCCAGACGGATATAAAAGCGGCTCGATTCAACGAATCAGCCGATATCGAGATGGCAGGCATAGCAAAGTTTCTGGGCATAGCCGCTGTTGTTGGTTTCGACGGCAAAGTGATTTTTATTTGGGTTGTTCAAGTTGTGGCAGGAAATACAGGTGATCATGCCGTTTTCGAATCTGATCCCGGCTTTCAACACCTCGGCCAGCGGCTTGAAGGCCTTGCCCCTGCCGGGCGGAGGATATTTGACCAGAACCTTGTGGCTCCTGACCGGGGCGATCTTGCCCTTGCCAGGGCGGAGTTCCTTCGAGCCGTCGTGACACTTCAGGCAATCAACCGTAGTCCCTTCCTCCTCGACCATCACCCCGTTATGATAGACCTCAGCGGCATAGAGAAGCGCGATGCTTAGCGCCACGGCCGCCGCAATCATCGCGGGCTTCAGAAGAAGCCGGTGTTTCTTTTTATCCTGACAAATCATGTGTGCCCCCGCTAATCCGATTTCAGGTCTTTCTTCATCACTGTGGATAATGGAAGGCATTGACATCTACCTGCATCTGTGCCAGTGCTAAGCGAAGCGCTGCCGCACTGGCGGACGAAGGCGAACCTGTGGCAATGGCTCCATTTAGTTCGGCGGCCGCAGCGGCCAGGATAAGCTGCTGGTTCTTGAGCCGGACTATTTTCTCTCGCAGCGCTTCCCGCATCTCGTCCAGTTCAGCGGCAAGGTCCTGGAACTCATAAGGTTCAGGGAGATTGATCGCGCTGGCAAGCTCTCCATCAGCCATTTTCGCAAGGTCTTTCTTGATGATGAGCAGCGGCGGGGAGAGACTCTTCCACAAGGAGTGGAAGGTGTAGGCCAGAAAGAGCGCGAACACGAGAAGCGAGATGGTCGCGACGCCGACGGTAAGGGGCAGCAGCAGTTCGTTGGTCGTGGTAATGTCGATGTGGTTGGAAAAGCGCAATCTTTCCAGCTTCTTGTTTGCCAGGTAAGCGTACAGCCCCACGGTGGCTGCGGACCAGGCGGTGGCCACGAAGACGAACCTCAGGATGAAGCGGGTCTGGAAATCTTTTTTGATGAAGTAGATTTTTCGTTTGCTGGACGGGCTGAACCACATATTCGGACCCCCTTAGGTTCTTATTGCCATGAGGCTGTGTTCGATGTTTTTTATGTTGCTGGCAATTTCTTCCGAAGCCTGCCTTAGCTCCGGCTCGTCCTTATCTTGCTGGCTGAGATTGACGACCCTTTGTGACTGGCTCTCGATTGCGGCCAGGCTTTTCCGTATCGCGTTGATGCTGTCCTGGTAGTGGGTGGCCACGCGGCACAGGGAGTCGGCCATGTCCGTCAGATTGTCCTTGGCCCGGAATTTGATATTGCCGCAGAGATAGCCCTGGGAGATTTTGCCCGCCTCCACCCCGAGACGGTATATCGGGCCAGCGATGCGATGAGAATAGAAAAGGTGCAGGGCCACTATCGCCGGGATGCAGGGAAGCCCGACCGCAGCGTAGAGTAAGGCAACTTTCCAGTACAGCACCTTTCTTATCCCCCGCATTGAGGCCATTATAGTGCTGTAATTTTCGCCAAGCTCCGCCGGAAACAGCCAGAATATTCCCCATCCGGCCAGCAGGGCGCCGAGCGCTATGATTCCGAACGTTTTCAGATAGAGAAACAGCCGGTAATTTTCCCGTGTGGTAAGGCCCATGGCTCCCTCCAGTTTTATCGATAAGTGTTTGGATGTTATTTTTTATAACCTGACGAAAAACGGGTTGCAAGGAAAAAGCAGGCGCAGAAAGCTGACTGATTCAGCAGTCAGGACTTATCTTGATTGCTCTTGTCGCGCGCGGCAGCTATGCTGAACCATGCCAGGTTGGGAAAAATACCAATAGCTGCTGTGGAAATGACAGAAATTTGTTGCCGCTCCGTTAGGGAGGGAAAAGGCCACAGGCGCAGCGGGCTGGATATCTTGCTGTAATTCCGTCTGATTGCTCGTATCTCAGAGGAATGGTGGCCCTGGGCTGCGCGGTGGTATATATATTGCTAGGTAACCATGACGAGGTCGGAGCTGATTCCTGCTTTTTCTCCTGTTAACCCATCCTGAAATGGTGAGGCGTGTGCATAAAAAGATTCTGATAGTCGATGACGACGAACTCGTTCTGTACGGGCTTGAAAAAGCCCTGCAAGCCGAAGGAGTTGTGGTAGCCACGGCCGCAGGGGTTTCCGAGGCCGCTCGCAAACTCTCCTCCTGCCCCTCCTATGATCTTTGTCTGCTCGATGTGCATCTGCCTGATTTGCATGATCTGGCGCTGATGAAGACCATCAGGGATCTCTGCCCCAACATCAGGATCATCCTCATGACTGCCAGCTATGTTGATGACACGATTCTGGGGGAAGATCTCAGGGAGACGCTGGGGAGCGGCGCCTGGCAGTTCATCGCCAAGCCTTTCGATCTCCATGAATTAAAAGAGATCGTGGTGCGGGCCCTGCACACGGATGACGGTTATTTTCACCCCGGTTTCCGGTTCAACGTGGAGCAGTTTCCTGAGAGAAAGGCGCGGAAAAACGAGCGGAAGCCCTTTGCCGGGGATATCCGGTATTCCATGAGTGATATCGAAAACGGCGAGGGCGGCCGCCTGCAACTGCTGGCCAGGGCCATAGACCTCAGTGAGCACGGGGTAGGTTTTTTTACCGAGTACCCGCTGCGCTCCGCCCAGGTGGTCAGTTTTGAGCATGACGGCCTGCGCCGGACAGGGATGGTTGCCTGGAGTACCATGATTGACGAGCGAACCTGCCGGGCCGGGGTTAGGTTTGCGTGAAAGATTAGTGCTGAGTGCTGAGTGCTGAGACAGCAGACTTGATCACCCTCGCTTGTGGACAGTGTGGACGGGGTGGACAATGTGGACTTACCGAGTTTTCGATCACTCAGCACTTAGCACTCAGCACTCAGCACTCAGCACTTAGCACTCAGCACTCAGTACTCAGCACTAAGCACTAAGCACTCCGCTTTTCAACCCAGCCCGAACTTCTTCACCTGATAGCGCAGGGTGTCGTAGGAGATGCCCAGCAGTTTGGCGGCCTTGGTCTGGTTGTTGTTTGCCCGTTCCAGCGCCTGGGTGATGAGATCCTTTTCCACCTCTTCCAGGGAGATGCCGTTTTCCGGCAGCAGGATGCGGGTCAGTTTGCGCCGTTCGGCAAAGCTCTCGGTCTTGGGCAGGCTCAGGGCCAGATGCTCCGACTCCACGGTCTCCATGTTCTCCAGGACAACGCAATGTTCGATAACATTGCGCAGCTCCCGCACGTTTCCCGGCCAGAAATAGGCCAGGATCTCCCTTTCCGCCTCTGCAGAAAAGCCCTTGATGTTCTTTTTCAGGTACTTTTGGGCGAAAAACTTGAGGAAATGCCTGGCCAGCAGGAGGAGGTCGTCGCCTCTTTCGCGCAGCGGCGGTAGGCAGACGGAGAAGGTACTCAGCCGGAAAAAGAGGTCCCGGCGGAACTCCCCTTTTTCCGCAGCAATCTTGATGTCCTTGTTCGTGGTGGCGATCACCGTGGTGTTGATGGGCAGATCAATGCTGCCGCCCAGCCGCCTGACCTTGCGATCCTCAACCACCCGCAGCAGTTTCGCCTGCAGATCCAGACGCATGTCCCCGATTTCGTCCAGGAGCAGGGTTCCGCCTGCGGCCAGCTCGAAAACCCCCTTTTTGTCGGCCCGGGCATCGGTGAAGGCACCCTTGGTGTGGCCGAACAGTTCGCTTTCAATGAGGTTTTCCGGCAGAGCCGTGCAGTTGATTGCCAGAAAGGGGGTGTGTTCCTGGTCAGCGCCTCCAGCCGCTTCTTTCCAGGTATGGATCTGGCGGGCCAGGACTTCCTTGCCGGTGCCTGATTCTCCGGTGATGAGAATGGTGTCGGCATGCACCAGAGCCAGTTTTTTCGCCTTGGCCAGGATGTTCTGGATGAGCGGGGATTCGCCGATAAACTGTTTGTCCGGGGCGCGGGAGTCCTTTTCCCGGAGGTAATTGACCTCCTCCCGCAGCCTGCTGTTCTCGATGATGTTGTGGGTGACGATTTTTATTTCTTCGATATTGAAAGGCTTGGTGAAGTACTCGATAGCCCCGAGCTTCATGGCCCGGATGGCTGATTCTGCCGAGTCGTCGCCGGTGAGCATGACCACGTTTGTGGCAATGCCCTCCTTCTTGATGGCGGCAAGGATGTCCAGCCCGTTCATCTCCTCGTCGATGTCGATGTCAAGATAGACGATGTCGGGATGCCAGGCGGCGATGTTAGCGACCACTTCCCTGGTCGTGGTCTGGAAATGCACCTCGTAGCCCTCGTTTTTCAAGGCCCTGGCAAGCATGCTCACAATGAGTTCGTCATCGTCTACGGCAAAGATTCTTCCTTTGATTTTCATGGGTGCGCAGCCTCCTGTTCCTTCGTCTGTTCCACGGGAAAGGTGAGGAGAAAAGTGGCGCCCTGGCCTGGCAGGCTGAAAACCTTGATCTCGCCCTGGTGCAGTTCCATCAGCCGTTTGCTGATTGCCAGCCCCAGGCCGTTGCCCTTGGGCCGGGTCGTGAAAAACGGCTGGAAGATCTCGGCGCAGGTCTGGGGCATCATGCCTTTGCCCGTGTCGGACACCTCCGCCAGCACTGTATTGTTCGGGCCGGGCCGGGTAGCCACAGAGATAGTCCCGTTTCCAGGGGTCGCCGCGATGGCGTTTAAAAACAGGTTCAGGAAAATCTGCTGCAACTGATCGGGATCCGCGTTGATCAGGGGGAGGTTGGCCGCCATGTCGCGGCGGAAGATGATCCGTTTGCTGTTCTCTCCGGTATATTCAGGCGATTTAAGGATCATCTCCGCGTTTCTGACGCAGTTTTCCAGCTGGACGTTCAGATCGATCAGGGAAAAAGCCGGACGGGAAGGCCTGGCGTAGTTAAGCAGGTTACGGAGCAGGGTCTCGATCCGCTGAACCTCCCCGACGATGCGGATGAATACCTCCTTGTCCTGGGGGGAAAGTTCCAGCTCGCTTACCAGAACCTCCATGGAAACCTTGATCCCGGCCAGGGGGTTTTTTATCTCATGGGCCAGGCCTGCCGCCATCTGTCCCACCGTGGCCAGCTGCCGGGAGCGTTGCAGCGCTTCTTCGGTGCGAACCCGCAGGGTGATGTTCCGATAAAAGGCGAGAATGTACTTGCTGTCTGCGATTTCCAGCAGACCGGCGCTGAAGTCCACCGGAAAGGCGACACCGTCTTTTTTCCGGTGTTCTGTCCGGTACTCGATCTTTTCGCCGCTCAGCAGGCGCTTGAGGCGTTCCGGGGGCATGGTTCCGGTTTCCTGGGGGGCAAGATCCTGGATTTTAAGGCGAAGCAGTTCGTTCACCGAATAGCCGTGCATGTCTGCCGCCGCCTGATTGGCGGCGATGATCTTCCCCGCCTGTTCTCCTTCCGCTTCCAGGATGAAGATGGCGTCCACCGCTGATTCAAAGAGGATTTTATAACGATTTTCCGCAGCCGCCACCTGGTCGCACTGCCTTTTCAGGGAGACGGCCATCTGGTTGAAGGCGGTGGCCAGATCCTGAAACTCGTCATGGAGTTGTTCCGTGATGGTGTGGGTCAGGTCGCCTTCCCTGATCCTGCCCGTTGCCCTGGTGAGTACGGAAATGGAGGTGGTGAAGCGTCTGATGAAAAAGAAGATCAGCAGCAGGGTCACGAACGGGCCGCCGATCACCAGGGTCAGGATCAGGTGCTTGGCTCTGGTGATCTCTTTCTCGGCCAGGGCAATCTTGTCTGAGATCTTGTGGGCCGAAAGATTGGACAGCCCGAATACCTCCTCGTAAAGCCGTTCTCCGCTCTTGTAAGCGTCGTTGGATATTTCCGGGGAGATTCTTTTGCTTTGCTGGGCCCTGGCGCTGCCATAGGCCCAGCCCAGCTTCTGCAGGTAATCGTTCATCGCGTTTCTGATCAGGGTGAAACGTTGCAGTATTTCGTTGGAGTGGTGGCAGTTGAAGCAGGTGTTAACCGAGGAAGCGATCTCCTCGCCACGGGTGATAACGATGTCGAGACTGGCGGCGTGGGGGGAGTCGGCCAGCAGCAGATCAGCTTGCGCCAGCTTGATCTTGTTCAGCAGGTCGGCCCGGCGATGGGCCACCTCGTGCAGGCGCACGACATTTTGCAGGTTTTCGATGGCCCGATTGTTGGCCGTGGTGATATAGATCCCGCCGCTGAAAAAAAGCAGGGTCAGAATAATAAAGCCGATGATCGCTTTTATTCTCATAGAATTTATGTCGTCTGTGTCCAGATCATCTGAGTCTGTGGTCGCTGTTCATGGCTGCGCCATTTGTCGCACCGTAGATCTGACCATGCGGGAGGCCAGTTCGCGGGCTGTTTTGATCAGGCCGAAGTCAAAGAAGTAAACCCCCTCGTCGCCGTAGTTGCTGCTGATGGATGACCAGACCAGTTCGTGGTTCTGGCGCTGGATAATCTGGGCGGTGAAATGCACCCTGGGCACCGCGTTGACTCCCGAGGCTTCCTCGTATTCCAGAATCTTGCCGGCCAGGAGCAGGTCAACATCCAGAAAATTGAAAAGCATGTCGGCTGTGTCCAGGGAAGTGCCATAGGGCATGATGATCCGGTAGCCCAGGAGCTGTTCTTCTAGCAGGCCAGGATCCAGGACCTGGAATTTATTCTCCGCGCTGAGGTGGCGAAGAAAATCAAGGGCGATCAGGTCGCTGGCAAAGCGGTTCTGGCTCTGGTTGATAAAGGGCAGGATGGCCACGGTAAGGGGGCGGTCCTGTTGCGCCAGGGCGGGCGCACGGTAGAAGCTGCGAGGGTTCAGGAATTTGCGTTCGTTGCCGTTTGCCTGTTCCTCAAAAGAGCGGCTCAGAGAGGTGGCTAGCCGCGCAAGGCCGGGGCCGTATAGTTGGTTGAAGTCGCGGATCAGTTTAAGGTCAAGCAGGCCCCGCTGGGCATCGCCGGTCATAATCAGGCTGTCCGCCCAGCCGACCATCGGTTTCTCCCCGGTGGTCACCAGCCGGCTGGTCAGGGCGAATTTAGGCGGGAAATATGTCTGGTATTGGGTAAGCTGGGTGATGAGTACCCCGGTGACCCCGGCCTCTTTTAGAAAGGCCTCGCCAAGTTCCGTGGTCAGCCCGGCGGTGCTGCGCATCCGGTGCCGTTTCATGAGGGCAAGAAGTTCTTTTTCCTCCAGCAGATTCATGCCCTGGTCGCGCAGAAGTTCCAGTAATTTCTGACGTATTTCCTTGAGGGGAGCGGGAGCGGCGCTGAGGTTCACGAAGGGAAGCACGGCGATCCGGGGAGAGGAGGCAGCTTCTTCGCTGCGCTCCCTCTGCGGGGAATTAGGGGCTTGGGATGGGTCGGAGATTTCCGGCGGGGCAAGATTGGCCTGCCCCGGCCCGGTTGTTTGCCCTGGCAGGGCGCAGCCGGTCAGTCCTGCCGCCAGCAGCAGCAGGAGCAGGCAGGTCAGGGCACGGTCAGGCCAGGTGGTCTTCATTGGCTCCCTTGTCGTCGCGGATGGTTGCTTTCATCCCCTGTTCTGGCCTGTGCAGAGCAGAACAGGGGGATGAGAAGTATGATATATAAAGAAGCTCTTCTGCTCTGTCAACTGGAAAAAGGTCTTGATTGGACGGCTGGGCTTTGCCGGATGCTGCAAAAAAATGCTGAGAGTGGTCTTGTTATCTCTTCGCTATTGTCATATATATAGTGTTCTTACCTGCATTCCCCAAAGTGGGGGATGGTCGAGATCATGCGCCTGCTGGTGCAGGGTGGACGAGGTGGACGGTGTGGACGAAGTGGACGGTGTGGACAGGGTGGACGGTCTGGACGAAGTGGGCGGGTGATCTTTTAGTGCCGAGTGCTGATGGATCGGAACTCAGTAAGTCCACCCTGTCCACCTCGTCCACCCTGTCCACAAAAGGCTGAAAGCTGAGTGCTGAGTAAAGCCCCCTCCGGTCAAGGGAGGGTTTCAATTTGATAGAATGGAGAGCACCCAAAGGGTATCTGCTGCCAGCAGGCAGCGCATAATCAGGAGCGGTTCAGCATGATCCCGTCTTTTGCCTTCATTTTTAACCTGGTGTCGACCACGGCGCGGCGCGGTCTGCGGCCAATACTCCTGGCCCTCTTTTTTCTGACCCTGCTCCTGGCCCCGACCCTGACCCTGGCTGCAGTCGAATCCGCAGGCACTCAGGTGGTGACCACCAGCTACCTCCACCATCTGGGCACCTTCACCGGCACCCTTCCTTTCGAGTGGCTGCCCATTATTATTGATGAGGCCCATCAGGAGGCCTATGTCCTCAATCCGGCGGAACACTCGGTGCTGGTCTTTAATGCCTCTGGCCTGCTGATTTACAGCTTTGATACTGACCGTCTGGGCAGCGTAAGTGACCTCGCTTTTCTTGAAGATGGCGACCTTTTGCTGCTCTGCTCTTCCTCGTCTGGAAGCGGAGCGACTCTCTGGCGCTGCGATTACCGTGGCGAACCGCAGGAGGAGATGGCTTTTACGGGTCTGCCCCCGGTTATGGATGGATTTCGGGCCGATCGCCTGATTCTGCGCAAGGGCCTTCTCTACCTGGCTGATATAACCGACATGCGGGCTGCGGTTTTTGACCTGCGGGGCAGGTTTGTGGAACATTTCGACCTGGCCCGGCTGCTGGAGCTGAGGAAGGAAGGTCCGCTTGAGGCTAATCTGGGCGGCTTTGATGTGGATCAGGACGGAGCCTTGCTCTTTACGGTGCCAACCAGTTTTCATGGCTATCGTCTGCGGCCCGGCCAGGAACTGGAAGAATTCGGCCGGGCTGGAGGGGCGCCAGGCCGCTTCAACGTGGTGGGTGGCATTGCTGCCGGGCCGGAGGGGTTGATCTTTGTCTCTGACCTTTTGAAATCCGCAGTCCTTGTTTTTGATCAGGATTTCAATTTTCTGGTCGAATTCGGTTACCGGGGCCTCCATCCGACGAGCCTGATCGGGCCCAAGAACCTGGCGGTGAGCAAAAGCGGCAGGCTCTACGTCTCTCAGTTGGGCAAACAGGGGATCAAGGTGTTTCGTTTTATGGTGAAGCAGCGGGAAGGCGAAATTAAGAATTAAAAATTAAGAGTTAAAAGTTAAAAACCCTCAGCCCTCAGCCCTCAGCACTTCAACCTTCAGCCTAGCCCTTTCAACCCTCAGCCTTTTGTGGACAGGGTGGACAGTGTGGACGGGGTGGACTTACTGAGTTCCGATCACTCAGCACTCAGCCTTTAACCCTCAGCACTCAGCACTCAGCACTCAGCACTCAGCTTTCAGCCTTTCCCCTCCATCTGGTGATATGCCCACAGGCATTTGGTCAAAATTCCATTTTCCTCGCCCGCTTCTTCCTTTTCCCGATGCTAATATCTGTATAACAAGTTGATTTGTTAGATCTTTATTGAAATATGCGCTTATGGCACGCCGCTTGCATTCAGGACAAGGCAAAGGAAGGGGGTGGGTCAGAACGAAACGCTCCTTGGATATCACCAAGCAAAGAGGAGGTAAAAAAACAGGGAGCGGGGCAGTTCAGAGAAAAGAAAAAGAAGTGCTGTCTGTAAAGTACAGTGTGCAGGTCATAGTGAAAGAGGGCTTCCGGTTTTTGGGCCGGGAGTAAATCATCTTCCGAAAAAGGTAAACCCGTCGTAAGGCGGGGACACAAAGCCGACGGATTCTGCAAGCAGGATGGCCGGGCTACCGGGAACAAAGGAAAATATTCCGGAGGATGTAGAAATGAAGAAGCAGATGAAGCTGGTTGTTGCAGGAACGAGTATCTTGACCCTTGGTGTTGTGGTTGGCGCAGGTGTTCTTACCCTCGGTCTGGTTGGTCAGGCTAATGCCTTCCATTCTGGTGGTGTTGCAAAATGTGAGTCCTGTCACACCATGCATAACTCCTTTTCCGGCAAGACCATGATCGGTACCACGGGCGACCTTTCTTCTAAGACCGCCAACAGCAACACCTCTGTTCAGACCATGCTGCTCCAAGGCACTGACGCCAGCTCGGCCTGTCTGAACTGTCATGGCGATGGCAGCTCTACCAGTTCCTACCATGTCAAAACCGAGGGCGCCACTACTAACAGCGTCCCGCAGCAGATGAGCCCGGGTGGCGACTTTTCCTGGACCATGGTTGACTGCCAGGGTAATACCACCAGGAACAACCGTCGCGGCCACAACATCGTTGCCGCAGACTTCAGCATGGCTGCTGACGCAACCCTGACCGTCGCTCCTGGCGGTACTTATCCTAATACCCGCCTCGCCTGTTCTTCCTGTCATGATCCCCATGGCAAGTACCGGATAGATGCGGCAGGCGCGACCACCACTACTGGCAAGCCCATTGGCGCTTCTGGCTCTTATGCCAGCACCACTACCGCAGCTACCGGCGCTTATGACCTTGGCGTTTACCGTTTCCTGGCTGGTGTTGGCTACAACCCCAAGTCTCTGACCAACGCTGGTATTGACAAGACCTTTACCGCCGCTCCTCCGGTGGCTCTTGCCCCTAGCACCTATAACACCACTACCCTTGGCGCCACCGCCGGTGTACGCGTTGCTTACGGCTCCGGTATGTCCGAGTGGTGTGCCAACTGTCATACCGCCATGCACAGCACCTCCAGCCAGACCTCCGGCGCCATGGGCGTGCATCCTGCAAGCAACGGCAACAAGCTGGGCGCTACCATTGCTGCTAACTACAATGCTTACAAGAAAACCGGCGACATGACCGGCAGCCAGGCAACCGCCAACCTGAACCTGGTAGCCTTTGAGACCGGCGCTATCGGTGACGCCGCTGGCCGCGCTGCTCTTACCGCTCTGCAAGCCACCACCGCTGGCCCGGATGCCACCGCCAACGTAATGTGTCTCTCCTGCCATCGCGCCCATGCTTCCGGCTTTGAAAGCATGCTCCGTTGGGACCAGGTCAACAACGAATTGCTGACCGACACTGCTGGCGCTTATAAGGCCACGGCAGGTTTGAACACTGATCAGCAGCTCGCTGCTTACTACAACAAGCCGTCTACCGACTTTGCCGTTGCCCAGCGTTCTCTGTGCAACAAGTGTCACGCTAAAGATTAATCCTGGCACAGCAGTCTAGTCTTACCCAAAGCCATGACCGGTTCTCCGGTCATGGCTTTGGTTTATCTTGCCTGCGCGGTAAAAATTGTGCTTGCCTTTGTAAGCTGGGGCTTTAAACTTGGCTGAAGGCTGAAGGCTGAATTAAGAAGTCAGAATTAAGAAGTCAGAAGTCAGGATTCAGAATTCTGATTCCTGACTTTGGGGACAGGCGGACCATGATCTCAGTTCTTCTGCGGGTAATATACCGGCCCTGGTTGCCGCTCCTCTTTCTCTCTGTTCTCTTTCTTGCGGTGGGCTGTCAGTCGGTCATGCAGCCTCGGGAGCTGAGTCTGTCTGCGGGAACCCCCTTTCTTTTGTACCTGAAAGCCATGCCGCCCGAGGCAGGCCGTCTGCGTCTGGTTCTTGACCAGGTGTCGGCCATTGATGAGCATGGCGTCCTCTGGCCCCTGACCCTGCATCTGCCCGAACTCACTTCCGCCACGGTCAACCGCCAGCGTCTCCTCGCCTCGGGTCGCTTACCCGTCGGGGTCTATCGCGGCTTCAGCCTGGCCTTCAAAGGGGCCTGGACCAAGACCGAAGAGGGCGAGGCGGCCTTGCAGGTCGGGAAGGAACCGCTGGTGGTACTCAGCAGTTTTGTCCAGCGGGAGGGCCGGGCCGGTCTGCTGGAGATGGCCTATCAGCATGAAGGCTCTGTCCGCCAGGGCTTTCAGTTCACCCCCAGACTTGCCGCCTATCCGCCGGACAGGCCACTGCAAGGTCGAACCGGGATTCTGAACTGCGCCAGGGCCGGGTACCTGCTCATCTTTGACCGCAAGACCCTGAATGTGCACAGCGCCATTGGCACGGGCAGGGAAATCCCCGCTGGCGTGGCGGTTGATGATCGCCAGCGCCGCCTCTATGTGGCCATGCCTGACGAAGATCTGGTGGAGGTTCTGGATCTGGTCACCGGCGAGGCGGTCGGTCGCATTCTCCTGCGGCCCGGAGACCGCCCCGGGACTATGGCCTTAAGCCCTGATGGCCGTCTGCTGCTGGTGGCCTGCTCCGGGATTAATACCGTGCTTTGTCTTGATTCCCGCACCCAGTTGGAGCTGGCCCGGATTCCGGTGGGCGAGGAGCCGATTTTTATTCTGCCCGATCGTCGCAGCCAGCGAGCTTATGTCTTCAGTAAACGTACCGACACGATTACGGTGCTGGATCTCGTTCGTCAGAGATTTGTCGCCACGATTCAGCTGGAGGCCGGCCCCCTCCGGGGTACTCTTAACCGCGACGGCAGCCGTCTCTATGTTCTGCATCATGGCTCGCCTTACCTGTCGGTGCTGGATACCCGTTCTCTCGCTTTGCTGGATCGGCTGCAGGTGGGCATGGGCGGCAGCGCCCTGCTGATCGACTCGCGCACCGATCTGCTCTATCTGGGGCATCATGACGAAAACCGCCTGGAGGTCTATTCCTCCTTTTCCAGGATGCCCATTGATTTTCTCGAAGGAACTGGCGGGCCGGTGGAGATGGTTATTGCCGACGAGGAGAACCGGCTGCTGCTGGCCTTGCCCGCGCAGGCAGGAGTGGCGGCGGTGGATCTCATCAGCCGTCAGGTTGTTGGCCGGATGGAGGCGGGCGCCGTTCCTCAGGATCTGGCCGTGGTAGGAGCGCGTCCTTGAACAATACCCTGGGCAGAAGAGCGCCCCTGCTTCTGGCCATTCTGGTCTTGACCGGCTGCTTCCGGCTGGAATCGGCCAGGGCGGACAGTCTGACTTTTTCGATGGATTATGGCTACAGCACCTCCAGCAGTGAAACAACCATCAGTGAAACACGCAACAGCGATGGGACACTCAAGTCGTCGGCGGCAACCAGCCAGAGTAGTGGCGACAATTTTTCTCAGGAATACCGGCTGTTCTTTGACAAGATATTGTATCCTTCTCTGGTTCTGCGGGGCGGAGGCAGCTTCACGCGTATTGATTCCAGCGGCGAGAGCGATGGCGTTTCGAGCGGCGTTTCCACCAATATCCGAAAGAATCCTTTTTTGGATCTGGTGCTGGGTTCACCCGTGATTTCCGCCAGCCTGGGCGTTAACCGTTATCAGGACGAAGCGCGGGGCAGCGATGGGACGCGAACCTTCCAGACCAGGGATATGTATACCGCCTCTTTGGGCTGGAGACCGCTGGAGCTGCCCTCTTTCAGTCTGCGGACCACCCATGCCGAGAGCTATGACGAAAACCGGCTGACCTCAAACACGGTGCAGGATCAGCTCCAGTTCAGCTCCAGTTATCATCCCCATAGAACTACGGGTCTCAGCTATTCCGCCAACCTTGACCGTAACCATAATTTACTGGACGATACGGAAATCAGAGGCATGAGCCAAAGCGGTCGGGTCTCCTATGAGGATCGTTTTTTTCGCAACCTGCTGAATATTGCCTCCTCCTATGCGGTGAACCAGCAAAGCAACGAGGTCATCAGCGGCGCGGGCGGGGAGTTTGATATAGGGGTGCCCTTCTACAACCTAAAGTCGTACAATGAATCCCTTAGTGTCTTGACGCCGAGGCAGCCTCTGACCTCCATCCCGCCCAATGACCCTCTTTTTCCCGTGGGGGCTTTTCCCAGCACCACGATTTCCGCGCCTCTTGTCTTGCCCCTTACCGATCCGGCGATCATTGAACCACTGCACATCGCCCTGGATTTTGGCCCGGAGGCGACGACCAATGTGGTGCGGCTTTATTTGCCTTCTGACCCTTCCCCTGACCTGCCCAGCGGCCTGTCCGCAGCCTCCTTTACCTGGAAGATTTTCGGGGTGAACGCCAACAACGAATGGCAGGAAATCTCCCTACAATCCGTGGTCTACACTTCGTTGTACGGGGAAAGGAAATTTGAACTACGTTTTCCGTCCCAGAAGGCCCAGTATCTCAAGGTGGTTGTTACGCCGCTGAAGTTTGGCAATACCCCGTTCAATATCACGACCGTGGAAACCTTGTATCGGCAGGCCACCGCTACAGCCGGGAATAAAACGACCTCTCTTTCGCAGACGTACAACCTCAACCTGGGCAGCCGGATCAGGCTGCTGGAGAATCCGGGCCTGGATTACAACTTTTCTATGTTCTATCGACTGAGCAATCCCGGCAATCTTTACCGGCTCTATGTTTCCAATGGTTCCTCCCTTTCTCATCGGTTGACCCCCTGGCTTACCGGCAACGTCATGTTTGGCAGGGATGATGCCATGCAGACCGACCAGAAAGATCCAGACATGGCTTATCGTTACGGGGCCAGCTTCACCGCTCAGCCTCTGCCCACCTTGCACAGCAACCTGAATTACAGTGGCCGTACGGCCCAGCAGTCCGGCACCCAGTTGGGCTCGAACTCTTTTTCCCTGAACAACCGGGCCGCGCTTTATCCCGGGCTCGACCTGCTCCTGGGCGGTGCCCTTACCTTTGCCTCCAATGCCACGACCAAGGTGCAGTCGGAAAGTTCCCAGTACAACCTGGGCCTGAGCATCGCGCCGCATCGGACTGTAAGTGCGAATCTGATTGGTTTTTTGAGCAGCACCAGCAGCCAGGGCGGGGACCGGCCCGACTTGACGAGCAGCGAGCGCCGGGGGCAGATCAGTGTTTCATACAGTCCGGTGTCGGCTCTGAGCATCTTTGCTGCTCACGATGTGGTGATCAGAGACGAAGAGATTCATACCCTGCAGAACTACGGCATGAACTGGTCGCCTTTCCGGGATGGAACCTTGCAGGTGGGCCTTTCCTACTTTGAAACGGTGCAGCCGGAGAGCCAGGCGTTGTCCAGGGTGTTCTCTCCCAACCTGACCTGGCAGATTCGCCGAGGAACCTCTCTGGATCTCAATTATGCCCTGAGCAGTTCCAGCACGCCTCTGGAGGAGACGGAGATTGTAACCCTCAGCGCCAGACTAAGGGTAATGTTTTAGAACAGCAGGCTGAGGGCTGAGAACAGCAGGCTGAGGGATGAGTGCGGAGTGCTGAGGGCTGAGTGATTGGAACTTAGTTAGTCGTCCACCCCGTCCACACTGTCCACAAAAAGTTGAAAGTTGAGAGTTGAGGATGGAGTTTTAGCTTTTACTTCAGCCTTCAGCCTTCAGCCTGCTGTTCTCAGCCCTCCGCCTGAGAGTAGTTTATAGATTTCTCTTGTGCTTCATGGGTATTGTCGGTATTTTTAACACATTATTTGAGGAAGGAAATTAAAGAAATGTTACTGACGAGCAAGATGTGCGGATTAAGAAAATCCCTTTTCGGCCCCATGTCGGTTTTTTTGCTGTTGCTCCTTTTTTCCGGCGGCTGCGCTTGGGTGGGCAATACCCTTGTGGGCGATACCTTTCATGATCCCTTGATGGATTTTGCTTCCGTGAAGACCGTGGCTGTCCTGCCCTTTTTTAATCTGTCCAAGGATCAGGCGGCTGCGGAACGGGCGCGCGATACCTTCACCACCATGCTGCTGGCGGATGGCGGTATTTATGTTGTGCCGCCGGGAGAAACGGCCAGGGGCATCAATCGTGTCAATATGGTTATCCCGTCCCAGCCGTCGCTGGAGGAGGTCAAGAAGTTTGCCGGCATAACCCAGGTGGATGCGGTGATTACCGGCGTGGTGCGGGAGTATGGTGAGGTTCGCCTTGCCTCAGCCACCGCCAACGTCATGTCCTTGAGCCTGCAGATGCTGGACAAGGAGTCCGGCGCCGTGGTCTGGACCGGTTCTGCCACCAGGGGAGGGATTTCCTTTACCGACCGCCTGTTTGGTGGCGGTGGCCAACCTATGGATGAAATAACGAGAAGAGTTTGTCAGGACCTTCTTGATCGCCTGTTTGCAGTGAAATAGACTGACACCTGAACTGTTGAACCCAGAAATATGATACACTCGCAAGAAAGGAAAAAGTTTACAGGATTGTGACACGAAATTAACGAGTTACCAACTAATACCCGTTGTAATCGCGGCTTGTTATCGGCACTTCTGCTGATGATTGACAGCGATTTCAACAAATCTAAACCTGAGGTATTTCATGCGCAAGACGATAGGCTCTGTATTCTTTACGGCATTTCTTTTCGCCTCACTGCTGGTGGTCGCGCCAGTGGCAGCCATGCCGCCTGCCGGCGGGGAAGGTATGCACGAGCATGCTCCTCTCCTGCAGGCCGCAAAGATCGATGATCTGCTGGTGACCCTGGAGTTTCCTAAGGATTCACCCTTGCTTGCCGATCAGGATCTGTCGGAAGTGCTGGTGAAAAAAGGCGTTGTCAAGAAAGGGGCGGGCAAGAAAAAGCCTTCGGCCACGGCCACGGTAACTGCGCAGGTGCGGGTGATTGATGATAAATTTGCCTCCCTGCCCATGGCGGTGATTGACGCCTTTCCCCTGACCGTGGGCGAGTTCCGCAAAACCCTGGCTGCTGAACTGGACGAGAAAGGGGAGATCGCGGTCACTGTTGCCAAGCAGGATCCGGCCATTCTCTTTGAGCGGTTGGTCAACAGTCTGGTCATAGTGCGCGAGGCCAGGGAAATTGGTCTTGACCAGGTGCCGGAAGTAGCCCAGATGGTGGATGTCTTCCGCAGGCAGAAACTGCGCCAGGAACTGGCCAGGCAGCATCTGGCCGTAGTCAAGGTTGATCCGCTTGAGATTGAGCGCGTATATGATGAGATGGCGCGTGAATCACGCCTCAAGGCCATGCTCTTTAAAGAGGAGGCCGAGGCTCAGGATTTTTCCAGTCAGTTGCAGGAGGCCGACAGTTTTGACGAGCTGGCAGCCAGGTTTGTCGAGGCAGGCAAGGGAGAAAAAAAGGTCGGGGCGGAAGGGGAATTTGTCCGCCATCAGGAGATGCAGTCGGAACTGGCAAAAGCCATCATCCTGCTTGCTCCTGGACAGGTAACGCAGGTTCTGCCCCAGAATAAGCAGTTTGCCGTGATTCAGCTTATAGAAACGCGTCTTCCGGAAAAGCCGCAGCTCCGGCGGGAGGCTGAGCAGCGGGCCAAGAACTTTGCCGGGAATAAGGCTCTGGTGAGTCTAACCCAAAAACTGTTGCTCAAGTATGTGGTTGTGGACCAGAAGCTGTTTGATAGTCTGGATTTCAGCGCTGATTTTGAAGCGCTGCGGCAGGACAAGCGGGTGCTGGCGGAAATAAAGGGCGAGGAGCCTTTTACGGTGAGCGATCTGACAGAGGGCTTGAAGGCCAAGTATTACCATGGGGTGCAGAATGCCATTGACCAGGGGAAGATTAAGCAGGACCGATTCAAGATCCTGAATGACGAGCTGTTAAAACGCTCCTGGATGCTTGAGGCCAAAGAGCAGGGCATCGACCAGACCGAGGAGTTCAAGCGCCAGGTGGAGGAGTATGAGGATTCCGTCATCTTCGGCGCTTTTGTGCAGAAGGTCGTGATCCCCTCCATCCAGGTTAGCATGGATGATTTGCGCAACTATTATAAAAAGAATATCAAAGACTATGTTTCGCCGGAAATGATCGGCTTGCGGGGTATGGTTTTTCGCGATCAGGCCAAGGCTCAGGAGGCTCTTGCTTCTCTGAGACGGGGCACGGAGTTCAATTGGCTGCAGTCCACGAGTGAAGGTTTGGTGCCGGTAGACACTCCTAATCGCCTTGATCTTGAGGGGCAGTTGTTTGCCGCTTCTACGCTGTCTAAAGATATTTCTTCGGCCCTGGTCGGGGCCGCGCTTGGCGAGTCCCGCCTCTACGCGGACGGCAAGGAGTTTTTTTATGTGCTGCTGGTGGACAAGCTTGTTCCGCCAGGTGTTCAGCCCTTTGAAGCGGTGCAGAGTACGATACTGCGTACGGTCTTTAACCAGAAGGTGGACACGGGGATGCTTGACTGGGGCAAGAAGCTGCGGAAGGTCTACAAGGTGGAGGTGTATGTGAAAGGATTTAATAAGAAGGAATTGTAAGGGCAGGCTGAGGGCTGAGAACAGCAGGCTGAAGGCTGAGAACAGCAGGCTGAGGGCTGAGAACAGCAGGCTGAGGGCTGAGAACAGCAGGCTGAGGGCTGAGGGCTGAGGGCTGAGGGATTTATTAAGTCCACCTCGTCCACCCCGTCCACACTGTCCACAAAGGGTTGAAGGTTGAAGGTTGAAGGTTGAAGGTTGAAGGTTGAAGGTTGAAGGTTGAAGGTTGAAGGTTGAAGGTTTCTTCAGCTTGTACACCTAAACATCTAAATATTTAATACTTGAGGAAGAGCCATGCGTTTCTGGCAGCAAACAAACAGGTCTGTTATCGGCCTCTGGGCATTGGTGATTTTCAGTCTTGTGCCAGCGGTCTTTACCAGTTCCACCGAGGCGGCGAGCAAGTTTGTCGCAAAAGGGTGTCTGGACTGTCATCAGAAGTTCAGCAGCGCCTATCTGGGCAAGAAGAGCCTCCATTCCATGGTCAAGGAGGGGAAATGCACGGAATGTCATCTGCGCCATGGCCGGGTTCCCCAGAAGCTCCTGAAGGATACGGGCAACAAGCTCTGTATCCGTTGCCACAGCAAGGCGAGTATTGGCATGGACAAAAAGAATGTCCATACCGCGCTCAAGGATGGCAAGTGCATCTCCTGTCATAATCCCCATGGCTCAGACGCCCCGCATCTGCTCAAGAGCGCGGACACTGCCCAGCTCTGCTTTACTTGCCATGACAAGGCTGTCTTTACGCAAAAGGTCCAGCATGCGCCCCTGGCTCAAGAGGGATGCGGCTCCTGCCATCTGGCTCATGGCTCTGATCAGAAAAATCTGCTGATCAAGGATGAACCGCAGCTCTGCCTTACCTGTCATGAAAGCGGCAAGGCCTCCTTCAAGAAGGCGCACGGCGGTTATCCGGTGGAACAGGCTATCTGTTCCGGCTGCCATCTCTCCCATTCTTCCCCGGCCAAGGGCCTGCTGCTTGGCGGGCTCCATTCGGCCCTGCAGGAAGGAAGCTGCGACGCCTGCCATAATCCGGCTTCGGAGGGAAAGCCCTTTGCCACCGGGAGTTCAGGGGGGAAACTCTGTTATCAGTGTCACGACGAGAAAGCCATGAAGGGTGGGGGCACCCAGGAGCATGCGCCCTTTGCCGCAGGAGAATGTCTGTCCTGTCATGACCCGCACACGGCGCGCAATGCCAAGCTGCTAACGGCCAAGGGCAATAAGGTCTGTTTTACCTGCCATGATGAAAAGGCCCAGAAGGTCAGCGTTCCGCATAAGGCCATGACGGAAAAGGAAGGCTGCCTCTCCTGCCACAAGCCCCATGCCGCTTCGCAGAAGAAACTGCTGGTGAAGAGTCAGAGTGAACTGTGCTTCTCCTGCCATGCCGCCACCGCCTTGAAGCAGAAGGTGGCCAAGGTGCATCCTCCCTTTGCCGACAATATGTGCGGCACCTGTCATGCGCCTCATGGCTCCAACATGCCGGGCATGCTGACGATGCGCATGGACAGTCTCTGCTACAGCTGTCACGCCGACGCCGAGACCAGGTTTGCCAAGACCTTCGTCCATCAGCCGGTGGCCACCTCGCTTTGCGGCGCCTGTCACGATGCCCATGGCACTGCCCTGTCGGCTCTGCTCAAGGCCCCGCCCGCAGAGCTGTGCCGGAAATGTCACGATAATCTTATGGGGGTGAAGAATGCCAAGTCCAACCATCCGCCCTTTGTGAAAAACGACTGCATGGTCTGTCACAACCCTCATGCCAGCAGTCACAAGGGCATGACGCAGAAGCCCCAGCAGGAGTTGTGTGGAGGTTGTCATGCCAAGGTGGATAAGGCCCTGCAGGAAGGGCGCAGCAAGCACGCGCCGCTGGTGAACGGTGAATGCAGCAAATGTCACAGTCCGCATTATGCCAAGCAGGAAAAGCTGCTGCTGGTTACGGGGACGGAGATGTGTCTGGCTTGCCACAAGAAGATGGGCGCCAAGCTCAAGGGCGAGAAGATCCACTTTCCGGCCACGGAAAGCTGCGGAGGCTGCCATCAGCCCCACGCTTCCAAGGAAGTCTCCCTCCTGAGCCAGCCGGTTAACCAGTTGTGTGCGCAGTGTCATGAGTTGACAGACGCCAATTTTGGGAAAAACCATCTTGGCATCGATCCCAAGATCATGACCTGCCAGAAATGTCATGATCCCCATTCCTCCAAGGATCCCAAGTTTTTCCGGCAGACGGTGCATGCTCCATTTGCCGGCAGATCCTGTAATGAATGTCATACGGTGGCGAAATAGTCCGCCCAGAACGAGAGAGAGAACCAGTATGAATCTGCGATTGAAAATTATCAGAAGAGTCCTTCCTGTTCTGCTTCTTTTACCCTTGACTGCCTATGGCGCGTCCGCGCCTAAAAAGGGGGATTTTAAGCTCCTGCCGGGAGCCAGCGGCAAGATCTGTCTTGGCTGTCATGTGGATCTGCCTGACAAGATTGCCAAAAAATTTGTTCATACTCCGGTAAAGAGCGGGGATTGCGCCGGTTGCCACAATCCCCACACCTCGGATCATGGCAAGTTGCTGGCCGCGGCCAAGGGCGAGATCTGTTCGCTCTGTCATAGCAGCATGATTGTCAAGGATGCCCGCAGCACGCATAAGGTGGTGGTGGACGGCAGTTGCGCCCTCTGTCATGATGCCCATGCCTCTGACAACAAGAACAATCTGCTTCGTAGCGGCAAGGAGCTCTGTTTCGGCTGTCATCAGAGTGTGGCCGACGCCCTTAAGAGCCAGAAGTTTCCCCACAAGCCGGTGGCAGACTGTACTGCCTGCCATAACCCGCACAGCTCCAAAGGGGGCGACTTTCTTTTGAGCGCTGATCCGCCTGCCCTGTGCAGCAAATGCCACGATACCGCAGGCAAGAAGTTCAGCGCCGTGCATATGGGCTATCCCGTGGCCCAGGTTTCCTGTGTGAAATGTCATGATCCGCACGGTTCCAACCGCAAGGCCATCCTCTATGATGAGGTTCATTCCCCGGTGGCGAAAAAGATGTGCAACCAGTGTCATGAGGAGGCCACCTCAGCTACCCCTCTGGCTCTCAAGCGCAAGGGCTTTGAGCTCTGCCGGGGCTGCCACAACGAGCTGGTCAATAAAATCTTTATCGCCGAACGCATCCACTGGCCGGTGGCTGGCGGCAACGGCTGTCTGGATTGTCATGATCCCCATGCCTCCAGGGCTTCCAAGCTGATCAAGGGTTCGATGCTGAAGGTCTGCGGCAGTTGTCACAGCGACACGATCAAACGTCAGGAGCGCTCACCTGCCAAGCATCAGCCTGTTCAAAAGGGGGAGTGCGCAGCCTGCCACAATCCGCATGCCTCGTCCAACCCCTTTCTGTTGAAAGAGCCCTCCGTTATTGCCATGTGCGGCACCTGTCATGAATGGATGAAGCATTCCACGCATCCTATCGGTGACAAGTACAATGACATGCGCAATTCCAATCTGAAGATGGACTGCCTGAGCTGTCATCGTTCCCACGGGACGGAATTTGCCAAGATGATTCCCTTTCCCACCGTGACCAACCTCTGCGTCCAGTGCCATGAACAGCTCAGGAGATAAGAACAGCAAGCTTTTCGTCTTACTTAAGGAGATAATTTCGTGACCAAGAAAATGGTGCTTCCAATGATTCTCGCTGTCCTGTTCTTCTGGCCGCATGTCGGCCAGGGAGCGGAATCCTTCCGTCTGACCTATGACCGCGCTATCCAGGCGGACGGCAAGGGGGTAAAATTACTCCATCCAGAAGGCGTGGCCTACCGCGACAAGACCTTTGTTGTTGCTGACACCGGCAATGGCCGGTTGTTGCGCTTCGTCCTAACCCGAGGTGAACTTGACGGGGGGCTGGTGATTGTTATCCCGCAGGCTGCTCGTCCTATGCAGGTTCATTTCAGTAGCAAGGGAGAGATTCTGGTTCTGGACGGCCAGTCGCGTCGCATCGTCCGCCTTGATGCGGAGGGCAAGGTGCTGGGAATGGTGCAGCCCCAGGGCGTGCCCGGCGGTTCCACGCTGATGGTGCGGGCCTTTGCCCTGGATGCGGAGGATAATCTTTATCTTCTTGATCTGTTTGGCAAGCGGGTCATTGTCACTAATCCGGTCGGCGCTTTTCAGCGGGAAATTCCCCTGCCCAAGCAGGGCAAGGCCTTTGCCGATGTGGCCCTTGATCCCAAAGGAACGGTTTTTGTTCTGGACAGTGTCAATGCGGCTGTCCACGCTGCCGCCAGGGGGGCGAAGACCTTCTCTCCACTTACCAATGATCTCCGTCAGTATGCGACCTTTCCGACCAATCTCACCTCGGATGGCCGGGGTGGTTTGCTGGTGGTGGATCGTAACGGGGCCGGCATCGTCAAGATCGGGCAGGACGGTTACTACCGGGGGCGGCAACTGGAGATGGGCTGGAAGGCCGGACTGCTCTATTATCCCTGCCAACTCTGCCTTACGGATAATGATGAGGCGGTTATTGCTGATCGTGACAACAACCGGGTTCAGATTTACCGGATGGCGAGGTAGGGCGGGTGGCCCTCTAACCGTGAACTCTGGCCGGACAAATCAGCTGTGGACGCCAGCAGGACGCGGTATCCTGCGCAATCCCAACCTGAGTCAACCATGATGCCTATTTCTGCCAGAAGAAAAACAGCGCTTTTTGCTCTTGTTGCCTGCCTGCTTCTGGCCGCGCTTCCGGCCAGAGCGTTTCATAACGGTGGGAGCGCGCTCTGCGAAGGCTGTCATACCATGCACAATCAGTCTGGTGGCACGGCCAATCCCTATCTGCTCCAGGCGGCCGGTTTCAGTACGATCTGTCTCAACTGTCATGAGGGCACCACTATTTCGAGCTACCGGGTGTCCACGGCCGGTTCGGCGCTCGTGGTCGGGCTGCCCCCGCAGATGATGACTCCCGGCGGTGATTTTGCCTGGCTGAAGAAGAGCTATTCCTGGCTGTATGGCACCATTCAGAATGAACATGGTGATCGTCATGGTCACAACATCATCTCCTCTGAATTCGGCTATCAGGTGGATAACCTCAACAGCACGGCGCCGGGCGGTACCTATCCGGCCAACAGTCTGCACTGCATCAGTTGTCACGATCCCCACGGTCTGTATCGGGTGCGCTTTGACAGCACTGTTGGCATCAGCGGCGGCGCGATTCAATCATCAGGCTCCTACAGCGACAACGGCATTGCCGCCAATCCCTCCCAGGCAGGCAGGGCGGTCGGCGTCTATCGGCTGCTGGCCGGGACTGGCTATAAGCCGCCGCCCTTGGTTTCGGCGCCGGTTTTCAACTATGACCCGCCGGCAGCCATGTCGCCTACGGATTACAACCGCAGCGAAACTGTAACCCAGACCAGGGTTGCCTATGGGAACGGGGTCGCCTCCTGGTGTGTCAACTGCCACGGCTCCATTACCGGTCATGTTGGCACCCGTTTTACCCATCCGGTGGAAGGGACGCTCGGCAGCGTGATCGCCACTCGTTATAATGCCTACCTCAAGACCGGCGACCTTTCCGGGACAGGCACCGCTGCCTTCCTGTCCTTATTGCCGTTTGAGTCTTATCTGGGGAACAGCGCGGCTGATCGTAACGCCCTGGCCGCCATGGCTCGTTCCAACGATGCTAATCTGGCTGGCCCCACCAGTCAGGATCGGGTTGGCTGCCTTACCTGCCATCGGGCGCACGCCTCGGGCTGGCGCTACGCCCTGCGCTGGAACAACGAATCTTCTCTGCTGACCTATAACGGCAACTACCCCGGCAACAACAATGGGGCGCCGCCTGAATACCACATGGGCCGCAGCGAGAGCGAAACCAGGCGGGCCTATTACGACAGGCTGCCCGAACGCTTCGCCGTTAATCAGAACAAGTTGTGCGAGAAGTGTCATGTTTGATTGGGCAGGAGGCTGAGGGCTGAAGGCTGAGGGCTGAGGGGCAGGAGGCTGAGGGCTGAGGGCTGAAGGCATAGTGCTGAGTGATCGGAATTCAATAAGTCCACCTTGTCCACACTGTCCACCCCGTCCACAAAAGATTTAAGGTTGAGATAAAGATCGACAATGGAGGAGATAGTGGACAGCGAAGAAAATAAGACGGCAAGGGGCAGCGAGGATGCGCCAGGGTATCTCCCTTCACTGGCGCTTTTCTTTTCTTCCCCCTTGGCCGCAGTCCTTTTGCTTCTTGTTGCCGGTTTTCTCGCTTATGCCAACTCCTTCGGGGGGCCTTTTCTTTTCAGTGATATTCACTCTATCCCTGAGAATCCGACGATCAGGAGCCTGGAAAATTTTTACGCCAACAGCTCCGGATACGATTTCAATCCTCGTCGCGTTATCGGCTATCTGACTCTTGCCCTTAATTACCATTTCGGCGGGCTTGAGGTTGTCGGTTACCATCTCTTCAATCTGGCTGTTCATCTCGCGAACTCCCTGCTGGTCTATGCCGTGGTGCTTCTTACCTTTCGCACCCCGCATCTGCGCGAAAGCAGGCTGGCTCCGCAGTCCTGGCTGACGGCTCTGTTGACGGCCCTGATTTTTCTGGTTCATCCGGTGCAGACCATGGCGGTCACTTTTGTCGTGCAACGGTTGACCTCTCTGGCCGCTCTGTTTTCCTTGCTGGCGCTGGTGCTGTATGTTTTGGGGAGGCTGAAGGCTGAAGGTGGAAGACTGAAGGCAGGGGGCGGGAAAGTTTCTGTGCTTCTGCTTGCCGGTTCGGTTCTCTCGGCGATTCTGGCCATGAAGACCAAGGAGATCGCCTTTACCCTGCCTCTGGCCATTGCCCTGTATGAGCTGTTTTTTTTCCAGGGGGCCTGGAAACAGCGAATCCTCTCCCTGTTCCCCCTGCTCATGACCCTGCCCATTGTCCCCTTGAGTATTCTTGCCTCGTCCGATGGCCTGGTTGGTCAGGTAAGGGTTCAGAGCGAAATGGCGCGGCTGGACTATCTTTTTACTGAGTTCAGGGTGATTGTCACCTACCTGCGCTTGCTGGTTTTTCCTGTCAATCAGAACCTGGACTACGATTATCCCCTTTTCACCAGCTTTTTCACCCCGCCGGTCTTTCTCTCCTTTCTCTTGCTGGCCTCTCTTGTTGCCTTGGCTGTTTATCTGTACGTTCGTTCTGTCAAGCCTCAACTCTTAGTGGACAGTGTGGACGGGGTGGACGGGGTGGACGACTTACTGAGTTCCGATCACTCAGCCCTCAGCTCTCAGCCTTTAATAGAGCTACGCCTGATCTCCTTCGGCATCCTCTGGTTTTTTCTGGCCCTCTCAGTTGAATCTAGCCTTATCCCCATCGTGGATGTGATCTTTGAGTACCGGCTCTATCTTCCCTCGGTGGGCGCCATCATGGCTGCGGCTGTGGCCTTTGTTCTGCTGTTGCACAGGATCCGCAATCAGACCTTGGCCAGGGTCTTGCTGGCAGGGGTGGCGGTGGTTGTCCTGATTCTGGGCTCGGCGACCTGGAAGCGGAATATCATCTGGCAGAGTGAGCTTAATATGTGGCAGGATGTGGTGGCCAAATCACCCAACAAGGCCCGGCCCCAGATCAATCTGGGCGCTTCCCTGGGGAAACTGGGCAGAATGGAAGAGGCTGTGGCGGTTCTTACTACTGCCGTGCGGCTTGACCCGGCCAACCCGGATCCTTATGTCAACCTTGGGGCGGCGCTGGCCTCGCTGGGCAGGCTGGAGGAAGCCATTGCCGTGCTCTCCCGGGCAGTGGCGTTGAAGCCTGATAATGTCGAGGCCCGTAATAACCTGGGCCTTGCCCTGACCCTTACTGGTCGATATGAGGAGGCCATTCCCATCCTTGCCGAGGCGGTGCGCCTGGAGCCTGATTTTGAGCGGGCCTGGTACAACCTGGGGCAGGCCTCTCTTTTGGCTGGTCGCAACAACGATGCCATTGTCGCCCTGCAGCGGGCCGTGGCGATTTCCCCTGATTACGGCAACGCCCTGGTCCGGCTTGCTGAGGCCTTGAACCGGGAAAGGCGCTATCCGGAAAGCCTGGCTCTGCTCTCCCCTCGTCTTCCCGCGCTTGCCAATCGGCCCGATGCCCGCAGGGCCTTTGCTCTGGCGGCGCACTGCCTAGGAGACAGCGCCATGGCCAGGCGGGAACTCGCAGCCCTGCAGCAGCTTGATTTGCAGCAGGCCCGGCAGCTCGCGGATTTCATGAGTCGGCCCTGCGATAAATGATGAAGCGGAGTCATGTCCGTAGGGAAAAACGGCTATGAAATCACGGCATCCCTTGCATGACCGAGCAGGTAAACTTCGCAATAATCTTACTGATGCGGAACGTTGTCTCTGGCAGCATTTACGGAACAGCCAGATTGAAGGCGTGAAATTCCGTCGTCAGCAACCGATTGAAATGTATATCGTTGACTTCGTCTCTTTTGACAAACGGATCGTTATAGAGCTTGACGAAGGGCAACATGCGGAGGCAGAGCGCAGAGATCAACAACGTGATGCCTGTCTTGCCATGAATGGATTTAGCGTCTTGAGATTTTGGAATAACGAAGTTTTTGAGAACTTGACTGGGGTGCTTGAGATTATCAGGCAGAGGTGTCTTTGAGGTAATTCTCTACCCCCACCCCCAGCCCCCTCCCGCGAGGGGAGGGGTATCCCCTTATCGTTTGAGTGTATCCGTTAATTAACTTGACTCTCGAGAGGGGATTTTTCCAAGCAATAGTAATAATCTTACCGGCCTCAACTGAGATTGACCGGTATAGGCCCCCCCCTCCCTTGACGGGAGGGGGATGGGGGGTGGGTGAAGGTCCAGCATAGCATGGTCATCTCTGCCGATTTTCCTCACCCTATCTTCCCTGCCAAGGGAATTTTTCCTGTCGAAGGAATCGTGCATGCTACGCAGTCTGAAAAGAAAACAGGCAAAAAAGAAAACCGGCCTTGGCCAAAAAACCATTCGGTCTGCCTCACAAAACCTCCCCCTCGCTCAGGCTTATCAGCTGGCCCTGAAACATTTTGCCGCAGGACAGTTATTGGTGGCGGAGGATATCTGCCGTCGGATAGTTTCTCTGGATCCTGGCCAGGCGGAAACCTATTGTCTTTCTGCGGTTGTCGCCAGACTGCTGGGCAAGGAGGATGAGGGGCTGGCGCTGATCAAAAAAGCTATCCTGGCGGATCCGGCCCTGGCAGAGGCCCATTACAACCTGGGCATTATCCTCGTCATGCGGGGCCTGATCGAAGAGGCGCTGGCCAGTTTCGCTCAGGCCCTGGCCCTTAAACCTGACTACGCAGAGGCTTACAGCAACAAGCTGCTGGTCTCCCATTACCTGCCTTCAGCTGCACCCGCAGAAATAAAGGCCGAACATCTTGGCTTCGCGGCGCGGTTCGAGGCGCCCCTGAAGCCCTTGTGGCTGGCCCATGCCAACGCCCGCTATCCGGAAAGGAGATTGAAGATCGGCTATCTTTCCCCGGATTTCTGCCAGCACTCCGTGGCCTTTTTTATCGAGCCGATTCTTGCCCATCACGACCGAGCCCAGGTTGAAATTTTCTGTTATTACAACCATACCTTTCAGGATGCGGTTACCCGGCGGATCATGGACTCTGTCGATCATTTCCTGCCCTGTCGGGAGATGCCCGATGACCAGCTGGCCGCCAGAATCCGTGCCGATGGGATTGACATTCTCGTCGATCTGGCTGGACATTTCAGCGACAACCGCCTCCCCATGCTGGCCAGAAAACCCGCCCCGATTCAGGTGACCTGGATAGGCTATCCGAATACCACCGGGCTTACCGCCATCGACTACCGGCTGACCGATGCGCAGGCCGACCCGGAAGGAAAAACGGAACAGTGGCATAGTGAAACCCTGGTGCGTTTGCCGGGCTGCTTTCTCTGTTATGCCCCTCCGGATAATAGTCCTGATGTTTCAGCGTTGCCAGCCGGGAAAGCGGGGCGGATTACCTTTGCCTCTTTCAACAACCTGACCAAGATCAATGCGCAGGTGGTGCGGGTCTGGGCGGAGATTCTGCACCGGCTGCCCACGGCCCGCCTGCTGATCAAGGGCTCGATCGCCATCGACCAAAACCTGCAAGAACGCGTCCTGCAAATGTTTGCCGAACAGGGCCTCGCCCGGGATCGGCTTGCGCTGGCCCAGAGAACGGCTTCGTTTAGTGAACACCTGGAGCTGTACGGGGAGGTGGACATAGCCCTGGATACCTTCCCCTACAATGGCGCCACCACTACCTGCGAAGCCTTATGGATGGGGGTGCCGGTCGTGGCCCTGGCCGGAGAAGCGCATGCCGGAAGAGTTGGCGTTAGCCTGTTGTCGGCGGCGGGCCTTGGGGAAATGATTGCCGCCGACGAGGAGGAATATCTCCGGATTGCCGTGCAACTGGCCACAGATCAGCTTAGGCTTGCGGAACTGCGGAAAACCATGCGCGCCAGGCTGCGCAACTCGCCGCTGACCGAGGCCAGGGGCTTCACCCGCACGCTGGAAAAGGAATACCGCGCCATGTGGCGGAGATTCTGTGAGCAGAATCCTGGTGGTGCGGCCGCAAAGATCGCTTCTGAGTTGGGTGGTTAAGATGAAGATGAATCAAGCCTGGGTCAGATTCCTGCCACGGCCTTTCAGGGTGCAGCTTGAGGGTCGCGCTTATTTGCAGAACGTGGTAGCCAACACGGGTTGGCAGTTCGCTGACAATCTCGTGCGCCTGGGGGGCGGTCTTGTGGTTGGGGTCTGGCTGGCCCGTTATCTGGGGCCGGAACAGTTCGGGCTGCTCAGCTACGCTCTGGCCCTTGTCGCTCTGTTTTCTGCGGTTGCCGCCCTTGGCTTGGACGATATCGTTGTTCGCAACATGGTCCGCGATCCTGTCTGCCGGGAGGAAACTCTGGGCACTGCCTTTTATTTGAAACTGTTGGGCGGTTTGCTGGCTTTTTTGGGGGCGATGGCCGCGATTTTTCTGCTCCGCCCCCAAGACAGCCTCAGTCTCTGGCTGGTGGGGATCATTGCCGCAGGCTTTATTTTTCAATCCTTTAATGTCATCGAATTCTGGTTTAACTCCCAGGTTCAGGCCCGTTATGTGGTTATCGCCCGGGATGGAGCCTTTCTTCTCTCCTGTGGCATCAAGATAGGCTTGATCCTGACAGGGGCTCCCCTGGTTGCCTTTGCCTGGGTTGCCCTGGTGGAAATAGCGATGGGCGCCATGGGGCTGGTCATCGTTTACAGAAGGAAGGGCAACCGGCTAAAGGCCTGGCGGGGGAGAATAGATCGGGCCAGGGAAATGCTGCGCGACAGCTGGCCCCTGATTCTTTCGAATATCGCCACTGTTGTCTACCTTCGTATCGACCAGATCATGCTTGGACAAATGGTCGGCAGCCACGAGGTGGGCGTCTATTCCGTAGCGGTGCGACTGGCCGAGGTCGGGATTTTTATCCCGGGAGTTATTTACTGGTCTGTGTTTCCTGCCATAGTGGAAGCCAAGGCGGTTAATGAGGAGCTGTTCTACGAACGGCTGCAAAAGCTGTACAACCTGATCGTTCTGGCTGCCTACGCGGTGGCCGTTCCTGTGACCTTTCTTTCCGACTGGTTGGTCGGCGTCATCTTTGGCGAGGTTTATGCGCGGGCCGGCCTCATGCTGGCCCTGCTCATCTGGGCCAATCTTTTCACCAGCCTTGAAATAGCCAGGAGTTCCTTTCTCACCAGTATGAACTGGACCAGGCTTCATTTTGTGACCTTGATCCTGGGCGGGGTGTTGAATATCGGCCTCAATTATCTGCTGATCCCTCTCTACGGCGGGATGGGCGCGGTTGTCGCGACCCTGATTTCTTACTGGTTTGCCGCCCATGGCACCTGTTTCCTGTTCAAGCCCCTGTTCAGAACCGGGTTGATGTTGACCAGAGCCATGCTCTACCCGAAGGTCTGGTAAAGGAAAAATATTTTCTGCAATAAGAAAAAATTATCCGCGAGGTTCTTTTTTATGTTGAAATTTTCCAATGCTTTGAAGAAATACGAATCACATTTTTTTAGTCAGTTGGCGGCTAATTGGCTGCCGTACCCGATTGCCCTTCACATTGAGCCGATCAACGTCTGCCAGCTCAGATGCCCTCTATGTCCGACCGGGTTGCGCAAGCTGAATTACGCGCCGCAGAGCATGTCTTTTGAGACCTTTCAGGCAATTCTTGCAAAGCTACCATTCGTTAAAATTATAGGACTTTACCGAGCAGGTGAACCATTTCTTAATCCAGACCTGCAGAGAATGATTCGGTTTGCCAGCGCCAAGGATATTTATGTTTTTATCAGCAGCAACTTCAGTTTTGCCAAGCCGGACGAGTTTTTCGATGACTTGGTCGCCTCCGGTCTGAACCGCTTGATTATCTCCCTCGATGGCACTTGTGAAGAAACGTATGCAACCTACCGGGTCGACGGCAATTTTGAACTTGTGCTGGATAATATGAAGAAAATGGTGGCCGCTAAAAAGCGAGTTCACAGTAAAACGCCGGAGATAATATGGCAGTTTCTTGTTAACCGTTTTAACGAAGATGAGATCGACACGGCCAAGGCTATGGCCATTAATCTTGGGGTCACTCTGGATTTGAAACTCATGGACGTGTCAGATAATCTTGTGGATGTGGAACTGGATACAACTCTGGAACAGCGGAAGGCGCATTGGCTTGGCAGAAATCAGAAATACATCTGCGAACGATACAAGAATGAGATTCATTATCCAGTTTTTAAGGGGATATGTGCCGAACTTTTCACCGATCTTGTGGTTACCGTTGATGGCAAGGTGCTTCCTTGTTGCGGGACGTGGGACAAGAACAGTACTTTCGGTGATCTTCTTACCCAGTCTTTTCATGATATCTGGTTCGGCCAGCAATATGTTAATTCACGTTTGAAATTTTTCAAGAAGGATTTTTATCCCGAGGTGACGACAACCTGTTTTCGCTGTCTTAATTTCGGGACGGATCCGTCATGGAAGGATAAGCTTCGTTTGCTGGGAGTTATCCTGCAAAAAAGAATTTTAATGCCAATGTATGTGTTGCTTCAATCTTACAAGGGGCGATAATTTTGGCACCGAAATTTCTTTCCGCGAAACCCCTGTTCTGTTGAAAGCCGTATATCTGAGTTAGCTATCCTGTCTGGAAAAATTTAATCGACGGTTTAAAACGATGCAGACCATTAAAACCGACATCCTCATCATCGGCGCTGGGATCATGGGCATGGCCCTGGCCCGTGAACTGCTGGCCCGCAACCCTGCTCTTTCTCTGGTGCTCATCGACAAGGAAGAGGATGTGGCCCGGCATGGCAGCGGGCGTAACAGCGGGGTGCTGCATGCCGGTTTTTATTATACGGCGGATTCCCTCAAGGCCCGGTTTACCAGGGAGGGGAACCAGGCCATGCGGACTTTTTGCCGGGAGAACAATCTGCTGGTGAACGAATGCGGCAAGGTGGTGGTGGCCACCCGGGAAGAGGAGTTGGAGGCGCTGTTTGAACTGGAGCGGCGCGGGCGGTGCAACGGGGTGGAGGTGACGCTTGTCGACGAACAGGAGCTTGCCGAAATCGAACCCAATGCCAGAACCGTGCAGAAAGCCCTCCACTCTCCGACCACGGCCAGCGTTGATCCGATTCAGGTCTGTAGCTGCCTTCGGGATCTGCTCCGGCGGCAAGGCGCGGTTTTTTATTTCAAAGAAGGATATCGGAGCAGAAAGGGCGACCATGCGGTGGAGACCTCCGGCGCCCTGGTGATCGAGTTCGGCAGGCTGATCAACGCCGCCGGTCTCTATGCCGACCGGATCGCCAGGGACTTCGGCCTGGGGATGCAGTACCGGATCATGCCCTTCAAGGGGGTCTATCTGGAATGTTCGGGCCAGATCCCGCCGGTGCGAACCAATGTCTATCCGGTGCCTAATCTTCGCAACCCTTTTCTTGGCGTTCACTTCACCCTCACCGGCAAGGGCCTGGTCAAGATCGGGCCGACCGCCATTCCAGCCCTGTGGCGGGAAAATTACCAGGGGCTGGAAGGTTTTCGGCTGGACGAGTTTGTAGAGATTGTCGGCCAGGAGGCGCGGCTCTTCTGGGCCGACTCCTTCGGTTTTCGCGCCCTGGCTCTGGAGGAGATGAAAAAGTTTCGCCAGAGCTTTTTGATCGCTTCGGCGGCCCGACTGGTGCGGCATCTGGAGCCGGAACAGTTCCGGCACTGGACCAGGCCTGGCATCCGGGCCCAGTTGCTGGACGTGGCCAAGATGAGTCTGGTTCAGGATTTCCTGGTCGAAGCGGATCAAAACTCAGTGCATGTTCTTAATGCGGTAAGTCCGGCTTTTACCTGTGCCTTTCCTTTTGCCGCCTGGATTGTTGAGGAGTATGGATTGGGGGTAAAGCAGGCTGAAGGTAAAGCAGGCTGAGGGCTGAAGGCTGAAGGCTGAGGGTAAAGCAGGCTGAAGGCTGAGTGATCGGGACTCAGTAAGTCCACTCCGTCCACCCCGTCCACCCTGTCCACAAAAGCAAAAGGGCTGAGGGCTGACCGTTGAAGAAAGAACCAGATTGTCATTTTTATGAAATGGAAGTATGGATTAAATAAAATAACAGATTGAGATTGCTATGAAAAAATGCCTGATTTGTCAAACCCCAATAGAGCCGTTTATTGATTTCGGCAATATGCCCCTAGGTAACGGTTTTCTGCTGCCCCAGGAGTTTGCCGAAGAGTATCGTTTTCCCATGCGGGTTGGTTTCTGCCCGGTCTGCACCATGGTGCAGCTTCTTGAGCAGCCTGACCGGGAGCGGATGTTTCACGAAAACTACGCCTTTTTTTCCGGCACCTCCCGCTACATGGCCCTTCATTTCAAGGCCTTTGCCGAGCATGTCATGGCCGATTATCTTCCCGGTTCTGATCCCTTTGTGGTGGAGATGGGCAGCAACGACGGGATCATGCTGCAGAATTTCGCCGGAGCTAGGATCAGACATCTGGGGATCGAGCCGTCCAGGAACGTGGCTCAGGTGGCAATGGATAAGGGAATCAACACTGTGACCCGGTTTTTTGAGGCGGCGCTGGCCCGGCGCATCGTGGCCGATTATGGCCAGGCCGATGCCTTTCTTGCCGCCAACGTCATGTGTCATATCCCCTATATTCATGCCATTGTGGAAGGAATTAAAATCCTGCTCAAACCCACGGGTGTGGTGCTGTTTGAGGATCCCTACCTGGGGGAGGTGCTGGAAAAGACCTCCTATGACCAGATTTATGACGAGCACACCTTCCTTTTTTCGGTGACCTCGGTTCGGTATCTGTTTGAAAAATACGGCATGGAAATTATCGATGTGGAGCCTCAGACCACCCATGGCGGTTCCATGCGTTACGTTATCGCCTTCAAGGGAGCCAGGTCGGTTTCCCCCAGGGTGGATAGGCAGATAGAAAAGGAGCGGTCTCTGGGTCTGGGCCAGCCGGA